>OLSH01000878.1_pt1 | contig 20166 bp, 17 predicted proteins | sample 1643221 | NCBI WGS metagenome assembly OLSH01 (sample SAMEA3136681, study PRJEB25190) | human gut metagenome | biome: human gut; feature: human-associated habitat; material: faeces | place: Austria | collected 2013 | reverse complement strand
TAAGCTCGATACACTTCTTCCGGACCCAATGTGTAGATATTCTAGTTCTTGTAAGCTCTCTAATTTTGAAATATCTGGATAGACACCCCATTTTATATGTAATTTTTTAAGTCTACGTTGGGCACACACCGCATCAAATAAGTCCTGTGGCATTCTTGTACAAAACATAAGCTCTGTAAAAGCGTCTGGATTATTTACCAGAAAATCACACCATTCTAGCCAAATACGTTTCTTATCTTTAGCAGAATACCCTTCATCTAACTGTGTGCAATTAATAATTAATTTATCTTCGCCATCATATTCAGAGACCTCTACAACAGATTTAGGCCGTGCGTCATCCTTATGATAGTAGTCAAATCCATATTTAATTTGCTTTTCTGTTAACACTGCCATTTACAATTCCTCTTCTTCGTCAGTCCCATAATTAGTTTATCTATAACAAGAGCCATAGCCAACAGATTATAAGGGGCCTAACAAATTGATACAAGCACATGCCCCTCCGCTTCTAGCACTTTTTTATAGAACACCTTCATCTGCTCGAAATCGTGGAGAATTTCATCTTTGATTTCTTCCTCTTCTTCTTCATAGTCCCAAATATTTGGGTAAAGCTCTGCTTCTTTGCAAGCAGTCATATCAAAAGATTCGAGTGCACTTTCAATATCAAATTGATCTAGAGCTGCCACGATATTGGCTAAATGATTGTGTTCTGTATATGCTACATAGTCTGATATATCCTCAACAGCCATTACGCCTAGTACCGCTTGGCTAAGAGGATTTTTATCGTCTTTATGGTCAGTGCCCACACCAGTTAGCACAAAATGGAGTACATCCCACATCTTATCGATATCGAGCAATAATTCATCATCGTCATTCCACTCTTCAACACTTTCAAGAATTTCCTCTTCTTCTGAGCCCATGGCTTTAAGCTCTTTTAAATTCGCATCGCTTAAACAGCTATAATTTGCAATCAATCCCATAGTCTAAACCCTCCATAGATTATTAGTGGTCAATCTCTGTCAGTAGTTCTAGCAATTTTCCCTCTTCTTCATTAGCTTCATCCAATAATGGCTTACCAAGTAAAAGCACTTGCAGTGAGTAGTAATAGAAGCTAAAGAATAAATCAGCAGGGAATACTTCCTCTTCCTCATATCTAAGAACATCTTCATCTTCATCGTATTCTTCAGACCAAAGATACTCTTCGTTGAGCATATCCGCAAAACTCGGTAGTGGATCTGCATGTTCTAGCATAAGACCATCTCTAATACACTCAGCAATAATTATGAATAATTCAGCTAATTCTTTTACTAAATATCTTGCGACCTCATTATGACCTTGTTCTTCAACGGCTTTTTTAAAAATACGTAATAGAAAAATCAACGCAAAGGGCGTAGCATGCCATAAAGTCGATTGATGCTCAATGTTTTGGGCCAGCTCTTCACCTGCCGCATCAATAGCATCAACGTTCTTCATATCCCACAACACCTCAAGATGAGCAGGAAAATCTGTGGCACGGCCGTAAGTTGTGGTCAAACGATGCCAGGGTATGTCACTGACTTTCACAGTTTCTATATATTGTTTCGTCACAGTATCCATTAAATTTACACCTTTATAGTAACGCATTCTCCCGAAGATTATTTCTGAATAACCTCTTTTACCAGTTCATAGGTGTCTATGAGACGCAGTTTTCCTAGCCTAGGATTATCTGTAATCTCCTCATAGATATCTTCCAACGTACCTGCTGGTGCTAGTTTCCATAGTTTACACGGATAGAGTTCGACCGCCCCAATGATTTCTAAGTTATCTAGCAACAAGCCTAAGTCCTTATGACTGAACCAACAGTCTGTATCGATAGCAAAATTTGTATTATCTTTCCGGCATGCGATTTTGCTGTTTAGAAACTCTTCCATTGTTGGTTTTTCTTCTTGTAAAAGCCGCGTACAGGCTAAATGATATTCGATTTTCCGCGGTGTTTGATCCACGTCAGAGACGAATATAGCTCCATACTCGTTTTCAAACTTAACAGCTAATACGTCGCCCATCTTAAAATGAGGTTCTCTCTTCGTTTTAGATTTACGAACCTTAAACGGCTTTGGATTTTCGCTCTGTAGCTGTACTGCTAACTTATCTAATACCTTTTGACGCTGTTTAAGAGCCTTACTATCAATTTCTAGCCAAAACTCGTGAGGACCCTGAGCGATTATGTCTAAGGCTTTCTCTTTGACGGCATCCGGTAGATGGCCTATCTTCCACAACGAATAGGCCACAGCAGTCCAATAAATCTCTGTATAGAATTCGTCAGTACAAAAGTTTTGTTCCTCATTTAAAATCTCAGAAATTATGGTATCAATACTGACGCCATCCTTATACCGCTCAACAATAGCATTATAAATATCATGACCATCATCACTATCTATGATTTTCACACCATCAATAGCCATATAATTCTCCTTTTAAGCAATGCGTCTAGAAAAACAGATTATGTGATTCTGTAACGGTTCCATCATCTTCATGAAAATAGCAAGTATATACAGGTTCTCGATGCGCCGCATTATAGAATTTCTGTAAAACAGGTGAAAGTTTCATGTCTATGGGCATATGCAAAGCTTTCACAATGGGTTCCCAAAGTTCCATCGGCGAATAGGAGATAATGTCCAACTGCTTATTCTGACCATATTCTTCAAGTGTTACCGCATCAGCATACTTACTTGAGTCACAGTAATCATGCCAACAAATACTAAAAACGATCAAATGAAACAAATCATCCATACTTTCAGCCAAACGGCCCGCAGCACCCTCACTACTCCAATAACCTATGGATCCGTCCTCCAATAGATGATATTCACCGCCAGCACCATCTACAGCAAATGCCATCCCCGGCACAGAGAACGTGCAGCGACCTTCAGCGGTATCGCGTTCCTCCAGCGCATCTAGCAAGCGAAAATCGAATAGCGCATCAAAATCTTCAGCTAGTTTAGCGTCATTTCGTAATGTTTCTAAATAGTCCATATTGATAACCTCTTATTCTATCGACTCATTACCGGTTATTTCATCGGACCATGAGCGGCAATAAAATCATCCTTACTCTGTTGTAGTTCTTTTTTAGCGACCATGTATTGTTTCAAATCAATTTGTCCGTTCTCTTTTTGTTCAGCCAAGGTCTTTTCTTTATTTATGATTCTAATCCAGTCTAATTGTGTACTAAATTGAGTATTAACGCCTTCACTATTTTCTCGTAACGCAAGCAACGCAAAGACTTCATCCATGTCGAGATTAAACATATTACTTTCAAGATCAATTGGCTCAAAATAGTAGCGAACCGTATCCGCCCCAAATTCATCGTCTAATTTGGCCCATTCTGTCCCTGAAAGCACGGTAAAGCCGAGCGTATCGTTTCCAAGACTTTCAGCAAACCAACGCACCTCATAGTCAGGCTTAACAAGGTCATTGAAATATTTGATGGTCACATCTCGATCTTGCTCATCACCGTAAGGAATTTGCAGCTCTTTATCGCCTTTTTGTAACACAATATCGTCACCATAGGGCTTGCCATTACCAACCGTTTTAATATCGATAGGCTCATCCATCATGTCATTAAAATAATTCACCACATCTTCGTCATACTCGCGCCAGTCAATCCAGATGATAGCTTCGGAGTCAAATAAATCAGTTAGGTCAATATCATTGGCAAAAAAGCTTCTTAATTCTTTATACAGATTTTCCATCGTCTCTCTCCTATGTATCACTTATTTTTTAGGTAGTCTACAACACCCGTGTCACCACTTTAATACAACTCTATAAGGTTTCATAAATCACATCTTGTTGAGCCGTAAAGTTTTCATCAAAAGGAACCAAAACATATAGATGTCCTGCTGGGGATTCACCTATAGCATAACCTAGTGCAAATGCGTTGTAACAACCTGATTTATCTAACATTATATCCGTTAGTGTTAGCACAACAGACTCTTCTTGCGGTATTTCCTTTTGTATGATTTCCTGTGCAAATTGGTCTAATTTATCTAATTGAACATATAATTGTTCCCACATTGGTAGTGAAAGCACCTCAGCCTCAGTATAATCGGTGCAACTAATATTGAGGTTTTGAAAGGCTTGCGCTTCATTCTCTAAGCGATTAGTGCCCAATCGTCGAGATACAAAGTAAACCCCATGCGGTTCTACAGTCCAGCTTTCAACATTCCACAATGTCATTAATTCCGATTTTCTCATTAGGACTCTCCATTAATTGATTATCCTGCAATATCCGCATGTACAGGATTCCCATCTGCATCAATATTGGCTATGATGCAGTGTCCCCAGAAAATATCGTCATCGTCATAATAGACCTCTATGGTACCATCATTGCGGAACGCCAATTCGCCCATCGTAATACGCTTGGCAAATATTTCTGCCGTAATCGGATCTTGGTCATCATTGTCGAGCCAATCATTAGCAAGATCTAATAAGGTCTCACTAATATAGGTACTAATTCGTTGTTCAAATGCTTTGAAATTATCGATTGTATTGAAAGCCGATAACGCCACGGTGCAACTTTCATCAGAACCCTCGTCTACATCAAGGGTGAATGCATAATCATCAATTCTCGCTGTGTAATATTGATACTCTCGATTTAACAGGAAATCACCTCTATCGGTATGAAGGTATTTAGGGGTTTTCAAATAAGCTGACAAGGCCTCTAACTCGCTATGTTTAGCATGTTCCTCTAACACCTCGAGCACATAATAGCGATTATTCCAAGAGGGACGCATATAGCCTAAATCCTCTAAGGGCTTAGCTTTCTTAACTAATAATTTATAGACGCCATGCGGCTCAAAAGAATAACCCCATCTATCATCAAGGCCCTCAATAATCCACGTCAAAATGCCTTCGCTACGGTCAAGCACACCAGTTCGAGTATCTAGGATAGCATCGGTAGACACCAGTGGTCTATGGTACTTTTCTAAATAAGGACTAGCCCCATTCGCATCACTACGCGGCAATGCATAGATTTCAAATACTTCAGATTCAAACTCTGCTTCATATTCTGGTAGACGTACAATACTCATATGACTTTCTCCTACATTATAATCACACTACTCATCATAATTTCTGTTATATCATGAGCGTTCAGCTACATCGATTCTATGTAATAGTTCTTTTGCTAATTCTTGGGCTGTTTTGAATTCCTCATGTGAAAGCACCATAAGTACAAAGCTATCTGTTCCAATATCCATGTCTACTAACTTATGCGTTTTCCATGTGGCATTAATATGTGCACACCAGTCCATAATACATTGTTCTTCATCTAATCCTGCTGTATCAATAATGAGATTTTCACTAGTATCTAATGACTTGTTACGTATTAACTTCTGCACATGATAAAGAAAATCCTCTAATTCAATTTTTAAAGATAGCTCTACAGCGCGACCTTTAGACTGTAGTTTCTCATAGAGGTTCCACCAGCTATCGTCTAAATCTTCCATGGAGTTTAACTTTGCCTTGGTCATAAACGATTTAGCTTGTTTAGCATCGCCTAGCAACAACGTTGCTAACTCTGTAAATGTCGATTTCATCTGATCGATATCTAGATACGCTACTTCTACACACAAACTACAATCAGGTACTCTGCGTTTTTTCACAAAATCCCGCATCATCTTCACTGCGTCAGGATAACTTACATCAGCCATACGATAGGTCTTGCCATCTATATCTAAGAATAAATCTACTGCATCCTGCTTTTTACCTACACGTGCTTTCATGGCAGTACATCCATCTATGGCATGAGGTGGGTATAATTCTATATACATAATAAATCCATCATGTATGGCCTGTAAGGTATTATCGATACCTACTATATTAAAACCATTTCGATTATAATCGGGGCTCTTCAAACGCCATTCTTCGTAATTGTCGAATAATTTTTCTTGAATCCAATTGGAAAAACTCATAAGGATGCACCTTTACTTAACAACTGTATACCAATATCCTATTTTATCTTATTATAGCATTATTTATAAATTAAATAGCATGATTTATAAGTATATTAAATAACAATATATAGATTCAAAAATAGGGATGTGAATTATCACATCCCTAATAACCAGTCTAATACATTACATTGCTGAATTCCATTATAATTATGAGGTTTATAGAGCTCATCCATAGTGAGTAAAAATTTAGGATACTGATCGTTAACTGCTTCTAATGGTGCTAACTCTCTGTCTCTAGTAGTTGGATCCAATACACTTTCTGATACTTGGTAGTACTCTAATATGCCACCAGGCTTTTGAGCAACGAAATCTATTTCGCCCTTTGTTAATTGTCCAACATATACTGTATATCCTCGACGCCGCAACTCAAGGTATACAATATTTTCTAATACATGACCCCTATCACGGTTAATATCAGGTAATAATAGTTGCTTAAAAGCCATATCCACTACATAATACTTGGGACGTAATCTTAATAATTCTTTGCCTCGCACATCAAATCGTTCTGTATTATATAACAGTAAACTATCTTCTAAGCCCCTAAGATAACGTTCTACAGTTTTGTTATCTACCTTTCGACCTGCGCTTGTTAATGAATTCGCAATCTTTGTGGGATTAATCAAGCTGCCAATATTGGCGAAAATATATCTCACAATACTTTCAAGTAATTTAATATCTGCAATTTTTAATCGATCAACAATATCTTTTAAAACAACGGTATTAAATAAACCTTGTAAATAATCCTGCCGACCTTGCCAATTTTCCGACATATGTAAAAGCCCTGGGAATGAGCCTTCACTTATATATTTTTCATATAAGACCATTCGTGAAAGCCCACTTTCACTATAGGCATCGACGTATTCCTTATAAGACAAGGGAAGCATCTCAATCTGTACATAGCGACCTGTGAGAAGTGTAGCCATATCAGAGGACATAAAATAAGCATTAGAACCTGTAATATATATATCAATATTATCTTGTACAAAGAAGTTATCTACTACACGCTCAAACGATGGTACATGCTGAATTTCATCGAGGAATAGATACATTTTTTTACTTGGAATAATCCGTTCATTAATGTATTCATATAAAGCCCGATAATCTCTTAATTTATCATACTCCATCAACTCAAAATTAATATCAATAATTTGTTCGGCTGTTACATTATCGGCTAATAACTCATCTTGAAACAACTTAAACAACGTAGATTTACCACAACGCCGTATACCAGAAACAACCTTAATGATAGGTCTATCTTTATGTCTTCGAAGAAAATCTAAATAATATGGTCGCGATACTAATGACATACACACACCTCCTCGCCAAATGGGTTTTAAAACCTAATTCTATACCTATTATACCACTTCAAGGTTTCAAAACCTAATTTTTATATTTTATATCATAATTTAGGTTTTAAAGCCTAAATTCGATTATATCGCTATGCGAAATTTTTATAAAAATAAAAATAAGGCTGCAACTAGAATACGGTAAAACCACATTCTGTTACAGCCCCCTTTTATTTAAAATTCAAAGATTATTAAAATCGTATTATCAAATTATAATGCCAAAATGAGCACTAACAATTCTATTTAGTTGTGACGAAATTTCAGAAAATTCACAGTTCAAATCTAGTGTTTTAACACTTATCTTATTTCCACTCATCATATATGTATTATTGGGTTGAATTTCATCATCTGTCTGAGCATACAGTAACATGCCCGAAACCTCTGAATGATCTTTTAACTGATAGGATTTATTTTTGACATATGTAAAAATCTGATACAGATTATGTGAGTGTATCTTATGTGTATCATATCGTGTTTGGGTATTACTAGAATAATACTTAGCATCGATAATAAGCACTTTATCATTATAAGTAAGCATGATATCACTCTTCATAATAGGAAGCATATATACTTCACTATCATCAATTGCCCATTTTATTTCCGATGAACTAACTGATATCTGTGGGAAATGTCTACGGTAATACTCAAAAATAAATTTCTCATACAGATGATGCATTTGTTGTTCATCTATAAAATTCATTAATCGCTTAGAGCCATCAGAATTAGACTGTAATAAACCCTTAATAATCATATGACATATAGAAACTAGCATCTGATAGGTTCGATTATTACGATTATAATGCATATTCCAATTAATCTTATTGACATCAAGAGAGCTTACGTCGCTAAAATATACTAATAATCTACGAAGTTCCTTTTTTCGAGTTTTAGAAATATCTGATTGAATAAGTAATTCTAGAGTTGATTTGAGGATTCTATTCATATAGATATTTTCTGAAAAAATATCATAAGAGCAAACTAAGTGATTTTTATGTATACAATTAGTTTTTATAGATTCTGATAATTCGAAACGTCCACGAGGCGAGCATAAGGGTTCTGTTCTCTCTAAATAGCCCTTTCCAATTCCACGCTTGATCTGAATAGAAACACCTTTAGCTAAAACTGAAGATAACATTTCTAATACATTATCAAACTGTTCCACTGATACGCGCTTATAGCCTTGTGGGTTTAATGCTCGAAAAGCATAAGATAACATATAGTAAATATTTCGAATAGGTATCACTTAATTGCGCTCCTTAAATTATTACTCCATTCATTTACCATATCAGCATCGTCAAACCAATACTCACTTAAAAGAGGAATTATCTCAAAGTCAACAATTCTCGTAAGTGATGATTCAAATTCATGCGTTTCAAATTTATCTAAATCACAAAAATAACTATGTCCTATACAAAAACCTGAGCCTAAACTTTCATCTGATTTAATAGCTAGATTAAGCTGCTTAATACATTCTATAAGTTTATCAAATTTATCATTATTGATGGATTTTTGATAAGACTTAAAGCCATCGGACTCAAAAGCTGGTTTAAGATTAAAGAATGCAAATCGTCTTCTTAATGCATAATCTAGCATAGCTAAGCTACGGTCTGCAGTATTCATCATACCAATAATATAAAGGTTCTCTGGAATCGAGAACTTCTCATCTGCATAAAGTAGTTGTAAGGATACGCCTCTTTTATCACTTTCTAAAAGCATAAACAGTTCCCCGAATATTTTACTCAAATTACCTCGGTTAATTTCATCAATAATAAAGAAATAGTCATTATCACTATCAACTTCAGCCCTTTTGCAAAATTCATAAAATACACCGTGTTTAAGCTTAAAGCCATTTTCACAAGGGCGGAATCCCATTATAAAATCCTCATAGGAATAGCTTTGATGAAACTGTACCATCATGACACGATTAGGATCTTTTACTCCCATCATAGAATAAGCCAAACGTTTTGCAACAAAGGTTTTCCCCACACCAGGTGCACCTTGTAATATAATATTTTTCTTACTTTTAACAAGTGATACAAGTATATTATAAGTTTCATCATTCATATAGACAGAGTCAAGAAATCGGTCCTTATCATATGTAGGGTAACTTGTTTCTATCGTTTCAACATCATCCAACATATCACTATCAAAGAAGAGATTTAGCTGTTCAACATAATCTGTAAATGATGTAATATCAGTTAAAGTCTTCATAGGCGACTGTCTTGAGCATTTCCATTCACCCCGATCAGTCCACTCAACTTTACGTATATTTTTAAATTCTTTTCTTTGAGGATCATATATGTAATCTGACTTAACAACACCTCGACCGATAATTAGATGCATACCATTCTTCGCAAATACAATATCGCCTGGTTTCATTTCATTAGCGAATTCCCATGTAGCACATGCCGAATTAATATAGGAGCCAGAGGGGTCATAACACTCCTTCATTTTCTGCTTCATTTCACCTTTGCTATTATAGTCACGCAAATCCCCTATCGCATCCCAGCCTATAGCCATTATATTATTATCGTAACATTCATCCCAAATATTAGCACCTTCACCAGGAGAATAGATCCAATAATGTATTGTTTCTATATCATCATCAGCTAAAGCAGCCCCTTTAGCTCTAGCCTTGCTTTGTTTCTTTTCAGCACGTTTCAGCCGATTAACTTCCTCTGAGTATCTCCACGCCTCAAAACTTAACTCCATAAAGTTTTTAAATGTACTCTGTTCACTACTTAAAAAGGCCCTTAATTTATCAACTATTTCAAAATATTTAGATGCTGGAATTTTATCTCCACTAATAATTGGAAGATTATTAACTAAGTCAAGCGGCATCTTACCAGACTCATAAATGTACCATGTATTTCTTCTATCTAAATTTAGAAAATGAGTTGGTGCAATCCAGTATAACCCCATAGTAATCTTACTATTTCCATTGCCCTTCTTATTAATGGCTAAGTCAAAATACTGAGATAGAGTCCAAGCATTCTTTGAACTCGAATCATTAGCATACATAAGTGCAGATTCATAAAGCCCCCAAAGAGTATCTATATCGTCTTCATCTCGTTCATCAATAAAATAATAATAGGTAGCATTTTGATTATTTAATAATGGAATTCCATCAAATGATGTAGGTATAGGTGCTTTTATATCGAATAGATTAGCAACTGCAGAAATAATCTTATTTCGATTATCAACGGTCATAGAACTTTTATTAAATAAGCCAAAAATAGTGAACGGATCAATATCAACAAGGTGTTTATTCCGTTCTAAAGTTGGCATATCGATGCCTGTAAGCTCATAAATTTTCTCTACTTTTTCTATAAGAATTCCCCGATTATCCTTATATTGTAATAACGTATTAGCAAATTCATTATAAAAATCTACCCAATCAAATTGATTTATATTATTCATAATATAGTCTCCCTGATTATATATTCCCAAATCTAAAGCCAAAACAAAACTAGTACAACATAATTTATAGCTTTATTCCAATAAAATCCCTAATTTATATTTTTCAAAAGAAGAAATTAATATTTATCGTATCTTTCAACTTACTGTTATTAAACATTAAGAGCTTTTACTCTTGAATATAAATTTAATAATTCTTGAATATCCATATCTAGCAATGGTTCATACATAAAAGAGTTTAAATGAATATTTTCAGGTGTCATAATATTTACTTCATCTAGAATCTCGATAATTTCCTTCGACGCAAACTGTTTTACGACATAATATAGCTCTCTGGTTTGATTATTCGCATTATCAAGATAATTACAAAATTCATCAAATGATCCTGTATGTTCACTACGTCTTACATTCCACGTAATTGGTTCTAGTCTATTTTCTAATACATTAAACATAAATCGCTCTGCTTTATGTCTAATAGCTATCGCTAACAATAGCTTATACTCCAAATCACAATCACCTGTAGTTACTTCATCAGCTTCTTTATATAATGCTTCACATACTTTCCCTTCTAATTCGATATCTGATTCAAAGGCATCTATATTCAAATATCTATTATATATATCTAATAAATTATTAAAGATAATGTTATTTGTCTCATGTTTTATATGGAGTAAACTTGTCAAAAACAAATAGTCATTATTCTTAGAATAGTCTTTAACTGTATATTCAATTATATTTCTCACAAAAGGAATAAGTGCAAGCACATTAACTAAATTAGGATTATTCTTCCACGGTATAAATGGAGATTTTAGTTGATATTTTTCCTGGGTCAAAACTATTTTGTCACCCTCTATATTAGTATGTAACCTTGATGATCCACGCAGTGATAGCCGACTAGATATGGTTCTATAAAAGTCAAAATTATGAGAAAGAATTAATAAATAAAACTTATTATTTTGTGCAATCTCATACAAATACTCTACAATCGCATATTTATTTTTATAATCAAATGAATCTGCTATATCATCAATAATAAACACAATTTCACGGCCAGTGTTTTTTAGCATTTCTATATCAAAGATTATATTTAAAAGATATAATGCTCTTTTTTCACCTTGACTAAGTACATCAATATTTTCTAATCTACTTCTATCTAAACTAACACTTTTACCATTCTTTTTAAATGTAAACTCAATTTTAGGAATACTAGATCCTATTACTGTGCTTTTATAATTTTGAATAGACATCTTATATGGAAGGGTAAATCGTTCTTCAAAGATACGTAAAGCCTTACTCCATTGAGTATCTTCAAGACTAACTGTTCCTAGCTTATCTTCTAATAAATTATATTTACTTTCTAACTCTTGAAATATTGCTATATGTTTTTTTATATAAGAAATCCACAGCTGCGTCCTAAGAAAATCGAGTCTATCTATTTTAAGATATGGTATTATATGAGGATTATTTTCAATAATATCTCTCAAAACTATTCCCTTACTGTCATTCAATAGTTTCTCTATTTTTGTATAAGCATCTACTTTTTTTAGCTCTGATTCAATTTCATCAATCTTTCCTTTTAAATCATTAGAATTAGTAACTATATAATCTCCATCTAAAGTAATCTTATTCTCTTTTACAAAAAAATGATTGCTATCTAGTGACTTATTAATATTTTTTAATTTACCTAATGTAAAATTACCTTTATCCAAAAAAGTGAAAGAGCTATAGATTTCCTCATAAGACTCGCAAAATTCTTCAATAGAATCTTGAAATACTTGATTTGATATTTTCTTTAAGACGGACTCATCAAATATATCAGCATATAAAATATTTTCTAAATCAATTTCCAAATCGTCTAATAAATTTCTTACATTATTTAAATTTAAAAGTAACCCGTCTTGTGTTAACCCTAAACCTTCTATTAATTTGGACTCTAACTCATATATAATCTTCCCTTGTAAGGTTCTAGAAATCTTAACACCCGAAGCTTTTTCTAGTTTCTTAAAGAATAATTCTTGTAAACTAATTAGCTCGGAAATATTAGTTTTTATCTCTTCATTAACTAATAAAGAACTTATATTATTTGATTCATAAGAGTTTTCAAAACTTTTTATTACGAATATAGAAGTTTCATCTAGTGCCCCTTGATCTGTAGTAATCTCAATATGACCTTCTTCATCAAATATTTCATCTTTGATTTCAGATTCCTTGCCATTCTGTAACATTTTAAAGGTTTTAGCAAAAGATGTCTTCATAAGCCCATTTCTTGCGTATATTGCGAATACATTTGTGTTTGAATCTTTAAAATTAAATTTATAATCTAATGTATTGATACCATAACAATTAGATAACTTACATTGTAAAAATTCCATATAACTTCCCCTTAATAGTTTATTAATTATTACAATATATTGATTAATTTATTTCTACTATGCTTCCATATTCGAATCTATAGTTCCCTGCTGAATCTGAGAAGCCTCAACATTGCTGAAAAAATTATTAGTAAAATTATAAATATTAGGCGTTGATTTGGCTGTTTCAATCTCTGTTAGCGAAAATTCTATACCGTCTCCTACAATTCCAGCTGACTCTAAATCCAAAGCCCATGTTAATATCAAATTTTTAATAGTATCTAATATTTTATAAATAGAAGCACGAGATATGGCAACACCAAATCGCGTTGGTGGTCCCTCAAATATTTTAGAAAGTTCTTCATTTACATCAGCAGACAATCCAATAATTAAAGGATTGTCTCCAAAATCATATAATGATTTTAATTCAGCAATTGGTTGCATTAAGTATCTTAATAGTAAACTAGCCTCTAATTCTGGAGGTACCATAGCTGATATCCAACCATTATAATAGTCAAGACCTCTTAAATCTCCCTTAACAACTCTATAATTAGGTACATCATCAATATTAGTATATCCATGAAGCTCTTGATATATTATTTTACTAAAGTCATCCAAGCCCAATTTTTTCGATACTACATAAGCTTTTCTTAATAAAGACTCTATAGGAGCATCATCTCTTAAAGTTGCAATTATTAACTCTGAAATCAGACTCATATTATTCCCCACTATATTAGATTGATAAAATGTAATATTCCTTCACCGATAACGTTACCACTGGCACCAATTGCTATTGCCTGAAGTTTCTCTAAAACAGTCTGCTTAATAGATCTTTCTTTAAAGTCATCATTTTTCAAATTTAAAAGTAACTCTTTGAAGGTCTTACTATTCATTTCCCCATATAGACTGTTAAACTCAGATTCAAACTCTAATATTTTATCTATAGCATCTTTATTAATTGTAGAGTCTATATTCGTAATCGTTTGAGATGAATTAGTTGTATTTTGTTGTATCTGAATTATAGCTCCTTTAATTTTTAAAGACTTATCATTCATGATTATTTTTACCTCATAACTATACCCAACATAAGAAAAGTTCTATTTTACAAAATTAAACTCACTCTATTCTTAGACTAACGTTTGATATAATTTCATTAGTGCAGCTACGCATTCTTCTTCAGTCATTTGTAAATCAAATCCATATGCTTTCATAACAGCCTTATTATTTTCTCTATGTGCTTTTCGTAATTCACTAGGCATTGTTAATTCATCATATAAATCTGCAAAACTAGCATCAGGATACTTCTCTCGCGCTTTTAAAATTTCCTGTCCCGACCTAATTAATATAGTTCTATACTCTTCATCAAGCTCTGGCCATGGGAAATTATTAAAAACAATTTTTCCTGAATATCTATAATCACTTTTCAATCTTCCTCCAAAAGCACGCATCCACGCCATATGCACATTAGATGTTAATACAGCAAAATGGTATAGTTCAGCATCAGGCACAATTAAAACTAAATTAGTCGCTATTGTATTGGAATCTAAATAACCAATTGGAACATATCGTCTACGTTCAGAAGACACACTTGGAATAACTAAGTAATCTGTAACTGGTTGTCTAATATTAGTAAATAAATAAGGCATATCAGCCTTTTCTCTCGTCATTTTACTACTACTAGCTAATCGTAACGTTTTAACTGCTTCAAGACGTTTTATAATAGGTCTAATATTACGGTAAATACTGGGATTAACCTTTTCAAGCCATAAACAATAACGCTCTTTGTTATTTATAAACTCCGCTGCCCCTATGCAAGGGCGAATAACTGACTTTAAAATAGGATATTCAGCTTCTAATGAGTCTTTTTCTTCACGACTTAAAAGTAAGTTCCCCCCATCTGTAGGTTGGCTTCCTTTCATTATTTGTAGTGATATATTTAATGGTTTATTTCTAGACTCAATAAAGATATCCTCTGCATTTAGCAAATAAGCATTTATATTTTTACATGCTAACTTTGTACTACCCGTATATAAATATTTATCTATTCTAAGTTTCTTTGAAGCAAACCCAATAATAACACAATGTACGTTAGCTTGATTCTTTGTTTCACTACTCCATACGAAAGTCCTATAAGCAAATATTATTTGATTAAACTTCAAAATATCTTTCCATAATAAAGGAACTTGCTCACCTTGAGTAATACTATTTGTAGATACAAATGCACATTTAATATCTGTATTACAAATAAAATCGCTTGCAAGTTTGTACCAAATTGATACATAATCTAATTTACTTCGATTTTTAGATGTTTTAAAAACTAAATCCATATCCAATCGCTGAGAATCTGTCATATAATTAGTTCCTACAAAGGGCGGATTTCCTATGATATAAGAGAGTCTTTCTTTAGAAACAATAGATTGCCATTCTATTTGAGCAGAATTTCCTTCAAAAATATTTGAATACGATTTTAACGGTAAAAAATCCATTTCTTTATGAATAATAGCTTCGGTTTCTTTAAACATTTGTGCTTCAGCTATCCAAATAGCTGTTTTGGCTACAGACACAGCAAAATCATTAATTTCTATACCATAAAATTGTTGAATGCTAACCTTAATAGGATTAAATTCCTCTTCATCAAAACCTAATACCCCTGTACCTGACGAGTCCATAATAGTCTCTCTTAAAATATCATTCTCTAATCGACGTAATGATAAATATGATTCTGTTAAGAAGTTACCAGAACCCGCGGCAGGATCAAGAAACGTTAGAGACGCCATTTTATCTTGTAAAGCCTTTAGTAGTTGGATTTTCTTCTTACCATCTTTTCTAGACATAGCCTCTTTAAAATCATTCCTAAGCTCATCTAAGAATAACGGGTCGATTAACTTATGGATATTTTCGATACTGGTATAATGCATACCACCCTGACGTCTCTTTTCAGGGTTTAATGTACTCTCAAATATAGCACCAAAGATTGTTGGAGAAATTTCACTCCAATCAAAATTACATGCATCCTCTAATATCAAATTAACCGCGCCTTCTGAAAACTGAGGAATTTCAATAGGATCACTAAAAAGACTACCATTCACATAAGGGAATTCTAATAAAGTCTCACTTTCATATGGACTTCTATGAGCTTCTTCTGTGTCTAAAATACGGAATAAATCCATCAATGCATTTCTAACTTGATGGGGTTGAAAGTCTTGTAAATAATCATGAAATAAGCTCTTTTTACCAAATAGTCCAGAATCCTCTGCATATAAACAAAATACTAAACGTACACATAACTTATTAATATTATGTAATATGTCTTCTTCTGTTAATAAAGGATTAATTTTATATTGCTCCAATAACGAATCATATAGTCGAGCAACAAGCTCACCTGCGCCTTTGGAAATTTCCATCTCACGTTCTATATGACTACTTTTAACATCAACTAAAAAATTAAGTCTATAAAATTCAGTTCCTAATTTATGTAATTCTATAATTTCAACAGAATCATTAGGTCGTTCCATATCTAATACATGAAACTCTTTAAAATTACAACTTACAATCCATCGTGGACGTTCACTATAGGGTAATGCGGCCGCATAACGTTTAGCCTGTTCTGCGGGCGTTAAAAGTGTGCCATCAGATTGTCTAATTGGAGCATTAAGATCTTTTCCTAAACTTTTCTGCTCTATCATAGTATGTGTAGCCGGAATCATAGCATCAATGTAACTAGTATGACCTAACTGTACACGTTGCTCAAAACCAATAAAATCAGCAGGATTATTTACTCCGTATACGTTTTGAAGTAATTCCATCCAAAATCGTTGAGTGTCTTGCTTCTCATCCCCAATATTTTCCCATTTTTTAGCGAATTCTTTAGCTGCTTTCTCTTGCTGTTTTAATGTAAGTTGCATTTTATGCCCCCAAGGTCCCCTATACATATTGGCTATTAATATTAGAAAATCTAATTTACATACTTTTATATTATCATAAAAATAGGATTAATCACTATTATTCACCATGGATTCTATACTATCAAAGATTTCTTCAAACATAAAAAATAGGCATAAGACTAAACAGCCTTATGCCAAATCATTTTTATTGGTGCGCCTAGAGGGAATCGAACCCCCAACCTACAGTTTAGGAAACTGGCGCTCTGTCCGGTTGAGCTATAGACGCATGTATACTTTATTATATCGTTTTTAAATCTATCTACGCAAGAACTATGCTATAATACAGCTGTTGATAGTATTAAAGAGTTCTTATAAAAAGAGGTATATGTAATGAAACTATGTAAACGATCGATTATTACCAGTTCACTATTAGCTGTCTTAGCTATATCATCCGCATACGGGGCTACACCTGCGCAGCCAAGTGAAAGCACAGATACTGCTGTGGTTGATATGGATTACGCCAATATTCCAGAGTTAAGAAAATCAATTGAAAGCGCAACACCAGCCATAGTACAATCTACGCTTGATGCTTCTGAGGGAAAACCTACTAACGGTAAACCAATTTATTCGACAGTCACTATGTCTGGTAACCGTGTTGTATCCGTTAAAACTTATAAATCTAAAGAAGAACAAGAAAAGGCCATGTTAAAAGAGCGTCAACGTTTAGACAAGGTCACTGCAGAACGTCGCGCTAAACGGAAAAACGAAACACGAACAGATATGTTAAAAGGTTTAACGCCTATACCGTTCTATCCACCTGTTAACGAAACACGCGAATTACAAAGCGAAATGTTTTCTAGACCATTTGGCAGACAGCTTGATTTACGTTTAGTAGAGGCCTATACACAAGATTATGATAAGGCCAAACCTGGCGATATTTACGTCTATGCCGATTATGTAGACTACACATCTAAGCAACTATTAGGCGAAAAGGATGGTACTACCGCTATTTCAGCTATGATTTTACGTACAATCATGAGAAAAGATGAAAACAAAGCTTTCAGCATCGATGTAAATGCGTACTTCATAAATCCAACAACCCATACCATTTCCATAAGCCGTTCTGACGATGTAAAAGGCATCGATATCAAGAAAGACGAAAGAGCTGAGGCTGTATTTAAACTACCTTCACACCAATTACAAGCTGGCGACCCACAGTATGAAATTGCTAAGCTTATGTATCAAGACTTAACGAACCAAAAATTTGATTAGCAATACTTAAATACACGCTTCATGACAAAGTTAATTTTCCACCTCCAATCTTTGGTAAAAAAACTATAGCAACAATAAGAAAACCCCTTCATAGCACCACCATGGCTACGAAGGGGTTCTCATGTTAATTACGCTGGGCGGCTCCAATCGACTTGTACGTCAATAGCACCCCACATGCGTGTAAGAGCTAATTTAAAGTTTTCCAAGGATTCTAAAGGTTTTACTTGTACCCGTTCATACGTATCGAGACCTGTTGCATTCTCAATAGTATGTTCTTCGTTTAAGTATGCACGGACCTTATCAATCCATTCTTGTTCAGGTAAATCTATCGTTACGATTTTTGTATCCGTATCGTAAGATAAAACCCCGTTGCTATTTACGCCATAATGGATGGCCACACGAAATATACTCATATTTATACCTCTCTTGCAGATAGTTTCATACGTATACACATTTCTATACATGTACATTGTATCATGAATGTTTCTATTCTTGAAAGAATTTTATTCTTCATTATCTAAATCCATTTCGGCCTTTAATTCCGACCGTTTTCGCCGTTCTCCACCATCGCCGTGAGCACGACGCCAAAGGGCTCCACTCATGATGGCCCCTTCACCAAATTTAGATGCCAACGAGTCTAGCACGGTTGAAAGCTTCTCATCTTTCTCGCCCGTTTCAATGGAGAATAAATCGTCCTGTACAATTCCTTCCGTTGAAAGTCCACTAACCGTCACACCTAAAAGCCGAATTGGTTTGAGCGGCATATCGAGAACGGATGTATCAAATTGAGGTAATGGTGCGGCGCCCATCATCTCACGATTCTCCGTAATCGGTCTATCATTAGCGTTGTCAGTGAAAGTCTTAGCATCATGGCGATTCGATTGGCTAGTATTGCGAGCCTCCCGTTGTCTAGTATTACTCCGTTCACGCATGAGTTTATTCCACAATAGTACGGATGTATCATAGATAATACGTTCTTGGTCCGTAGCAGAATCTAGTCGTTTCTGACGAGATACGGTTTTAAAATCATTGTATCGCACCTTAATCGACACGGTATGACCCATCAAACCATATTTACGCAATCGTTTGGCTACGCGATTGGCAAAGTAATGAAGTTCTAAATCGATAACAGCGGGATCCTCGACATCGCTTTCATAGGTCTCCTCATTACCGACAGACTGGATTTGACGATCCGGTTCTACAGGCCGTTCATCGATGCCTCGTGCCAATTCCCAAATACGCCGTGCCTGATTGCCCACATAAGGCACTAACGGTTTCTCATCCGACAAGGCCTGCACATCCTTAATCAAGGTAAATCCACCGTCCTTAAGGCGACGTTCCGTACTAGGGCCTACACCCCATATGCGTTTTATGGGCAAATTGGCGAGGCTTTCACATTCCTTACCATAAGGAATGACCACAAGCCCATCAGGCTTATCTAGGTCAGATGCCAGTTTAGCAAGGAATTTATTCGGAGCCAGCCCCGCCGAAATGATGAGCCCCGTTTCCTCAAACACGCGGTCCTTAATAGCACGGCCCAAAGCCTTGGGGCCTGTGAATTTATGGGTAATACCCGTAACATCCAAGAAGGCTTCGTCCAGAGATAAGGGCTCAATGATAGGTGTAAATTCCTCCATCACCTTGTGGATGATCTGAGAAATCTCCTTGTAGCGAGCCATATTCGGATACACGTAGATGCCGTGCGGACAAAGTTTCTTGGCCCGAGAAATAGGCATGGCCGAATGGACGCCAAATTTTCGAGCCTCATAGGATGCAGTAGCTACGACGCCACGCGAAGAAAGACCACCCACGATAACGGGGTGGCCTTTGTATTCAGGATGATCCAGTTGTTCTACGGATGCAAAGAAAGCATCCATATCAACATGCATAATCCAGCGTCTCATGATTACGC
>OLSH01000876.1_pt1 | contig 20168 bp, 25 predicted proteins | sample 1643221 | NCBI WGS metagenome assembly OLSH01 (sample SAMEA3136681, study PRJEB25190) | human gut metagenome | biome: human gut; feature: human-associated habitat; material: faeces | place: Austria | collected 2013 | reverse complement strand
TGTGCAGCGTCAACTTAAAAGGAGTGTTCTTCTGTGCTCAGGCAGTGGGAAGGATTCTTGTGGGAAAAGGAGAGGGCGTCATCATCAACATGTCCTCAGAGAGCGGACTGGAAGGTTCTGAGGGACAGAGCGTATATGCGGCGACAAAGAACGCGGTGAATTCCCTGACCAGAAGCTGGGCAAAAGAATTAGGAAAACAAGGTGTACGTGTAGTAGGAGTGGCACCTGGAATTATGGAAGCAACAGGTTTGAGAACCTTATCCTATGAATCAGCATTGGCTTATACAAGAGGAATCACAGTGGATGACTTAAGAGCAGGATACAGCAAGACATCCACCACACCGCTTGGAAGATCCGGAAAGCTTTCCGAAGTGGCAGATATGTGTGTGTACCTGGCAAGCCAGAGATCTTCTTATGTACACGGAGTGACCATCAACGTAGCCGGCGGAAAAACGAGAGGTTAATTCTACATACGGAGAAAAGGTGGTAATCAGGTAAGCTTATGAAACTTTTTAATGACGAAAACAGGATGGCTGCTATATTAAGAAACGTAGAGGTACAGACTTCCTCTGATGTTGACCGCATCGCGGCAAAGCTTGATGTTTCTACAAAAACGGTGAGAAACGATGTAAAAGAGCTGAACTGCCTGATGGGCGGTTATGCAGTCATCAGCAATAAAAAAGGACAGTATAAGCTTATTGTATTCGATCAGAAGGGTTACGAAGAGATCCGTAACAAGATTTACGAACAGGAAGAATATTTTAATTCACCGCAGACAAGGATGGCGTATATTTTCTGGCAGCTGATGGATGCCAAAAAGCCATATCTGATCGATGACCTGTCAGAAGAGATGAAGGTAGGGAGAACGACTACCGTAGGAGATTTAAACCGTATCCGGGAACAGATAAAAAAGTACAATCTGACAGTGGAAGGAAAGGCCAACACAGGACTTGTCCTGTGCGGCGAGGAGATTAAGATCCGCATGTTCCTCCTGGAGAATGTTTATGAACAGATTTATCTGAACTATCCTCTGGGCAGTCAGCTGAGACAGCTTCTGTACGATATGCAGACAGAATATTCTCTGGATGCCCTGGGATTCGGGCAGTTCTTTAGAGCCTTTGTGGTCATGATTGACCGGCTCGGAAACGGACATACGATCGAGTCTCTGGACCACAGGTATCTGGAGCTTTATGACAGCAAGGTTTACGAGATTGCAGACGAATTTGCGGACAGAGTGGAAAAAGCAGTACCGTTTAAAATACCAAAGCCGGAAAGGATTTTTCTCTGCCTGCCCATTGCAGGGATGAGGACTCCGGTCAATACGGAGGGGATTGAAAATTATATTCAGATTTCAGAGGAAGCGGCGGACCTGATTATTGAGATTTTGGACCGAATCCGGGATGAGATCGGAGTCACAGTCATAGTGAATGAACTGTTTGACGATTTTGTCTATCATGTATTTTTTATGATCAACCGTCTGAAATATGGATTTCATATCCGGAACGCTCTGGTGGAGGAAGTAAAAGATGAATACTCCGTTGCCTACACGATGGCCGGCATTGCCAAAGATGTCATCGAGACAAGGACCGGAGTCGAGGTGACCAAGGACGAGCTCGGATTTCTGGCTATGTACTTCGGTGTGTTCCTCTTAGAGCAGGCACCGGAGCAGAAGCAGTACAGAATCGCCATCGTCTGTGGATCAGGAAAAATCATCGGCAGATTGATCGCCAGCCAGCTGAAAAATATTTTTGAAGTGGAGCCGGCTATTGATTACTATTTTAACGGGGACTTTGAAGTACAAAAAGAAGATTCCTATGACTTGATTATTACGACGACAAATTTAAAAGCAAAAGGGAATACACCTATTATAGACATTGATGAGGTGTTTGACAAAAATCTGCTGAAAAGCAAGGTGGAAAGTGTAAAAAACATGGTAGAGATGGGAATTCCCATCCGCCGTGGCATCGATTCAGTATTCTTAAATATGCTGGACGAGGAGCGGTTCTTTGTACTGGAGCCGGAGCTTGGCTATGAGGAAAACGTAGACAAGATGGTCGGAGAGCTCTTAAAACAAGGACTTGTGGATGAGGGCTTTAATGAGAGACTCAGGCTTCGGGAACAGGAATCGACGATGATATTTGAGAAAAATATTGCTTTTCCCCACACAACAAACAAACTGCCTGAGCTGGCCCTTGCTTTCGGAGTATTTCCGGAAAAAGAGAAAGCAAAAGGGAAGGACGAGGTACAGCTGGTGTTTTTGTTGGCCATACCGGAAGAAATGAAAAATGATTCCGTGCTAATCCAGCTTTACGACAACATGCTGGCCATTGCCCATGAACCAGACGTGGTGAAGAAGCTTAGGAAGATGAAGACTTACCGGGAATTACTGTTGTACTTTGTGGAAGAAAACAATATTTTTAAATAAGATTAAGGAGGATGCATATGTCATACTATTTATTGATTGCAGGTGCGCTGCTCACCGCATTTATACTGCAGTTTCTGTTTTCAATGATTCAGATGAAGGCCTTTAATGTCCATTACGGCAGACTGAGGAAGATCGGCAGAGTGGCGATCGGAAAGAGCAAAGGCGGTTTTCATGCCGGAGCCATGGTAATGTTTGCAATTGATAAGCGTGGCATGATCAAAGAAGGATGCTTTATGCGGGGATTTACGATCTTTGCAAGATTTAAAAAGTTTAATGATTTCAACGGAAAGAACGTTGGTTTGATTACAAAAGAAGATTGCAAAGGGATGGAATATTCTCTGAGGAGATCCGTTCTCAATGCAGCCTCCAACTACAACACGATCATGGACGGAGGCGAAGTAGTGGAGACGCCGGGACTTTTGACAAGAATTGCAGACATGCTTCTCGGCAAATCCAGAAAAGCCTGCAAATAGGAAGGAGAAATATATATGAACGTTATAGTAAAATTTGCGTCAGGATTTATGGGATTATTTGATACTGGTGCTGAAACATTTATCGGCTGGGTGTCAGGAATTGTACCAAAGGTATTACTGTTACTTATTTTAATGAATACAATCATCGCATTGGTTGGACAGGAAAGAATCAATAAATTTGCGAAAGTTTGCTCTAAAAATGTAATTTTGGCTTACGGGGTGCTGCCGTTTATCGCAGCCTTTATGTTAGGAAACCCAATGGCTCTTTCCATGGGAAAATTCTTACCAGAACGCCAGAAACCAAGTTACTATGCATCAGCAGCTTATCACTGCCATACAAACAGCGGTATTTTCCCTCACATCAATCCAGGTGAGATCTTCATTTACATGGGAATTGCAGCTGGAATCCAGAAACTCGGCTTAAATGAGACAGATCTTGCTCTCCGCTATCTGTTAGTCGGTCTTGTCATGAACTTCTTCGCAGGATGGGTGACAGACTTTACTACAAAGATGGTTATGAAACAGCAGGGAATTGAATTGAGCAATGAGATTAAATTAGAGGATTAATTGGGAGAAAAGGAGGATTCATCATGGCAGATTACAGAGCAATTACAATTGAAAAAGGAAGCGGCGGATTCGGCGGACCTTTAACAGTAAAACCAGAAGAAGGAAAAGATGTTTTATTATTTATCACCGGAGGAGGGGCAGAACCTGAGATCGTTGAGAAGATCGTAAGCCTTACCGGATGCCGTGCAGTAAATGGATTTAAGACAACCGTACCGGAAAAAGAAATTTTCCTTGTGATCATTGACTGCGGCGGAACACTTCGCTGCGGAATCTACCCACAGAAAAGAATTCCGACTATCAACGTCAATCCGGTTGGAAAATCAGGACCGATGGCAAAATATATCACAGAAGACATCTACGTTTCAGGAGTCGGCATGAACCAGATCAGCGCAGCAGACGGATCTGCAGCTCCGATCAGAGAGGAAGCTCCAAAGACAGAAGAAAGAGAATTCAAATACAGTGCTGATAAGAAAGTTTCTGAGCAGATGGGTGGAAACGGCGGCGGAAAGTCCAGCTTTATCCAGAAGATCGGTATGGGAGCAGGTAAAGTCGTAGCGACCTTTAACGCAGCTGCAAAAGAATCTGTAAATACCGTATTACATACGATCCTTCCATTCATGGGATTCGTATCCCTGCTGATCGGTATCATTCAGGGATCAGGATTCGGTAACTGGTTCGCGCAGATGTTAAAACCTCTCTGCGGAAATATCGTTGGACTCGTGATCTTAGGACTGATCTGTTCTATTCCGTTCCTGTCCTGTCTGTTGGGACCTGGAGCTGTTATCGCTCAGATCATCGGTACTCTGATCGGTGTAGAGATTGGAAAAGGAAATATTGCACCAGGACTTGCGCTTCCAGCATTGTTTGCCATCAATACACAGTGTGCCTGTGACTTTATCCCGGTAGGTTTAGGACTGGCAGAAGCAGATCCGGAAACAGTTGAAGTGGGTGTGCCATCTGTGCTATACTCAAGGTTCATCATAGGTGTGCCGCGTGTGCTCGTAGCATTCGTCGCAAGTATCGGATTATACAAATAATTCAGCTTTAGCAGGAAAGGAAGAAGAAAATGATTTATCAGACAACAATCAAAGGAATGGGAGATCAGGTAGAAGCATTCGTGGGAGAAGGAATCTTCGTAACATTCGGAGACAATGCTCCGGATACTTTGACAGATTTCTGCTACACAGTGGATGTAAATCCTGTTCAGGGAGACATCAAACCTGGCAGCAAGCTTGTGATTGACGGACAAGAATATACGATCACCATGGTTGGTGATGTGGCCAGAGAAAATCTGAATAATCTGGGACATGTAACATATTCTTTCAATGGAAGCGGAGAATGCCTTCCGGGAAGCATTTGTGTGGAAAAAGCAGATGTACCGTCATTAAAGGTCGGAAGCACAATTTCCATCACAGAGTAATCGAACGATTCATATTTACAAGGTATCACAATGGACAATGGAGGACGGAAGCCCGGATGGGCTTAAATTGCAATATAAAATTAGAAAATAATATAAAAATAGCAGATGTCACAATATAATAAGCGAATATACGAAAAGTTATTGTGAATATTGCACAACAAAAAGAGGATATCAAAGTATATCCTTTTTTTATGTATAAAAACATAAAAGTTCAATTCACAAAGTTCGAACGTCCGAACTCTCTAAGCAAGTGCTTCTAAAAGCATGTTTGTAGACCGATAATCAAAAATTTTTCTTGGATAGTCATTAATCCAATCCTGCATTTCTTGTATATAATCAACAGAATATTGGGCGATGTCCGAACCTTTTGGAATAAAACGCCGAATCAACTTGTTTGCGTTTTCATTACTGCCACGTTCACAGCTACAGAATGGGTGACAATAATACATGGTAGTACGTTTTTGATTACTGCAATATGATTTTTCCAACATATCTGAATTCAAAAATTCTACTCCATTATCACAAGTAATCGTTTTAAAAACTTGACGGAACTTTACAACTCCATACTGACGTTCCAATTTATTTAATGCTTTATTTACACTTAAGTTTGTACGGTCTTTTATCTTCATAATGATTTCCTGCCGTGTCATGCGTTCCGTTAGAACAAGAAGACAGACAGAAGAAGCACCATAAACCGTATCCATCTCCCAATGTCCATAGACATCTCTATTTTCAATTTCATCCGGACGTTTCTCTATACTCAATCCTTTTAACTTCTTTGTGCTAATTCGTTTCTTTTTTTTCTTCTTAGTAGCTTTCTTATGATAGGGAAGTTTCGATATATCCAAATGAAGAAATATCTCATGGTGTACATAATTATAAAGTGTCTTAAAACAAACATTGGTAGAAAAAGACAACTGATGATTTTTGATATGAGCAAGCACCGCACAAGGGGAAAACTTCTTGTCTAAAATCATGTGTTCAAAAAATTTCACAAAGTCCATGTCATTTCCAATCTTTAAGGGACGGCCTTTTTCTTTTGCATGTTCTTCACGTAACGTCTGGCCTACATAGGCATCATAAGTTGTCTTGGTTGTCAAATCCGTCTGTAAAAATGTAACTTTTCCACGTTTTAATTCATTGTAGATGGTTGCTTTACATCGACCGAGCTTTTCAGCAATCTCTTTTACCGGATACCCCTCCTTATATAAAATCTCAATCTGTCCCCGCTCATAGTGTGTCAAATACTTGTTTTTCATTTGTAATCGCTCCTTTATAAATTGAATGCCCCTTATAAAAAAGCGTACAAAAAAAGGTGTATTTTATAAAGGACTGCGCAAGTTATAAATAATCCTTTACAAAATACACCTTTTTTTGTGATTGAATCAATGGTACATTTTACCATCTACCACCAAAATTTAGGTTTATTTTTTGACGGTTTATAATCTTTCTTTTCCTCCCTTAGTTCTTCAATACGATTAGAACAAAAATCTTTAAATAAATCAGTCATAATAGTCATTTCATCTTTAGAAATCAATTGACAAGCAAAAAGTTGTAAAACTATTCCTAGTAATTCATGATAAACATATGTAACACCCTTTATAGTATTGAATTCATATACTTTATCAATTATAAAACTTAATGCTTTATTTTGTGGTTCTCCAATCCGCTCCATAATATCATAAACTCTATGCATCCTATCCCCTCCTTAATCATTCCTATATTTAAATAGTATAGCATAATTCCTAAAATCTCTCAAATAGGAAACAAATTGCAAGAAGTTTTTAGAAAATAAATGAAATACAGCGTATTGTACAATGCAACGCATAAATAATTGTGCAACATGCATTAAATATAATTATGCCCCTTATATCCCCGCATAGAAGATATTGAAAAGAAACAAGGAAATATGCGGGGAGAAAAGAAGGGAACAAAACTGTTCCCTCCGATACATGCAGACACAAGACATATCCCTTAATCTTTAAACAGACTGGACACATCCTCTTTTTTAAATTCCAGATAAACAACCTCTAAATCAATCTCTTTATTATATTGCGTTTTGACGTAAGAAAGAAACTCTTGATTATCTAATAAAATACGCTCGGCTTCCTCTAAATCTAAATTATAAGCTTTCACGGTTGCTTTTGTACAATTTCGGCTTGCCCAATATCGGCGCTTACCCTTTGTGACCGCGCACAAATCCTTTGTGATGTACTTTGCGATGTAATGACTAACCCGTGTCGTGTCCTGCACTTCTGTAACCGTAGAAAAACCTAACTTCCAGTTTGCAAGATTATAAATCGGTTTTCCATTCCGTTGTTTCCTGCCACTATCTTTTAAATCTATCTTTCCGATATAGGAAAGAAGTCCATGAAAGTGATAGCTTTTCCCGTCCTTATGCAGTTCAGGAATTAAGATATATTTTAAGTCTGGCGCATACCGCTGTTTTAAGTTATTTAACCACTTGCTTGTCTTTTTTGTGATTGCGTCATAATCAGTCCGGTCGATGAAACGTGGATTGTATGTAATTGTTAAAAAATAACTCCATGCATTTGCTCTTGTAATTTCATAAATTTCTTGGACAGTCCGTGCCCGGCTGGACTGTATGGAACGTTCCCTGTCTACAGAAGTTCGGACGTCCGAACTTTTTTGTAACAAACACTGTTCAATGTCCTTTACGTTTGCCACTTTTTCGGAACTGTAAATGTCCTTGCTGTACAACCGGACATGCACACTGTCTAAATACTCATATACTTTTATATTATAAAATCCCATGCTTTCCCCCTTCTAAAAAAACATGTGAGTGTTAAGTGTTGCTATAGTCAAGTAAGCAACACGATTCTTTCCGTTACAATTCCTATCCGTTTGAGGGCGTCTCAGACGAGGGCTCCCCACCCTCGTCTGAGCCGTCCTCAAACGTGTTGTAAGTGTCATACAAAGAATAGTATTTCTTCTTTGCTACAAAGAACCGCTGTCCTACTTTTTCTTTCATCGGATACCAAACCTTTACGGCGCAAAACATTTTTCCAAGCGCAAACATAGAAAGAAGTTTCCCGCCAAAACCGTAATTTGATACTTTCCGATGAACAACCTCATATTCAATTAAAGACCGGATTTGTCGATCAATCATCCGGTCAAACTGGGCTACAAGGATGATATCATAGCCCATTTTCCGGTGCTGGGTATAGAAGCCAAGCCATTCCGCACGGCCCTTGACGTTCCATTCCCGGGCGTTAAACAATAGCTGGCACTCGTCTATAACTAACAAGATACGACCCTCTAATACCCGTCTGCCATGCCAATACTGCTTTGCAAAGTCTTGTAAATAGTCCGGTGTAAGTTCCGTGTTATCGATATAATAAAAGCTGTCTTTCTTGCCGGAATAATTAAAGTTAAAGTTTGCAATTACCGGAAGTCCAAGACGTAACGTTTCGTATACAACTTTTGCTGTATGCAAAGACTTACCGCTCCCCGGTGTTCCACTGTATAAGTAAATCATAAAAGCACCCCTCCTTTTTATTCGATTGCCTTAATCCATCGCAGGACGATAGAATACGCATAAAATAAACCGATGGACACCAGCCACGCCGCCCCAATTTTAATAAATGTACCAATCGGGACAATCCAATTTACATATTCCATGTACGGAATTGTAAGATTGTTTATAAAATCCACAAAAGGACTATGTGGAAGAACAGAGGAAATGGTGGAAACTAAAGCTTGTATAGCTCCTACGAACCAGTTGTAAATTGTTTCAAACATATAAAATTCCTCCCTCCTATCCTTTAATGATTCCACGGGTTGCAAAGATAAGACCGACTAAAAAAGCAAGCGTCATGCAGGCCCGCGAGACTTTCGCTACCGAATCCCAATCTTTCAAATCTACCACGATTTTATCGTCCACATTTGCAAACTTTATTTTTACCGGAATTTCAAAATGGGGAGCTTTCGGCTCTGCATCCAGCTTGTTAATTAATTTTACAAAGTCAAATGGCATACAGAACGGAAAAATTTCTGTCAAATCTGCTACGATCGTATCCCAGCTAGGTTTTTTCGGCATATCCGGGTTGGAAGGTGTGTCAGGATTATCCGGGTTATCTGGATCAGGCTTATCAGGGTCAGGATCGGTCCCTGGCTCCGGGTCGGTCCCTGGCTCCGGGTCTGGTTTCGTGCCCGGATCAGGATAAATCGAAGGATTTACTTTATTAAAAAAATCCAAAACCGCTTGATTGATTGTGTCTGTTTTTTCGGCAGGGGATAAGTCCGGGTTTGCGTTTGCGTCTGCTTTTTGCTGTTGCAACTGCTGTAAAAGTTCAATGATGTTTAAGTTGTTCGGGTCATAAGTCGGATGCTGTTCCAAGTCCGGGTTATTATCAAACTGGTCTGCATAATCCGGATGAATCCAAAGAATCTGTCCATTTTTAAGGTCAAGCCACTGCCCGCTTACAGAATCATAAACATAAGCGTTCAGCTTAGGATTTAAAACAATATTGTCACAAGAAATCTGTAAAGCATCTGAAACATCATAATAAGAACTATCAAGAAAATTAGAAGAACCGTCAAGAGCCTGAAAATATTTGAATAGCTTATGTTTGCCAGGCTTAAATTCTTTGTTAAAATCAATGTCTTTTTTATCAAGCATATATAAAGACATATTGCCTAAAGAGCGTACGAACACCATTGAATCACATTTGTTTTCTGCTTGTAAAACAGGGAGATAACGGTTTCTTTGAGCGTCAGGTTCCGGTCGTTTTTGATTTAAAATATAAGTTTCGTCCTGAATGATTTCATAAACTTTCTTACAATATTTCTCGTTTGTAGAATTGAAATTGGAAAATCCAAAAGCGGCGGTTTTTCCAGTCAAATCAGCATTTCCAGGAAAAAGGTATTGTAGCATATCAGAATCAAGCGGATTTTGTGCGTCAAACTGATATTCTTGTATTGTTTCATCTGCCAATTTTTCACCAAAATTATATGATTTATATGTAAGTTTTACAGCTTTACGAATGGCATAAGTTGTCAGTGCACTGAATGTAACCGCTTTATCACCTTTGATTGCAAGTTTTAAATCTTCATAATTGTCATAATCTTCTCCTTCATCATCGTCATCATCTGGATCATAATCAGGGCCAGGTAACATATGTGAACTATTATAACATTCCTCAAATGCCCTATCTAAATCACTAACTGTTTCTTCATCTAAGTTTGTTGCCGTTAAAGCTATCCCACCAATCGCAAACAAAATAGCAATCACGGCTAAATCATCCACTACAAAGGCCCCCTGTACTCTTCTATTATTAAACGAACAAACCAACAACACAGAACAAAATGCTATACAGAAAATACGGATAGAAAGTTTTCGTTTCATGTTTTCCCTCCTTTTAAAAAAGGGCATACCAATAAGGTACGCCCTAAAAAGTATGCTTATTTGGATGCTACTTTTTTGAAAATCTTAACCACGATGCCAACTACAAGTCCGATTGCTACAAACGGAAATGCGTAAGGGATTACAGTTCCAACGGCTTCCATTGCCTGGTCAGAAACACCTTTTAAAGCGGTGGTTATCGCTGTAATTACTGCTTCCATGTCTTTTCTCCTTTCGTTTATGCCTTGTTTACAATGCTTCTAAATATATCCACCAAAAGGCCGACTATAATACAAATCGTACCCATAGCCGTGCCGATGGTTATGGAGCCAAACATCACGGGGGCAATCAACTTAATAGTTTCAACTGCATATTCCATATCTGAAACCTACCTTATCTTAAAATATTTGCTTAACAACAACGCCATAGTAAGGCCACAAAGAATATAGATTCCAATGCCACAAAACATTGTAATCATTACAGAATCACCAATACCAGACTGGACAGATTTCATGTAGGTTTTATATTCTTTTATAAGTTCATCGTCTTCTTTGGTTTCGGTTGTAGATTCTGTCACTTGGGGAATGGAAGAATTTACAGTTTCTGTTGTTTCCGTGGCCTTAGTTGTCTCGGCTGTTGTCTCTGTTCCCTGCTCTGTTTTGCTTTCCATACGTAAAAAAGAATCCGTAGAGACAACCATATCTTTATATTCAAACGTCATGAAACCTCCTAATATCGGTAGTCAAGAGGGCTTATCAAAGCGTGGCTTTCCTAAGCCCTCGGTAAACAGTATATAAATTGGAAGGAGTCAGCCTGTAAAGTGTTGCCCTACGGCGTATCATAAAAGTTCGGACGTCCGAACTTTTATTTGCCACTTTACAGACTTCTATTTCACAGGAACTGCCCGCTCAATCACAATTTTTTTGTATTTTGAATCCACGAAACCAGAAAGTTCATAAGTCTTCATATCCTCAAGTAAATTAAAAACTTCCTCCGTAACCGGGATTTCATCAGTGACAGTATTTCCGTTATCGTGGATCATGCAGACGGCCTTGAAGGAAACTCCATTCCTGCCGTTGTATTCATACGCCTTTTTGTTTTTTCCCAATACGGTTGTTTTTAGATTTACATTTAATCTCATAATGCTACCTTCTTTCTTATATAAAATTTTTAGTTCATATTTTCTATTTTGAAGGGGTACGCCCCCGAAGGGGCGCAACCTCTAAAAAACAATCTTTACTTCTAAATGCGGTTTTTTGCCTGTTGTCTTTTTTGCGTCTTTCAAAGCATCCTCAACAACTTCTTTGAGTTTTAAAAGTTCATCATAATCAGAGACGGAACAAACAAGCATATCTTTAGCAGTTTTTGGAATGTCCAAGATAACACCATCTTCATCACAGGCTGGTTTAGGCATAATGTCAGATTCATCAGAATCAATATCATGGATATCCTCCTCTTTCATGTCCGTAATTGCAGTTTCTAACATATCCGTATATTCCCGTTTCATTTCCCGGATTTCACGGACAGACATGGACGGATCACACTGGTCAATAAAATCATCAGGACAATTCAGCAAAAGAGTTAATTTACTCATGCCGTAATCTTTCATATCATCCCGAATATCAAGTAAATTTTCTTCATCAAAAACGCCGAACTTCTCACAAACATTGATAAAGTTAGAAGTTGTACCCCTTGCAAGCTCAAACTTATCTTTTGCAAAGTCATAAATATTTTTATAGGAATCAATTTTATACAATTTTTTCTTGTAAACCTTATGAAGTAAAAAAGCGATTTTCAAAGAAGAAATCTCAACTTTCTGATATTCTTTCTGAATCGCAGTGACACAACTTTTGTAAAGTCGTTTGTCCTCTGCTTGAATTTTTGCCTGATTTGATTTCGCAACTTCATTCATCTGTTTTGCGACCGTTGTTGTCTTTTTCTTTTGTTCGGACGTCCGAACTTTTTTACTTGTATTTGTCATAATCTGTACCCCCTCAACTTCCTATTTGAATAACATGGACAATGATGTATATTCCTCTAATGTAATAACCTCAATGTTTGCGGCAAACATTAAAACATGAATCACATGTGTCCGGATAATGTCAGCCCGTTTGAAGTTCCTGCTTTGCTGGCAAGCCAGATAGTCAAAGTATTGGTATTCTACATAGTCATTCAAATCCTTATTTGTAAGATTTTCTGAGTACCCCATATAAACCGCCTTTCTTTCCTATTTGCTCTCTTGTTTCTTTCTAATTACATTTTACAACTTTCACGGAAGCCCGGATGGGCATCCGTCCCCTTGTTTTTTTCCTGAATATTTAGTAGAATAGGGAAAGGTATACCCGAACCGTAAAGAAAGGCGCGGGAATGGCCTTTATTGGAAATTGGGCTTTCAAATACCAGGAAAGTGAGAGCATATGTTGTTTATTATTATAACCGGGGTTTTGATCCTCACCGCTGCCATTTGTCTGGTCAGCATAAATGAAAATCAAAACCTGGCATTGGAAGAATATAAGATCGTATCAGCGAAACTGCCGGAGGACTTCGATGGATATAAGATCGTGTTCCTCACAGATCTGCACTGCAATGAGTTTGATTACCAGAATAAAGCACTTATTGACATGATCGACGGATGCAGTCCGGATGCTGTCTTTGTAGGCGGAGATATGCTTGTGAGCAGAACAGATTCATCTTATGACGTTGCTTTGGATCTGATGAGAGAGCTTTCTTTGCGATACCGTATCTATTATGCTGATGGAAACCATGAACTGAGACTGAAACGGAATGAAGAAGTATATGGTGTGGCTTATAAGGAATATGTCCATCAGTTGAAAGAGTTCGGTGTCATTCATTTGTCAAACGAAAGTGTTATGGTGGACAGCGGGATCTCAGCGATCTGTCTGACTGCCTATGATATGGAGGAAAAGCAGTACCGCAAGTTCCATCCGGCGCCCCCTTCCGTAGAAGACATGGCAGATGCTGTCGGGGAACCGGACCCGGATTTTTTTCAGGTGCTTTTGGCACACAATCCAAACTACTTCAGGCAGTACTCTAAATGGGGCTGTGACCTGGTCTTATCCGGGCATTTCCACGGGGGAATGGTCAGGCTTCCAAAGATCGGCGGTGTTATCTCACCACAGTTTCAGCTGTTTCCTAAGTATGACTCGGGTGAATACCAGATAGGGAGATCCATCATGATCTTAAGCCGCGGACTTGGGAATCATTCCATTAAGATCAGGCTGTTTAACAGGCCTGAGGTATCGTGTATCACATTAAAGAAAAAGTAGGATATAAACTATGGCATCAATTGATATAAAACTAAATGTATTTGAGGGGCCGCTGGATCTTTTGCTCCACCTGATTGAGAAGAACAAGGTGGATATTTACGATATCCCAATCTCTGAGATTACGGAGCAGTATCTGGCTTATATCCGCCAGATGGAGGAGGAAGACCTGGATGTGATGAGTGATTTCCTTGTGATGGCGGCAACTCTGTTAAGGATCAAGGCTAAGATGCTTCTTCCAGCCAGGGAAGAAGATGAAGAGGAAGGAGATCCGAGAGAAGAACTGGTCCGGAGGCTTTTGGAGTATAAAATCTACAAGTATGCGTCCAAAGAACTGAAGGCAAGGGAATATGAGGCAGAGAAAACATTCTTTAAGGAACGTGCCGTTCCCGAAGAAGTACTCAAGTACCGCCAGCCGGTGGATATCCGGGAGATCACCAGAGATGTGTCGATGGACGACTTAAACCGTATCTTTCAGTTCGTTATGCGCAAGCGGGAGGATAAGATTGATCCCATCAGAAGTAAATTCGGAGAGATCAAGCAGGAGGAAGTTAAGCTGGAAGATAAGATGGACGAGGTGGAATATCTGGTCTTGTCAAAAAGGCGTCTTTCATTTCGGGAGCTTCTGGAGGGACAGGTAAGCAAAGAACAAATCGTGGTGACGTTTCTCTCCATTTTAGAGCTGATGAAGGTAGGAAAGATCCGGGCCGTACAGGAGAGGACCGGCCAGGAAATTATAATAGAGGTGTTAGAGAGGCATGAAACAGAAACAGGCAATGATTGAGGCAATTTTATTTTCCATGGGAGAGAGTGTCTCGAAAAAACAGCTGATGGCGGCTCTGGAGATCCCAGAGGATTTATTTTTTTACTTAATTGATCAGCTTAAGAGAAAATACAACAGAAAAGACAGCGGCATCCGGCTCCTGGAACTCGATGGGGCATACCAGCTGTGTACCAGGCCGGAATATTATGATCAATTAATTAAAATAGTAAACCAGCCGAAAAAGCCTAAGCTTACGGATGTTATGATGGAGACATTATCCATCATCGCATATAAGCAGCCGGTGACAAAACAAGAGATAGAAGCCATCCGAGGGGTCAAATGCGACCATCCGGTGAATAAGTTGTTAGAGTACAACTTGATCCGGGAGGCCGGACGTTTGGATGCTGTCGGACGACCGATATTATTCAGGACAACGGAAGAATTCTTACGTTGTTTTGGAGTTGAATCCATAAAAGAGCTTCCTGAAATCGGGCAAGATAAGGTAGAGGACTTTAAACAAGAGGCTCAGGAGGAAATAAAGTATGCATTAGAGGAACTAGAACAAAGTTAAGGGAGGACAGCATATGGGAAAGATTACAGGAAACCAGCTTTTTGTAAAAGCATTAAAAGAAGAAGGTGTTGATACCATTTTTGGGTATCCGGGAGCCTGCGTCATTGATATTTTTGATGAATTATATAAAGATGATACGATCGACGTCATCCTTCCGAGGCATGAACAAGGATTAATCCATGCGGCTGACGGTTATGCCAGATCCACCGGGAAAGTAGGCGTCTGTCTTGCCACCAGCGGCCCAGGGGCGACCAACTTGGTGACAGGGATCGCTACAGCCAACTATGACAGTGTACCGCTTGTGTGTTTTACCGGACAGGTAGCACTGCCTTTGATCGGAAACGATACCTTCCAGGAAGTGGATATTGTCGGAGTGACGCGGAATATCGCAAAGTTTGTGATCGTTGTCAGAGACAGGGAAGATCTGCCGCGTATCATAAAGGAAGCCTTTTATATTGCCAGGACAGGTAAACCGGGGCCGGTGCTGATTGACCTGCCGAAAGATGTTATGGCAGGCTTTGGCAGTGATGAGTACCCGGAAAGTGTCAATATCAGAGGATATAAACCAAATACAAAGGTACATTCCGGTCAAGTGAGAAGGGCTTTAAAGACCCTTTATAAATCCAAAAAGCCGTTATTCCTCATCGGTGGAGGAACCAAGATCGCCGGAGCGCACAAGGAGATGACGAAACTGGCAGAAATCCTGAAGGTGCCAGTAGTGTCAACGATCATGGGCAGAGGCGTACTTCCCACAGATCATCCGCTCTATTTCGGAAATATTGGAATGCACGGAAATTTTGCAGCCAATGAAGCCATTGCAAACTGCGATGTGCTATTTTCCATAGGGACCAGGTTCAACGACCGTATAACGGGAAAGCTGGGAACCTTTGCGTCCAATGCAAAGATCATACATATCGACATTGATACAGCAGCGATTTCTAAGAATGTCACAGTGGATATTCCGATTGTAGCAGATGCAAAAGAAGCAATTATCGATATTTTAGAATTGGCGCAGAAAGAACCCCCTCTGAATGTAGAACGCTGGATTTCCATGATGGAAAGCTGGCAGAAAACACATCCGATCAAAATGGAGGATACAGCAGAAGTATTAACTCCTCAAAAGATCATTGAGGCGATAAATAAGGACTTCAAAGAACCGATTGTTGTCACAGACGTAGGACAGAACCAGATGTGGGCGACACAGTACGTTGAGCTTCACGGACGGCGCCAGCTCCTCACATCAGGCGGGCTGGGCACTATGGGGTATGGTTTCCCGGCAGCGCTTGGGGCATGTATCGGAAATCCAGGAAGAGAAGTGGTCTGCATCAGCGGAGACGGTGGTGCGCAGATGAATATCCAGGAGATGGCTACTGCAGTTGTGCAGGAACTTCCGGTTGTGTTCTGTATCTTTAACAATGGATATCTCGGCATGGTGAGACAGTGGCAGGATCTCTTCTATAATAGAAGATTCGCAAGCACCTGCCTGAAATACAGAAAGAGCTGCAAAGACAACTGTACACCGGAGCATCATCCATGTCCTCCGTACACTCCTGATTTTGTGAAATTGGCGGAGAGCTATGGTGCACAGGGTATCCGGGTGACAAAACCGGAGGAGATTGATGCAGCATTTGAAAAAGCAAAAGCAAAGACAGACGGACCGACATTGATCGAATTCATTATTGACAGTGAGCAGCTGGTATTCCCGATGATGAAGACCGGCGGGTCCATCAACGAAATGATCATGGACCGATAGGAGGTTTTTCTATGGAAAAAAGATGGTTATCTTTATATGTTGAAAATCGTGTGGGAGTGCTGGCAAGGATTGCAGGTTTATTCTCAGGGAAATCTTACAATCTGAGCAGTCTCACAGTGGGACCGACGGAAGACGAGACGGTTTCCAGAATGACGATCAGTGTGGAGAGCGATGACGCCACATTTGAACAGATCAAAAAGCAGTTAAACCGCAGCGTGGAAGTTATCAAGGTTATGGATTATACGACTGTATCCATCCGTATGAAGGAGATCATGTTCATCAAGGTGAAGGGATGCACACAGAAGGATAGAAACGAAGTATTCCAGATGGCTCAGGTTTTTCGCTTTCTAGTAAAGGATATGGGAAAAGACAGTATCCTAATCGAATCCGTTCGGACAGAAGCTAAAAACAACTCCATTTTAAATGTATTCAAGAAAAGGTTCTCAAGCATTGAGGTAGTCCGTGGAGGAAGCGTGGCCATTGACTCTATCAGTATGCAGGACAGATAAAAGGACATTATCCACATGATTTCCTTTCGGCTCTTAGAATGCCTCACTCCAATCATGTAGAAAATGGATATAATATCTGTTGGAGGAGGAAGCATTTAATATAGAAGACATCATTCTGCGACAGGAATAAAAAGATGATATAATTCAAAGGCTCAGGGGCAAACAGGCTCCTGGGCCTTTTCTTGTTTATAACATAGGAAATAAAAACGCTCCGCAGGAATGGGGGTCAGTTCAGAGGGCTTGCCCAGTTTGTTCAACATTGTTATTTTGTGAAATAATTGTGAACTTTTATTAGATGAGTTGACATATCGGATAGTTATTGTTATATTACATATAGAACAAGTAGATTGTATATAACAATACAGAGTTTTCTGTATCAGAGATAGAATAGGAGGAATGACTTATGTTAATGCCAAGTATTTTTGGAGAGAACCTTTTTGACGGCTGGATGGACCATGCATTTAAAAATGCATTCCCGGCTGACCGTTTCGGCTTCGGAGACTGTGAACGTTATATGAAGACGGATATCAAAGATACCAAAGACGGATATGAGCTCAGTATGGAGCTTCCGGGATTCAGTAAAGAAGATATCTCCGCTCAGCTGAAGGACGGTTATTTGACCATCAGTGCAGCTAAGAATGAAGTAAAGGACGAAAAAGATAAAGAAGGTAATTTTATTCGCAAAGAACGCTATTCAGGACAGTGCAGCAGAAGCTTCTATGTTGGAAAAGAGGTCAAACAGGAGGAGATCAAAGCTAAATTTGACAATGGCGAGTTAATGTTAAAGATTCCTAAGACCAATGAGGCAAAGGAAGTACCTGCAGAGGAATACATTTCTATAGAAGGTTAACTGTCAAAAAGATACGGCCGGGGCGCTTAAAAAAGCGCCCCGGTTTTATCGTTCTATCCTGTGCAATATCATACAAGAATTTTCTGATTTTTTGCATTAAAATAAGACTTGATCGAAAAAAACAAAATGGAGGAAACATATGAAGATGGAAAAAGAAAAATGCGCGGTAGTGATAGATGAAGCTCTTCCTGCGGGAATCGCGGTCAACACAGGAGTGATTCTTGGTATGACCATGGGAAAACATATGCCGGAAGCAATAGGAGCTGATGTTATGGATGGAGATGGCAATGAGCACCGGGGGATCATTACATTTCCGGTACCTGTTCTGAAGGCCGGTCAAGAAGTATTAAAGCAATTGAGACATAAATTAAACCAGCCTGAATTTAAAGAGCTGTTGGCAACGGATTTTTCTGATCTGGCCCAGGGGTGCATGATTTACAGTGAGTTTATGGAAAAAATGTCAGAAACACCAGAAGAACAACTCAACTACCTCGGGATCGCTGTATGCGGGCCCAAAAAGATGGTGAATAAATTAACTGGAAATTTACCACTTTTAAGATAAAAAACTGACAAAAAGATGGAAGATTCATTATGACTCTTGATAGAACCCCGGTTAACATCTGCTGTTTCCGGGGAATCGCAGTCATTAGATGGTATTCTCTGACCATCTTTTTTTTATTTCTGCCAGCTGTTTCTAACTGATATTGTTAATTTTGTGACGATTTTGTGTGGATTTTGAGGAATAGAATGTCTAAAAATATATAAAATTTTTCTAAATAAAAAAGCAGGCATATGGCTGTATTGAAAAAAGTACAATCTATACTGCATACAAAAGACCAAAAGAAATGGCTTAAAAACGAGGTTCTCGAGATCTCATGAACGTTAATTGAAGGCCTGAAACAAATTTGTAATTGAAATGAAAAAGTGATTGTGATACTATTAACATATCGGCGGGAAACTGCCAAACACTATAGAACAGAGAATTATTATGGAGGAATTGATATGTCAAGAAAAGTAGTTATTGCAAGTGCTTGTCGTACAGCAGTAGGTAAGATGGGTGGAGCATTAAGCACAACTCCGGCTGCTGACTTAGGATCAATCGTTATTAAAGAAGCATTGAACAGAGCTAACGTACAGCCAGATCAAGTTGACGAAGTATACATGGGATGCGTGATCCAGGCTGGTCTGGGGCAGAACGTTGCTCGTCAGGCATCCATCAAGGCAGGTCTTCCGATCGAAGTTCCGGCAACAACTATCAACGTTGTATGTGGTTCTGGACTGAAAGCAGTAAACATGGCTGCAGACATGATCAGAAGTGGTGACGCTGATATCGTTGTAGCAGGCGGATGTGAGAACATGTCAATGGCTCCATATGTATTAGATCAGGCACGTTTTGGATACCGTATGAACAACGGTGTATTAAAAGATTCTATGGTAAATGACGCATTATGGTGTGCGTTTAACGATTATCACATGGGAATGACAGCAGAGAATATCTGTGACCAGTGGGGACTTACAAGAGAAGAATTAGATGAGTTCGCGGCAGCAAGCCAGCAGAAGGCAGTTGCGGCTCAGGAGGCAGGTAAGTTCGATGAAGAGATCGTGCCGGTAGAAGTAAAGAAGAAAAAAGAGACGATCATCGTGAATAAAGATGAAGGACCTCGTCCTGGAACAACAGCAGAAGGAATCTCTGGATTAAGACCAGCTTTTAAACAGGGCGGAATGGTTACAGCAGCGAACTCATCAGGAATCAATGACGGTGCAGCGGCAGTTGTTGTTATGAGCGAAGAAAAAGCAAAAGAGTTAGGCGTGACTCCAATGGCTACATGGATCGCAGGAGCTCTTGGCGGTGTAGATCCTAAGATCATGGGAATCGGACCGGTTGCTTCTACAAGAAAAGTATTAGAGAGAACAGGAATGAGCATTGATGACTTTGATCTGATCGAAGCAAACGAAGCATTTGCAGCTCAGTCTGTGGCAGTAGGAAAAGACTTAGGATTCGACTTAAGCAAATTAAATGTAAACGGTGGAGCAATTGCGATCGGACATCCGGTTGGAGCTTCAGGATGCCGTATCTTTGTTACTCTGCTTCACGCAATGAAAGACAGGGGAGCTAAGAAAGGTCTTGCAACTCTTTGCATCGGCGGCGGTATGGGATGCTCTACCATCGTTGAAATGGACTAATTTA
>OLSH01000874.1_pt1 | contig 20200 bp, 11 predicted proteins | sample 1643221 | NCBI WGS metagenome assembly OLSH01 (sample SAMEA3136681, study PRJEB25190) | human gut metagenome | biome: human gut; feature: human-associated habitat; material: faeces | place: Austria | collected 2013 | reverse complement strand
TTTAATAAATTGAATATAAGTATTTATGGTAAAAACTATAATGCGTCAGCCCTGCAGAGTGCTTCATTTTGCAACGGCCACAAATGTAGTTCAGCTGCCTCACAGTTATGGTGCTCGTGCTCCACAATCGTGAAGCACGAGCACCACAGATGTAAGCACGATTAAAATACTGGATATCAATAAAATAAACATGCAGAGTTTTCCCAATGAACATAGGAGATTGACATATACAATCCCTATTTAGAATGGATAAAAGTAGGTAAGAAACGGAGTGCTATCTAATGAAAAGCAGGTAATCCGGTATCTTTTATATCAAAAAAAGCAGGAAATGAGAAGATAGGAAATCAAAGGTTTTATACGAATATGAAAGATAACAAAAAGATAATCAAAAGCATACATCTAATTAAGAGTAGTGTAGGCAAATTTGCCTACACTCTGTTTTTTATTTGCTTACACCATGCTATATCACCGATGAATAGGGAGATACAGAGCATGAGTGTAAGCGTGTAGGTAAAAGTGAGGATAAACTCTATGTAGGCCTGAGTTCAACTTTTAAATGCGACTCTATGTTGTATTCATTGTATATTATTTAATCGTTATATTTTTGCATAAAGCTTCAACATCAGAGTGTGGAATAAGGCCGATGATTCATTGATCATGCAGATCGTAAGAAATGTTTTGTCCCCACACTTTTACATCAGAAACCGGATAGTTCAATGGGCTTTGACCCCGCATTTGCAATGGTGGCTCAAGATGTATAGATGTTATAATATAAAATATTAAGACCATGACTTACGTTGGAATTGATGTCAGCAAAGCGACTTTCGTAGTTGCTTATTCTTCTGCTAAAGGTAGTAGGACAAACTCTTTCAAGAATACTGCCAAAGGCATTCATGAGTTTATTCAAACCATTTCCGTAGCGGAACACCACTGTGTGTTGGAAGCAACCGGTAATTATAGTGCCCTACTAGTTTATCTACTTTCAGAAGCGGGTATTGCTGTTAGTCTTGAGAATCCTCTAAAGATTAAAAACTTTGCCCGTGTTATGCTTTCTGTCACAAAGACAGATGAAATAGACGCTCGTTTGATCGCCATGTACGGTGAGAAGATGCAGCCAACATCTTACAAGTTGCGTAATGACACCATCCTTATCTTGAAGCAAAAACGGACGGTCATACGCCAACTCAAGAAACAGCTCATAGCAACTGGGAACTTGAAAGGCTCCATGGAAGTACTCCCATTCTTTGACCCTAAATGCAAGAAAACAATTGAAAAGACAATTATCTTTCTTGAAAAACAAATCAAAGGGTTGGAAGAGGAGTTGGCTTCTCTGGCGCAAAGCGAATACAAGAAACAGATGGATTTGCTTACTTCAATCAAAGGTATTGGTGTTACGCTGGCAGCTGCGTTAATCATGGCTACGGGAGGCTTCACCTACTTTGATAATGCCAAGCAACTCACCCGATACTTGGGATTGTCACCTACTTACCAACAATCCGGTACGTCAGTCAATGTCAAAGGTCACATAAATCGTAACGGTGATTCTTCCTTGCGGAGCCAACTTTATGTGGCTGCTTTTGCATCTTTACGATGTAATACTGAATGCAAGGCATGTTTTGACCGATTACGATCTAATGGCAAGCCGGGAAAGGTAGCACTCATTGCAGTCGCTAACAAACTTATAAGGCAAGCCTTTGCTGTTGTCACTCAAGAAAAACTCTATGTAGATGGCTTCAAGTCCGAGAAGCCATAAAGCTCCTACGGAGGGAACACCATGCGGCAAGGGGGTGAGCAATCAACCCCGACGAGCTTTTCATGTACGAGAACTGCATAACTATGCTAATTATCGTTAACCATATTCATTTTTCTTATTATAGTTCATTTCTTTTTCTCCTTTTCTTTTTCATTATAATACTCACTTTTTAAACGAACAGCTTTATTAATTTCACCCTGAGGTGTCTTTTGAGGTTTATAAGGTTTCCATGTTAGAAAGTAAAGGATAATTCGAAGCGAACTCCGGCAATGTCACCGGGAACATATCGTTTTCTCTGTGCTCCCGACGGATAACTTCGAACATCTGTTTCACGATTTCCGGATGTTGCGCCGCTATATCGTTATCTTCGTGAATATCCTTTGCAAGGTCGTACAGATGGGGCTTTCCTTTCTTAACTATCAGTTTCCAGTCGTCCATACGAACGCCGAACTGGTCGGTTTCGTGGAATTCCCAATAGAGGAAATCATGTTTCTGCTGTTCACCAGCGTTGCCTAACAAGGTCGGGGCAAAAGAGATGCCATCGAAACAGTCACCTTCTAACTTCTTGTTGATATACTTTTTCGGGAATCCTTTGTCGCCCGCCAGTTCGCAGAAAGTAGGCATGATGTCGTAAAATGCCAGCTGGTGGTCGTTTACCGAACCGGCGGAGATGCGTTCCGGCCAGCGCACAATGAAAGGAATCCGGATGCCGCCTTCATGGCACTGCCGTTTCAAACCACGCAGTTTCCCATCCCGTCCGAAGAACTCCGGGTCCGCTCCTCCTTCTTCGTGAGGGCCGTTGTCGCTACTGAAGATGACGATGGTGTTCTCGTCCAGTCCCTTTTCTTTCAACTTCTTCAAGACTTCACCCACGTAATAGTCCAGGCGGGTAATCATACCGGCAAACTGGGCATGGGTATGCTCCGAAACATTATAACGTCCTTTCTCATACCCGCCCCAGGTTTTATCTCTAAAAAACTTCTTCTTGTAGCTTTTCAGGATAGAATCATTCGGCTGCGCAAGTTCCGCATGAGGCAAGGTGTAGGTGAAAAAGCCGTAGAAAGGCTGCTTTCCGTCCTGTTTGTCCAGCCATTCCAGCGCCTTACCGTGAATCAGGTCTGCCGAATATTGAGTGCGTTTCTTGTAATCATCGCCAAACATCGGGTAGTTGATATTATCTTCCAGCAGAATACGTATAACGCCTGTATCGCCTGCCTGTGTGCTGTACCTGTTCAGAAAGTTAGGGTAGTATAAATGAGCCTGGAACTGGCATATATAACCATAGAATTCATCGATACCCCGCTTATCCGGTGTGGAACAAGAGCCTTCATAACCACCTGCCCACTTGCCGAAGACTCCCGTTGTATAACCGTTCTTTTTCATAATCTCAGGAAGAATGATATGATTTTCATCGTATGGTTCCTGACCGACAACGGTAAATTCGTCATTAATCCCGTATTTCACGGTTGGAACTCCCTGCCAATACTCTTTATTTCCGCGCACATGGGTGTGTCCTGTATGTTGCCCCGTCATCAGCGAAGCACGGGAAGGGGCGCTCACCGGACTACCGGCATAGGCTTGAGTAAACAGCATGCCTTCGGCTGCCATACGGTCTATGTTAGGCGTTTCAATGTATTTCTGTCCGTAACATCCTAAATCCCCGTATCCCATGTCGTCGCAGAGGATAAAGATAATGTTAGGTTTGGAATTCTTGTTTGCCGCATTGGCACACAAAGCAACAGTAGCCAGCAGGCCTGTTCCTAAAGCTATAACTGTTTGTTTCATACTAAATTGTATATTCAAATTAAATATCTATGTATTCCGGGCGAATGATTATTCGCCCCTACAAGCGTTGTCTCAATACGTGTAGGGGCGAAAAATCTTTCGCCCGCCAACACAGCGTAGCCACTTGTAGCCCGTAGCTTGTAGCTCGTCACTTACTCACTTGTTCTTCTCCCCGAAGTCTTCCTGTTGCTGCTCCACTTCCTTCAGCCTCTGAGCATTTTGCTCTTTCAGAAGCTGTTCCTGTTCCAACTCCGCAGCCGATTTTGCAGACGTTCCGGCAGCTTGCAAAGAAGATGAACCGGTGATCAGCGCAGCATCTTTCTCCGAATAAACCAACGGATGGGCGGCAGAATAGCTTTCTAATTCTAATACAGCACTTACAGGCATCTGCGAACCTTCGAACAACACACTTGCCGTTATTTTTATCTTACCCGGCCTCAAAGTGGACTGTATCAGCACCGGAGCCGTCCCCCACTTCACCGGAGCGGGATTTGCCAATATTCCGGCATCACCCAGAATACGTCCTTCGCCTTCTACATGAAACTTCACATAGTAGTTGTTCAAACGTTTGATATTCCCGTTCTTATCGGCTATGGCAGCTACTACAGTGACAAAATCGGAACCATCGGCTTTCAGGTTCACATTCTCATTATCCACCCAAAGCAGCACTTTTTCCGGACGACGGGCGGGATGCACTTCGTGCGTAGCAACCACTTTACCGTCTATCAAGCCTTCTGCCCGCAGGAATACTTCATCCTGCTTTTTCTTACGTGACATTGCTTTATCAGTCATAAAATCGTAGACATCGGGGAAAGTGATAACCGGCGAAGGCATGCCTTCTTTAACTACCGGTTTATTATAAGTATAAGTCTTTCCATCTTTCAGGAAGGTGAGGCGCACTTCATCGCAATTGGAATAAACAGTCACATCCTTGCCGGAGAACGGTGTCATCTCGTGAGCAATATAAACCATCGGGCCGGTTTCAAAAAGACGTTCCTGCTTCTGGGGTGAGCGTTGTGCCTTGAACATATAATAAGAATACTTGGGCTGGCGGAACACATCCATCAGTCCGCCATAGAACGGGTCGGGATGATAACCGCGCTGATGGTCGAACGAGTGCCACAGGCAGCCGCCCACATGTTGGCGGGGAGTGCGGTAAAGGGCATCGTAACAGGTATATGTATAAGTGGGGTTGGCATAATGTTGCGCTTGGATAAGCATAGGCTGTTCTCCCCAGTTGCGGGCTACGCGGCTGGGAGAGTTATGCGAACTCCAGTCATCCACATTATCACCCCATTCACGGGTAAAGTAGGTTATTTTAGGATCGGCATTCTTGTCGCCCCACGACTTGCCATCGTAGGAAGGATGGGTGAAAAGTATCGGAAAATGTTCTTTGCCGCGTGCTCCGCTGTCGCAACCGGAATAACAGTAGGGATAAGGATATTCCTGGTCTACAATATCACGGGTGTTCTTGGCGAAGTCCTCCGGATACCAGGTTTCATTGAGGATAGGTTCCCACATCCACACACAAGCATGGTTGCGGTCGCGCCGCACAAGGTTGCGGATATCGCTATATACGCGTTGCGCAAACTCGGGAGCATCATTCCAGAACTGCCAGCCGGGGGTATTGACAATGACAAACAGCCCAAGCTCGTCGCATGCATCCATGAATGCCGGGTCTTGCGGACAATGGGCGTTACGGATTACTTTCATTCCGGCATCACGCAGCTTCTTTGCATCACGCCAATGAATACTGTTAGCAACGGCATTGCCTACCACCGCAAAGTCCTGATGACGGTTAGCACCAATCAACGGGCTTTCATAAGGTTTGCCATTCAGCCAGAAACCGTCCTTGCCCTTAAACTCTACACTACGGATACCGATACGGCGGCGATAACCGTCCACCACATTGCCTTTGCGGTCGCGGATGCGTACTATCAGATTATATAAGGTGGGAGTTTCCGGACTCCATAACATCGGGTTCTTTACTATGAGCTTATCTTTCGAGGTAATAGCCTTCCCTGGTCGTACCTGAACCTTATCATTCAAGAAAGCAACCTGTGTGCCATCCGGTTGCTGCAACTCATATTCTACAACGCCCGTAAAGGCTTTACGGCTATCATTGCGCACATGCGCCTTCAGTAACACTTCGGCTGAGGCATCCGACACCTTATCATATGCCACAAACAAGCCACCGCCTGCTACTTCGTTCTCAAAGTTCGGGTCAGTGATAAAGACCGGATTATGTGCTATCAGCCAGCAATCACGATAAATGCCGCCGAAATAAGTAAAGTCAAGCACATCCTGCGCCTTTCCGGGGGGATAGGTCTTATCATCGCTGTTATCCGTCCACACGGCTATCACATTATCCTCTCCCCAGTTCAGTGCATCAGATACATCGACCACTACAGGCAGATAACCGCCAAAATGTTCGGTCAGTAACTTCCCGTTGACGAATACCTTACTCTTTCCCATGATGGCTTCGAAGTGCAGGAACAGTTTCTTCCCTTTCAAAGCATCTGCGGGGGTGAAGTGCTTGCGATACCAGACTTCTCCCTGATAGTTGATGCAGCCGCTGGCTTCCGTAGGCAGATATTCAATGCCATTGGGAAGGGAGACTACCGTCCATTCCGCATCATTAAAGTTCGTAGCTTCAGCACCCGTAACGGCTCCTTTGTAAAAGCGCCAGGCAGGATTCATGGAGAACACTTCACGCCCGGAATTGGGTAACTCGAAGAAACCGGCAGTAGAAAACTCAGGTTGGTGAGATGCCTGCACAGCACAGCTGGGAATTAAGAACAAAGCGATCAGAATGAAATGAATGATTCTCTTCATATAGTATTATTTTTAGGTATGCATGACTCGATGCAATGACAACAGCCCTCGACATCCGGTGCAAAAATAGGGCAAACCCCCTAAGATAGTATTACAATAATCGCTATTTTTAATCCAATTTTATCTAATTGTCATTTAGAAATAAAATAAATGCTACCCAAACAGTTATATCAGACAGATCACATTCCGCCTGATATAACTCTAACTACAAATCATTCTGCTTTTACAATTCGGACACCAAAGATTCTTCCTATCATCTTTTCCTTATGAGATTGAAAAGAAACACTGACCTTGTCTTTTTCCGAAGTATATTCAAGGGGAATATCTATTATTCCAGCTGAGCCGGAATTTACGTCCTATAAGCTCACCCACAGCCGTATCTTTTCCCCGCAGCTTATGTTCCCTTTCCGGTTCCATTTCACCTAACTGTATGAAGTCAACCGTTCTCTTATTCAACTCTTCCTGTTCCCGGAGATAGTTCCGGTATGCCTATTTCTTTTTCAAAGCACGAAAATCATGAATACGATGGAAAGTCAGGTAATTGGCATCATGTTGTCTCGGTGGATTTCCTGTTTTATCCCTCCACGCCGTGCGGGAGACGAAAATGATATCCTCTCCATCAAATTGCCAGTCAACATATTGAAAGCCATACAGCTCCGGATGTCCGCACGTCAGTAAAGTATCTTTAATACACCATTCCTTCAGGTCGTTTGAGTACATCAGCACCTGTGTATTACGTATCCCTCCATTGTCTGCCCCGGAACGATCTTTCTGTAATACAAAGTTAGATAACGTCCAGTACTTCCTGCTTTTCTTATCGTAACGAATGGTGAACTTCTTTGAAGCACCCGGCAATCTTATAAAGTCTGTTTGAGGATCAAATGTCATCGTCCTCCCGTCTGCTGAAACCGAAACCATCGCAGCCAAATCATCCGGGTTATAAGCTACCCGCAGAATATCCTTCACTTCCCCTTTTGGGGTGACTACGGCATTGCCTTCCAGCCATGCCGTAGCCCCTTCTTTCCAGGAAGAATCATACTTGATTTCATTACTGAAAACCCACTGTGCCGCATCCAGCAAGTCAGCCTTGCAGGAGATAGAAGTCATCAACGCAGAAAAAGGTCCCCACCCCCAGGCCTGTCCCATATTCTCCATCGCACGCCAGTACTTCCCTTTATGACGAACCACCGGAACGGGTGCGCAATGATAAAAGCCACGGCGAATAAGACCGGACTTTTCGTCTTTGGGGTCTGTCCATGTACGCCCGTAATCCAATGACTTACGGACTACAAAATCACCGTATCCGATCGTTTCCCTGGGCCTGATACCTATCAGATATAATTCTTCGCCACGGTTAAACAACGTAGCCCAGGTCAGCAGTTTTAGCTCCGCTATCCGTTCCCAAGTGTTTCCACGGTCTTTGGATATATAGACATACGTATCTGACAGTTTTTTACCAAAGTAATCATGCGAAGCTATATAAGTGCCGTCCGGCATAATAACGATACTCGGTGAGCCGACATATTCATGGGTGATTGCCGGTGCATTGTGTATCACCACTCCGGGCGGGTTTATATCATATTCCTGAGCCATACCCGCAGAGCATCCCCACACAAGCAACAAGCTGATTATGATAACTTCCTTCAATCCTTTCATTCTCATAATTACTCACATTTCGCAACACGTGCATTATAAACCGCCCCTGTCCAGTTACCGGGTACACCTTTAAAACGAATGGTTATCTTCTCCTTATCTTTCCAAAAATCTTCGGGTAACGGATATACCGCTTCAAAGAATTGACCGGGCTTATTCCGATAAAGATGTTGCCTTGCCAGAACCTTACCATCTACATAGATATCAAACTCCAGATGTGCCGTTTCATCCCCCCAATAAGTGACACGTAAGTCCTGAGGAACATCCGGCAAAACTTTCATTTCGAACTCAAACCAACCGCCAATCCAGGCAGCCCGCCACTTCTTGCGATGTGAGATTCCGGTACCTATGTCCTTTCCACGCAGGTTATGATCCCTTTCAGGCTGCATTTCACCCAATACGACATAATCAACCGTCAGCTTATCCAAATCCTGTAACCGCTTCAATTCATTCTTGTAAGCCTCCTGCATATCTTTCCACTCTTCTGTGGTAAACAAATCCCAATAAACCACATAGTGCTGATGGTGCATCGCATAGAAAGGAATCAATGACACATCTTTCGGTTCTCCTACACCTTTTGTCTCGAAGCGCAGAGGAGAATCGGACACTTTCTTCAGCCATTCACTGACCGGTTTATTATTATTCACCAACACGGGAATATCTTTCTCCATATCAGGCTCTTCCTGTCCTAACTCGCCTGCCAGCAAAACAGGTCCGTAGAAAAGCCCCACCCGCTTCTCATTGTCGGGCATTGCAACCGTATAAAACTTAATCCCGAAAGTTATTTCCAGCTTGTCGTTATCTTTCCACTCCCGCTCTATAGAAACATAATTATTGCCGGAAGCCTTCAACGAAACAGATTTCCCATTGACCTTAAGGGACATTGATTCCGCCCATTCGGGATAGCGCAAGCGGAATATGACGGACTGTGGTATTTCTGTTTTTACCGTCAGAACCGTTTTATTGGAAGAAGGTATATCCGTATCCTGCGTAACAATCAGATCACGGGCAGTCCAGGTCAGCCGGGAAGGGATGAACAGATTCACAAAAAGACTGGAATCACTTCCTTCGGAATAGATAAAGTCACCATACTTCACATGATTTTCCATACCGGAACCACTGCAACAACAGAATGACTGGAAAGGAGACAAATAACCTTTCTTACCTCCGGATATTAAGGGAGTATAATAGGTACACATTCCATCATCAGGATTCTGGGAAGCCAGAATGTGATTGAACACAGCTCTCTCATAATAGGCACTATATTCGGGCAGTGACTGCCAGGAAAACAAATGCCGGGTCAGTTTCAGCATATTATAGGTATTACAAGTTTCCGTATTGGAGGTACTCAACCGTTCATTCAGCTTCCGGGGAGTTCCAAAGTGTTCGCCATCACTGTTTCCACCATTCACGTATGAATGGTTATCCACTACGGTATGCCAGAAAAAAGAAGCTATCGAAGAATCGCGTTTACTTCCGGTCAGTTCATACAGGCGTGCCGCTCCAAGCATTTTAGGAACCTGGGTATTGGCATGTTTTCCTTCCAGGTCGTCAACTCCTATCGCCAAAGAGTCCATAATGGCTTTATGATTGTCAAAACGCTGTGCCAGGAGCAGGAACTTATCATTCTTTGTGTATGCATATAAGTTAGCCAATGCCTCATTCATCCCCCCGAATTCACAAGCCAGTACTTTCTGCATTTGATCTTCGGTAAGAGGATAGAATGTGCCATACATCCAGTCAGCCAACTTCTCAGCTATGCGTAATGCCTGTTCACTCCGGGCATACTGATAAGCGTCAATCAGCCCGGCCAGCACTTTATGCATCACATACAGAGGCACCCATCCACCATTCAGGTCGAAACCTTGCGAGTAGATATTTCCGGCTGAAACTTCCGCAAAGATTTTCTTTCCACCCGGTGTCGCTGCAAGGTAGCCGTTACCGTTCGCCTGTTGACAACTGTCCAGTTCATTAATAATATACTCCAATTTCTGCAAAAAACGCTCGTCTCCCGAAGTGGCATAGTACATGGCACAGGCTGACATATAATGCCCCAGCGTCTGTCCGGCTACTCCAAGACTTTCCCATCCCTCATATTTGGGGGCTTTAGGAACCAGCCCGGCTTCCGACCGGAAACCACTGAGAAAGCGGTCCGGTTCCAGTTCCAGCAAATAAGCAGCTTCCTTTTCTTCTGCGTGTTTAAAAGGCCCCTTAGTTATGACAACCTCATTCATTTTAAATGGCTTTGTCGACAAAACCGGAGTATCTACCTGCCTTGCCACTTGCTGACAAGACAGAAACAGGCATAAAACAAGTCCGCCACAAAAGTATTTCTTGATATTCATGGTATTTTAGATTAGTTAGTTGGTTTATTTACTACGAAGCTCATACATTGTTTCTCCCACCGAACGTGCCGCACGTACCAATTCCCAGTTGGGGGCATCATATACATTGATAAAGCCTATCTGATAATTCTCCCCATCTCCGCGTCCGGTCACAGCCTGGTCATTATACTGGAACCAGTGTGTTCCTACCAGATAAGGATTGGTCACGGCATCCTGCACATAGTGTTTATACAAGTCTGCCCTGTTCTCCTGATTTCCCCCATAACGCAAGCCGCCATGCAACAGTCCACGGTCCAGTCCGCCAAAGTGGAACTCTCCGATTATCATCGGGAAATCGAGATTCCTGGATGGGTGAAGGGAATAGGCTGAATAGGTATATCTGTTGAAACTCACGATATCACAGTATTTGGAAGCGATATCCACAATCCATTGCTGCACCGGATTACCGGCAAAATCTCCATAGTTAAAACGGCATCCCAAATACAACTTGTCGGGTGCTTTAGCCTTCAATGCATTCTTGATGCAACGGAAATAAGCGTTGGCAATGTGAGCGGTGAAATCTACCAGGTCTTCTTTGGCTCCTGCATAGCAAGAGTCACTCTTCATCCAGTCATCCCAGGTAGCAAAGTCACTTCCCCAAGTACGGTTCAGTTCCGCCAACGACGCATATTTCTCTACCAGCCGGTTTTTAAATTCTTCTTTTGCATAAGGATATCTGCCTTGCAATGTCAAAGTAGCCAGATACGTATTATCTCCCCAACCAAGTTCATTATCCACAAAATACCCTATACACCATTCATCTTTGGCAGCGGATGAGTGGCCCAAAGTCTTTTCAACCCCTTTCTGGAATTCCGGTGAGAAGGGATCCTGAATGAAATGTCCGTACTGCGTATGGATTACTGCCGTGTAGGGAGTCTTTTGGGTACGGATAACGTCCTCATTCGACCAGTTGGCAATGGTATTGATATTCCAACTTCTCAAACGGCGGTTTGCCTTATCAATCATCTTTGTCTTATAGTCAGCTCCCCATTTCCGGTACATATTCAGTTTCCAATAAGAAAGTTCTTTCCTGCCATCCCGTTCGGAGACAAAAAGGGAGGAATCAACATCGGCAGGAAGATTTAAAGAACGATAAAACTTCTCACGTCCCCTGATATTCGTTTCATCACCACCCGCCACACAGGTGATGCCATGAGACCAGAACAAATGCCCCAGCGGATCAACCAGCCACCATTTGCCCTGATACTTTTCTACGCGGAAATGTCCGGTAGCTGTCAGTTTGGGACCGTCGGCCCAACCACCATACATATCCCAATTTTTATTACCCGGATGTTTCTTCATATCCAGCTCTTCTTTCTTATCCGCTTTTATGATATCGTTCACACCGGATATCTTTCCCGGATAACGGGCCGGAATATATTGACCGAATTCGTCTACGAACGGAAGCAAGGCTTCATACTCTTTGCCCGAATATTCTTTGTAAGGCACAGCCAGCGTGATGTTTCGGATTATCACCTGATCACCCGGCTGTATGCGCGGAAAGTCCAATGAGAACTTATAAATAGACTCAGGACGGTAACCGCACCACAATCTTGCGGCTCCACCGGGTAAGCCATTCATCTTGGGAAACAGTTCTAACTGCTGTTTGGAATATTCCTTGCGTAAAATCAGGGTTTCAACTTTCCGTGTACTTTTAGCCGGAACGTACGCTGCTCCCGTACTCCAATAATCACCATCCAGATGGCATTCCACAAACAACTCGTGGTCTGCCAGATTCTGAACTTCACAAACCAGATGCACAAAAGGAGAAAAGTCCCAGGTTTCCTTTCCCGAAAGAAAAACCACACCCGCACCTTTCTGCGTAGCCGTCCAGTGCAACGCCTTTCCCAGAGATGACTTTTCAAGTCCATAAGTTTCCACAGTGCCTTTATTCAGTATCTCTGTAAGTAATTTCCCGTCGTTCCGTTCGCCTGTCCACATAATTGAGCATGCCAGGAGAATAGCTATCGATAAAAAGAATGTTTTCATATTTATTATTTAAATAGTTGCTTCAGATTAGTTTAGTTTGACGCATTGGGCAGATAGAAATCAAAAGGAGTATCTCTATCACAAGTCATCACTCCCGCCCCGTTCACCTTCAACTCGGCTACTTGTATGGAAGAGCGGCGATAGATATAGGGCAACACCCCGGCCTCGTCCAGTTTACCCGTTTCATCACCCCATCCGCCTTCTTTCTCCCAACCCGGATGGGTGAAGTAGAATACATAAGCTTTATCTCCGGCGACTACGACTCCCGGATGACTGGCCCGGACATTATCATCCTTACGCTCCCCTTTCTTACCCAAAATGACGCTTTGCTTTTCCCACTTCTCCGCATCTGCTGAACGGTATACCCCGAAACCATTCCATTGGTCAATCAGCATCCAGTAATATTGTTTGTAATAGAAAACAAACGGAGCTTCATGCGGAACGTCACCGATAGTAATGCCGGGGACATTCTTCCAATGATACAAGTCATCGCTCACAGCCTCTACCGTATAGCCTATACGGGAGTTTTTATACCACATTCCCCACTTTCCGTCAGGTTTCTTATAAACCGTGGCATCCAGCAACGCATCATTATTCGCCAGAGGAATCAGTCCGCAAAGTTTCCAGTCCCATAGGTTTTTACTTGCATAATGGGCTATCTTGCCAATGCCCGACCAAGACTCGTGTATGCCTCTGATATAAGTGACAAACAAATGGTATACTCCTTTATCGTACACTACATGGGGAGCCCAGAATGTATTTTTCCCACGTTCAAACTCCAGATCCAATGCACCGGCATATTCCCAGTTCCTCCCGTTGTCCGTACTGACCGCCACGCCGATACTGGTACCATAACACCAGTTTGTTCCTTGCGTGGAAACATTGGCACGGCGATTGGTATAAAACATATACCATGCTTTCTCCTGTTCATTATATATCACCATCGGATCTGCCGCTCCGTCATGAATCGGGTCTCTGAACAGAGGAGCTTTAGGTATTCTCAATACTTCCTTTGCGGCCGATTGGGCTTCTGCATCTGCTATGATACCCAAAGTCAGTCCGCATCCTATCATGAGCATCAACAATAATCGTTTCATCTTCATATCGTATATCTTAGTTATTCCTTATGAGTTCTAAAAGAAACTAATACGTTTGTATATCATTATCCTATATTTTACTTATTATACCTATCTTGCTTCCTAAAAAAGAATCCGAAGAGGCCCTCTTTTTACCTCGTACATATCTACTGAATTCCTGAATCCTTTGGATTATAAATCCGGTATAAATGTTCCTTTTTGTTTCTTAGGATTGAAACAGTAATTTCAATCCTAAGAAACTATTATTCCACAGGCAAGAAACTATTGTTCCAATTAAGTGGAACTGTAGTTCCAATGAGATGAAACAAAACACCACTCTTATTCCGTATTTATCCTGCGTTAGAGGCCTCTCCGGAGACTATTACTTCCAACCGGGATTCTGAACCAGTTTAGAGTTTTTGTATATCTCAGCTTGTGGAATCGGGTAGAAATACATACTATCATCCCAAGTACGGTCGGCAGTCACGCTGTACTCAAAAGAGAGTCCTTCACCGGCCTTGCTGATAGAGACGCGTTTAATCTTCGTTGTCTCCGAACCGATTTTCCATCTGCGGATATCCCAGAACCGATGATCTTCGAAAGCCAGCTCGGCCATCCGTTCCTTTCGCAAAGCCAGACGGAACGCTGTCTTCGACGGTACATCTTCTACAGTCAGCGCAGCAATTCCCAAACCGGTTCTGCCGCGTACCATATTGATGGCAGTCCGTGCTGAAATATTCAGCTCTTCCGTAACTCCTTCCGGACCATAGGCTTCATTCATAGCCTCAGCATAAATCAACAATACCTCGGCGTATCTGAACAATGGCATAGAATGGCGGGCAGTAGTCGTATTATTGGCCGTCAGGCTCACATTGATATTGACAAACTTACTCAGATAATAACCGGTCTTTGTTGCTCCCTCCTGCGGCAAGCCGTTGAGGCCATTCGGCAACACATCCACTTGTTTGCCATAAGCTGTATTTCCACCATGATAAAGTACGGTATAGGCCAGCGGCGGGTCTCTGTTGGCGTATGGATTCGCCTCGTCCATTTCCTGTCCTTCTTTCATATCATACGCGTCTACCAGGTTCTGTGTAGGACAGTTACCACTCTTTCCACCTTCCAGGCCAATGGGGAAGTTCAGTTTCTCCAGTTCGTTGGTATCACCTATTCTTTTAATCAAAATCATTTCCGCAGCCTTGAAGTTGTCAGGCCCCAACAGTTGGTCGAACGGAACCAAAGATAAGTTCCAACTACCGGAAGCATCCATAATTTTCTTGGCGGCTTTTGCAGCCTCTATCCATTTATCCGGGCTGGTTTCAGCATTCGGATTGTTCAATGGGCTTGCAGCATACAATAATGCTCTTGCCTTCAGCGCCAATGCAAAGATTTTGGACATACGGCCGGTTTCATTGTCATAGTCGGCATTATAAATGGCAGGCAGTCTTCCATCTTCGGCTACTTCGTCACACTCTCTGACTATAAAGTCGATGACAGTCTGGTAATCAACCGGCTCCTGATTGTTCGCTTCCTCTTCCGTCAGGACTTTAGTTATCAGCGGGATCCTGTTATAGCGCTTCACCAGTTCGAAATAGTAATAAGCACGCAGGGCTTTCACTTCCCATTCCAGGTTCCTGTATTTGCGCATCATTTTGGCATAGTCCTTTTTAAACTCAAACTCTTTCCAGTCCTTACCTGTCCCATGTTCCAGGTAATCATTACAGGCACGGATAGCTTTGTAATAATGTCCCCATTTATCATCTACAGCACGCAGTGCACTCCAACTTCCGTCATAATAGCGGTGAATGGCCGAAGTGGGCCACACGTATTCCGCTTCATCACATCCTGCCGAGCGCAAGGCCCCGTCTACATCGTTTAAAGCCCCCGGAAGATAGGCATAAATGCCCGTTACGAAGTCTGTATTGGACCAGGTTGTATTGAATAGTTTATTCTGGTCATAGTCCGAATTCTCATTGTAATCCAGAAAGTCACCGCATGAGGAGAACAACAACATCAGAACTCCTGCAAGAAATATATGCTTTTTCATAATCTATCTATCTTTTAATTACATTAAAAACCTACCGAGAAGCCAACCTGAATAGATGCCGGAATAGGATGAGAGGTTCCCATTGCCTCAGGATCACACACATCTACGTGGTCAAACAAGATAAAATCGGAAGCCCTGACGTAGAGTTTCGCTGATTGCAAAGGCGTAGAAGCCAGTAACTTTTTAGAGAACTTATAATATAACTCGGCATGACGCAACTTCAGGAAAGATTTATTAGTCAACCACACCGTATTGTCATTGAAGTTATTGGCATTTGTTCCCTGTGATAATCTTGGGAATTTAGCATTCGGCGTTTCGGGCGTCCAACGGTTGTTGTAATAATACTCAGAGATAGAAGTGTTACCCGTCAGAGGACGGAACAAGCTCGACGTAGAAGCTATGGCAGAATAGTTGCCTGTTCCCTGCACCAATGCGTCGATACCGATTCCCTTATATTCTATCCCAAGATTGATGGAGTAATAAATTTCAGGAACCTGACTACTATAACCGATAGCTTTCTTATCAAATTCATCAATAATCTTATCACCATTCAGATCCCTGAACTTAATATCACCCGGCTTCACAGTCGACATGTTCTGCTTAGGACTATCGGCAATGTCCTGTTCATCCTTAAAGAAACCGATTGCTTCGTAACCGAAGATTTGTCCGACTGGCCGTCCTGTAGCTTTCATCCATTCATAAGGAGCATACTCCTCACCCATTTCAATAATCTTATTGCGATTAAAAGTGAAATTGCCGCCTACATTAAACCGGAAATCCTTTATCTCTTTATGATAGTTCGCCGCAATTTCAACACCCTTATTCTCTACTTTTCCTATATTCTGAAAAGCGTTGGTGGCACCCAACACAGCCGAACCATCACCGGGAGTAACCAGCATATCCGTTCTCTTCTCTTTGAACAGTTCAACGGTCAGGTCGAAAGACTTGAGAAAAGACATATCCAATCCCAGATTAGCCTTGGCAACCTTCTCATACAACATGTTCGTAGTCGGCAGACGTCCTTCTCCCAATCCGCTGGCACCATTGTATTCACCCCCCAGAATGTATCCGTTAGCCCAACCATACTTGCGATTCCACATCAAAGACTCCGGCATGATATCCGTACCGGTCAGTCCCCAGGAAGCACGGACTTTCAGAAGATCCAGAAAAGCGACGTCTTTCAGGAAATCCTCATTAGAGGCTACCCATGCAGCTGAAACAGCCGGGAAATTCCCAAAGCGATGGGCAGGAGCCAACAAGTTAGAGCCGTTACGCGAAAAGGCAACGTCTGCAATGTATTTATCAGCATACACATAATGTACATGTCCCAACAGGTTGATACGGTTACGGGTGTTATGCTGCCCGTTCAGAATGGTCTGTTCGCGCGAAGCGGCAAGTGTCACATCCAGTTTATGATTATTCCAGGCATTGGCATAGTTCACCCTCCCCCACAGATTGAAGCGACTCCACTGATTGCCGAGGGAAGAGCTGAACGAAGCAGCCGTACTTTCCCCCTTCAATGTGTAGTCTTCCGAAGAAGACGGATTGGAAACATTGGGTACGGAATATGCATAGTTCATACCATAATTATCCCAATAGTCGCAAAAGTTATCGTATGCAATGCGTGCATCTACCGAAAGACCTTTCAGGAACATACCCAAGTCTTGTCTGATAGACATATCGGCAAACAGAAGGCGCTGGTGGCTTCTGGCGTATCCTTTCGCTGCGATTTCCGCCACCGGATTCTTTGTCCAGACATTACTTCCACCCCACTCGCCATAAGGGGTCTTAATTGGGAAAGCCGCCGCCGGAGTATTGTAAATCATACTCATAATATCCCCCGTCAAAGGGTTCGGCCGATTATGTTCTGCCAACATACCGCTCATCTTGAATGAAAGCAAGGTCGATTTAGTCAGATCTACATCGATATTGGTTCTTATACTCAACTTTGAATACTTAAGCTGTGACGAATATTCGTCAACGATATTCTCCGGTTTGATGAAGCCTTTATAGGACAAATAGTCTATAGAAGAGAAGTATCTGGCCACTTTTCCGCCACCACTCAAAGTAACGAAAACATTGTCGGTAGAACCGGATTTGTTCAGAACTTCATCCATCCAGTCCACATTGCCGTAATGAGGATCGTTGTTCTTGATTCCGTTCAACTGTGTCTGGTCATACATCGGGTTCAGGCCGTCATTCTTCAGCGCTTCATTCATTGCCTGCGCATAAGTATATCCATCGGCAAACTTCGGCAAACGGTTCAGCATATTAAAGTGGTGTTCGTAATTGACATGGATATCGATCTTCTTCCTCGAACCTGTCTTGGTTGTCACCAACATCACTCCATTGGCACCACGCAAGCCATACAATGCGGTAGCCGCCGCATCCTTCAATATCTGGACGCTTTCTATCTCTTCCTTTGTAATCATACTCAAGTCTCTTTCAAAACCATCTATTATCACCAGGATAGAGTTATCACGTGTAGAGTTCAGGCCACGAATCATGGTGGTAGGCACACTTTCCCAAACCGTACCACCTTTTTGCAGTACCGTAAGTCCCAATCCTTTACCATACAGGGCGTTCAAAGGATTCGTCGCGGCACTTTTCATGATCTCATCTCCGGTAACTTCCGATATTGCAGCCGAGGATTCTTTAGCCTTTACCGTCACGCCATAGCCTAAATTCAGAAGTCTTTCCCCCTTAGCAACAATTGCACTATCTTGTTGTGCATATGCACTCAGACAAGAGAACATTAACGCACACGATAATTTATATATATTTCTCATAATCTTTAAATTCTTTTATTGTGATTAACAAGCTGCCGACTACCATCCTGGATTCTGAGTAAGATATCCCTTATTCATTTCCACAAACGGGAAAGGAGACAGATACCATTTGGGAGTAAAGAATACAGTTCCGTTCTCACCATCCTGAATAAATCTCTTCTTTACAGAGAACTTCTCATAAGAATATGTATTATTATCTCCACGACGAATGCGAAGTCCGTGCAGAATCTTACGGAAATCCTTAGCCTGTTTCCATCTGATCATATCATAGTAGCGCACTTCTTCAGCACCAAATTCCCTGGCGCGTTCGTCCAGAATTTCCTGACGCATCTCCTCTTGGGTTAGTCCCGGATTCAATCCGGACAGGTTAACGCGTGAACGCACGTAATTCACGTATTGATAAGCATCGCTTGTGCGCCCCACTTCATTCAAAGCCTCAGCATAGCTCAGGTAAATCTCGGGCAAGCGCAAATAAGGCCATTGGTCTTGTTTGCCAGCCATATGCTCTTTGTCCAAGATATACTTGTAAATGGCAAATCCGGTAAATGCCGCACCATCACTGGCCAGATCATTGGCTGGTCCTTCACGACCGCCAATCCACAGCTCCGCCACATGGTCCATACCGAATTCGGCATTGTTCACCAGACAGTTCTCATACAAACGGGGATCCCTGTTGGCAAAAGGGTCTTCCGCAATATAGTTGTCCTTACTTTGCCTATCCCAGAAAGAAGCATCGAACGGAGTACCATCCGCATAAGGGAAAAGATTCACATATTCCAGTGTAGGGGTCATTGCTCCATACGAACCGTAGGATTGCAGATAATAACAATCACCGTCCCAATACCAAGACACTGTGGCACGGGCACGTGTATCAATCAACAACTCACCATTCGCTCTCCTGTAATATGCATCCTGATATGCCTGGCGAGGATTAGAAGCATTACGAACCAAGTCCCAGGGTTTGCCTTCCTGCTGATTGCGCGTCATAAACAAATCACAGGCATCGACTACATCATCCCAAAGCGACATATCTTTTCCACCAAACCAGGCATGCTGTTCCGCTACCGATGGAGTTGAGGCTTCTTCCGGATAATAAGGTTCATTATCATTGAACAAGGGACTTGCACCGAACAGCAAGACTCTAATTTTCAGTCCGAGAGCGGCAGCGGCAGTAAAGCGTCCCGCCCATTGCTCCTGTTCATTAGATTGCAAAGCCCAGGGTAATACGGCATAAGCCTGGTCACAAAGGTCGGCAATGAACTCCATCGTTCCGCGGGCAGTGGCTCGCGGCAATTTAAAATCATCATTCGGATCAAATGCTTTGGTTACTAAAGGAAGACCACCATAGTTTCTGAACATATCAGCATAGTGACAAGCTATGATCATCTTAGCTTCACCCTTCAAACGTTCTTTCTCTTTATCGTCTATATTGGGAGTCTGACCGATGTTCTCAATAAATAACCAGGCTTTACGGATACCGGTCCATTGTTCTTCACCGTTAGAATAAGAATAAACGGCAGCTGAATAATCGGAAGTCGCATTAAACTGGCCAGAGTAATACAGACTACTAACGCCATCCCAACTCAAGCCGCTGGTAAAGCAGTCTGTCAGCGCATCCACAGCTCCCATATTCATTCTGTTCTGTTTTTCCCCCCACTTCAAAGGACGTCCATAATATAAGGAAGTATAAGCATTCCACAAGAATGCACGGGCATAGTTCGCATCATTGAATACCACGTCTTTATCCACATCCACACTCGGAGCTTTTTCCAGAAAAGCATCACCCACTTTCAAGTCATCGACGCAAGAGGCCAATGTTATCAATAGAATAAGGATTACCCGTTGGCGGAATTAAATAAGCGCATATTTAAGTCTGCCAATAGGTTTGT
>OLSH01000871.1_pt1 | contig 20306 bp, 17 predicted proteins | sample 1643221 | NCBI WGS metagenome assembly OLSH01 (sample SAMEA3136681, study PRJEB25190) | human gut metagenome | biome: human gut; feature: human-associated habitat; material: faeces | place: Austria | collected 2013 | reverse complement strand
TAAGGGAGAGCTGCTCCAAAAGGACTTTACGGAAAGCCAGGCGCAGGAAGCGATAATCAAAATGAGTATGAGGGCGCCAGGCAGTGAAGTTACCAGCCCCGCCTTGGGAAATCAGGGCATGGATGTAATGTAAAGCTTTACATTATATCCATGTACTCTGTACAGGCGGAGGGCTTGACGCAGACCGGAACTGGCATCAGAAAAAGGGAGGTTTCTTCCTGCCCGGAAAGGCAATGGCCACACTTTTCAAGGGGAAATTTCTGTCCGGGCTCAAGGTGCTGCATGAGGCGGGGAATCTTAGTTATGAGGGAGCAGCCGCCAAATACCGCAACCAGCATGAATACCAGGAACTGCTGGATATCTGCTATGGGAAAAACTGAGTCACGGATATCAGGGAGTCTTTTGCCGGAGCGGAAACCGTGATGCATTACCTTGGGCGTTACACACACCGGATAGCGATCGGCAACAGCCGTATCCTGCGCATGGACGAAAACACAGTAACCATAAAGGTAAAGGATTACAAAAGCGGCGGCCAGTGGAAAGAACTGACTCTGGATGGCGTTGAGCTCGTCCGCCGTTTTCTTATGCATGTCCCTCCGAAAGGGTTTGTCAGGATACGGTACTATGGGATCTTAAGCAACCAGAACAAGCGGAAGCTGATCCCCATATGCAGGAACCTGATCAGCTGCCGTGAGTTTTTGAGACGGTTTAAGAAAGATGACAAGGCACAGGCAATCAGGATACTGTACAAGAAAGATGTCACTGTATGCCCATGCTGCGGCGGGGCCATGTCCTATGAAGTATGCCCCAGATGGGCTCCCAAAAGAAGCAGCGCCTGACCCCAAAGCAACCGGATATGGGACATAAGCTTTGGGGGTAAGGGGGAAGTGCGCTTTAAACCAGTGAATTTTTTTGAAATCTTATTGAAAAACAGCCGACGACTTTGTTCAATTCGGAAAAACCGAAAGTGTGCTGAATAAGGGGGCAGAAAAGATTGCCCTCTTATTCAACCCACCTCCGGTTCTTTCATTAGAAATTGCTATTCTTCAATAATTCTTGATAATGCTTATTGAGGATGGTATATCTTTGGACTACGATGGTATGGAAATAGTTTTATAATGATTAAAAATCATTCCTGATATTTGTTGCAAATATAGATTGACAAATTACAAATGTTATGCAATAATGGTTATACAACAAATGAAACCGATTTAGGTATAGGAAGGAATGGAGTAATATGCCACCGAAAGCAAAAATAACAAAAAGAATGATTTTGGATACAGTTCTGAAGATCACAAGGGAAACGGGGTTTGATACGGTCAACGCAAGGAGCATTGCAAACAAATTACAGTGTTCCACCAGACCGATTTTTACTTGCTATGAAAATATGGACGAGCTAAAAAGTGCATTTTTTGCTTTTGCGTATGAATACTACGAACAGTATGTGATTAATTACTGTGATTCAGCAAAAGTCAATTCTTATTTAGTTCTTCCTCTTTCATATATTGAATTTGCTCAGAAGGAAACCTGTTTATTTAAGTTTTTGTTTATAGATAACATGGATTTGAATATGGCAGATGCAGCAGATTTTTATAAAGAGGTTGATAACGAAAAACGGGCAAAAATTTTTTCTGAAGAAACAGGAATAGAACTGGAACAGGCAAAGGTAATTTTTTTAGATTTGTTCCTTTATTCCCATGGTATTGCAGTCCTTACAGCAACAAAGAAAATAATATTAGATACAGATAATGCTAGAAAGATGGTAATCAATGTATTATCCGCTTTTATAAAACAGGAAAAACCGGATTGGAAAATCTCTGTATAATATTTACAAAGTAAAAGGAGCTGCCTGTATAATTCAAACATAGGGAATTCCGAGAAAGGTGGTTGAGAAAAAGATACCTCAGAGTAAAATAAGATTACTGACTTCGCAGGTTAGAAAAAATCTTATTGAACAGAGAGGTATCTGAAATGAATTATAACACGCAGAATGCAAAAATTGCATCCATTACTGAAAAAACTTTGATTGTTGGTATTGATGTCGGCAGTGAGACCCATTATGCCAGGGCATTTGACTGGCGCAACTTCGAGTACACCAGAAAACCGTTGGAGTTCAGCAACACGGAAGCAGGGTTCCTGACCTTTAAGGCATGGATGGAGGATATCGCAGAGAAGCACGGTAAAACCGCTGTAATTCCCGGCATGGAGCCGACCGGCCACTACTGGTTTGCCCTTGGGAAATTCCTGCAGGACATTGGGATGAAGCCGGTGCATGTGAATCCCCATCATGTGAAAAAGTCGAAAGAGCTGGATGACAACAATCCCAACAAGAATGACCGCAAGGATCCAAAGACAATCGCTGCGCTGGTCAATGAAGGGCGGTTTTCCTACCCTTACATCCCGACCGGGATTTATGCAGAGGTCAGGAGCTTGTCGAATCTGCGCTTCCAAACGCAGGAGGAACTCACGAGGGTTAAGAACCGGATTGCCAGATGGTTTGCCATCTACTTTCCTGAATACAAAGACGTTTACAAGGATTTAAAGGCAGTCAGCGGCAGGATGGTGTTGAAAGCAGCCCCGCTGCCGGAAGATATCGTGAAACTGGGAACGGAAGGTGTGAACCAGATATGGAGAGACGCAAAGCTGAGAGGCGCTGGAATGAAGAGGGCAAAGACCCTGGTATCAGCGGCAGAGCACAGCGTAGGGAGGATCGTGATATGCAAACCAATCAATATTTAATTGACTTCTACAATCATTATGATGAAGATGATCGGTTGATCGTAAAGCATGGTTCTGTTGAGTTCCTTACTACTATGCATTACATTGAAAAGTATATAAGACCTGGTGATTGTATCCTTGAAATTGGAGCCGGTACAGGTCGGTATTCACATGCACTGGCAGAGCAGGGATATACTGTAGATGCGGTAGAATTGGTAGAACATAATATAGAGGTGTTCCGTAAAAACACACGACCAAAAGAAAATATAACGATTAGACAGGGAAATGCTCTGGAACTATCCGCTTTTTCCGACAACAAATATGATATTACTTTGATCTTAGGTCCCCTGTATCACTTATACACAATAGAAGATAAACAAAAGGCTTTGCATGAAGCAATCCGTGTAACCAAACCAGGCGGTATAATTTTCGCTGCATATGTAATATCAGATGGATGCCTTCTTGATGAAGGATTCATGCATGGTAATATCAATGTTGCTGAATATATAAAAAATGGGCTGATTGATTCCGAAACATTTGCTGCAAAATCGGAACCTAAAGATTTGTTTGAACTTGTCCGCAAAGAAGATATTGACAATTTAATGTCTGTATTTCCTGCTGTCACCCGATTGCATTATGTGGCGGCGGACGGTTCTGCGTTGCTTATGCGTGAAGCAGTAGACAAAATGGATGGGGATACTTTTGACTTGTATTTGAAATATCATTTTGCTACCTGTGAACGCATCGATCTAGCAGGTATTACAAGTCATGCGATTGACATATTCAGAAAGCAGTCATAGCAAATAAAACATTATATACTTGTTTCGGTTTTCCATTTTATGGAATGGTTGCTAAATAGGTAAGGTGATTGATTTGAGCAAAGTAATTGTCTTATCATTTTCTGATGGTGAAGAAGATATATATCAGAGTATGTTACAGGCAGTGAGTAATCATAAAAGTTTTGAATGGTGTAATACTATACCGAAGCCAGAAAATATTCAGTTGGGAGAGTTGACAATAGATTTAATTGAAAGGAGTGTAAGGAACAAGAATTGCACTTACTAACAGAGAATTTGATATATTATATTTATTAGCGAGAAGTCCAGGAAGAATCTTTAGCAAGGAGCAGATATATGATCTTATTTGGCAGGAACCGTATTCTGGAAAGATAGAGGATAATCCGGGCAAGCCACTTTACATACAGACCGTATGGGGCATTGGTTATCGGTTTAATAAAAATTTAAGCAGCAGTCTGTGATATGAAAACAGATTGCTGCTTATTTTTTGTCTTATACGCCTAAGAGATATTCACAGGATACATGGAAGAACTCTGCCAGAGCCACCACCTCATAATCCGGGACGAACCTTGTCCCTTTTTCAAATCCAGCAAGCTGGAGCTGTTCTGTAAGAGCTTTCTGTGACAGCTTTCTTTCCGTCCGCAGTTCCATTATCAGGTTTTTGGAGTTGCTTTCTTTATTTCAATAGATTTTAATATCCTACCACCTACTTTCTAAAGATGAAGTCCTTTAAGGGAATTATCTTGTGGAAAGAAAGCCCCACAGCTCTTGTGGCTCTTGGTGTCCCGATTATGATTGGTATGCTGATCAATGCCCTTTATAATCTGGCAGATGCGTATTTGGTGGGAGGTCTGGGAGAAAGCCCTATGGGTGCGATTTCTATTGTGTTTCCGTTAGGGCAGGTAGTAGTAGGATTGGGATTGATGTTTGGCAACGGTGCGGCATCATATCTTTCAAGGCTGTTAGGACGTGGGGATAGAGATACTGCGAATAAGGTGGCAAGTACGGCGGTATACAGCAGCGTTGCGATTGGTGCAGTTATCATTGTTTCGGCTACTGTTTTTCTGAAACCGATTTTAACCATGCTTGGGGCAACAGATACCATTATGCCTTATGCCCTGACTTACGCAAGGATCTATGTGGTTTCCTGTATCTTCAATGTGTTTAATGTGACTATGAATAACATTGTGGCGAGCGAAGGAGCAGCGAAAACAACCATGTGCGCTGCGATTGCCACTGCCATTTCTCAATTTGTTTCCACACTGGTGTACTTAACCTATGCGCTCCGCAAAAAGAGTGCGTTTTCATTCAGCATAAAGGAATTTAAACCCTCTAAGCAGATCTATACGACAGCCTTTCCATAGCATTGATTAACCGGGCGGCAAATGGATATGGCGATGCTGCCGGTGCCGGAATGGGAGCAGTCACAAGGGTTACATCTATGGGAACTTTAGTGGTATTTGGTTTCCTGAAAGGATTTCAGCCGATTGCGGGATTTAGCTATGGGGCAAAGAAGTTCCAGCGTTTGAGAGAGGCGATTAAAATCCAATCAGGAGCAGCGCATTATAATAGGTGGTCATAATGATACCAAAACCATCAATTTATCAGAGGGTACATGGTCCTACAACTGTACAGGATTTTCAGCCCCTTTCACTTTCCGCTTTTATGTTTTTGAACCATATTGTACAACGCCTTTTTTTGTGTTACGATTTAAAAAAACAGGAGCGCGCCCGTCTATGAGGAACAATAGAAACAGAGGAAAGACAAGTCTGAAAACCCGGCTGATTCTGGCATTTGTCATCACTTCTATTCTGCCGATTATTGTATTGAATTTATTTTCCTATTACAACATGTCCCGCATTGTACGCGATAATGTGAACGAGCTGACTCAGATGAATGTACAGCAGACCCGGGCCAGCCTGGATGTCTGGCTGGATTCTTATGAGGATATTCTGTTTCAGATTTATATGGATGACGATATCGTAGGACTGCTGAAAAAAATCAACCGGCAGGAGGATTTGCCGGTGAGCCGGAATCAACTGCGCCGGACGCTCAGGGGGCTGTTTTACACAAAAGAGTATGTAAAATGTATAACCGTGCTGACGGAGAACGGCGATATGGTTTTCTATGATCTGCTCACAGGTTCCATGACCCAGACATCCTGGATGGACGACTTCAGTCAGGACCGGCAGACGCTTTATGACAGTATTTCACAGGACAATAATACCCATGTGATCTCTACGGAAAGAGCAAAAACAATTAATGCCCGGGAAAACTATCTGTTTCATCTGGGCCATCGCATTATTGACTATAAAAATGTGGATGAGCAGTTAGGGATTGTCATAGTCAGTATCGATGAGCAGCTTTTGAAGGATGTGTGCAGAAGCAGCGAAAAGGACTCCAATGGTTTTAATTTTATTGTTGACAGCCAGGGAAAGCTGGTGTCTTACCAGAATAATACGCTGGTTGGCGAACGGATTATTGAATGGAACCCCGATGTGATGGAGCGGCAGGCGGCATACGGCGCATTTATTACAGAAAACAGCGTATTTTCGGGTGAATACAGCTCGGTGATCGTAGTCCATGACGATAAGCTGAACTGGGATGTGGTCAATGTGACGAACCAAAATGAGGTGGTGTCCAGACTGAAGAACCAGCAGAAGATTACGCTTCTCGCACTGGGATTGTCGCTGGGAGCGCTGATCATCCTTATTGTCATACTGATACGAAGCCTTACAGGTTCCCTGCAAAATCTGGCGGCGGTTATGAAACAGGCCGGAAAAGGCAATCTGTCGGCGCGGGTGGAAATCAATAAAAAGATGCCCGCCGAGGTAGAAACGATTGCCAATAAATTTAACGCAATGCTTGGCCAGTTGGATGCTTCCATGGAAAAGGAATTGAAAGCCACAAGGCGTCAGAAGGATGCGGAAATCGCCGCCTTAGAGGCCCAGATTAATCCGCACTTTCTTTATAATACGCTGGATACCATTAACTGGATGGTCATTGACCGTGATGAATACGAGATCAGCAATTCCATTGGCGCCCTGGCCGCCATTCTCCGGTACGGTATTGATAACAGCAACAGTATCGTGACGGTACGCCAGGAGTGTGACTGGCTCAAGCAATATCTTTTTTTGCAGCAGACCCGGCTGAAAAATACCTTTGAATGCGAGATCCACGTGGATCCGGAAACCATGGGCTGTCATATACATAAGCTGCTTTTACAGCCATTTATAGAAAACTCAATTATTCATGGCTTTGACGGTGTGACACGGACCCATTGCCTGAAGGTGGACATAGGGGTGGAGGAGGCGGCGCTGGATATTTCCATTTACGATAACGGGCGCGGAATGAAGGCGGCGATGGTGGAGGCTGTGAATCGCGGCATCTTCGTAAAAACTATGGAAAAGAATCATATCGGCATGGAAAATGCCATAACCAGAATCCATATGTACTATGAAAATGCCATTATTAAGATTGAAAGTGAAGAGGGAGAGTTTACACGGGTAACGATAAAAATTCCTGTAAATGAGACGGAGTAGTTATTTAGAAATCATGAGGGGATAGTGCTGATTATGAAGGTAATGGTTGTGGAGGATGAAATTTACATCCGTGAGGGCATCAGCCGGCTTCTAACCCGCCTGGGCGGCGATTATGAAATGGTTGGAGAGGCTGAAAATGGGTTGCAGGGCTGCGAAATGGCGGTCCAGCTCCGGCCGGATATTATTATTACAGATATCCGCATGCCGGTCATGGACGGCCTTAACATGCTGGAAAAAATATATGGCGGCGGGGATACGCCCAAAGCCATTGTTCTGAGCGCTTATTCGGAATTTGAGTATGCCCGGCAGGCATTAAAGCTGGGTGTGACGGAATATCTGCTCAAACCAATCAATCTCAATGATTTTTCTAAAGCGATTTCTAATGCCCGGAGGCAGGTGGAAAAGGAACGGATGCACCAGCCGGAGGAAATAGGTTCGCTGGAGCAGATTATCAGCGGTTTCCTATGGGGCGGCCTGACGGCCGATGCATCGGTGCAGACCTATGTGGAACAGAAGTATAAGATCGGGCCTGAGACTGCCATGCTGCAGATCTGCGTTTATCTGGGGTCTGGCTATGAACAGCATCTGCATCGGGTGCGGCGGCAGTTGGAGCTTCTGCTTGCGAATCGCAGAGACATCTCATGGTGCCTTCTGGATGTATCCTATGAGAAATCTGTTTATATTGTTATTTATGGCCCGGCAGAGATTAACCGTGTGGAGCGGTGGTTCCAGCATGAGATACTGAACGGCAGCTTCAACAGCGGGGACAGAATCGGAGTAGGTTGTATCCAGAGCCGGGGCATTGTTGGTATCAGGGAAGCCTTTGAGACGTTAGCCCCCTATATGGAATGGAATATTTCCCTGGGTGATGATGTGATAATTTCGTATCCCAAGATTACAAAGGTGCAGAATATACCATGCATCTATCCCATAGAACTGGAAAATCAGTTGAAGGTGGCCATATGTACCATGGAACCGGAAAAGATCGGCCGGTATATAGAGCAATTTCATGAGAGCTTTCTTTGCGGTAATATTTATGCTCCTAAGGAGATAAAAGAAAATTATGTCCGTTTTTTGTGGTCATTGATCAATATAGCCAAGGAGGTCGGGAGTCTGGATTATCAGAAGCTGGAACAGCAAAAGCTTTTGGAAGCTGTTATGAACGCCCGTACCCGGCGGGAATTAAAAGAGGCGGCAGACGGGCTTCTGGAAAAGCTGAAATTTAATCAGGGTACAAAGGATGAGGTCGTTCATCTGACTGTAAAACGCGCCAGGAGCATGATTCATGAATTTTACCAGTCCGGCATTACTCTCAATGAAATTGCAGACAAATTAAATATTACGCCGGAATATTTAGGGAGCCAGTTTCATAAGGAGGTAGGTGTCAATTTCAGCACTTATATACGGGATTTCCGTATCAGCAAGGCCAAGGAACTGCTCATTGGAACGCAGTTAAAGCTATATAAAATCGCAGAGCAGGTGGGTTACACGGATCCGAAGTACTTCAGCCGGGTGTTTCGGGAATGTACCGGCCAATTACCGGAGGAGTACCGGAAGTCCCTTAAGTAAATTTCGGTACTCATCTTAGAATATTTATCCTTTTATAGTTATCTCCCATGTTGTGAAGGAAAGAATTTGATTATAATGATACTATCAATCAATGATGATATGGAGTGACATCCAAGGCTTCACCGGGATGGTCGAGCATGTAGTTCATCTCACCTCCTCAGATTCTGTAGTTTGCCAGCAGCCTGCAAGAGGAGAATAACACAAAAAAGACGAAAGGAAGATGGAGTTTGAAATGTTTCATAACCCCATCGGTGCCTTTCGCAGAAAGGCGGATTATAACTATGAAATTAAAAAAATTACTGGTTCTGTTATTAACTTCGTCAATGGCGGTCGGTCTGGCGGCCTGCGGCAGCCCAGCTAAGTCTGAGAGCGTTTCGGAAGCAGGCGGAGACAAGGCCCAGGATGTAGTTATGTGGTATTACTGGGAAAATGAAGGCCATCAGAAGGCGCTCAATGAGATGCTTGATAAGTACAATACATCTCAAAGCAGCTACAAGATGACGGCTAAATACGTTCCCTTTGCCGATTTCAAAAAACAGTTGTCCATCGGCGCCTCGGCCAGCGAACTTCCCGATCTGGTGTTGCTGGATTCCCCTGATCATGCAAGCTACGCGTCCATGGGAATTTTTTCAGACTTAACCGGAAAATTTGACATCTCTACATACTATGACGGGCCCGCGGCTTCCTGCAGTATTGACGGAAAGCTGTACGGCGTACCATTTGGAAGTAACTGTCTGGCTTTATATTACAATACGGATATGTTTAAGGAAGCCGGGATTGAGAATCCGCCTGCGACCTGGGATGAACTGAAGGATGCGGCTGAGAAGCTGACTTCCGGTACTGTGAGCGGCTTTGCATTTTGCAGCTTACAGAATGAAGAGGGAACCTTTAATTTTATGCCGTGGGTTTGGTCCACCGGTACTGGCTCCTATGAAATTAATTCCGAGGGCGGCATTAAGGCTCTGAAATACGTGAAAAGCCTTGTGGATGACGGCGTTATGAGCAAGGAATGTATTAACTGGACTCAGGGTGATGTAATGAATCAGTTTATTTCCGGCAACGTGGCCATGATGATTAACGGACCGTGGCAGATTCCAACCATAAAGCAGGAAGCTCCTGATTTAAAATGGGATGTGACCCTGATTCCCAGGGATAAAGAATACGCTTCGGACCTTGGCGGTGAAAACTATGCTGTCATTGCCGGAGGCAATGAGGCCGGTGCTCTGGACTTTCTGAGTTTTGCCACGCAGCCGGAACAGGTATCTTATATGATGAATGTTATGGGCTATATCTCTGCCGATAAAGAAATTGCCAAAACACAGTTCACCTCCGATGAGGAAAAGGTATACCGGAAATTCATTGAGGAAATGGACTATACAAAGGCAAGAGGGCCGTTAGCCGACTGGCCATCCGTATCCGACGCTATCTCCCTGGCCTTCAATCAGGTGATGACCGGAGCCGCCGAACCGGAAGGGGCTGCCGCGGATGCACAGGCAACCATCGACAGTATCGTTTCCAAATAAGTTTTGAAATAACAGAACAAAATCAGATAAGCGGCCGCTTATTTTTTTTGGACCCTGAAGCACGTTTTTCTGAAGGATAACCGTGAAAAAAAGGAGTAATGGAATTGAAAAAATTAAAAAAGCTGATCAGATACGACAATATCGGCCTGCTGTTCGTATTGCCTGCGTTTATCTATATGCTGATTTTCGTGGGTTACCCTATTATGGATAATATAATCCTGAGTTTTCAGGATGTGACGACCACTACGCTGACGGCGGCGCATAAGCCGTTTGCCGGGCTGGATAATTATATACAGATATTTAACGACTCTGTTTTTATAAAAGCGCTGTTCAACACGCTGCTGTTTACCGTCAGCTGCCTTGTAATCCAGTTTATTATCGGCTTTGCACTGGCCGTATTTTTTAATCAGAACTTCAGGATTGCCAAACCGGTCCGTGGTCTTTTGATGATGCCGTGGATGATTCCCATTACGGTGACGGCGCTGATGTTCAAATTTGTGTTCGGAACGGATGTGGGGATTCTTAACTATGCGCTGCGAAGCCTTGGGCTCATCACCCGGAATATCGACTGGCTCACTTCCGCCGGCACGGCCATGATCGCTATTATCGTGACCAATGTGTGGATTGGCATTCCATTTAACATGATTCTTATTTCCACGGGCCTGACTACCATTTCCCAGGAGCTTTATGAGGCCGCGTCCATTGATGGAGCCAATAAGGTCCAGTCCTTTTTCCGGATTACTCTGCCGTTGTTAAGACCTGCCATTGAATCCGTGCTGATTCTTGGATTTATTTACACGTTTAAGGTATTTGATCTGGTTTACGTCATGACCGGGGGCGGACCGGTAAACTCCACCCATATGCTCTCCACCTACTCCTACAAATTGTCCTTTGAGATGTTCAAATACAGCAAAGGCTCTGCGGTGGCGAATGTATTGCTTGTGATACTGTTGATTGTAGGCTTCTTCTATCTGAAATCCACGTCCTCGGACGAAGAAGCATAAGGAGGGAGATTCTATGGAAAAAAAGATTACCGGCAGGAAAAATACGGTATTATGTATCGTATCTATCATTATTCTGTGCATCCTGATGTTTCCTCTGTTTTGGATCGTCGTGACCAGCTTAAAAACCGAGCAGGAAATTTTCAGGATTCCGCCGACGATATTCCCCGAGGTCATTAATATAAAGTCCTATGCCGCCCAGGTGGAAACCGGCGATTTTAATATGTTCCGTTCTTTTGGAAACAGTCTCCTGATTTCCGTTGGCGCCACAGTGATTGCCGTTGTTCTGGCGGTCCCGGCCTCCTATGGTATTGCCAAATACCATTTCAGAGGCAAAAAGATGATGATACTCGGTTTTCTGGTAACACAGATGCTTCCGGTATCCGTATTGCTGACGCCCATGTTTATTCTGTTAAAGGGCATGCATGTATATAATACGCCGATGGCAGCCATTTTAGCGGATGCCACCATCGGCATACCGTTCTCGGTACTGATCCTTAAAAATTATTTTGCCTCCATTCCAAATGATTTGGAGGAAGCTGCCTATATTGACGGCTGCAACCGGTTTACGGCATTTATCCGGGTGATCATACCCATTGCAAAGTCCGGCGTTACGGTCTGTACCATTTTCTCCTTCCTGTACGCCTGGGGCGACCTGGCATATGGTATGACGTTTATTATGGACCAGCAGAAACGGCCTATGACCGCTGGAATTTTCAACTTTATGGGGCAGTACGGGACAAAATGGAGCTACTTAACGGCGTTTGCGGTAGTTTCCATTATTCCGGTAGCTCTGATATTTATATTTATGCAGAAATATATTATCAGCGGTATGACCAACGGAGCTGTAAAAGGTTAAGTACGGCAGCTGCTAAACTATATAAATAATCGACGGAGGCGGATATTTATGTTATGGGAACAGGATGGAAAATTAATGTATCACTATGATGCGGAGACGATGGTGATTGAACCGTGGGGAACGAATTCAGTTCGTGTCCGGGCCGCAAAAATGGCAAAGCCGCCCCAGGAGGACTGGGCGCTTCAGATGGAGAAACCTCAGGTGAAGGTGGAAATTAGAAAGGAAGGCAGCGGCATGTCCATGATTAACGGCAAGCTGGCGGTACGGGTGACTGACGGCGGTAAGCTGATGATGTTTAATCAAAAGGGCGAGCTGCTTTTGGAAGAATACTGGCGCAACCGTCGGGATCTGACCGACCCAAAGTGCAGCGCCATCGAGGTGGAAGCCCGGGAATTCCGGCCCAATACAGGTGGTGATTACCACGTAACCATGCGTCTTGAATCTGTGGATACAAACGAAAGGATTTACGGCATGGGGCAGTATCAGCAGCCCTATCTGAATCTGAAAGGCGCGGATCTGGAACTGGCCCACCGCAACTCACAGGCCAGTGTGCCATTTGCCATTTCATCTCTGGGCTATGGCCTGCTGTGGAACAATCCGGGCGTAGGCCGTGCGGTCTTCGGCAAAAATATTACGAGCTTTGAAGCCTATGGCACAAAGGTTCTGGATTATTGGTTCACCTGTGGGGATACGCCGGCGGAAATCGAGGAGCAGTATGCCGCCGTGACCGGAACCGTACCCATGATGCCGGAGTACGGACTGGGCTTTTGGCAGTGCAAGCTGCGTTATCAGACCCAGGAGGAGCTTCTTTCCGTTGCTCGGGAATATAAACGCCGGGGGCTGCCGCTGGATCTGATCGTCATCGACTTTTTCCATTGGCCGAAGCAGGGAGAATGGAAATTTGACCCGGTCTACTGGCCCGCCCCGGACAACATGGTGCGGGAACTGAAGGAGATGGGAGTGGAGTTGATGGTATCCATCTGGCCCACCGTAGATAAGGAATCTGAAAATTTCGGCGAAATGCTGGAAAAAGGGTATCTGATCCGAACAGAACGCGGGGTGCGCGTGGGGCTTGATTTTGAAGGCGCAACCATCCATTGTGATGTGACAAATCCAGAGGCCCGGAAATTTTTGTGGAACCGTGTAAAGAAAAATTATTATGATAAGGGAATCCGCGTCTTCTGGCTGGATGAGGCGGAGCCGGAATATACAGCTTATGATTATGATAATTACCGCTACTATGCAGGTACGGATCTGGAGATTGGAAATATATATCCGGTGGATTATGCCCGGACCTTTTATGAAGGGATGGAAGCCGCGGGCCAGGGTAACATCGTCAATCTGCTGCGCTGCGCCTGGGCCGGAAGCCAGCGGTACGGGGCGCTTGTGTGGTCCGGTGATATCGCCTCCAGCTTTGACAGCATGCGTAACCAACTGGCGGCCGGCCTGAATATGGGGCTGGCAGGCATTCCATGGTGGACAACCGATATCGGAGGCTTTCACGGAGGCGATCCCAATGACCCGAAATTTCGCGAACTGTTTGTACGCTGGTTCCAATGGGGAGCCTTTTGCCCTGTCATGCGTCTCCATGGCGACCGTGAGCCGCGACAGCCCCAGTACGGAACAACCGGAGGTGCCCACTGCCGCTCCGGCGCGGCCAATGAGGTGTGGAGCTATGGCGATGGCGTCTATGAAATCTGTAAAAAATATCTGGAGCTGAGAGAAAAGATGCGTCCATATACCCGGAAACTGATGGCGGAAGCTCACGAGAAGGGCACGCCGGTCATGCGGACACTGTTCTATGAATTCCCGGAGGATAAGACTGCCTGGACGGTGGAGGATGAATACTGCTACGGCAGCGAGCTTTTAGTCGCGCCAATCCTGGAGGCCCGGGCTGTAACCCGAAATGTCTATCTGCCGTTGGGTAATTCGTGGATTTTGACAGATAACGATATGATATATGAAGGCGGACAGTGGATTACCGTACCGGTGACGCTTGATACTATGCCGGTATTCAGAAGAAAGCGGATCGATTAAATACCGTACATCGGTATCGTACAGCACATAACCCGTCTGCCTCCCGGAACCAGAATCTGGTATCCACTGTTTTAGACAATGGGTATAATAAGCGGCGGCAGATTTGTTGTAATAGGCAGATTGAAAACGAATAAAACCCTAGATTAGAGTAATTGAAAAATGTAATTAGGGTAAAAGGGCCATGCATTAATGATAAACTTAGGTAGAGGTGTTGTTTATGCATGACAGAATAAAGGAATTGAGAAAGAGTGCCCATTTAAGCCAGAAGAGTCTGGGCAATTTACTTGGAATATCCCAGCAGGTAGTAAGCAGAATAGAACGTGACAGCAGCACCATGACACGGGAACATTTAGAACTATATGCTGACTTTTTCAACGTCACGTCTGATTATATTTTAGGGCGTTCAAAAGCAAAACGGAATTTAGAAGAGCAAAGAGTGCTGCTTGATAAATTACAGGAAAAGTATAATCTGATACAGGTTTTCGATGCATTAAAGCAGGATTATCAGGAAATTGTATGGGATTTAATGGATGTTATGACGAGCAAGATGGAAAAGATAGATGATGAAAAGCTTATTTAGCTGAGGACACATGGTTTCGTGAAGGTAAAAATCTTAAAAATTTGCAGTGACCCTATTGCAGATTTTTAAGATTTTTTTTTGCACGCAGGAATTTTAAAGTCTTATATATGTCTCATAAGAGTCCGCACAGAAGTTACATATATACCATCATTAATTACATGTTAGAAATAATTGTCAATTTTTGTGGTATATTGTAAAAAAATAAGGAGGTTTCAACAATGAAGCTGTTAAAAAAGATCAAATGAATCCATCAGTAATGAACCTTTTTGTTATGGCTATTATGGTTTATGCCGCGAACACCCGCTGTGCCTGGATTGGACATCAGCCTAAGATGCCGGAAGATGTAAGGAATTTCAAGAGGATGTAACATATGGAAAAAATGGCAGCTATGCTGGCAGATCGGTTATATGAAGAAAGCAGCTTTCCCGCTGTGTCATACGAGGCTTTTAAGTATGTTATAGAGTTTGCTCTTGAAATGGCGGCTGGCATCCTTGCAAGCGCTATCATAGCCGTTGGATTCAATATGCGGTGGGAAACCGCCGCATTCCTTTTGATATTCTGGGTTTTGCGCTCTTATGCCGGCGGAATACATCTGGACAAGTTCAGCCATTGCTTTATTTTCTCTGCACTTGTGATAGCGGGGACAATGGCACTTGTGAAATACAGTTACGTTCCTTTATGGTTCTCCCACCTTTTGTTTATTGGGGGAGTCGGTGCCTTTATGCTTACGGATCCGGAGAGTGACAGGAATCGGAAGGTTGATGAAGAGGAAGATGCATACTTCAGGAAAAAACTGCGGCAGTCCCTTTTTGCTATTGCAGTAGTCTATCTATTTTGCGCGTTTATGCAGAACAGGAAGTACACATTCTTAATCGCCATTACAATAAGTGTTGTCTATGTGCTTATGATACTGGGTAAGGTGAAAAATGCAAAAAATAATTAAATCTCTTGTGGTGGCCATATGCAGTATCCTACTTATAACGCCAATTTCCATAATAGCTCACGCGGAGGAATACGCCAGTGAAAAAAACGGGCTGGATGTGATTTTTGTTATGGATTACAGCGGCTCCATGAAATCAAATGACTCGGAACATATTGCACAGGCTATGGTAAAGGCATTTATTGATACCGTACATAGTGCCGACATACGGATAGGATTTGTATCCTATAATGACCGTATTCTCTCTTCTGCTTCACCTGTGGAGGTACAAACGGTCGAACAACGTGAAAGACTGAAACAGTTAATTGACGGGGTGGGATATTCCGGTAATACCGATATAGGACTGGGCCTGCGTTACGCGGAGGAACTGATTGGACAGGAAAAGGAGCGGAAGAAAGCAATTGTTCTGATTTCCGATGGCGAATCTGATTTGCAGGGGTCAGAGACCGGACGGTCTTTGCAGAACTCAGAAATGGATATTGATTACGTGTTGGATCAATGCAGGGAGCAGAATATACCAATCTATACAATCGCCTTTGGAACTTATGATGGAGATGTACAGAGCCTGTCGGAGCTGTCAGAACAAACCGGAGCGCAAAACTATACGGTGAAAACACCTGAAAACCTTATTGAAATCCTGTATGGTATTTTCACTACGAACATGAACTATAGTATACAGGAAATAACAACGGGCATATATTCACAGGGAATGCAGAATATACGGGTGAGGCTGGATGGGTCATATCTGGACGAACTGGATGTGTTGATGATTTCTCCACAGAAGATAGGAAACACTATGGTACTGTATGGTGACCGGCAGATTGAGCCGGTGAACTTAAACAATTACGCGGTAGCTAAAATAACAGATGTGGACAGCCATGTAAATGAACTGACTATTCAGACCGAAACGCTTAAAGACCAGGAACTGAAGATGTATTTAATCAGTTATCGTGATCTGACTCCTGTTCTGAGCGTTGTTCCGGCTGTGGAGAAAAATTCTCCACTATCATATGAAGTCTATTTTAAGGACAAGAATAACACAATTATTTCAGATGAAAACTTTTATGACAACTTTGACTGCGAATTAAACCTGAAATACGATGGCACACAGGCTGAAAGACAGCAGGCGCTTCCTGTAGTTGTCCGTGATGGCGTGATTGCCGGGGAGACAGTGCTGACTGAATCCGGGACTTATTATATTAATGGACGCCTGGATGACAGCATGGGAAGCTGCATATTTGGACCGGTTGCGGTAGAGTCCCATAATGGGAAACCGGTGGGTGGATTGCCGGAGCAGGAATCGTTTGCAATTTTCAGTAAAGAAAAAAAGTATGTGCTGGATGAATACTTTAAAGACCCAAATGGAGATTCTCTCACTTATACTTTACCAGAATCGGACAGTCTCTGTGTGACAGCGGAGATATCAGATAGCGTGCTTTCTGTCAAAGCGAGGAAATCGGGGAGGCAGGTGTTGCAGCTGCTGGTTTCTGATGGCGAGGATGAGATGCTGTATTCGTGGAATGTTACCGTTCCGCCACTATGGCGTACATACTGGTGGGCTGTTCTGTTACTTTGCGCAGCGGCTATAGCAGCACTCTGGAAGATATTCTATAAGCCAAAGCCGGAGCTTCAGCAGATAGCGGAGCGAAAGGCAGGAAATCGTTTCGCTGGGAAACTTGATGCTTATGTAACGGTGCAGCCGGAGGATACGGAAGAAATTACACCGCTCACGTTTCCTATGTATAAAATCAAGGACTCCAGGATTTGTTTGGGAAGTCTGATGAAAGAGTATCAGGAGCTGTCGGACCATCTGGGATTGGAAAATATTTTTTTGATTGCGGATGAAGAACGCAGGATGATACTCTACCATTCAACATGCTCCACAGTTATGTTGGGTGGAAGCATTGTATGCAGACAGCTTCAGTATAGTGTGCAGTTTGGCGATGTCATCTATATTACATCACCGGACGGGGCATATGAACTGGAACTCCACTATATTGCAGTCATTCAATAAAATATCACAGATGTGAAGGGCGCCTACTGGACGGATATGAATCAGGATGGTGCTCTGCTAGCATAAAATAACTAAAAAGGAAGTATGCCTATGGAAACAATCACACAGACAAACAGAACACTTTTGTTTGCTGAAATCAATCCGGAGCGTTTGAACCTGCTTACTCTAATTGGAGATGTGCGGGGGAAGAACAGCCTGGATGATGACAAGGTAAAGGAAATTAATGAGGAATTAGTGGTTTCCAGTTTTGAAGAGTTTCTGGAAAAATTCTCACCGGTTGTATATTCCTGGTGTGATGCTACGTCATCAAGTATCCAGTACAGCCTTGTGAAGCCGGAAAACATTCCGGATAATTGCATTACGGAAATTCCGTTAAATGAGTCAAATGACCTGCTGAATATGTTGATTACCTTATTGGATGCGAAAGGCGCACAGGGAGTGGCCAACGTAGACTTTAAGTTCAGCAACGTTTTGGATATGATTTCTCCCAAGAAAATCATGGAAGATATCCGCCAGGTCAGAAGAGAAATCCAGTATACTTATGGCAAATATATGGAACTGGACGAAGGGGACCCCAAACGTCTGGATTTAGGGGATAAACTGAATTATCAGTTTGAACAGGCCAGCCAGAACTACAATAATGTGCAAACTCCTGATTTCCAATACATCATTGGACATGCTTGTAAAATCCAGTAATCTTCCAAGGCTTTTGACATACTTAAATACGACCAATGACAAAAACGAGTTTGAGAATACGATTTGGTTTAGTATTGTTCCGGATGTGGAACTGAATCAAAGCGGCGGCGGAAAGCTGCAGAGATTACGATTTGCAGGAAATCAGAAAGTGGAGAAACAGGGAACGGATTCCATGGAAAGCCTTGCGACCCTGATGAATGCCCTGGTTCCTTATAAAATCACTACTTTCTTTAGTTTTCGTACCGGCGAGGAGACTACGTTTAACTATATCGCAACAGAGGGAATCGGCATCTTTAAAGATAAGTGTACGCCGCTGATGAAGCAGGAATACAGCGAGTTTGTTGTCCCGTGCATTCCAAACGCAACTATCATTCCGAAAGACAAATCCGGTTTAATTTTGGATAAACGCATGGTGATGGACGAGGACGGAAATGTTGCGTTATCTGAAGAAAAAGAAGACATCATGAAGATGTGGCTGGAAGGTATTTATGTCAATGCGGCTTATGAGGCAGCAGGCATTGTGGCAGCATGGCAGTGTCCGGAGTACTTAAAGGAGCGTTTTAACAACACGAACATGGAATATCCCGGAGTCCGGTTTGACGTAGAGGCAGATGATAATGCGCTTCTGGCGGCAACAAGCATGACAAAGGAGATTTCTGGGTTTACCAATGCCATTAAAAATTCCATTAATCATACCGGCTTTGGATTTGTTTTTTCTTCAGATAATGCTCAGTATAAAGGCAGGGAGATTAAGAACATTACTGTCTATAAGGCGAGAAACCTGTTGAGCAATGGCAATGAATTTGAGCCAATTTACAAGACGCTGGTGGTAACCTATATTGAACGGATGCTTCGTTTCTACAGTGGGGATTTCAAACAGGATAAGATCCTTAAATTCTTCAGCAGCAATCCAAACAGCCAGAAGAGCCGCTGGGATGCGGACCGTCAGCATGTAAATTCGATCCTGCAGGATGGGGACGAGCTGGACTTTGAGATTGATGAGAAAAATGGAATCTGCAATGTTCAGGTAACCTTTGCCAATGTAACGAAGAACCTGAAAGTGCAGCTGACGCGGAAAGCAGGGGGAAAATAAAGACGATGTATGAATTGGTAGAAATGATCGTAACAGCAGCATTTTTCGTGGTGGCGGGAATTGCCATATTTAAGGGATTAAAGAAGAAAAAGGACCAAAAGGACAAATAAGATCAATAGGAGGTAAAAGGAATGGGATTACGTTTAAAAATCGAAGGAAATGAATCAATCAATCTGCCGGAGACCAGCATTATGACGGTAAAATTTGGTGCGGATATTCCGCATGATTCCAATGCCAGGTCTACCGATTTGGGCTCCACCGTGCTGATTAAGGGAAAAATACTGGCGGCGGTTGATGGGGAAGCAGCAGATGATACCAGCAAGATCGCAAGATGGTCCCTGGTTCCCGCAGAGAATTCGGACTGCTACCGGAAAGTACAGATTGATGTGGTCAATGCGTCCCAGATTGTCCGTCAGATATCGATTCCCAATGCATTTGTTGTTGATTACGAGAAGGACTTTACGGATGACACCGGCGCAGGCGTTTTTACCCTTTTGCTTAAACAGAAGAAGGATAAGATGGCCAATCTGAAATTCGAGGGCGGCTTTAGCGGAGAATAATGGGGGAGGATCACAGGTATGTACTATATAACCTAAAATCCCGTCCAAATTATACACATATTTAGGGGGTCAACCCATATAGCTCATAAATGTCTTTTTGAAATGGGGTAAGCTCAGTGGTGTATTTTTTTCGTGTTCCATTTATACTAACACTGCGGACAGTTTTCATTTCGCTTATTACTTTTTGAAGGTCATGATTTTTAAACCATCCAGCCGCATTCATCACCTGCTTTAACCGGGTTGTGATCAGGAGTGCTATAAACTGTATGAAAATCCTGCCTTCCATGGCTGCCGCCGAATGGATACGTAAACGCTTCATGTCAAGATCATTTTTGAGGTCATCGAAACATTTTTCAACAGCATCCTTGTCGCGATAC
>OLSH01000860.1_pt1 | contig 20557 bp, 25 predicted proteins | sample 1643221 | NCBI WGS metagenome assembly OLSH01 (sample SAMEA3136681, study PRJEB25190) | human gut metagenome | biome: human gut; feature: human-associated habitat; material: faeces | place: Austria | collected 2013 | reverse complement strand
GTTTCCTGAATGCAAGACTTCCCCCGGGAATCGACCTGATTCTGGACGCTGTGGGGTTGGAAGAAGAGTTAAGAGACGCGGATGTGGCCGTCACCGGAGAAGGCCGTCTGGATCACCAGACCGCCATGGGAAAGGCTCCTGTCGGAGTTGCCAGGCTGGCCAAAAAGTATAACGTGAAAGTCCTTGCCTTTGCCGGAAGCGTAACCAAGGACGCTGCCTCCTGCAATCAGGCTGGTATTGACGCGTTCTTCCCCATCGTCCGCGGCGTTACCACGCTTGAGGAAGCCATGAAGCCGGAGCGCGCCCGGGAGAATATGCGCGCTTCTGTAGAACAGGCATTCCGGCTTCTGTAATTCTAAGGCTGATGGATATAGATTCTATCTATTTCCAGAGAATATCTGCATATTTCCTGGGTGCTGTCCTTCTGTATGATACAGCGGGATAGCCCAGGAGCATGCAGCAGGATACTCTCTTCTCCCCTATTCCAAGCCATTCCCGCAGCGTCTGGCTTAATCCTATCACCCGCATCATATAGCCGCTGTACAGCGCGCCAAGTCCTTCCGCCACAGCCATGTTCTCTATGTTGGCTGCCGCCAGCCCTCCATCTAAAGGATTATTGGAGGCGATGACAAGAAAGGCGGGCGTATTGAAAAAGAATGTATCGTCCTTGGGGTTCCGCTTCCATTTTAGGTAAAAGAGTTCGAATGCTCTGGCGTAATCCGGGGCATTTTGCTTGAGTTCCTCCAATATAGACGGCATTTCCTTCCAGACAAGTTCCTTGAACTCGTCTAGCTGCTCCTGGATAAATACGTATGTACACGCCTGCCGGTTCTTGGCGGTGGCAGTATAGCGGCCGGCCTTTAGTATCCTTTCTGCCTTCTCGCGCTCAATCTTTTCCGGCTTGAAGTTGCGGATGCTTCTGCGGAACTTTACCGCATGAAGATAATATTCCGCTTTCAGCGTAAATGTGTCTTTGTCATATGCTTCTACATCTTCCATATCGTACTCCGGGATAGAGACTGCCTCCGACGGGCATATGGCGACGCAGTGACCGCAGAGCAGGCAGTCTTTATACGCCTCCGCCTTTTCTTCCGTCATCCTGATTGCCGATGCAGGGCAGTCCTTTATACATGCGCCGCAGCCAATACATCTTTCTTTTTCTATTCTGATCATCTGTAATCCTCCTCCTGTTATGCTTGACTATATCTTAGCACAAAAGCCGCTCGATGATACTGTTTTTTTGCGTCCGCTGATAGATGGCCGCCGGAACGGTCATGCACAGAATAAGGATTCCGGCAAACAAAAGGAGATTGCCTGGCCATGGCATGGAATAGTCAATCCTGTAGATATTCATTCCCTCAAACACGGCATGACTTAAAGGAAGCCCCAGGATAACGGATATGATGATCGATACCACTGCATATCCGCTCCCTTCCAGGACCAGCATTTTCCTGATCTGCCCAGATGTCATTCCAATGCTTTCTAACGTGGCAAATTCCCTGGAACGGTTCTGCACGCTGGCGGCCATCATATTAAAGTAGTTAAGCGCGGCCAGCAGCGCCATAATAGCCGCAACACTGTTTCCCAATACCTTTACCTGTGTCTCTGTTCTTTTCATCTCTGAATAGCGTTCCAGTTTTGAATCATAGGTAATCTGCTTCTCACCTTCAAATACTTGTTTCACTTCTTTCTCCGTTTTCCCGGAAAATGTCTCGTCATATGTTACCTGAATCAGTTCGCAGAATGGCTCTCCCATGAGGGTGTTCATATACTCCTGGCTCACCATCATGACCGGATTATAGCCCCCGGCGAAATAAGCAGGGGAGTCTTGGCTGATTGCCGCAATCCGCACTTTCTCCTCCCGGCTTGGCCGAAGGCCGTCCGGGAGGGTGAACGCAACCGTCTTTCCGATCACATCGCCCATATCAATCTGCAGAAAGTCATTTAAAATTATGATCTTTCCTTCCCGGAATTCCTCTTCATCCAGCACATTCCCCAGTTCCTTATTTATTCTTTGAAATTCCGTCTGGTCAATCCCTACAAGCCGCGTCGTAAACCGGCTGCCTGCAGGATTATTTTGGTAGGATTCCATATCTTCTTCATAATCTCCGCCCGGCGTGTATCTAGACTGGTACAGTTCTTTATAGAATTCTCCATAGACCTCTTTCTGGTATGGAACAACCGCTTCTGTGGATGTCACGCTTTCTACGCTCTTAACCCCGCTTATCTTGCAGATTGCCTGGATCTTTTCTTTCGTAAGCAAGGGCTTTTGGTCATCCAACGTAGTCTCATTCTTGAATCGTATGTCATAATTGTAAGTGGCATTCAAGATAGACTTGGCATCATTCTCCTTTACCACGACATTCATAATGAGAAAGACGGTCACTGCCACAATAAAAGAAGCGTAGATGACTACCGCCTGCTTCTTATCACGGGTGATATTCCGGACAGCCATAGCGCCTATCCCGGCATCCCTTTCTCTTCCCTTTTTTCTCTTTCCTGATTCTGGAATATAGCGCATTGCCTCCACCGGCGAGCAATCTCCAGCGATCTTTGCGGGCTTCCTGCTGCCTGCCTGGTTCGTAAGGAACGCAAAGGCCGCAGCCAGTAGATAGATCCATGGCTTGATAACGGTGATTTCCGCCGGATCTAAAGTAGGATTCACGATTTGCAGGATCTGCAGGATCACGCCTTTAGAAACGATCAGGCTAAGCAGCAGTCCCAGCGGTATCCCTATGGCGCAGTTCCATACGACCTCCTTTGTAATCATCCGCTTCATCTGCCCGGATGTCATGCCAATGGTTTTTAACTGCCCATAGTATCGGATATCCTTTGAGATTGATATATACAGCATATTATAGATAAAAAGATAGCCGCTAAGCAGGATCATCGCCATTATCCCCAGCAGAATGGCTGCTGTCTTCAAAAAGTTGGAAATCGTGTCATAGTCAGCAAGCAGCGACTGCATCTTACCAAGGGAGATGGCATTTTGCATATCCACAATGTCTTTCTTGGAATATATGGGACTTTTCAAGGTAATCAGCAGTTCTCCCTGGGTCAGATCCGTCTGGCTCGCCCCGGATCTGTCATAGAATTCCCGGGATACAAGCCCTCTGGATCTTCCGGAATAATCCCGGAACCAGCCGGACAGGATAAATTCTTCTTGCTCAGATTCCTGTGTTTCATTCTCATCTGACAGCGTGAAATATTCCAGCGTGATCGCCATTCCCGGTTTTGGATTTGTGATCCCCATAGCATGTAAGGCGTCGGTCGACAGCATAATCTCACTCTTTTTCTTTGGATAGGTCCCTTCATGGGACTCAAGCGCAGGAATACATTGTTTCTCCCATGCTGTCTGATCCATCCAGTATAACTGAACCTTATCCAGTTCCTTATCTTCGTACTTTTCTGCAATCGCGCATTTGACAGTTACTCCCGCCGCCTCTACTTTATCCATGGCACGGATGATCTTAACCTGGGATTGTTCAGGCTCAGTCAATTCAATGTCGTAATCCATCCCGCTCATACGCATCTGGCGAAGGGATATGGTATTCCAGTAACTCATGCCGACAGCGAATACCACGCCGATCAGGAATGTGGTAAGTATGATGGCAAATATTGTAAGCACATTCCTCTTTTTATTTGCCTTATAGGTCGTGGCGGCAATCTGAGATATCACCTTTCTATTATTAATCTTCGTCATAAGCCTTGCCACCTCCGCGGATCTTCCCATCTTCCATCCGGATGATCCTGCCCGCCATCTGGGCAATCTCAGTATTATGGGTAATCATTACCACCGTCTGCCCAAAGCGCTCGCTGGAAGTCTTGATCAGCCCCAGCACATCCTGGCTGGTCCTGCTGTCCAGATTGCCGGTGGGCTCGTCCGCCAGAACGATAGCCGGCTTAGCTGCAAGAGCCCTTGCTAACGCCACCCTCTGCTGCTGGCCTCCGGAAAGTTGGGAGGGCATGGCAGACTTTTTGTCTCCAAGGCCCAGCATTTCGATAATCTCATTGACATACCTCTTCTGTGGACGGATGCCGTCCAACTTGATGGGAAGAACAATATTCTCATATACATTCATCAGCGGAAGAAGGTTATAATTCTGGAATACAAATCCAATCTTCCTCCGGCGGAATATCGTAAGTTCGTCTTTATCCATGGAAGATATATCTTTCTGTTCGATCATGACTTTCCCAGAGGTCGGCCGATCCAATCCTCCCAGCATATGAAGCAGCGTGGATTTGCCGCTTCCGGACTTGCCTACTATCGCCAGGAATTCCCCCTGCTGAATCGAAATACTGACGCCATCCAAAGCCTTTACCACATTTTCCCCCATCCTGTAGTACTTCTTTAAGTTCTCTGTAACCAATATGTTCATGTCATACCTCCATAACTTATACTAACGCCATCCGGCGCCTGGAAATAATATAGCAAATGCTTCTTTCTCAATTCTTTCTCAAATGTGACAATTTTAACAGAAAAAGAATGTGCCGAAGCACATTCCTGCGGTGTCCAATCAAAAATTGGGAAGATAGATGCAAAAGCAAGTCCCTTTGGCATACTCGGACCGGGCCTCGATATACCCTCCCTGCCTGGATATAATTTCTCTGGCTAGATAAAGGCCGATCCCCATTCCCGGCTCCTTCTTCACATCCCGGGAACGGTAGAACCGTTCAAATACCAGCCCCTGTTCTTCTTCCCTTATTCCTATGCCCTCATCCTGGATGCTGATGCAGGTGAAGGCTTCGTTTGGAGCGATCTCTATTTCCACCTCCGAGCCTTCCGGCGAATACTTCAGCGCATTCTCCAAAATATTCCTCACTGCTTCCAAAGTCCATTTCATATCAAACTTGCAGATAATCCGATCCGTCTCCGGCTGCCTGATCAAAATCCCCTTTTTCAGCGCCTCCGCCTCTACTGCCTGGCAGGCCCTGTCCACCAGTTCTCCCACCGGGGCTGTCCGCGGGCTGACAACGATCATATCCGTCTCCATATATGACGATCTAATTAGTTCTTTCATAAAAAAATCCAGTTTCTCTGCCTGCCCCTGTATCTGATCCGCAAGCATCCTGGATTGCCCATCCAGTTTCTTTTCCTGCAATAGCCCGGTATACAGCATAATATTGGAAAGAGGGGTGCGGATCTGATGGGAGATATCGGAAATCAACGATTTTATCCTGTCCCGGTCCTGATACGCCCGTTCCTTGCCCATACTGGAACTTCTAAGCAGCTTGTTCAGCCGGTCCGCAATCGCCGAATCCATAGATTCATCATACGCATATGCTCCCTCTCCTCCTTCAAGGGCATCATCCAGCCTTTGAAGCAGGACTTCCATCTCCTTCTTCTTATTCCTGCCGTCTCTTGCAAGCACAAGAATGGCAACGTCCAGTAATAAAATTATGATTCCCGCGATTCCTGCCATATGTATCCCTTCCCATATACGGTCCTTATATATTCCGGCTTGGAGGGGCTATCCTCCAGTTTGTCCCGCAGACGCCGGATGCCAACGGACAGGGCATTGTCTTCCACATACTCCGTTCCATCCGGCCAGACCCACTCCATCAGCCGCTCCCTGGTAAGTATCCTGCCCGCGTTAGTGACAAGAAGATACAGGATCCTCTGTTCCGTGCGGCTAAGTTCCACCGGGATATGATCCTTATAGAATTCCATGGATTCAAAGCGGAAACGAAACGGCTCCTTTACATACTCCTGCTTAGAGTCGCCTATGGTCCGGCGAAGCAGCGCCCGGATCCGCGCCCTTAGGACCATCAGGCTGAAGGGCTTCGTGATATAGTCATCCGCGCCGCACTCCAGGCCCTTTACGATATCCAGTTCCATATCCCTGGCGGTCAGAAGCATGATAGGCACTTTGCTTCCCCTCCTGATCTCTCTGCAAAGTTCCAGTCCGCTTCCATCCGGAAGATTAATATCCAGAATCAGCAAATCGAACCTCTTTTCTCTTTGCATTTTCTTTGCTTCCTTAATCGTCCCGCAAAGCGTGAAAGAAAGATCATCGCTTATCAGGGCCATCTCTATCCCCTCTGCCAGTTCCTGGTCATCTTCCAGAACTAAGATCTCCTGCATCATCGCAACCTCCATGATTTATTTTGGGCAAGTATATCTCGCCATTCCTTTGCTGTGACTTCCATACTCTATTGCCTCGCTGAGGCAGTTCTTTTCCAGCCACTCCTGCAAGATGCGAAAAATCACGATTCGGCCTCCTTAATATTGATTTATTTCTGCGCGCTGATCAGTTGGATGCTTCCATAGATCAGATTGACCAAATCGGCAATGTCCTTCCATCCTGTTTCATCCACGATCAAATAGTAGTAGCCTGCAAATAAAAAGTCAATAGGAAATTGCTGCATCAAAGTAAATTGCAAGAAAAAAGCAAGAATATAAACATAGCATTTTCATAACACTATGTTAAAATGTTCTTACTTGTACTTATAAAGGAGGGACTGTCTCGTGTCAAAAGCAACACTATTCGACAGTCGTATCAAAAAATACGCTTACTGTGAGCCATCGGAAATCTATCGAGACATTGGCGCATCTCCGGATGGGCTGCCCATTGAGCAAATTGAGTCGATGCGGGAGAAGTATGGAAAGAACAGTTTCAATGAGCGAAAAAATGATACGATGATGCAACGATTGCGACGGGCATTTATTAACCCGTTTCATGTGATTCTTTTTGTTCTGGGTATTGTTTCTCTCATTACGGATGTTTTCGTAGCATCCAATTTTGCGAGAAACGCTACTACTGCCATTATCATCTTTTCCATGATCCTAATTAGTGGTGTCATTCGTCTCATTCAGGAGTTGCGGGCAAAGAGCGCTGCTGCTCAGCTTGACCGCCTGATTCATGAAAGCGTCACGGTGAGGCGCGATGGGGAGTTAATGGAGATACCCACCGAAGAATTAGTGATCGGGGATCTCGTTCTATTCTCCGCAGGTGATCGTGTTCCGGCGGATATCAGATTGACGAAGAGCACGGATCTCTTTATCTCCCAGGCCGCCATCACCGGCGAGAGCGCCATCCTTGAAAAGAACTGCCGCAAACTCAGCTACGGAGAGCAGAAGACGCTGACTCAGCTTGAAAACCTCGCTTTTATGGCAACAACTGTTATCAGCGGCAAAGGCGAAGGAATTGTGCTGGCCGTCGGCAAAGACACTCTGTATGGCAGTTTTACAAAGCCCGATTCTGACGACAAAAATTCCTTTCAAAAGGGTGCCAATTCCATTGCCTGGGTCATGCTTCGCTTCATGGCAGTGCTGGTGCCGATTGTGTTTGTGCTCCTCGGTATCACAGGTGGAAAATGGCTGGAGTCCTTTGCTTTCGCTCTGTCGGTGGCCGTCGGACTGATGCCGGAAATGCTGCCTATGGTCATTACAGCCTGCCTTGCCAAGGGCAGCCTTGCCATGAGTAAAAAGCAAACGATTATCAAAGACATCAATGCCATGCAGGGCTTTGGAAGTATGGATGTGCTTTGCATGGACAAGACCGGCACGCTAACCAATGAAAGTATCCTGCTGGAATATTACATGGATATTCTCGGCAATGAAAATACGGAAGTTCTCGATCTGGCATATCTGAACAGTTCCTATCATTCTGGCGTTCGCAACACTATTGACAACGCAATTCTTGCCTGTAAGACTATGCCCGGGCGTGAAACCCATTATACCGACCTTTTGGCCCAGTATCAAAAGGCGGACGAAATTCCCTTTGACTATGCCCGCAAGTTTGTCAGCACCCTTGTGCGAGATAGCGATGGCGAGTGCCAGATCATTATGAAAGGTGACATTAGGCATATCGTTTCCCGTTGCAGCCATGTAGAATATCGGGGTGAAACTCTGCCGATTGAAAAGGATGGTATGCAGAGCGTATCTTCTGTGGTAGATGATATGCTAAAGGAGGGTATGAAGGTCATTGCTATCGCACGGAAAAATGTAGGCCATCAAAGGGAGATCACACCCGCTGACGAATTTAATATGACTCTGGTGGGCTATCTGTCCTTCTTTGATGCGCCCAAGCAAACCGCAAAAGAATCCGTGGCGGCCCTCAAGAGGCTAAAAGTGGCTCCTAAGATTCTGACGGGAGATCAGGCGGCCATTGCGGTGTCTGTTTGTCGTCGGGTGGGCATCTCTGCCGAGACTGTGCTGACCGGTGCAAAACTGGATGAAATGACAGACAGTGAGCTTCGCACAGCAGTTGAGGAAATCCATGTTTTTGCGGAACTTACTCCGGGTCAAAAGGTGCGTCTGGTATCCGCTCTGCGGGAAAACGGTCACTCGGTGGGTTTCCTTGGTGATGGCGTCAATGACATCCCGGCACTTTGCGAGGCCAATGTGGGCATCTCGGTGGACACGGCAGTGGACGCAGCCAAAGATGCAGCCGATGTGGTTTTGCTGCAAAAGGATCTCAATGTCCTGGAACAAGGTGTTTTGGAAGGGCGCAAGACCTTTACCAATATGCTCAAATACATCAAGATCACCGCCAGCTCCAACTTTGGTAATATTTTCGCCATCATATGCGCCAGCGCATTTTTGCCGTTTCTGCCCATGACATCCATCCAGATTCTGCTTCTGAATCTGCTGTACGATATTCTGTGTATTGTTCTGCCTTGGGACAATGTGGACGAGGAAGAAACCCTGTCTCCGAGAGATTGGTCGGGCAAAACTTTGGGACGGTTTATGATGTCATTCGGGCCGATCAGCTCTTTGTTTGATATTGCGACCTTCCTGTTCCTGTATTACTTCCTGTGTCCCATGCTGTGTGGAGGAGCAACCTACCTGAATATTACAGATCCTTCTTTGCAACTTCAGTATGTGTCACTGTTCCAGACGGGGTGGTTTTTGGAATCCATGTGGACACAGGTGCTGATCCTGCATTTTCTGCGAACACCCAAAGTTCCTTTTATGCAGAGCAGGTCATCTACGCCTGTGATTTGCATAACGCTGGCCGGAATCGTTGCCTTTACAGCCATTACCTTTACCAGCGGTGCATCGCTGTTCGGCCTGACGATGCTGCCGCTTTGGTATTTTGCATTTTTGCTGATCGTAGCGCTTGCGTATATGCTGTTGACTACGGTAGCAAAATATTTCTATAAGAAGAAGTACCAGGAGTTGATTTGAAAGGAGGAATTCATCGTGAAAAAGAATATCAGTTTTATCCCTATGGATTCCGCCCTTGAAATTTGGCTGCTGGAAAAGCTGATTAAAGAGCCGCCGAAAAGTGACTGTGTGGAAGATTTACTGTCTGGCGTCCGGGATCTGATCAGCGGAGAGGTATCTTCTTTGCTTTTGGGAGCATCAGAAGAAACAGAACTGCCTGCCGGTGTTTTGTCGGACGGGATTCTAATTGGAGAATTAGAGATTCATCCGAAAAGCAGAAAGGTCCTGCTGAAAGGTTCAGAAATCAGCTTGACCCCAAAAGAGTTTGACATTCTGTATTTTCTTGCTCAGAATCGGGGCGAGGTCTTTACTAAAGAGCAGATTTATCGCGCAGTCTGGGAAGAGGATTATCTGCTGGATGACAGCAACATCATGGCATTTGTCCGAAAACTGCGAAAGAAGATTGAGCCTGACCCCGATGCGCCGAAGTACATTTTGACTATCTGGGGCATCGGGTACAAATTTAATGACCAACTATAACATAGGCGGACTGAGACTACTTTCGGTTTCAGCCCGCCTAAATTCTTGCCAAATCGCAAGGAAATCGCAAGGTTTTAGACATGTGATTTTCCTTGCGATTTTTATATACTGTTCGTGGTCGAAGGGAGGCGATTCACATGTTTTACACCGATTTTGTTTTAAGAATCTCCCTCTCCTTGGTGCTTGGCTTTCTGATTGGATTGGAACGGCAGCTAACCGGCCATCCGGCGGGTATTCGTATCAATGTGTTAATTTGCATGGGAACCAGTTTCTTTACCTTGTTTCCAATGCTCTATGGCTCGGATCAGGTATTTCGTGTCGGGAGCAGTATTATATCTGGTGTTGGTTTTTTGTGCAGTGGTGTGATTTTCAAGGACAGCGGAACAGTGCGTGGAATGAATACTGCGGCAACGCTATGGTGTACAGCTGCCATTGGCATTCTTGCAAGTACAGGGATGTATGCAATGGCAATCACCGCCGCTGGTATTTTGATTGTCTCCAACTTGATTCTGCGACCTCTTGCAAGAAAGTTGAATCCAATCACAGCCGGTGATGAATCTGAAAAACAATATCGTATTTCGGTCACTTGCCAGGAAGATGCAGAGCAGGAAATTCGTCTGTTGCTTATTAACAGCAATCCTTGCAAAACGCTGTTCCTGAATAATCTGGAAAGCGGCGATGTTGTTGGTGATAAGGTTGAGATCATTGCGAAATACTGTTCTGTCGGAAAACCTAAAAACAATGTTTTAGAGGGAATCGTTGGGCAGGCACTGGCAATCCCGGAAGTTGTAAGTGCTGGTTGGGAGGTGTTGTGAGTGAAGACGAAAATCAAAGATTACAAACTGGCAATTTTCTTTGCACTTTACTCCGTGATCACAATAATATGTGGCTGTTTAAGTTGGATGTTCTCTAAACAGAGAAGTTTCTGAGACTAAATAAACTAAAAAATAAAATCAAGTATTGGAAGGAGTGAGAAAATATGGACTTTACATGCATCTTTTTCGGAGTTCTTTTTACTATTGCAGGCTTCTTGTTTGCCTGTGGAAAAGGATATATTCATCTTTCTGCGTGGAAAAATATGCCGCAGGAAGAGAAAGATAAAATTAAAATTATCCCGCTTTGCCGTAACATCGGGGAAGTCATTGCACTTAATGGCATTATCTTTCTGATGAAGGGGCTTTGGTCAGGATTTTCAAACCACTGGTTTGTGTGTGCGATGACTGCATGGCTAATCGTTGCAGGCTTTGATGTCTGGTATATCGGAAAGAGTAACCGCTATCGTAATCAATAATCCGCATTGCGGTTTCACATAGATATTTTTTAAAACAGTGAGGTGAGAGACATGGACTCTGACGGTAGTCCAAGAAGGCAAAGAGCAGCACATGGGGATTCGGAGTTTCCGTGTCGCTCATGTGATTGCCCTTGCCTCTACTAAAATTCAAGGAGGTAAGACCAATGAACAAGAAAGAAAACCGCATGGCTGTTCGTCAGATTGTCGAAAAGACAGTCATTCGTGACGAACAGAACCGCCGCATTCAATTTGCGGCAACCAATCCCATTAAGGAGGTTTTGAAAAACCTTCATACCACACTTCGGGGATTAGATACAGAAGCAGTACCCGTAAGCCGTACCAAATATGGTACCAATAAGGTAACACATGAAAAAAAGAAGTCCTTGGCAAAACGGCTGACCAGTGCGTTTATCAACCCTTTTACAGCCATCCTGTTTTGCCTGGCACTGGTATCAACCATTACAGATATGATTCTACCTTATTTTTCTCTGTTTGGCAGTGCGCCAGAGGATTTTGACTGTCTGACGGTAGTTATCATTTTAACGATGGTATTCATTTCGGGTACGCTTCGGTTTGTTCAGGAATCCAGAAGTGGAAATGCAGCAGAGAAGTTGTTAGCCATGATTACGACCACTTGCACCGTTACTCGTAGGAACCAGGAAAAAATAGAAATTCCTATGGATGATTTGGTGGTTGGAGATATTGTACATCTGTCTGCCGGAGACATGGTTCCGGCGGATGTTCGTATCTTGGATGCGAAAGATTTGTTTGTCAGTCAGGCAAGTCTTACTGGTGAGAGTGAACCCATTGAAAAAACACGCAGTGTGAGCGCACAGAAAGAGAGCGTGACCGATTACACAAACATTGCTTTTATGGGGAGTAATGTAATTTCCGGCAGCGCAACAGCTGTTGTTGTTTGTGTTGGCGATCATACTCTGTTTGGCTCCATGGCATCCGCAGTTGCCAAAGAAGCGGTTGAAACAAGCTTTACCAAGGGTGTCAACGCCGTTTCTTGGGTGCTGATTCGCTTTATGCTTGTTATGGTTCCGCTGGTGTTCTTCGTTAACGGCATCACCAAGGGCGACTGGTTGGAGGCCTTCTTATTCGGCATTTCTATTGCTGTCGGTTTGACACCGGAAATGCTGCCGATGATTGTAACAACCTGTCTTGCGAAAGGTGCTGTTTCCATGAGCAAAAAGCAGACAATCGTTAAAAACCTCAATTCCATTCAGAACTTCGGTGCTATTGATATTCTCTGCACCGACAAGACTGGCACGCTGACCCAGGATAAGGTTGTGCTGGAATACCACCTGAATGTAAATGGCGAGGACGATACGCGAGTACTGCGTCACGCTTATCTCAATAGTTACTTCCAGACTGGCTATAAAAACCTGATGGATTTGGCAATTATCCATAAGACGGAGGAAGAAGAAGCCGCAGATTCGCGTCTCATTGACCTGTCCGAAAACTATGTAAAGGTAGACGAGATTCCTTTTGACTTCACACGTCGCCGTCTGACTACTGTGGTACAGGATAAAAAGGGCAAGACCCAAATGGTAACAAAAGGTGCTGTGGAAGAAATGCTCTCTATTTGTGCGTTTGCAGAGTGTGATGGAGGAGTGCAGCCTCTGACTGATGACGTCCGTTGCCGGATTCTGGAGACAGTGGATGATCTTAACGACAAGGGATTTCGCGTTCTGGCGATTGCACAGAAAAGCAATCCGTCCCCAGTTGGCGCATTTGGTGTCAAAGATGAGTGTGACATGGTGCTGATTGGATATCTGGCATTCCTAGATCCTCCAAAAGAATCTACTGCGGATGCTATTAAGGCTTTGAAAGACCACGGTGTTACCACCAAGATTTTGACTGGTGATAACGACAAAGTGACTCGTACCATCTGTAAGCAGGTGGGGCTGAAGGTTCGCAATATGCTTCTCGGTTCTGATTTGGAACACATGAGCGATGTAGAACTTGCAAGAGCGGCAGAGTCTACAGATGTATTTGCAAAGCTGACCCCCGATCAGAAAGCCCGTGTGGTTTCTGTTCTCCGTGAAAACGGTCATACGGTCGGTTTCATGGGTGACGGTATCAACGACGCCGCAGCTATGAAAGTTGCCGACATTGGCATTTCGGTGGATACCGCCGTGGATGTGGCAAAGGAATCTGCCGACATCATTTTGCTGGAAAAAGACCTGATGGTTTTGGAGCAGGGCATCATTGAGGGACGTAAAACTTATGCCAACATGATCAAGTATATTAAAATGACCGCATCATCCAACTTCGGCAATATGTTCTCGGTGCTGGCGGCTTCTGCGCTGCTGCCCTTCCTGCCAATGATGAGCGTGCACCTGATCTTCCTGAACCTGATCTACGACCTGTCCTGCACGGCAATTCCTTGGGACAATGTGGATGAGGAGTTCATTTCCAAACCACGTAAATGGGATGCTTCCAGTGTTGGAAGTTTTATGATCTGGATTGGTCCAACCAGCTCCATCTTCGATTTTACAACCTATATTTTCATGTACTTTGTATTCTGCCCGTTGTTCGTATCGAACGGTGTGTTGTTCAATGATTTGCCCGCCCATTTCAGCGGTGCAGAGCTGGCAAAACTTCAGGCGCAGTATATTGGGATGTTCCAAGCCGGATGGTTCGTGGAATCTATGTGGAGCCAGACGTTGGTCATTCACATGATTCGTACTCCGAAGCTGCCTTTCATTCAGAGTCGTGCGTCCGCTCCGTTGACTTTGCTCACAATGACAGGAATTACGGTTCTGACCATTATTCCGTTTACTGTGTTTGGAACTATGCTGGGATTTGTTGCATTGCCTGCAACATACTTTGCTTATCTGATTCCATGTATTCTGCTGTATATGATTCTGGCAACAAGTTTGAAAAAAGCCTATGTCCGTCATTTCGGCGAACTGCTCTAAGGAGGTGCAATGATGAACTGGAAAGAACTTTGGATGACCCTTTTCGGAACTACCGAATGGCTTGGTCTTAATATCGGCTTTTGGGTGGCTATGGCAGTTGTGTTACTGATTGTCATTGTAATGAATGTAGTGTTTTGGACTATGAAACCAAAAGCAGACGCAAAAGAATCTGATATTGTCAACTAATATTGACAATACCACTGCACGAAAGATTTTGCCATATCCGCCCCACATGCCGGATATGGCAAATCTTTTACTTCTTGGATAGAATAAGCAGGAATTGCCAGATAGCCTCCCTGTAAAAGGGGATAAGATGTCCCCTGATTAAACTTCCTTGTCGTGATATTTGCCGGGAATATATTCTGGCAGATCATTTTCGGGCAAAGAAAAGGAAGGCAGCATCTGCCTTCCATCTATTGCTTCAAAGAGTATACCCACATCGCTTTGATCTGGTCCGCGATGTCTTTAAATATCCAGGACGCCTCACTGTTCTTCTTGCTGAAGGGATCATTTACCTTGACAACGCCATTCTCATATCCGGTCAATACGATAAAATGTCCATTCTGGGTAAAGTCCCCAGGTCCTACGCTGCAGATAATCGGATGCCCTGCTGCCAATTCCGCGCTTACCTGCGCTTCCGTAAGAACGCCCTCATAGGAGGACAGGTTCCAGTTGCCCCCTGCCTCTCGCATAAACGCCCAATAGGTATTATTGTGTTCATCTACATAATGATTCTCTGTTCCGTATGCCGCTACTTTTGCAGGGGTTATGGACGGATCCTTATTAAGCCCTGCCGCTACCATAGCCATACAGGTTGGCCCGCATCCGCTTACCGCCACGATGCTGGTACCGTAGGAAGCATAGCCCCAGCGCTCGTCCCATTGCAGCAATTGCGGGATCTGTCCCTCCACGTAACTCTCTCCGATATTATCGGCCGCCGGAACATCCTTTTTCGCCTCATAGTCCTCCACGAAATCCACAGTCTCTTTATTTTTTCCCAGCAGTCCGACTACGCTGTCCGGATAACCTTTTTGCTTCGCTGTAATTTCCACCCTCTTAAGCCTCTGCTTTGGCGTCTCTACCTTTACCTTGGCATTCTCCTTCTTCCCCTTTGAGGATTTCTGCTGCTCTGTCTTGACAGCTGCTTTTGCCTCTGCCTTGTGCCTTGTCTCCTGTATATGGCAGCTGACTGCCGCGCAGACGACCGCCACAATTAAAACCAGCACGATCAGCAGTTGGCGCCGAACCTGCTGCCTCCTTCTGGACTGTCTTGTCCTCTTCTTTTGTGCCATTTATATGCTCATCCTCTCATGTTCTAACTAGGTTATCTATAATAAATATACAATTATTCATTTTATGGTATAGTAGTTATTATACAATAATGAAATTCTAGTATCAACTTAAGGAATTCTTAAATCACTTATTTTCCATATATTTCCTTTCCCAACAGTGCTTTAACTGGTTTATGATAGTAACAGGAGGTAGATTCTATGTATGATATTAAAAAAATAATTAAAACAGCATTTGTCCAGGAGGCAGACAGAACATTAAAAGAGTTGAAAGAGGAAGACGCCCTTCGCCTCTCCGCAGAGGATAAAGACGCAATGCGTACCAAGCTTCAGAAGATGATTGATGATTCAGAACGGAAATAGTAAAATTACTGCTTTTCATCTGCCAGTTTCCATGCTATAATCTCGGTATGGGGTATTAGCGCAGTTGGGAGCGCGCCACACTGGCAGTGTGGAGGTCACGGGTTCAAGTCCCGTATACTCCATTTTTTTATTTCCTTCCGTGGATCCGCAAGTCCAGTATTTTCAAGGGCTTGCGGATTTTACAGTTATAGAACATATTTCATTTTTGGCTAAGAAAACATACCCATATGCAACACGATGCAACACGAAATATCACACGAAATAGGCCCCGGAGTTTTTACGCCCCGCGGCCTTAGTGATGCTATTATGATAATCCCAGCAGCTTGCTCCAGGTCTTTGGCCCGACGATTCCATCCGCTACCAATCCATAGTCTCTCTGGAATGCCTTGATAGCCGCCTGGGTCTTTGTCCCGTTAATGCCATCCACAGCGCCGCAATCGTATCCGAGAGCGTTGAGCCTCTCCTGCATCAGGGCCGTGATTTTGCCCCGGCTCTTCCGTCCAAGCGTCGGGCATCCAGCAAGAGTGTCTGGTCCCGGAATGTTATCTACCTTCTGCTTGCTAAATTTCTGGGCGTTGCACTCTTTCTGAAGGCGCGCGCACCAGTCATCGGATGATTGTGCCTGTACATCAGACGTTGTCACATCCACGCTGCCAGCAGATGCCCCGGAGATTTCCGAGAACGGGAAATTCTTGCCCGGACAGGAGGTGGCATTTACATCCTTATGCCTCTTAGTTGCCGCACCCGGGTATAGTCCCTTCAGATATGCCTGCACCTGTTTTGCCGCATCCAACTGCTCCTTCGGCATGGTCTCTACATCGTAGCGTCCAATGCAGCAGACGCCCACGCTACGGCTGTTATGGCCTGACGCATGCGCTCCCACGGCATTCAGCGGCCTTCCCTCGTGCACCGTGCCATCCTTGTAGATAATCAGGTTATACCCGCATCCGATCCAGCCATTGTTTAGGTGCCAGGAATGGATGTCCTCGACCGTGCAGTTCGCCTCCGCATGATGCCAGATGATCTCATCGGTCCTGTTCCTGTAGGTAAAACTGCCATGAAACCTTAATCCGTGCTTTTTTATATTCATAATTCTTGCTCCTTTCTACTGCCTTTTGTGGCATTAAAAAGAGAGCCTGTTACCAAGCTCTCTTAAATACTAACATTATGCTACCTCCTCACCGGAGATAAAGTCCAATACCGCATTGGCACCCAGGAAAAATGACGAGTAACTTATTTCCCACAATAATTTATCAAGTTCATCAAGTTCATGATCGGCAACAACGCCCTTCAGTCTTTCATCTGCTTTATCAGCCAGTCGCCTAAACTCTGCATCTAACCTGTTTTCTGTTAAATACTCATATATTTCCTGGATTATACGCTCCCTCATGTCATGCCACCTCCATGCTTATCTGTGCGTTGCAATCTGCTATCTGCTCCGCTAAAATAAATGGCGGCTCATATTCCTCAATAACTTTCACTGCCAAGTCACACTGGCTACGTTTAATTGCTTTATATGTATTGATACCGAAATGGCGGTATAACTGCTGGTATAAATCGGAATACAACTTGCCTCTTAACGATCTATCGCTATATGCATTACTTTTTTTACCGCCGAGGCAACTGACTCCTTTCCTTTTGACTGCTGATGTTATACGGTCCTCTTCTATCCATAGAATAGGCAAGTCCTGCTTGAAATCCTGTAAGTCTTTGCTTACTGCATCAACTTTACTATCCACTTCCTTTATAGCTGCAAATTCAAGTTCCAATAATTGTAATGGTGATTTGGGCTGATTCAAATCGGATTTCATTTCGTGAAAGCGATTAATGTACTTTGCTGTAAACTCTGTACCTTTTATTCCTGTCAGTTTATGTGCTATGAATTCACAGCCTTTCTTGGTGACATTGTAGCAAGGCATTGTCTTGTTTTGGCTATTTTGGTATGTACTTACTGTGAAGAAATCGGACTGGGGAATCTTCCCCTGTCCTAATTGTTCACAATATCTGCGAATGTCTTTTAATAAATCGTTATGTCCCTTCTCCACCATCTCCGCTACTTCAATACTGCTGATTGTCTGTTCAATCTGTTTCATAAATAAAAATCTCCTTTCAAAATCGTCTTGAAAGAAGTTTCCCAAAATGATATGATATATTTATCAGTTGGGAAACCTCTGACTTCAATAAAAGTAACCGTTGCTCGCCAAAGTATCCGGTTGCTTTTATTTTTCTTTCAACTTCTTAATCCCTCTACTTATTGCTTCTGTTCGGTTTACATTATTCTCTTCGCAATAATTTTCTAAAATTTGTTTATCCTCATCACTGATACGAATACTCAACTTATTTGGTCTAGGATTATCCGTTGGTCTGCCAGTTTTCGGTGACATTTTAACCTCCTTTCTTTTGTCGGGCATAATTCTATTATACATTATGTCTGGCAAAAGTCAATGCCTTTCCAAACATATTTTTTTACTAGCATATTTGCTGAGGATAGGTTTTTCTTCTCCTTTCTGTTCCGTTTGGAACGTTTACATTTTTATGATAGCACCGTTCGGTTTTAATGTAAAGCATTTTTTTGATTTTTGTTCCATTCGGTTATATTTTATGGTATACTTTATTAAAAGGTGGTGACTTTATGAGCATTGGTTCAAACATTCGTGCTTACAGAAAAAAAATGGGACTTACTCAATTCGATCTGGCCAAAAAGATAGATATTTCGCCTATGAGCATTCGCCGTTTTGAAACTGATCAAAGGACTCCTAGTATTGAATATTTAAGCAGGTTAGCCTCCGCACTTGATTGTACCCCTAGTGATTTGCTAGATTGGGAGGACAAGTGGTCGCTGCCCGGAACAAAACGTTTAAGACAAAAACCAGAAGATATCTCCGATGAAAAAGCAATGATTGATATCTCTGAACTTTTAGATTATGCTGGCCTCAATTTTGCCCTCACTACCGACGAACTAAAACGTATAACAAAAATTACTCGCGAACTTCATAAAGCTCTTATTGATGATATCAGAGAAAATACTAAAGACCTAATAGTTTAAACCACCTACCACCGATTGCTCGGTGGTTTTCATTTCCTTTCTTGATTCCGTCTTATCAAACAAATTCTGCTTTATAATACGATATCCCCAAAGTTAAGAGGTATTTTTAAAAAGAGGACGCTGCTACGCGTCCTCTTTATCTCGAATCAATATTAGTTTACCTTTTTCATTAGCGCTTCTTGCAGTACCTGCGAAAAATTGATGTTCTGCCTTACCGCCGCCTCATTCAGCCATTCTGGTATGCTTAAGGTCTTTTTTACCGACCGGCTGTTATGCTTTCGGTTATACTCTTCAAGATCAAATTCCACAAGAACAAGCACCCCGTCTTCCGTTCCCATCTGTTCGATGCCAGAGATTCCTGACCCTTGGGGGATTTCCTCTCCGCTCTTCATTCTTTCCGTAAGTGCAAGTCCCAGGGCATCAACAGCCATTTCGTAGGCCTGCTGGATATCATCTCCCTCGGTCAGGCATTCTGGTATATCCGGGAATGATACCCAGAAGCCCCCCTCCTCTGCCTTATGGAATACAGCAGGATAAAATAATTTTTTCATTATAACTACCTCCATACGTCTATTACTGTGCTTCTATTTATAGCAGGAAGAGGGGTTATTTTAACCCCGCCTGCTTAAGTATTGCCTGCTCTAATCCTTTTTTCATCGCCTTGTTATGCTGCGGCACTATTACAGTCTTGTCTGTATCAGGATTCTTGAACTTTACGTGTGAGCCTTTTTGACTGACCACCGTAAACCCGTTCTTTTCAAGATGCTTTATCATCTCTTTCGGCGTCATCGGCATCTTTTGTAATCTCCCTTCCTTTATCTTGATTACATTATAGCACGTATTATTACGTATGTCAATATTATTATACGTATTTTCACGTATTTTTATTCATCTTTTTCCAACTGTTTTATAAACTGATTCACATATGTGCTCAGCCCCGCTACCAGTATGCCCTGGACAATCGCCGTAAATATCGCCAGCGCGACGTCTTGTCCTGTGGACAACGTACACGTGGCCAGAACCCAGATCGCGCACAGTAGCACTCCGACGATTCCCAGCACCAGCGGAATATATTTATTCTTGATAAATGCGGCCTGCTTAAGCCACATGCCGATAAAGTACAGTGCCACTGCTACTACGATAAGTTCCGGCTTGATATAATTCATAACTTGTTCCATCTCTTAATCCTCTCTTTCTGCTATTAATTCGTCAAGGCGGTGGTGCGCTGATTTTGTGGACTGTTCCACTACTATCATGCGCTCCACCAGATTGTTATGTTTCCTTACTTTTTCTTCCAGCTGCTCTATCCTATAATTGGTCAGCCGGTTTGCCGTCATGATTCCGGCCAGGCTGCCAACTAAAGTGCCAATGAGAGAGCAGATGGCTACTGCGATCTCTGGCTCCATCCTGTCACCCCTTACTCTGCAAGTTCTGGCTTGCCAAGATCCGTCAATACTGCTTTCACGTCTGCTTTAAGGCACTTCGGCACCTTCTCGAAAACTAGCTTGCCATCTAAAATCCTGTACGCTAAAAATTCTGCCATAACTCATCATCCCTTTCTATATTGCTAATGTTGTTAATATCAGATCCTGCAGGGCTGCATCCGCAATTTCCTGACGCTTCTCCATCTCGGTCATTCTCTGGTCAATGCTTTTACCCTCCTTATACATCGTCACGGTGTAGATCATACCAGGCGCTACTGATATTCCCTGGTAATTTGTATATCCATCATAAACCTTTCCATCATCCGTTATAATCTTCGCCGTCCTCTCTTCGTCGGAAAACAGGGCAACCAGATTTTCGCAGACCTGATTGATCACGCTGATCCGAATGCAGTCACCGGCCAAGGCTACTTCCTGAGCCTCTAGTTCCTTTCCATCTTTAAAACTAAGTTTCATTTAAGACTCCTCCTTGCTTTAAAAAAAATAATGGTTAACTAAATAGAAATTTTAAAGAATCCGTGTATGCGGATGGCTACATGGTTGT
>OLSH01000858.1_pt1 | contig 20569 bp, 21 predicted proteins | sample 1643221 | NCBI WGS metagenome assembly OLSH01 (sample SAMEA3136681, study PRJEB25190) | human gut metagenome | biome: human gut; feature: human-associated habitat; material: faeces | place: Austria | collected 2013 | reverse complement strand
GTTCATTTGAGCCGATTTTTTCCGGCTTAGTTTTCATAGATTACTTGACACTACCGATAAGCGCAGAAAAATTTTTTCAGGAAAAATCGGAAAACAGCACTTTCTCATACCTAGACCACCAGAACAGGGAAACGGAGGTGCAACGATGAACGACAGAACTATTGATTAGGCCGCCCCGGCAAACACGGAGGCGGCAATGCGGACAAACCTATGAACCTTGAAAACAGATTAAAGATAAGGAGACAGACAATATGAGCAAAATGAGCGAATTGTCACAGGTCCTGGATGATCTCATCGCCTGCGGTGAAAAGATGATCCAGACCGCGAACGCGATCAGGGAATGTTTCAGCGAGGAAGCACCCGCAGCAGAGCCGGAGAAGAAAGCCAAAGCGCCTAAGAAGGAAAAGGCCCCCGAACCGGCAGAGAAAACTTACTCCAAAGAAGACGTCAGAGCCATCCTTGCCGCAAAGGCAAATGAAGCAGGCGGACAGTTCAAAGCACAGGTGAAAGCCATCGTAAAGAAATACGCTGACGGCGGAAGCCTCACGGATGTTCCCGCAGACAGTTACCCGGCTCTCGTCGAAGAAGTGGAGGGACTGAAAGATGCCTAGACACGCATACCTCTCCGCCTCAGCTTCCCACAGGTGGTTATCATGCCCGCCGTCGGCAAAGCTATGTGCAGAGATCAAGGACGAAGCTTCTCCATACGCCCAGCAGGGTACCGATGCCCATGAGCTGTGTGAGTACAAAGTTCTTCATGCGTTAGGCGAAGATGTCAAGGACCCGACAGAGAATCTGGATTTCTTCGATACAGAAATGGCGGATGCCACCGATGAATACTGTTCCTATGTTATGGAGCAGTACGAAAAGGCAAAGCAGCTATGCAAGGATCCGCAGGTACTGGTTGAGCAGAGGCTGGATTTCTCCAAGTGGGTACCAGACGGTTTCGGCACCGGCGACTGCCTCATCATAGCGGACAAAGTCCTTCAGATCATCGATTTCAAATACGGACTCGGGATTCAGGTGGAGGCTGAGAACAACCCGCAGATGATGTGTTACGCCCTCGGAGCCCTGGATACCTACGACGGGATCTATGACATCGAATCCATAGAGATGACGATCTTCCAGCCAAGGCGTGAGAACATCAGCACCTTCACGATCAGCAAAGAAGACCTGCTTTCATGGGCAGAGAACTTCCTGAAGCCGACAGCGGAGCTTGCATACAACGGCGAAGGCGATTTCCACGCTGGCGACCATTGCCAGTTCTGCAAGGTCAAGGCGATCTGCCGTGAAAGGGCAGCCTACAACATGGAGCTTGCAGCATATGACTTTGAACAGCCCGCAACCCTGGATGATACGGAGATAGCCGCCATCCTTCCCCGGATCGACGATCTGGTGGCATGGGCAGGAGACATCAAGGAATACGCGCTCCAGCAGGCGATCAGCGGAACGGAGTATCCCGGATTCAAGGTAGTTGAAGGCAGATCAGTAAGGAAATACACGGATGAAAATGCCGTCGCTTCCACCGTAGCAGATGCCGGATACGACCCTTATGAAAAAAAGGTACTCGGAATCACTGCAATGACTTCCCTTCTCGGAAAGAAGAAATTTGAAGAACTTCTGGCCGGCTTCATCACTAAGCCGCCAGGCAAACCGACACTTGTGCCGGATTCAGACAGAAGGCCGGCAATGAACACAGCCAAAGATGATTTTAGCGAAGAATAAGGAGGAAAAAATCATGGCAAAGAAAGTTAATATCCCTACTAAAGTTATCACAGGAGTAAATACCAGATGGAGCTATGCGAATGTCTGGGATCCTAAGAGCATCAACGGAGGCGCACCGAAGTACAGCGTATCCCTCATCATTCCTAAGTCCGATACTGCAACCATCGCCAAGATCAAGGCAGCTATCGAAGCAGCCTATGAGCAAGGCCAGAGCAAGCTGAAGGGCAACGGCAAGTCCGTTCCTGCCCTCTCCGCACTCAAGACACCTCTCCGTGACGGCGATCTGGAAAGACCTGACGATGAGGCATATAAGAACAGCTACTTCATCAACGCCAACAGCGCAACGGCTCCCGGAATCGTGGACGCCGACAGAAATCCTATCCTTGAACGCTCCGAAGTTTACTCTGGTGTTTACGGCAGAGCTTCCATTAGCCTGTACGCTTTCAACAGCAACGGCAACAAGGGTATTGCCTGCGGCCTGAACAACCTTCAGAAGATCCGTGACGGTGAGCCTCTCGGAGGCAAGTCCAGAGCTGAGGATGACTTCGCGACCGTGGACGATGAGGATGATTTCCTCGACTAACCTGACAACCAAAGCGGGCGGCGGCATCCCCGCCGCTGACTGCGACAATCTAAGAAATGAGGTGCAAATCAATGACTACTGTACTTACCTATATCGTAGCTTTCTTCTCCATGATTGGGATTGCCGTCGTAATTGTATTCGCAATGGAAGCCATCTCCAAGAAGGCAGACGCCTCCAAGGAATATAAGAAAAAGCGCATCGACAATCTGGAAAAGATCAATGAGAAGCTGGATGACATCATCCGAATCTTAAGACAGGGGTGGCGGCGATGCTGCCACCCTCTTTTTACAAGGAGGAAAACATGAACGCAGAAAACATTACAGACATCACAATGAACTTCAATAATCCAAAATGGATCCTGGAACACATCACCATCGCCCTTCAACGCACCTCAGATGAAAACATCGTGAAGAGGCCCTGCGATCTGGACGGTATCGAACAGTACTTGGTTCTAAGAGGCGAACAGGACGGCGCGAATTATTCTGTAAAGGTTGTACCGGTGCTTCTTTCCAATGCCGGCATTGAAGAAAACTATGCATGGGACAGAGCGCTTGAAAACCTCAACGCAGATACACAGATCACCAGCCTTGGAAAAGTCCTGTCCGATCTTATGGGTGCTCCGTATGATGGCTCTATCGATGCGGATGCCAGATTTCACGTAATCACTAACACTCAGAAATTCAAGGGTGCCGCTGCCATTATGAACCGGAAAGCACTCAGGACTTTTACCCAGAAATACAGAACCAATATGCTTTTCGTTCTCCCGTCATCTATCCATGAAATGATGATTGCACCTTATGACAGCAACCTTAATCTGGATGATCTGTCTGCAATGGGCAAGGAGATCAACGATACGCAGGTAGCTCCGGAGGAACGCCTGACAGACAGGGCATATATCATCACCATCTGAGAAAGGAAAATCAATGAAAGAATTGTCAATCGATCTGGAGACTTACAGCGATGTAAACATCACCAAATGCGGTGCTTACAAGTACGCTGAGTCTGATAATTTTGAGATACTGCTCTTCGGTGTTTCCGTGGACGGGTCCCCGGTCAAGGTGTATGACCTTGCCTGCGGTGATACCGTCCCGGAAGAAATCCTTGCAGCACTATCTGACGAGAATGTAACAAAATGGGCCTTTAACGCCAGCTTCGAGCGGATCTGTCTTTCAAACTGGCTGAAGCGCCATCATCCAGAGCACTTCTACGGATACAGCATCCCGGAAGATCCGGCTTCAAAATACCTGGATCCTTCCTCATGGAGATGCACCATGATCTGGTCAGCATATATGGGACTTCCCCTCCGTGCTGAAACTTCAAGATCAGAAACTGAAAGAAGGCAAAGACCTCATCCGATACTTCTGTACCCCTTGCAAACCGACCAAATCAAATGGCGGTCGTACCCGGAATCTTCCGCAACACGGCAGCGAAAAATGGATCCGCTTCAAGGAATACAACCGCCGTGATGTGGAGGTGGATGGCAATAAAGAAGCATCTGGCCAAATACCCAGTTCCTAATTTTATCTGGGACGAATATCATCTTGATCAGGAAATCAACGACAGAGGGATTGCCCTGGACATGCAGGTGGTAGAGAACGCCATCGCCTTCGATGAAAAATCAAAATCCGAACTCATGCTGTCCATGCAGAATATCACAAACCTTGAAAATCCGAACAGCGTGGTTCAGATGAAACAATGGCTCTCCGATCAGGGCATAGAAATGGAATCCCTCGGCAAGAAAGAAGTTGCGCAGTTTGTCAAGAACGCTGACGGTAACGGTAACATTACCGATGTCTTAAGGCTCCGCCTGCAGCTGGCAAAATCCTCCGTGAAGAAATATCTGGCAATGCAGAACGCTGTATGCCGGGACGGACGTGCCCACGGCATGTTCCAGTTCTACGGTGCAAACCGCTCCGGCAGATGGGCCGGCAGACTGATCCAGCTGCAAAACCTTCCACAGAATCACATGAATGATCTCGCAGAAGCCAGAGCAATTGTGAAATCCGGTGACTATGACACCCTGCAGCTACTCTATGATGATATTCCTGACACCCTCAGTCAGTTGATTCGTACCGCTTTTATTCCGGGAACCAACTACAAGTTTATCGTATCTGACTTCTCAGCCATCGAAGCCCGTGTCCTTGCTCATCTTGCCGGTGAGAAATGGAGATCTCAGGTATTCACAGAAGGAAAGGACATCTATTGTGCGTCAGCTTCACAAATGTTCGGCGTACCCGTAGAAAAGCACGGTATCAACAGCCATCTCCGGCAGAAGGGCAAAATCGCAGAACTCGCCCTGGGATACGGAGGATCAGTTGGTGCTCTGAAATCAATGGGTGCCTTGGAGATGGGCGTTCCTGAAGAAGACCTGCAGCCTCTTGTAAATGCCTGGCGTAACTCCAATCCTATGATCACAGCATTCTGGTGGGATGTTGACCACGCTGTCAAAACAGCTATTACTCAGCGAATCAAAACCGAAGTCCGCGGTATCCATTTCTTTTACAAAAGCGGTATGCTCTTCATACAGCTGCCTTCAGGGCGCAGGCTTGCCTATGTAAAGCCACGAATCGGTACAAACCAGTTCGGAGGAGAATCTGTCACCTATGAAGGCATTGGCTCCACCAAGAAATGGGAGCGCATCGAATCCTACGGACCGAAGTTCGTGGAGAATATCGTCCAGGCTATCAGCCGCGACATTCTCTGCTATGCCCTGAAAACCCTTGGGCACTGCTTCATCGTCGGTCATGTCCATGATGAACTGATTATCGAATGCAGTCCAGAGGTTGACTTGGATGTCATATGCAAGCAGATGGGCAGATCTCCGGACTGGATGCCGGATATCCTGCTCCGCGCCGATGGGTACGAGACAGACTGGTATCGCAAGGACTAAGCTTTGACTAATTTAAAAAATCCCACATCCTATTTTAGTCAAGAAGGATCCCAGAAATACAAGCTTTCCGGGATCCTCGTTGACTTCATACCCATTTTTCTTTGACTAATTCCTTGACTAAAAACTGACTTCCTTGACTAAATCTACTGAATAAGGAACCATTCTGCGTGAACCGCACTGCCGCGGACATCCACTATTCCTTCTTTTTTCATCTTTTGAAGGAGGTTGGAGAGTTTCTTATATTGTTTCTCTTCAGTGAGAACAACCGGGAATGCATGCTTTACCGCCTCATAAATATCTGCCTTCTTTAAAGGTCCATTTTTCAATGCGGATATGATCAGTTCTTTTAATATTTTTTCATCCAGCCCCTTATTTCTTACATATCCTGCCTTATCGCCAACGGCTTCTGCTATCTTATAGGATACGTATAATGCCGGATAACGCCCCTCAACCAGGCCGCTCTTCCTAAGTGTTTTATAATCATCCTTGGATATGGTCCTCCTCTTTTGTACCTGATCAAGCAAAAATACTGTCTTCAAATCTAAGCTTCCATTAGAATGGAGCAGCCGTGTGTAGTTCTTATCAAGAACCTTTCCGAAAACTGTAACGCTCACTCGGTTCACTACATCCAAATCATACGACGGTAGTGGGAAGCATCTCGCCTTCTGGATATTATAGATCATCGGAATGCCCATGGAATTCGTATCAATCATATACATGTACCATTGCATTACAAAGAAAGGCATTCCGATAATATGGTGGCTTATAGCCTGGTTCCAGTGCTTTCTCAATGGTCTCCGGAATGAAGAAACCCTCATTTATGAAAACAAGATGGTCCTCAAATTCCTCAACATTGATTTTTCCATGCCGTCTGTAATCTGAATGGGCTATGCAGTTGTTGATAATTTCTTTGACGAGATCAGCATCATATTGCTGTACTTCTTCTGGAAAAAGTGTCTGCTGCTCAGCAATATACCTGTACTTTTCATTTCTGATCTTGGCATACACTTTGTCCACCGCAAGCAGAAATGGCATATCGAAATGCTCATATGCTTTTACGGTCTTATCTGCATTATAAAGCGTCCACGTTATCCTTGGTGTAAAACCATCAAAATAAAATGCAGACTCTTTCTTGCCCAGGAGCAGCAAGGCCGTTCTGGTAATCTTACCCTTAAAACAAATCCCCGCCTTATTCAGTACATCCATATCGGATAAGCCAGAAAGAATCTCCTTTGCCTGTTTTCTGTCCTCCTGCTTTTGAGAGAACATCTTTCTCGCATAGGCAACCGCTTCAGGATCCAGATCATCTTTTGTCGCATCTTTTACGATTTCTTTTGACCAATCCATTCCAACCTGGCTTCGTATCAGATCAACCTTATTCATGGGTAGCGGTGCCAAAGATTCATTTTCTCTTGCCCACGCTGCTCCATTCCATGTAGTTGGTATGCCTGGTATAGCCGGAGGAATCTGAAATGCTACTATTCTGCATTTCTCCATAGTTAGTTCATAAATATCAAGAAATGTCAGCCGCTCATTTGTGTTGTTGGCAATTTCCTTCTTTAACGACTGAAGATTGCCACTCTTGCGGTAATCGGTTCCCTTGAATTCTCCTTTATTGGTAATACCAAATATAAGCCAGCCTTCCGACTTGCCTCTGATATTTGCTTCATTTCCAAGCGCAGAGAAATACTTGCCGATATCTTTGAATGAATAGCTGTTGTTCGCCTCCTTGAACTCAACAACTTCCGTTTCAAAGTCCTTTAGCATCTCATATATTTTCTCTTTTAATTCAGCATCTGTATATATCAAAGATGATCACCTCCAAACATCAACTGTTATTTCTTCATATCATACAAGTCCAGATAATACTCATTGTTAAGGATCTTCACTTCGATGTCTTTTCCTTTACTTGTCGAAAGTATATTTTTGCTGATAACTGTCCTATCAACCTCTTTACCATCAGCATTCATTAAGTTGCAGTCATACATCCTATAGTGCATGAGCTCCAGAATGATATTCACGCTAAAATTATTGTGGCGAATGCATAAATAACCAAAAATGAGGAAGAAGATCAAAAACTTAATCACTTCATCCCATTGCGTAAAGTCGAACGCAAATAATGGAAGAATATACGAAAGCAAAAACTCCGCAGTTATAGTCTTGCTTTCCTTCGCATCTTGTATTGTAAGCGTGTACTTCTCGTCATCTGTTACAAAGAATTTTACGAAGAGTATAATCGCTGAGATCAACAGTCCCAAAAGGATTCCTGTGATACCGATTATCTCCGTCCATTTGTCGCCACCACCATCCACCAGGCTCTTGATATCAATGAACAAAACAGTAATCCACAATGGTACAAACGACAGGAAGTACATGCTAAAAGAAACAAAAACCGACATTTCCTATCTCCTTCAGCTTACCCAGTCTTTCGATCCGTCAACCTCCACCGGAACTTCTTCTAGGACATCCCACATAGCTTTACCACAAAGAACCTTTACAAGATTTTCGGCATCAACCTTCTGTGATGTATCAAACTGCTTATCTTCCGTCAATGGAATCTTAAAGTATTTTGCAGCTTTCTCTCGATTTCTCTTTTTTGTTAAAAGCTGTAGCTTTGATTTACTGAAAGCCGCAAAACGTCTTGGATTCTGTCCGGAAGAAGCAGTGCTATGGAACATATCTGGATCAGAAATGATTTTCAACCCTTCTATCTCATCGATAGCTTCACTGCACTTAAGTTTGTAGGCGCGTTCCATATTAAACAGTGTTTCTCCAGACATATCCAAAAAATAAACTGTCCGGTCATATATGATGACGTTCATGGAGGTACGAAGGTTTAAAACCTTATCAGGGATCTCCCAAAACTTACCTTTATCATGCCAAAACCGATTCTTTAACGTTGTGATCGGCGTATTCATTGATATCAGTTTAATCTGATGGTCTTCATCATCACGTCTCATGTTCCCACAAAGGACATATGCCTGAGCTTTCATGCTGAACGGGTCAGCTTCCGAATCAGAATCTGCAATCCCCTGGAGTAATGCATCCAAATCAATCTCTATGTCAGGATTATCTTCTCTTATCCTATAAACTGTTGTGGTATTGCAGGTACCGTCGTACTCGCGGACATCCACATACTTATTCAACTTATTCTTGCCTTCACCGATGTATCCTGAGGAAATGTCTTGAATAAGAACACTCAGTCTTTCAGACGGCTCTAATTCAATTCTTCTACAGTTATATGTCGTCCCGTGACGTTTTGAATGTGTGAAGCTGATTAAATGAGCATGCCATTCCTTACAGTCAGGCAGTGCACTAAAAATCTCCTTTATCAAATCCAATGACATAAACTCATCTCTCCTTTACGTATTATTATCGCTTCTGCATCACACAAAACGCTTCCTAGCTTTTTCTGCAGAATCCAGTCCTCTTTATACCAGACCTCTGAATTTCTCAAAGTATGCCATAAGTCTTCTGATCAACGCCTCTTTCTTCTTGGCTCTTCCAGATCCACCAAAACGGGATACCGGCGGCATGATCCTATCAATATCCGTTCCAATAGTCTTCAGCTCGCCATCTTGGAAGGATTTATCCATAAACTTTCTGGTCTCATCTGGCTTTAATCGTTCCTCTTCAATGATGATAACCAGATCCTTCTCCTTCATCTCGATAACATAATCGTGCCAAACATCCATTACATCATCGATATCGTTTACATCGGCAATGAAGGATTCAATCAGAGCCTTCTTACTGCGCAGCTCCGGGCTTGCATCCACAGCCTTATTGATGGTCACAAGGATTTCTTTATCCTCACCATGGCTGTCATGATACTTCTTAACAAGCATAAGAATGTAATCAATATTGATTTCTATCTGTTTGATGAGCTCTATCTCAAAGACAATATCATCCGTAATATCCGTACTTTCACCATTTTCACGCTTGCGCTTCCATTCATCCCTGAGATCCTGATACCTTCCGAGATAATCCTGAAGATCACGTTCGGTAAGCAGTTCCTTCTCCATGAATTCATCAAAGGAAACAAGCAGGTTTCTCATGCGTAGAATAGCGCCGAACAGTGCAATAAAGTCTTTCTGATTCTGTTCTCCAACAATCTGCGGCTCTGATAACGGGAACTTTGTGGTAAGATCCTCGATCATATCTACATAACCGGGCATCGGCCTACCGTCCACGGATTCATAGCCGTAGTAATAGTCCTTAAAGCTCTGCATGAGTACGATACCGCCCGCATTTTTATCACCGAACAATGAAATAGCAGCATCCACTCGTTTCTGCAGATTACGGAAGCAAACAATGTTACCAAAGGTCTTGATGCTGTTCAGTATTCTGTTAGTACGACTGAATGCCTGGATCAGACCATGCATCTTCAGGTTCTTATCAACCCACAAAGTATTCAACGTTGTAGCATCGAATCCGGTCAGGAACATATTCACCACAATGAGCAGATCCAGTTCCTTATTCTTCATACGAAGCGATAAATCCTTATAGTAATTCTGGAACTTATCGCTGGATGTATCATAATTCGTATGGAACATCAGGTTATAATCCTGAATAGCAGATTCCAGAAAATCTCTGGAATTCTGATCAAGAGCGGATGTATCCTCCGGATTTTCCTCATCAAGGATCCCATCAACCTCTTCCTCATTTGCGGCATAACTATAGATAACCGCAATCTTCAGATCCTTAGTAGGGTCCTTCTTTATGATCTTCCGGAATTCATCATAGTACAATTTTGCCATCGGCACGGAAGATACAGCAAAGATGGAATTGAATCCGGAAAGCCTCTGTTTCTGCTTAATCTCTTCAACCTTGCCCCGGTCAGCCGATGCAACCTCAGAGATATTCGTCAGAGCATTGAACACATAACTCTTATCCCCGCGATAAGTCTTCTGATCGAAGTGGTTAAGAATATAGTTTGCCACCAAGGAAATACGCTCAGGTGCCTCAAAGGCTTTCTTTCTGTCGATATCCCAGACTTCTTCATCATCAATATCAGCATCCGTATCCATTGTCTTAATGTAGTCCACGCGGAACGGAAGAACGTTCTTATCATTGATGGCATCGACGATAGTATATGCATGAAGCTGATCTCCAAAAGTCTGCTCCGTAGTGAAATACTTCGGATTTACCCGTGCTCCTGCATTTGCTGGAAAAATAGGTGTTCCGGTAAAGCCGAACATATAGTATTGCTTAAAGCTCTTTACAATAGCATCATGCATATCGCCAAACTGGCTGCGGTGGCATTCGTCAAAAATAATGACGATCTGCCTCTTATAGATCTCATGCTCTTTATTCTTCTTAATGAAAGTCGAGAGCTTTTGTATAGTCGTAATGATAATATGCGCCTTCGGATCACGGAGCTGCCGCTCTAAAATTGCTGTGGAAGAGTTGCTGTTGGCAGCCCCCTTCTCAAAGCGGTCATATTCTTTCATGGTCTGGTAATCCAGATCCTTACGGTCAACAACGAAAAGCACCTTATCAATAAACGGAAGTTGAGTGGCCAGTCTTGCTGTCTTGAAAGATGTGAGTGTCTTTCCAGAACCGGTTGTATGCCAGATATATCCACCCGCAGCAATATCTCCATATTTTTTATAATTATGAGCAATCTCAATTCTGTTCAGAATACGCTCTGTCGCCGTAATCTGATATGGACGCATGACCATAAGCATATTCTCAGACGTAAATACGCAATATTTTGTCAGGATATTCAGCAGCGTATGTTTTGCAAAGAATGTCTTTGTAAAGTCAATAAGATCCGGAATAACATGGTTATTTGAATCAGCCCAGAATGATGTGAACTCAAAACTGTTACTGGTCTTGCCTTTCTTAGTATTACGTGAACTTGCATCCTTTATGGCATTACTGCGGGTAGAGTTTGAGTAGTACTTTGTGTTCGTGCCGTTAGAGATAACGAAAATCTGCACATACTCAAAAAGGCCTCTACCTGCCCAGAACGAATCCCTCTGGTATCGCTCGATTTGATTGAAAGCCTCACGAATAGGAACGCCGCGTCGTTTCAGCTCTACATGCACAAGCGGCAATCCATTCACAAGGATGGTTACATCATAACGATTATCATAAGTCGCACCAACCTCTTTACCGAGAACATACTGATTGATGACCTGCAGACGGTTATTGTGTATATTATTACGGTCAATGATCGTAATATTCTTGGTCATGGAATCATCACGTTTCAGTACCTGGACATAATCCTCTTGGATCTTTGCGGTCTTCTCCACGATATGCTCATTCGGATTGGCAATGCAGGAATTAAAGAACCTCTCCCATTCTGTATCAGAAAATTGGTATTTATTCAGTTCTTCCAAACGCTCCCGGAGATTAGCAATCAGCTCTGCCTCAGAACGAATAGGCAAGTACTGATATCCTTGCTCACCAAGCAGTCGGATGAATTCTTTTTCAAGAACCGCTTCAGATTCATAGCTTTCAGAACGGGCTTTGACAGGCTCGTATTCCGTTACAACTGTGTTCTGATTTGTCTCCGCGACAATATTGAAATACGGCATTGTTATTTCACCTCGCCTTCTTTGTATTCTATGATGAAGTATGGGCTCATACTATGTTTTGAAACCTCGCCAAGAGCATTTCCTGAAGAAGCCACTACACATCTGCTCATAACATCCCTTGAAGCAAGATCAAAACTGCTTACCTTGAACCATGTTTTAAATGTTCCAGCAGTATCACGATAATACTCTGGTATTTCATTTAGTGATGGAACCTTATGTTGAATTTCCAAAACTTGTGCCCAATAGCGTTCCGTTTTCCCGCTTCTAATCAATAAAATCTGAGGATGATCAGCGGATTTAATGTCGGCAATAACTTTATCCGATACTGTGCTTCCCATTTTTCCATACCAGACATAACCCAACTTATCAATTATTTCCTGATGGGCTGCTATTGTCCCACAGTCTGGAGAAAAATGCTCTCCAAATCGCAACGCTATTGTTTTCATTGCTACGCCTCCTTAAAGCTTAGCAGTTGATCTCGGTAGTACTCATACTGCTTTTGTCTTGCGGCTATCTCTGCCGGAATACCATCAGAAATATCACCACATATTTTTTCAAATTTATCTAACACCGCCGCAATCTCTTTCTGTCTTTCCAAGTTTGGGAGTGTTAATGATAGTCTCCTGATAAAACCTAAACTTGCCATTGCAAATCCATTTTTTCCAAGTTCTAGAAATTTATCATACAGAGTGGTGCAGGCATAATACAGATACGGGGCATACAGAATACTATCATCCAAGGGATATAATGATGCCACATTCTGATTCGTGGTTACATCAAATGTTAGATATACAACTTTCCCAATCGTGGCACCCACCATGGCAACGAGGGTAGTATCTGCGTGCTGCATTTTTGCAGAAGAATGTTTCATTCCTTCCTCTGTAATATAATCCGTCACTTCATCCACGCTCTTTTTATTCTGACAAACCGATGATCCAAGCCACTTAATTGTTCCTCCGTTCCAGTACTCTGAAACCTTCTTCGATGGTGTTCCACCTGATTCTATCTTGCATATGTCTTCCAATTGAACAGGTGCAAATCCAAACACATACCAGAAAAGCTTAATTATGCTCTGTCTGTAAGGATGGTCTTACCGGTCTCAACGAATGTCAAGAGTAAATCTCTATAATACTCATATTGCTTTTGACGAGCACTGATCTCTGCAGGAAGACCTATTTTCAGATCCGAACAGATAACGTCAAAATTATCAAGGACATTTACAATTCGATCCTGGACATCACGTTTTGGCATCGGAACAGTCATCTTCTTTAAATCGCCGGCTGTAATCAAGGGCTGTCCACCACCTTTTGCATACTGATTAAGATTCATGTTCTGCAAAAGATAGTAGACATACTTTAATGAGTGCTCCTTTTTTACGTCAACAATCAGTGTATTATCAGACACATCATATTCTCCATCTGCAAGATGAACATATCCTGCATTAGCTCCTACACGTGCAACGAGAATCTGCTTCCAATCATAAACCGGAGTATTGGTCTGTGAAATAATTCCTGTTGATCCATATACCGGGTAAGCTCCGTCATCCAGACGTTCTTTATTCTTTCCGGATGATATTCCGACAGTAATATCGCTCAATGGCAACTTTGGAATATTTGGATCAAAGGTCAGCATCTCATTTCGATAATATTCATACTGCTTTCTGCGAGCTGAAAGCTCCGCTGAAAGCTCCGCTGAAAGCTCCGCTGAAAGTAACGTGAAATCGTCCAGCACGCGGACAATTTCACGTTGTACCTCCAGAGGAGGTACAGGGATCTTAAAGTCCTCCGTGACTGGCAATGAAATCTGAGGTAGTGATCCCATACCAGATGCTGCCTCTCTAAAATGCTCTACATTGTTTTTCAACACATGAAGAAGGTATTTTACGGAGATCTTTTCCTTATGTGTATAAGCCCACATTTCATTTTTGAATGTAAAAGGCTCTTCATAATACACAAAATCTATCACACCGCGAGATTGCACAAGAACTGCTGGTACTCTTGTTATATTTGCCTTAGGGATATTTTCTTCCCTAGCATTTATAACTGTTTTCCCTCCCGCAAAAATTCGGATCTCTCCGTCCGGATCGTCTATCTCCTTCATCTTAGCAGCAGTTATTGGCGTTCCTTTTAAACGCGTATACTCATCTTTAATCGGTTTAAACACCACACCATCAGGGCACAATTCAGCAATCAATTCATCCAATTTACTCATGCGTCCTGCCCTCCTTCAATCTCAGCGATGATCTTATCAATCTCATCCCGAAGAACCTGCTCACGAGCAACAATCTCTTTTATCTCAGCATTAAGCTTAACAATATCAATCTTTTCACGAGTATCTTCAGGCTCCACATAGGTGCTGACAGAAAGATTATAGTTTTGTTCCTTAACTTCATCATAATCCACCAGTCTACACAAATAATCGATATCTTCTCGTTTAGTGAATGCATCTACGATGGTATCAATATGCTCCGGAAGCAGCTTATTGTTATTGGTTACCTTCACACACTGATTTGTAGCATCAATAAAAAGGATTCTGTTATCCTGCTTGCCTCGCTTCATAACCATGATACAGGTGGCAATGGATGTACCAAAGAACAGATTACTCGGAAGCTGGATAATGCAATCCACAAAGTTATTATCCACTAGATATTTTCTGATCTTCTGTTCTGCGCCGCCTCTGTACATGATTCCGGGGAAGCATACAATGGCAGCCGTTCCGTTTGGAGCCAGCCATGAAAGCGAATGCATGATGAATGCCAGGTCAGCCTTACTCTTAGGAGCCAGCACACCTGCCGGTGAGAAACGTGGATCATTTATAAGCAGCGGATTCTCATCACCAGCCCACTTGATGGAATAAGGCGGATTCGAAACAATCAGTTCGAATGGCTCATCATCCCAGTGTTGCGGATTAATCAGAGTATCTTCACACTCAATATCAAACTTATCGAAGCCAATATCATGAAGGAACATATTGATACGGCAAAGGTTATATGTCGTAATATTTATTTCCTGGCCAAAGAATCCAGTTTGAACTGCGTCTTTACCAAGGATCTTCTCAACCTTTAAAAGCAGAGATCCTGAACCACATGCCGGATCGTAAACCTTATTGATCTTCTTTTTACCGACTGTACCAAGGCGGGTAAGCAATACAGAAACATCCGCAGGTGTAAAGAACTCACCACCGGACTTACCAGCATTAGACGCATACATGGTCATCAAATATTCATAGGCATCACCAAAGGCATCGATTTCATGATCCTTTACGGATCCCAGGTTCATAGCTGCCACACCATTTAAAAGCTTTGTCAGGCGTTCATTACGCTTGTTCACGGTACTGCCCAGCTTATTACTGTTCACATCAAAATCATCAAACAAACCGGCAAAACTATTTTCGGAAATACTTCCTTTTGCAGATTCCTCAATATGTCGGAATACTTCTTCCAACTTTTCGTTCAAAAGCATATCCGCACCATTGGGATATTTCCAAATCTCACCCCGGTCAGCCTTAGCTCTGACATTACAGAAAAGCTCACTCGGAAGGATGAAGAATCCTTTCTCTTCAACCAGACCTTCACGCGCTTCCTCGGCTTCCTTGTCGGGCATTTTTGCATAATCAAAATCGGTATTACCTGCCGCCTCTTCGCCACTGTTTATATATGCGGTCAGGTTTTCGGAGATATAGCGGTAAAACATGGTGCCCAACACATAATTCTTAAAATCCCATCCATCCACCGCACCTCTCAGTTCATCGGCGATAGCCCATATAGCGCGATGCAGTTCATCCCGTTCCTGTTCTTTTTTGTTATCGATTGCCATCGTTTATTCCTCCTCGGTTTGTTTATCTGCGTCAGCGCTTTCGCCGCTCTCGACCCAGGCATCCACTTCAGATACCCGAAATTTATACTGTCTGCCAACTTTGTGATACGGAATCGTTCCCTTTTTTATCCACGCCCTTATGGTATCCTTGCTGACATCCAGATGGGCTGCAATATCTTCAAGGCTTATCCAACGTTCGACTTCACTCATTACTTACCTCCGTTACCTGAAATCATTGGTTTTCTGCAGTTCTATCAGTTTCGTGTAATATACTTTTATTCTCTCATATATTCGGTCAAGCTTGGCCGTATTGCACAACTCTATGAAGAGGTTCTTCTTATCCGGATGATCCACCAGCGACATCGGATCAATTATGTAATCGTACCCAAAGCAAACAGCTTGCCCTGTATTATCCGTAACCGGCACCGGTGCATGTTCCTGATCCTGAAAATACTGCCTGTCACCTATATGCCTTACATCATGCTTCATTCCGCGAAGCCATGTCTTTTCACCATCTTCAGGTGCGTCCAAATTGCTCACCTTGTCATAAAAACCCGAAAGAAAATGTGTCGCGCCATCTTGCTCAACCTCCGCTTCCAAAGATCCTATGACAAAGGTATTCGGTATGCCTAAAAGGTCACAGATCAATCCGTAAATGATGTTTTTCGTGAAATTTGTCTCCGGCACAAAATCAAACTTCTCAGCCTTCAGCGGCTTATTCATATACTCATCGATTAGAGGTTTGTTAAGCAGTGTAAATTTTACATCGCCAAAACCATTAGCCAGAAACTGCAGGAATGCCTCCGCATCATCTTTCCCCTTAAATATATTCTCCAAGTACGGCTGTATGATGCAGACATTCACCTTTTCCGGAGCAATTTCATACAGCATCTTCAGTGCGTCCAGATTCCGGAATGAATCAATCTTCCGGTCCCATAAAGCACGCCCCATTTCCTTTGTAGGATCTGCATCCTCAAAGTAGTAAAACTCCGCAAAGAAATAATCCTGAAAGCCCGGATCGATATAAAAGATTCCGGATTCCTGCTCATACATCATGCAGGCTGTGGCGCATACATCATGCTCAAATGCACTGAGCGTAAACTTTTTCGGATTATCCAACTCATCCTTGCTCTTAAGCTTCTTATAGAACTTCTCAAAGGATCTGTGATCAAAAATATATATACCTTCCATGTATGCCAGCGTGCAGAACTCACGAAATACCTGTGTGAACTCATCACTACTGCCCACGCTATGGAAGAACCGGTCAAAAGATTCTTTATCTTCGTCATGCCCTCTGATTAGTGCATCGTACATCACTTCATAGAAGCCTGTCTTACGTTCCCCTTCATCCCGGAACTTCTCGTATTTTTGAACCATGATTGTAAGCAGAAGTGGATTCGTCGCCACGAATTCATTTCTCTTCACATATCCCTTACCGGCATCCATGAAGGACAACACAGTATCTTTCGCAGTATCATCCTGTTCATCTTTCAGCAGCTTATCAATGAGTGCAATAACCTGATCATCATCAAGAGGCTGAATGTATAGTTTGGTAAAACCTCTAACACCGCTTATTGCAGAGCACTGCCTTGATGAAATCACTACCTGATTATTCGGATACTGATGAATCAATTCTCCAAGTCTGCGCTGAAATGCATTTGTTTCCTTCGGATCCATCTCATCGAGTCCGTCCAGAAGAATTTCCGCCTGTCCACGTTCAAGTAAATCTTCTATCTTTTCCTTGGTGAACGTGCGATCAAATTCCTGCGCGGTCTCAACAAGGAACGACACAAGATCTCCCTTCTCTGAGAGATAGTTTCTCAATTCCGCAAACAGTGGCAGCAACCCGGTATCGGAAACATGATCCGCTGCTTCAAGGAACAAGTGCTGAAGCATCATCGTTTTTCCGTAACCACACGCGCCGATCAGAATGATATTGCGAGTCTCTCCGCGTCGATCAAAGTTTCTAAGAGCAGGCAGCGTAGCATTTTCTATATAATTTCCCCGTACCCGGTTAGGAAAAGCTGCAGAGGATGTGCCTATGTGATTACAGACAAAATACTCTCCAAGCTGGCTCTCTCCTTCGCCCGGTAGTTTCATTGCTCCAAATTTTCTCTTAGCCTCACGAATATAAATTCCAAAGCCTTTCAGTTCGGGAGGCTTTTTATATTCTGCAGGAACAATGTTCTCTGCGACTCCACCGCCATTTGCGATAGCCTTGAACTGTTCCACCACAGCCCTTGCGAACAGCATCTTATCAGGATTCTCACCAACCTCAAATGCGATGCCAAAACTCTCCATAACCTTTCTCAGGTTCTTATCCGTAAGTGATCCGAGCAATGCCTTTTGAAGCTTTACGTCATTAAAAAATTTAATAAGCTCAGGCCATACTGAGCTGTCCGGTTTGCGGGTTCCGTCTAACCACTTCTCATAAGTGCTATCAGAAGGGCAGATGATATTTTCATCGTAACCTTCATCAAGCATGTTATCAAAGAAGAACATAGGAACCTTCTTCTTCGCCTTATAATTCGAAATTCCGCCTCCGTCATTCGGCAGGTAGAACTTCTGTAAAAATTCACTAAATTCCAAATCTATCATCCTCGATTCAAAAAAATCGCCTTGTCCGTGTCTGTCCGTGAAATGTCCGTACCTGTCCGTACAATGTCTGTTTCCGCGTCAGCGAGAAAAACCTTCATCGCATTTATACTTGAATCATAAAGGTTGAGCGCATTGCAACCCTCCCTGAATAACAGTTGATCTAACTAAATCATAGTTATTCATACTTGAGTATACACAAAATCGTAAGTTTTTTCAAGAGTTATTCAGACAATTGTATGCAATATGTTCACCCTTGCCCATCAGAAAGTGAGCTGACCCTGATCAAGTCAACGCCCGAAAGCCAACTGATGGGAGCAACACGTAACTCGGTCCAGTCTATAGGGCAACTGGCCATTCACGAAAACTAGGAGGATCTCCTATGAATGGCCGATTGAAAACACAACCGAACAAATGCCATGCGGATTTCCTCCGCGCCAATCCAAGGAGGAAATTAACATGGCACGTAAAGCAGATTACAGTAACACACAGAAGTACAGCAACCGCAAGTCCTTTGACGGACAGCCCGTTCCCGACGGCAAGGTCTTAGTCCCCTTCCTCAAAGAGAAGTTCGGCTTACAGAAGGGCGACTACATCCAGGACAACTTCACCACCATGCATCTTGGGGAGTTTTCATTTGAGATCGGATTCATGGCCATCAGCGAAGACCACTATGCTTCCTACATGAAGGATTTCTGGGATGAGCTGAACAAAGACATGGAGATGCGCCGCGAAGGCCGCTGCATTATCGGGAAGAACTCGGACGGTACAAACAAGCTCTGCCCTTATACCAGACGCTGTAAAGGATGCCCGAACAAGGGACTTCTGGAACGCTACAACCCCAAGCGTGTGGAGATCCTGTCTCTTGATTATGAGTATGACGGCGAAACCTTTGACATCGAAGATACATCACAGCCGTCCGTAGAGGATCAGGTTCTGGACAAGCTTTGCCCGGAACCCACCGAAGAGGAATTCCTGAGACTCCGCCACTGTAAGAAGAACCGTAAGTAAGACAACAGCATAAGCCCAAACAGAGAAAGAGCGGTAACATCCTTTATCGGGTGCTACCGCTCTGTTTTAATGTTTATAGACCGGCTTCCTGCCGTTTAACTGAAATGTATCATGGGACTTGATATCCCTGATCGCCCTCCGAAGTGTCCCGCATCTGGAGTGGCTGTGATAAGGGTGGCTATTTTATGCTTGTGATAGACAAGACAGATGTTCCGATCCTTCAGCTCCACATTATGGATATACCAGACATGATGGGTGTTGTTGCTGATCAAGGTCACATCATAGGCATCCGCTACAATCACCGTGAAATACTTCCTGTCTATCGCCTGCAATTCTTCCGTGGTAAACATGCTCACCACCTCGCTCCCGGTTCTGCTACCATCTGAGCCCTTATTTTGACTTTCTCGGCCTCGTAGCGTTTCTGTAAGGCTTTCATCTCCCGTTCCATGTATTCTGCCTCTGCGGCCTTCACAGCAGCCCTCTCAGCGTCCTGTGCGATGACCAGCTTGCCGTCTTCGCAGGTGACGGAGATATAATCCCCGATATCAAATCCGTAAGTAAGTAATAATCCGTATCTTGACAAATCGGGTAGGAGGTAGATAATTATTTTATCTACCGACCTCCCACACCACCGTACGTACCGTCCGGTATACGGCGGTTCCTTAGTTTTCACATATTTTCAAATAGAACTCTGTGAATGTTGGATAACCCCATTCGCGGAGTTTTGCATTATTCAAAGCAAACTGTACCATTCTGTTACTACTACAGTTCCAAATCCCTTGTCGCATATTTGCGTGCCATTGTATAAAGTTTTCATCCATTCCGAGTTCTTTCAATTTTCGGTATTTTGTTTTGATTTTCTTCCACTGTTTCCAATAAATCGCTCTTATTCTATGGCGTAGCCATTCATCATTACTTTGTAACTGTCTTTTCATATCCGCCATTCCAAAGTAATTTACCCATCCTCTCATAAACTGCGTTAGTTTCCATGCCCGATATTCGTTTCCCCATCCATTACTTCTGTCAGTAAGCTCTCTGATTTTATTCTTCATCTTCTCCACCGATTTTGGGTGTACCCGAAATCTGCATTTACCCTTGTATCTATAGAAACTATAGCCAAGATACTTGACTTTGCTGATATGTGCCACGCCCGTTTTGATTCGGTTTACTTTGAGAAATAGTTTCCCCTCAATGTATGGCACTATGTTGTTTAAGGTTCTTTCTGCACTTTTTCTGCTTTTACAGAAAATCATACAATCATCTGCATAGCGGACAAATCTGTGTCCTCTGCGTGTGAGTTCCTTATCCAATTCATTCAGCATTATATTACTTAAGAGTGGGCTTAGCGGTCCACCCTATGCAAAGCAGAAGACTATGCAAAGAATGTACTGTTTTTCCTTATAAATAA
>OLSH01000845.1_pt1 | contig 20875 bp, 19 predicted proteins | sample 1643221 | NCBI WGS metagenome assembly OLSH01 (sample SAMEA3136681, study PRJEB25190) | human gut metagenome | biome: human gut; feature: human-associated habitat; material: faeces | place: Austria | collected 2013 | reverse complement strand
AACAGAGGCTTATAGCCTCAGAACAAGCCGCCCGTTTTACGGGCGGTCATGACTATGAGGGAAAAAGGCGCGTTCTCATACTAAAGATAGAAGCGAGTGTATTTAAAAGAAAGGGAATATATATGATAGTAATATTTGCAGAAAAACCAGATATGGGCAGCAAGATTGCGGCCGCACTAGATGCAATCCATTTAAATCAAGGGGTAGATATCACATTTTCACAACTGGAGACTAACAATACCTTGCAGCGAAAAGCAGTTGCACAAAGGAGCAGGGATCTATACCATAAGATCACCTATCAAAATGAGGAATGTTATGTAATCTGGGGTGTTGGACATTTATGCAGCTTAAAGCAGGCAGCGGAGTATGATCCGGCTTATAAAAATTGGAGTAAGATTCCGGTCCCATTCATTCCGAAAGGTTATGAGATCAAGGCCGAAAAGAGTTCCTTGAAATTATACTTGAATGCAAAGGATTTTTTTCAAAGGGCAGATCTCATCATTAATGCGACGGATGATGACCGGGAAGGGGAGTTGATTTTTCATTATGTTTATCAGTTGAGTGAAACGAAAACTCCTTTTAAACGAGTTATTTTAGATGAGCAGACAGAAAAGGGATTTCAAAAGGCATTCCTGCCTCAGAATTTGATTGATGCAAAAGATGTAAGAAACATTGCCATGGCTGGATGTGCAAGGGCAAATGTTGACGCACTTTATGGCTGGAATCTAACAAAAGATTTTACGCTGAAATTTGCTCCTTATAAGACTGTGTACCCTGTTGGAAGAGTGCAGACTGCAGCCCTTAATATTTTGGTAGAAAAGGAACGGGAGATCCTAAACTTTAAACCGCAAGATTATTTTGTACTGAATGGATGCTTTACAACAAAGCAGGGAGAATCCTATGACGGAACCCATGAATCCAAAAAGTTTGACACAAAAAGTGAAGCTTGGCTGATCTTTCAAAAAGTAAACGGGAATAAAGGGTCTGTAGCTTCTGTCGTAACAAAAGATTCCTACAAAGACGTCCCTCTTCTTTATGATTTATTGACCCTGCAGGGGGATGCTAACAGCCTTTATGGCTTTTCTGCTTCCAAAACACAGCAGATCGTACAGTCCCTTTATGATAAGGGGTATTCTTCCTATCCACGTACAGATTCAAGATATTTGAACAATGGGATGGAAAAGTCGATAGAGGCTGCTCTTAGAATGTTGGGAAGAGTGCCTAAGTATGCAGGGCTCGTCTCAGGAGCAACAAGAAAAGTTGGAGGGAGCCGTTTCTTTGATTCTGGTAAAGTCACAAGTCATTATGCGATCGTGCCAACGGGAGCTGATATTTTAAAAGGGAAAGGAATGAGCGCAGATGAAGAAAAAATCTTTGAGTTAATTGCGTATTCCATTATCCGTATGGTTTATAATCCAGCCGTCATTTCAAAAACCGAAATTTGTACAAGCGTATGTGGAGAAAATTTTTATACGAAAGGACAATCGGTTAAATCTAAGGGATGGCTGGCTGTAGGAAAAGTTGTTATGAAAGAAAAATTAATCCCATATATCACAAAAGGAGAAGCTGTAGATGGAACTTATCGAATCGATGTAAAGCAGACCAAGCCTCCGAAGAGGTATACAGAAAAAACGATGTTGGTTGCTATGCAAAATGCCGGCAGCCGATTCATAAAGGACATCCAGCTCAAAAAAGTTATGAAGGATCTTGAGGTCCAGGGAATTGGCAGGTCTTCTTCCAGAGCAAGCGTCATAGAACGGATCATTCAAGTTGGATATGTAGAACGTACAAAAGGAATTTTAAAACCTACAGCACTTGGAATGCACATCATCGATATTCTTCCAGTGGATGATATCAAATCTGTTGATATGACAGCAAAAATGGAAGCGAAGCTTAATGGAATCGCAAAGGGTACTTATAATTTTGATCAGTTTATGAAAGAGGTGGAGGAACAAATCACAATCTGGTCAAAGCAAATCCAGGCAATCAACTTTTTAAAACCTTCAACAAACGCTTCGGTAAAGACAACAAAATTCATTTGTCCATCCTGCGGGAGGTCACTTAAAGAGTTCAAATGGGGTTATGGATGTGATGGGTATAAGGATGGATGCAGGTTTTCAATTAGTAAAAATATTGGTGGAAGAGTCCTGCGTCCGTCCGAAATAGAGGATTTATTAAAGCGTGGGGAGACGAAAAAACTTAATGGATTCTACTCCACGAAAACAAAGAAAAATTATTCAGCAAAGTTGGTCCTTAAACAGGAGAATGGACGATATGAGGTTAAATTCTGTTTTCATTAAAATTATCATACTAAGAATGAAAGAAGAATTTAGGAAAGGAAAAACAAAATGCAGTTAAATGTATGTAAAGGAGTTTACGTGAGTCTTAATAATGTTGACTTTATATGTGCGGCAACTGAATCAAGGCCGCTTAAGCGGGTCATTGAAGGACGAGAGAGAGATGAAGCTCTTTATAAGTTTTGCAATGGAAGAGCCGTAAAGTCTTACATTTTTTTGAAAAGTGGACGAGTGTTATGCAGTGACGTAACTCCAGATACGCTAAAAAAGCGTATTGAAAAGAATATGATGGAGAAAGGAGAAGCTACATGAAATATTCAAAAACTATAGTATCTATTATCATTGGAAGTATAATGATACTGCCATTTCACCAGATAAATGCAGCTACATTATCAGAGGAGACTCAGGCAACCACAGAAGAGGATATGGAAACTTCCCAATCAACAGAAATGCAGGCGGAAGGAGGGGAAGTTGACAATGGAAGTTTATCGAGTGAAGCATCTGATTGGCTGTCAAAGAATTTGAAGGATAATAACTATCAAAATCTTGGGTTAGATACCAGTTTATTTACGCTTGCATCAAAACCGGATGGACTAGGCTCCGTAAATCAAAAATATGAAACTTTATTGGAAGAATTTACACAGGAGGGCCTGGGGAACACTTCAAAACTTGAAGAGGCAAAGCTGAGTGAATATACGCAGGACGCAGAGGCTGTATTTACAAATACATATGGTAAGCTTGCAAATCAATTGAAACTTTCTACCCCAAAGATTCCAAAGAGTATAAATTCATCCTCTTATTTAAAAAAAGCAAAAAAAGCGCGGGATAAAGCATATAAAGAACAAAAAAAGAGCAGTACTTATAAAAAAGTAAAAAAGGGAGTCAATTCTTCAGCTTCCTTAAAAAAAGCAAAATCGAAAATGTGACGTTATTCGACACGAAAGTGTGATAAGATAAAAGTGTGTTTTAAATCCACCTGCAAAGAGAAGGGAAATACGAATGGTTTATTATCCAGCGATATTTGAATTGATGGATGATGGGGATGGTTACCGCGTTTCATTTACAGATTTTTCGTATGATACGCAGACGTTCACGGATTCCATAGAGGATGCAATGAAAAGAGCAGGGGATGTCTTATCTATGCATATGTATCAGCTTAGACAAGAAGGAATCAGAGTCCCCATTCCATTTGAAAAATCGCCAATTGTATTACATGCCTCAAATAAAAAAGAATGTTTTTATAGTGTAGTTCGTATTGACGAAAGAGTTGGAGAAGAAATTTTATCAGAATCAATGGAATGGGAACTTTTTGAGAATGAAGAGCAGTGTGCAGAGAAAGACGACCATAAAGCCTGTATGCTCCATTTTGGAGAAATGTTATATGAATTTTTGCAGCAGTTACAGGAAGAAACTGCATGTATGGACGGACTTAACTTGGACAGCTTTTCAATTAAAGAGGAAAGCTATGAACGCTGGAAAGAGGGAATCGTTGATATGGAAGAACTGCAAGAAATTTTATGCAGGTTCGGAGTCGAAATTAAAAATTGAAGAACTAGAATGGTAAGGATGCCCCAAAAAAGAGAGACTCTTTTTTGGGGTTTTTGTGTTAGAGGATGTTCAATCTTTGGGTAGCTATTTATCTAAGTTCTCGGCACCCTCGTTTAAGGTAAGATAGGAATATGCATTGAAAATAATTCACAGACATTCTCGCTGATAAACCAGGAATTCTTTCCGTAATAAAACCGAACGGCATAGGTACGGAATTGTCCCAGACGATTGATTGGAATGCGGATCTTGTATTCATCAAATTCCCGTTCTCTTCCTGAGTGATCACTCGAACTCCCGTGTCGAATAAATAAAATTTCATTTATGTTGTATGTTTTTATTCCTTCTCGAGTACAGATTTGAAAGCTTGTTTTGTTGGCATTCAGGTTGATCTGTTTCATGTTTTCTCCCTCCTTATCTTTATTGCCAAGTATATCAAAAGAACATACGTTTGTAAAGGGCGTGATATATTCTTCAGGGGTTTATGACAATTTGAGTTCTTTTTTCGATCAAAATCAATTTCATATGGTATGATAAAGAAAGAATATTCCAAAAGGCATTAAGGAAAGGTGGGAAAGTTTTATGAGCTGGTTTAATGGAATTAATGAAGATGGAAATCTTGAAGTGAACGCTGCACACTATGATGGCCTCCCAAATATAGAAGAAAATAGTTTAGTTAAGATAATTGTGGATGAAATAGAACGGATGGTGATCTTTCGAAAACGTCTGTTTCGGAAAGAAGAAAAAGACCAGGATATCCTTTTAGCCTTTGAACAGATTTTGGGTGCTGGTTTTATCACTCGGAATAAACTGGTCAAAAAGAGCGTCATAGGGCGTGCTTTTTTGGGGAGTCTCTTCTTTGGAGATACCGGCACGATTCTAGGAATTATGTCTGGCCAGGGAAAAAAGAAAAAAAGAGAAAGGTGCTTTGCAATTTCATATTCTGATTCTTTTGGAAACAACTGTGTTTTATTATTTGATGATAACATTAGCCATCCTAAAATGCTCCCGAAACGGTTAAATGAGATTGCCAATATCAATCACCCACCGATAAAGGAAGAAAAAGGACCCGTTCGATTATAATGTCTTTTATTAAGTTTGAAATATATATCCTTTCTTGCAGAGTGGATGAGTCAAAGAATAATACTACAGGTAAATTTAGAAAGTGGAAGGAGCACAAAGATGTTAAGCAATATTCATGGTGTATTCAGATGGGCCATATTTTTTAGTTTTTTGTTACTAAGTGTAAAAGTAGCCTTTTATTATTTTGCGAGAGATAATAGATTGGCCGATGTGTATTTCTTTATCTTCAAAGGTTTTGCTTATTTGATGTTGGCAATTATAATCTATTTTACAACAAGAGATGAACTATCCATAAAAGACGCTTCCGGCATCGTTGCCATTTTTACTTTTGTCTTAAGTTGTTTTGAGTCGGCAGATAACTTTGGGAGTGCTATTAATTGTTATCTTTCATCAAGAAATGGAGATTAAAGAAAGCAGGAGGGGAAGGTATGAATACTACTGTTATGGCCGCAATCGTGACTGCATCTGCCGCGCTTTTTCTTGGTATCTTAAATCTTTCATTTAATATTTATAGCCATCTGTCTCAGTTAAAGCAGATGGAAAAACATTTCCAAAAAGAAGAGGAAAAGCAAAAGAAAGAGCTTTCAGCGAGGTATATTACAGATAGAAGAGTAGATTGGATGCAGGAATTAAGAGAGACTGTTGCAGACTTTATTATGATCGTTTCTCCAAGGAATTCAGCTTTGAGCAAGATCAGATCTCCTAAGACACCGAAAAAAGCATATGTTGACTCAGAAGCAGTCTGGTTATATAAGGGAATTAATTAAGAATACGCAAATATGCTTGAAGTTCGAATGGAACCGTGTGAAAAAGGAAGCTTGCGGTGATTCGTATAGTCAGAAAGATCAACAAAGGGATATAAGACAGCTTATTAAAAATTATGAAAAGTGTGATAAGATCATCATACGACAACTATGATTTTGTTTCTGGAAATGTAAGTTTGATATTTTTAGGTAGAAAAGCAGTTAAGAATGAAACACAGAAACAAAAGCCCAGAATCTGCTCTGGGCTTTTGCTGTGTCTGAAAATACAGAAAGAAACAGCATAATAATAATGAGGGGATTTTTATTGCTAGCCCAATAAATTTTCCCGACAATTTTATATGTTCGGATGCCGCCACAAAGGAGGTATCCAAAATGGATTACATTATTTTAGTTGTTTCATTTTTATTTGACCATGTCCCTGCGATCTGCAATGCAATCCAGGAAATCATAGAACTGTTTCGTCTGTACTCAGAACTTGATAAGAAGAAAGAGCCTGAGAGTGAAAAATCTCTCCAGAAAGAAGAACTCATTCAGGAGGAGACCGAAGAAATCTTTGACCAAAACGGTACATTTCGAATCCATAGAATGCGTACCGTAAGGAAACGTAGCTTCTGATTAATCATTGGATGGGAGACTCCCAGCCAAACTTGTCACCACAACACATAACCAAATCACATCCAGGCATCCGGCAGCGTTATTGATTGTAAAAGATAAAACACGCTGTCGGATCTTTTCTTCCTTCATAATTAGTATGATAAAAATTGAATTTTTATGGTTTCTCTCATAGGGGAGATTCAACGTCGTAAAAATCTTTTTCATACTATGATTAAGAAACTATGAATCAGAAAGACTGTGGGAATTTGGAAGGAGAATCATTATGCAAATTGGTATTTCAACGGGAGAATTGATTCATCAAAAGGCAAGCGGAATTTGTTTTGGGCCTTTTGATAACGCTGAATACGGGACAGAAAAAACGGTTTATTCATGTTACAATCAAAGAAAAAATAATATGGAGGATTGTGGTATGAGTTTTGTAGGATTAATGAGAAGTGATGAAGGTATTGTTGCTCTTGCAGACAGTAAAGGGACAATCAATGGGGCTGCCGGCTTATACTCAGAAACGCGTGAGGTAAAAAAATTATTTATGCATAAGAATTTTATTATGGTTGTTGCCGGAAGCAATACCTATCGAACCGATTGGAGCATTCGTCCAATTGAAGAACTGATCGGAGAAAAATTAGAGGGTTTTAAGGGGACACCATACGATTTCGTTCGTTTGTTAAATGAAGAACTCAAGCAAAATTGGGAAAATAATCAGTCAGATTACTATCTTATGTTTGGATGCAAAAGTCTTCCGGATTATGCATTCCGAGAACGGCATAAATACCAGTTCATTGTATTTCATAGAACAGCCGAGGGTCTGATCGATGTACATATCCACCCGAATCATTTTTGTGTAACGAATACAGGACCGTCCTTTATCCCTCCACTCTTTTGCGGAAGTGATTGGAGCCTTGAAAGAATGAAGGAAGAAGCTAATGACGCATTGGATTTCGTGATCCGGATGGGAGATAAGTACCTTCCATATAATCCAGTTGGTGGTCATAAAGTGATTCAAACATTTCAAGCGTCTTGATACTTAAAAGAACAAATATTAAGAGGAGGGAGATCAAATGATGCAGGGATACAGGCTTGATACTGCTGTGGGCTGTTCTAATTACAATTCAGGTGTTCAGCTTCAGCAAAAGTTCTATGAAGATGGAAATATTGGAACGAACATACCAAACAATACAAAGCATGACATGTTATATAAGGAATATGGTATAATAAACGAGAATACAAACAAATTCTTTGAAAAGGAGAAAGACATGTCATTTGTTGGGTTACTGCGTACGCGAAGCGGAATGATTGCTTTTGCTGACACGAAGTCGACGGTTGTTATGTCAAATGGGGAGAAGCGGGAAGAAGAAAACCGAGAGACAAAAAAGATGTTTCGCTATTCAGAAGGAGTGCTGCTGTCGCATGGCATCAATCTGCTTCATCATTATAGGGATCATAAGCCGGTTTATATGGAAGAAGTATTGAGCCAATTTTTTGATATCTATGAGGGAGACCACTTTAATTCTTTAGGCAGAAACCTGTATGATTTCATAAAGGGAAAGCAACTTCTAATTCCGGAACATGGTGTTTGCTTTTTTATAAATGCTATGAAAAAGGACGATTCTTATGCAATCGAGTGTTTTCAGATCGATAACATGAAAATACAATGGAGTACTTTCTGTTATCCTGAAGTAGGAGCAATGTATTTTGGTGGAGCACAATGCTATCAGGTCTTATTTCAGAATATTGATGGAAAACGCATTCTTCGTGATAATGACAATATAAGAAATATTGAAAGAAGATTGGTTCGCTGTCTTCAAGACGCAGTTAAATTTTACGATGAATGGTTGTTTTACAACCCTGTTGGTGGGAACATTAAGACGGAAATTATTTGAGAAAACCTATTATTTTTGCACTGTTAGACAGTTGAAACAATTTGGGACACGTTTGTCGCGTGTTCTTTTTTTTATTAAATTTGCCCACATTGCCCCTAATTACCGTGATATATTCTCTCTTGCACAAAAATTATAGATATTACAAAGGAGAAAATTAATTATGAATATTTGGGAAAACACAGTTTTAACAGACAAAGGAAAGGCCTTACAGGCAAAGTTATTAAGTGGGCAGACATTGAAGATTAAGCGAGTGACGACAGGTGCGAAAAAAGTTCCGGTTGTAGATTTGAGGCAGCAGCTCGATGTGACGGAAGGTGGATATGATATCACGCTTCAGCCAACCAGAACAGATGGAGAGAAAATGATCATTCCTGTTTTTCTGGAAAATAAGGGCTTAAAAGAAAGCTATGAATTATGGCAGGTGGGATTTTATGCAGAAGATCCAGATGAAGGAGAGATTTTGTTCTGTCTTGCGCAGGCAGCACAGGCTAAAAATATTCCTTCTGAAAAGGAAAGTCCAGGCTTTTCTATTACATGGGACTTCTACTTTGATATTTCTAATACAGTGCCTTTTGAAGTGGTATTGAATTCCGCTGGATTAGTTAATATTGAAGCATATCAGGCTCACACAGAAGCAATACAGCAGACGAACACTAGACTTAATAGCCTAAATTCGGCTTTAAACAATATAGTTACAAGTCCTGTGATAGGAAAAGTAACAAATTACACTACAAGTGAAAAGGAATACATTAATATATAATCCAGTAGGAGGCCCAATTTAGATAAAGGTTTTTCACTAAAATATTGAGATGTAAAAAGAATGTGCAGAAATGCATGTTCTTTTTTTTGCCCTAAAACAATTGAATCTTTATATTTTTTCCTCCTGGACCCTCTAAATCACAGAAAAAGGAAGGCTTATTTTACATACTAAGAATAGAGTGGGACATAATCTACGGATTACTTTGAAACGAAAGGGGTGTCATAAAACAAAGGAAACAAAAGAGATGTTCCTGCTTAAGACATTATAAATGAACATAGAAAAGGAGAACGAAATATGGAAAAGAAGCAAACTTTAAAGCAGATCTTCTTAAGGGTTCTTTGTTCCCTGACTGCGACGGCCATGATATTCAGCTCATTTTGTGGGTTGACCAATGTGGCAGCGGCCGATGTGCCTTTGGAACATTCCAATGCGGTGACTGTTTCAAAGCCAAAATATGAAGAAACCCAATCTTATGTAGCAGGAAACTTAGATCAAAAACTAGCGAAAGATGTAAAAGGAAAATCAGAAAAGAAGATTAAAAAGGAATTGGAGCAGACGAAATATTCGATCCGGTTGAAACGCTTGATCGCCGAAAAATCAAAGCTACCAAAAGAATGTACTATTGATACACTTTGGAGTAAATATGCGAATGCATTCGTATCTCAGTATACTGAAGTTGTACCACTGTATACAACAAGCGATAATTCGGAATATTATATTGCCGATTTCTCAGCTCAGAACGGAATTGGGGACATCTATGATGCGGCTTTTGTAAGAGGGACTGATAATAAGAATCCGGACATACGCAGGGACATTAAATTTGACAAAGAATCCGGACTTGCGTATATTCCAAAGTCTTATTTTACAGAACAGAAGGATACGCTATTAACCGGGCAGGTCATGTATGCAGGAAGTGTGAGCAATCAGGATACGAAGATCGATGTAACGGTTAAAAATCCAAATACAGACTCCAAAGAAGATCATAAAATCTTAACTGGAAATACTTATGATGTAACAACTTCTGTGCCAATCACAGATTCTTTAAAGATCGCAAGAGGGCTTAGTTTGGAGGATCTCAAGGTCTACTTAAATGATTCCGAAACAGAATACGATCTTAAGGAAAAAGAAGCAGCTGTTTATAACAAAGATACTGGAGAACTAGAACTGGGCGTATCGCCAGCAACATTAAAATCAGTTCGGGTGGAAATAAAGAAAGATAAGCTTTCTGAAAGGATTTTAAAGCTTTTTACGACAGATGTCAGCGCAAAGATCACGGATCCAGATAAGCTGAAATTTGCTGCAGACAAAAAAACAGGAGATCCAATTGTTCTTGATAAGATTGATACCAGCAAACTGCAAGATGGCCAGGTGTTTGAATACAATGCGAATATTCAATATTTTAGCGATATTGATGATGTGACTGGCGACTATAGCACAAAAGCCAGAAAAGAGTCAATTAAACATTCAATCAAGTATTTATATATTCCAACAGGCTCTGCAGAAAGCGGATGGTTCGACGTCTATGATAAAGGAAGTGACTTTGACGACACAGATGGAGTTAATCAAAAGACAAATTTTGAGGATGTCACCTTCGGAATGACACTGCCAAGTAAGAACCAGAGCAACTATAAGGCTACAGCAATTAACAAAAATAAAGCGACTCTTAACTTCCATCAAAAAGGTACTTTTACTAAGACCTATGATGGGGATGATGCTTCCTATTCCAGCAAACATATGTATGCAGGCGAATGCTGCCATATCACGAATCCGATGGGAACGCAGTCAGGAGATACCGCAAAGATTCGTCTGTCAGTCCTTCATGTCAATACAGACGATGGATATGTCATCATTGGATTAAATACGCAGGAAGTGAACACGCAATCCGGATTCGGAATCTATAAGTTAGCAATCGAATCCAAGGGGGCATTGCAGATCAAGAAGTCTTCTGCAAATACGACGATTACGAACGGAAATAACTGCTATAGCTTAAAGGGAGCAGAATTTGGCGTTTATTCCGATTCTTCCTGCATGAAGAAGGTAATGACCCTTACAACGAAGGCAGATGGAACAACCGATGCAAAAGAGATTGATGCAGGGAAATATTATGTGAAAGAAACGAAGGCGCCGAAAGGGTATAAGTTAAACACCAGTGTAAAATCAGTCACAATTGATACGAATAATGATGAAGAAAATCCAGCAATAGTTGAGATCGCTGATACCCCAGGGACTGACCCGGCAACTCTGGAAGTAAAGAAAGTTGATAAAGAAACTGGAACTCTAGGTCAACAAGGAAATGCTTCGCTTGCAGGGGCCCAGTTTACTGTAAATTATTATAGCGACTATTATAGTGATATAAGTAAACTTCCGAATAATCCAACAAGAAGCTGGGTGTTGGAGACAAAAGAAAAGTCAATCGGAGGAAAGAAATTTACAGTTATTGGATTTGAAGATCAATATAAAGTTTCTGGTGATGAATTTTATAAAAAAGCAGACGGTAGTGTAACTATTCCATTGGGCACCATTACTATTTCAGAAACAAAGGCCCCTGAGGGCTATAAGATTGAAGATTCTACAGTATCTGTGAATGGGGCAACATTATCTGACAGGACCTATTTCACAAAAGTGGAAGAGGGGAAAGATCTGGGTACAGTTGCAGCAGGCTTCACTGTGAGCGATCCTGTCAAAAAATACGGTATTCAGGTGTACAAATTCGATGAGGAACTCAATAAGAGTGAAGCCATTGGAGGAAAGAATCACACAGCGTCGCCAGAGGGTGCCACTTTGGAGGGAACGACCTTTTCTATCATCAACCGGAGTACAAACTCTATTCACTATAAGGATAAAGAGATCAAGCCCGGAGAGGAAGTAACAAAGATCAAAGCTTCTTGGGATAAAACTCTTAAAAAGTACACTGCGCAGACCGGGAACAAAGATCTGCCTTATGGTACATACGGCGTAAAGGAAATTGCGAGCAGCACTGGATATAAGATGTCAGACGGATCTGAAAAGACTGTGGTCTGTCACGGTGAAGATGGACATCTGTATACCCCGAATGATTCTGGCGATTTGAATATTAAAAATGAGGTTATCCGGGGTGATGTGGAATTCATCAAAAGAGAAGGCAGAAAACAGCAGAATATCAGTGCAGCCTTTAAGATCACGAATTCTACAACGGGCGAATCCCATGTTGTGGTAACAGATAAGAATGGTAATTTCACTTCTGATGATCCAAAACACAGTGCAGAGACCAATGCAAATGACAAACTTTTAAACGGATACAACGAAGACGCAGTTTTAAAAACTTCTGACTTTAACTACAACTCCGGCGTGTGGTTTGGCCTTGGAGAAGATCAGTCCATGGCCAAGACCGATGATGCTAAAGGAGCTCTTCCTTATGGAAAATATACCTTAGAAGAATTACGCTGCGAAACGAATAAGAACTTAGATCTGGTAACGGTTGATTTTTGGATTCAGAAAGATCAGAAATCAGTTGATCTTGGAACTATCATCGACAATGAAACGACCACACCTAAAATTCACACCACGGCAAAGGATGATGCAACCGGAACTCATGTCTGTGCAGCGAGTGAGGACGCATCCATCACGGACACCGTGACACATGAGAATCTTGATGACGGAGAAGAATACACCTTAAAAGGTATCCTCATGGATAAAGCAACAGGGACTGCAGTTCTTACAAAGGATGGAAAAGAGATTACTGCACAAAAGACATTTAAGGCTAAAGGAGCAAACAATACAGTAGAGATGTCATTCTCTTTCGATGCTACAGATCTTGCTGGAAAGGATGTCGTTGTTTTCGAAACCTTATATAAGGGAGGAACTGACAGCAGCCTCGTTGTAACAACGCATAAAGATATCGAAGATGAAGGGCAGACGATCAAGTTCCCTGCAATCAAAACAAAAGCCGTTGATGCTGAAACAGGGACTAATGAAACCAGGGCTGATGAAAATGTTACGATCATCGATACGGTATCCTATAAGAATTTGATTGTTGGAAAGACTTATACGGTTATTGGAACCTTGATGGATAAGGAAACAGGAAAAGCGGCTAAGGATGATAGCGGGGATGTGATTACTGCTTCGGCCAAATTTACAGCGGAAAAAGCGGATGGAACTGTTGATGTGACCTTTAAATTTAGCGGAGTCAACACCGCTGGAAAGACTCTCGTAGCATTTGAAGAATTGATCTATCAGAAGAAAACATTTGCGGTCCACACAGATATCAATGATGAAGCTCAAACCATCTATGTTCCAAACGTAAAGACGACTGCAACGGACAAGGCAAATGGGTCTCATACTTCTCTTGCAGGAGAGCGGGTAACCATTATTGATGAAGTTGCTTACTCAAATCTTACAGCCGGCAAGGAATACACTGTAAAAGGAACTCTTATGGATCAATCCACAGGAGAAGAACTTTTGATCAACGGGAAGCCTGTAACTGCTGAAAAAACATTTACTCCAGAAGCAGCAGATGGGACTGTGGAACTTGAATTTACCTTAGATGCGAGTGCACTGGCTGGAAAGACGACCGTTGTCTTTGAAGATATCGCAAAGGATGGAATCAGCGTTGCTACTCATGCGGATATTAAGGATGAAGAGCAGACGATCCATTTTCCAAGCGTAAAAACCACGGCAACGGATAAAGCTGATGGAGATCATTCAATCTCTGCAAATGGCAAGGTGACCATCGTTGATCAGGTCGAATGGAAAAATGTAAAAGTCGGACAGAAAATCAAGATTTCTGGAAAACTCATGGATAAGAGTACTGGTAAGGCTTTAAAGGTCAATGGAGAAGAAGTAACTGCAGAGCAGATTTTTACAGCGGAAGCAGAGAGCGGGACGACCAACCTTGCTTTCACCTTTGATGCTTCAGATCTTGCAGGAAAAGATCTGGTAGTATTTGAAAAGCTTATTGATGTCGAATCCAATATGGAAATTGGGCGGCACGAAGATATTAATGATAAAGGACAGACAGTGAATGTCAAGAAGCCTGTGACACCAAAAAAGACAACGCCTTCTCACGGATCGGGAAATGACGTAGCTAAGACTGGACAATCTTCCGCTGTTCCTATTGTTATCGTTGGAATTGTTGCTGCTTTTGGAGTGGCGGGAAGCGCTTTCACATTAAAGAAAAAGAAGAAAAAGCAGTAGATAAAGGTATAAGAAGGGGGAGTATTCCCTCTTCTTTACTAGAGAGCATCTTTTCAAAAAGAAAATGGAGGAAGTAAAACGATGAAATATTATGGATCTTCCGGATATATGTACAATGGGATAGTAGAGGGAACAGAAGAAAACTACAGAAATTATTCAATGGGATTCCCTTATAAAAACAATGTTGACAGTAATGAAAAAACATGGAAAAATCATAGTGAAATCATGAGACAGAGTACGCAAAGGAGTAATGATATGAGTTTCATTATGATGATGAATAGTCTTCACGGAATTGTTGCAGTGGCAGACTCTAAAAGTACAGTACAGAATTCAGTAGAGGAGAAAAATCGAAGGACACAAAAAGTTTTTAAGGCATCAAATTATCTCTTGGCAACGTGGGGAAATAATCGAATCATTAAAAGTAAAATACCGATAAAAGTAGAAGACGTTCTGAATTTATTAATCGAGAGATTTCCAGATGATTTTCGCAAAGTGCTTGATAGTTTTCAAGAGTTATTATATGAAAATAATCATTCAATGAATGATATTTATAATTTTTTCATTGGTGGACATTACAAATGTAAAGAGTTTCCTGGAAATGATGGATATTTTATAAAGGAATACAAGGTCAGCTCGGAAGGAATCGATTGTTTAAACTCACAACAAGCAATCTCTAATTGTCGTTATGCGGGGGTAGTTGAATTAATGCCCAGAAATCTTTCCATAAATCCAAACTGGGATGTGTTTCAATTAGAGGAAAAGGGGACATTGCTTCTTCAGAGTATCATTGAGATCGGGGATGCATTTTTGCCGTATAACCCTGTTGGAGGGGACATCCAGGTAGTTTCATATACTGTAGAGGACAACCACTAAAGGTGAGTCTGCGATAGAAAAATACAAAAAGTAGGAAGAAAGATAAGTAGCTTCTTTCTGTATAGGGGAGAAGGAAAAGCCTTCTCCTTCGCCATATGTATTGGTTGTAACAAGTAAAGATTCAAAAGGAGGCATTACTGTGTATAGTAATAATCAGGGATTTCTTGCCTACGAACCTGTTCAAGTGCCGTGGAATAACCAAAATATGTCACAAGCAGCATCAGTAGGAGGGCCGATAAAAATCATCTGTTGGAACAAGTAGCAAAGATCATTTTTTTTGGAAAACGCTGTGTACATAGAAAAATGAGATAGAATGCCCTGGAAGTCTTCCGGGGCTTTTATTGTAGTCTAATCTGAAAAATTGGAGTTTTAGGGAAGGAATCTATTTTTAACCAAGAATCTAATCTTATTATACAAAAATGGAAATAACATGATATAATATACAAAAGAGCTTATGAGAGAAAAAGAAAAGATACATACTATGAATGAAAAGGAAGCATTGAAATCTCTCATTGGATTTAGGAGGAGTATCTATGAAAAAGATGAAAGTAAGAGCTTTAGCAGTAGTATTAGGGGTTATGATGTCAGCGGGTATGATAGGGACAATGCCGGCGGATGTCCAGGCAGCAAAGAAAAAGCTGTCAGTAAACCGGGTATACGAGCAGAGCACTAGAATCAAAGGCAAGACCAAAGGGAAATACGTGGTTAAGGTAAGGATAGGAAAAAGGACTTACAAAGCCAAGGCCAGCAAAAAAGGAAAGTTTTCCATCAAAGTCCCTAAGGTCAAGGCAGGAAAGAAATATACCGTTAAAGCATACAAAGGGAAAAAGTATTACACAAAGAAAACGATCTATGTCATTGCTAAAAAGCTTAGACTAAATAAATTTACAGCAAACAGCAAGACGATCTCCGGCTACACCAGGCCGAGTTACAAGGTTAAAGTGACGATCAATAAAACCACCTATGCTGTGAAGGCCAATAAGAATTCAGGATACTTTAAGGTGAAGCTGAAAAAGAAGGCTGGCACTGGAAATGCTGTAGTTAAGGTTTATGATACAAAAGGGAAAAAGACTGTATCTCAAACTCAAAAACATAGCCATGCATGGGAGAAACAGTATAAAACAGTTCATCATCCGGAAGCTGGCCACTACGAGACGGTGGTTGTACCGGCGTGGGATGAGAAGAAGCAAGAAGAACATTGGATTTGCTACGGATGCAAACTTGATTTAAATGTGGAATATGAGAAATATAAGGCTAACTGGGAGGAAAGAAAAAAATTATATCCGGATGAAGACTACTGTGATACATTATCATCGTTTTGTACATTACACCGATATATATTAAATAATGGTTGTACCTCATCCTGGCATGACGAATTAGTTGATGTAACAATTCACCACGATGCTACGACCAAAAAACAGTGGGTTATAGACAAAAAAGCCTACGATGAAAAAGTGATAGTTGGATACAGATGTGACTGCGGAGCGAAAAAATAAAATTGTTTTTGCGAAAAGGAACCAGCTTTAACATTATATAATTAAGAAATAGAGAGGAGCATGCTTTAGCTTCTCTTTATTTTGTAATTCAAATACTATTTTCAATATAAGTGAATAATTGACAATGGAATGATTTGGTCATAAAATAGAATTTGAGGTTATTTATTGTCTAAAGAAGAGATTGCAGGGGATTTCTGTGGATATATGTTTTGTAGATTCTGCGAGAGGTAGACATCCGATGATTCTAAGTTCCGTACGGATTACGGTAATGCAAAAAATTTATATTATTTATATATGATGAAGGTGTGTCTAAAATGTCGGGCACCTATCTATAATGAAAACGTTTGCAAAAACTGTAAATCCTTTATAAGTTAGGAACTGGTTAATAAGAAATGAAGCAAGAAGGGAAGGAAGTTATTTATTATGAAAGATAGCATGAAAAGAACTGTGGGTATCATAGCTTCAGTTATTTGTGGAATTTGTTTTATACTTTGGATTTTAATTCTTTTTACCGGATCTGCTTTTAACGCAAGCGGATTTCGTCCAATTACTATCATTGTCTTTATCTTGGTTGGCATTAGTGGTAGCCTGGCTAAAGTGTGCTTAGCAGGGGATGTGATTCGATACACTGGTAAGAAATTTGAAGAAGGAAAAGACCTAACGAAACGGAATCTTCGTAAAAGTGACGTTTTGAAAGAGAAGAAAAAGAATTTTTGCCCCCATTGTGGTCAACCTGTAGAAGAAGAGCATGCTTTTTGCAGCAATTGCGGTAATTCTTTAAATTAACAAGTGTGACTGGTGACTGTGGCGCTAAAAAATGAAACTGTTCTCTTGAATAGGAATATCTTAAGATTCATGAATTCTCAAAAAAGCATTGAAAAAGAGGATGACTCTGCTATCATTAAATAATAGAGAAATATTTTGAGATTATTTGAGATTAAATGTAGGAAAATGGGGAAATCATGAAGATTGAATATTTAATAACCAATGAAGATAAGGAAAAGTTCTGTTGTACAGAAGAAGGGTTTAGAGGACTTCTAATGTCAAATGAAGCGATTAAGCTAGAGGGTGATCAGTTGATTATTGATTCACATGCTTTGAATTTTCATTTGGCCAAGCAACAGGTTCGCACAGAAGATCATATTTTTTATATAAGTTTGGAAACATCCAAAGCCTTAGACTCTTTAGAAAAGGCCGATGGAATGATACATAGAACGATAAGACACTATGAACGCTTTAGTATAACTACAATATGGGATGACATTTCGATCTACTATGGGAAAAAATTATATCCCACAATCAATCATATAGAGAATCAGATGAGAAAATTACTATATTTCTTCATGGTCAATGCGTTAGGGAAAAACTGGATTAAAAAAGGGATCCCTAAAGAAATCAAAGATCAAATAGCAGCAACAGAAGAAGAAAACTATTTATATAAAGTATCGTTTAGCCAGTTAGGTAAATTTTTCTTTTCGACGTTCCCTAAAATGGAACTGGGGAATATCATTGATAAACTGAAGAAATTAGTTCAAAATAAAGAGGAGGATAAGTTATCCGAATTAATTTCTGATTTTGAAAGAAAATCAAATTGGGAAAGATACTTTCGTGATCAGGTTAAAGATGTGGATTTAAAAAAGGATTTGGAGGATGACTGGGATCAATTAACCGAATATCGAAATCGAGTGACACATTGTAAGGAGATTCATAAGGTTGATTATAAGCGGGCAATGGATATTGCAAGACGCGTGGAAGATGTACTTGAAAAGTGCTTATCCCAGGTTGGAAAATTAGAATTATCAGAGAGTGATGCAGCGGCTATCGAACTTGATTTAGGCAGATCGGAGTTCACGACACATATATCATCTATGCTTGATACGACTCAAACATATCCAACAGAATACTTTTTTATGGATGAGAAACAACGAGAAGAAATAAACAGAAAAAGATATGAATGTTATTATAATGCCCTTAAGAGTTGACAAGTGAATCTTTATTAAGGAGCGAGAGCTCCTTTTTTTGTTGCATGAAAAAGCTTCCTAATTGCAATACTAAACTAAAAAAGAGGTGTAAATTATGGCAGTAGCACATAAGGGAAGTATTTCCATGTATATGGTATTGATTCCAACGAGTTTATATAAAACAACAACTGATAATACAATCCATTTTAATCAGTTAGATAAAGAAAGCAAAGCTCGGATCCGTTACAAAAAATATTGTAGTCATTGTGGTAAAGAGGTTTCGTCAGAGGATATTGTGAAAGGCTATGAATACGAAAAAGGGCGATATGTTACGATGACGGAGGATGAGCTGGAACTTTTAAAGACAAATAAAGACAGAACAATTCATCTAGTTCAATGTTCAAAACTAAATGATATTGATATGCTTTATTATGATAAAAACTACTATGTGGTGCCGGATAAGGGCGCTGAAAAACCATTTGAATTGTTACGGCAATCACTGTTATCCTTGAAGATGATAGGAATCGCAAAAACAGTAATCGGGCAATCAGAAAAGACGATTGCATTATATCCTCTTAAAGATGGTATGATTGCAAAAACTCTATATTATTATGATGAAATTGTTGAAATACCAAGGAAGATCTCTAAGATGAAGCTGGATGAAAAAGAACTAGAAATGACAAAATTAATTCTGAAAAATATGGAGAAAAAGTTCATGGCTTCAGATTTTAAAGATGAATATCAAGAAAGACTTAAAGAAGCAATCTGGCAAAAAATCAAAGGGAATAATGTGATCGCGGTTGACCAGGGAGAACAATCAAATATCATTGATCTTATGGAAGCCCTGCAAAAGAGTCTTGAACAGTCCGAAAAGGGAAATAAACATGAGGATCAGGCTGGAGCATGAGTCTATTTCAGAATAAGAATGTGAAGCCAATGTTAATTAAAAATAAGCAGCCTGCATTCAACGATGAAAATTGGATTTATGAACTTAAATTGGATGGATGCAGATGCATTGCTTATTTAGACATCAATGAAACAGATCTAAGGAATAAAAGAGATCTGTCTCTTATTCAAAAATTTCCGGAGCTGGTAGATATCAATAAATTAATTAGCAAGCGATGTATTTTAGATGGTGAGTTAATTATCTTAAGGAATGGAGTTCCAGATTTTTATGAATTACAACGACGAACGCTTTTAGCAGATCCCTTCAAGATTCGATTGGCTGCAGCACAACTGCCGGCGAGCTTTGTTGCTTATGATTGTTTGTTTATAGATGATCGCGACATTACAAAATTACCGCTTATGGAAAGAAAAGAGTGTCTTAACTCAGCTTTAAGATTAGAAGACAGCAGGATTGCAATTTCACGATATATCGAGAAAAATGGAATTGGTCTCTACCAGCTGGCGGAAGAGAGACAGCTGGAGGGGGTTGTCGCAAAACGGAAAGATAGCTTGTATTTTCAGGGAAAAAGATCAAGTGATTGGATTAAATTTAAACGTTTATTGGATGATGATTATATTGTGGTTGGTTATATCAGAAAACAAGATAATCGATACAGCTTAATTCTGGCCAAGTATAAAAGTGGAAATTTTATTTACAAAGGACATGTTACAGCAGGAGTTACAATAGAAACAATCCGCAATATGCCTACGATAAAAAAGGCACCATTTACATTACTGCCAGTTGGGAATGATGAAGCTGTTTGGACCAAACCATTGGTATGTACGATTGAATATATGCCAAATACAAAGAAAGTACTTCGAGAAGCGGTTTTTAAGGGGATTCGGACCGACATCGATATAATAGATGTAGAATAAAATATGACCTGGCGGTTACGTCAGGTCCAGAAAGTTTTATAAGAAATCATCTGCCAACTTATTGAGAACAGTGTCTTGGTCATTTAAACTGATTTTGCGTAAGTCTTTATTTCTATTATCTCATCCATATGGCTCTTGGGATTGTAGTATTTGCTCGCATCATCTGAAAGCACGACCATGAAAGAAAGAGCAGGTTCCATGAACAAAAGTACTTCTGCAACCAATTTATTCTCGGCATCAGAATTAATCATAAGCAAATGAGCGTTTACCTTTTTTGCATTTTTTAATATGCCCCTGAATTCTTTGGGGAGTAATTCTACTCCGGAAAACTCTGCACATTCTTTTTTGAATTTTCCATCAATTGCGCTTTTCAAATAATTTTGAATATCTTTTGCACGTGGATCTTCTAAGTAACCTTCTCCAATCTTATATACAGCATACTCAAAAGCGATTTTTAATGCTTCCAGAAAAAAGCGTCTAAAGTCTATTGTTATATCAAATTGAATTTCGGGCTGATAAAAATAACTTTCCAGTTTTTCTAACTTATCCAGAGTATCCTTTCTTATGTTTTCTGGGTAAGCGCCCAATATTAATGCGGTCAGATACAA
>OLSH01000843.1_pt1 | contig 20899 bp, 21 predicted proteins | sample 1643221 | NCBI WGS metagenome assembly OLSH01 (sample SAMEA3136681, study PRJEB25190) | human gut metagenome | biome: human gut; feature: human-associated habitat; material: faeces | place: Austria | collected 2013 | reverse complement strand
TGGCAGCCATGATGATGGAAAGCCATTACGACATGAATAATTTTACTAATATTGTGATAACGCCCATGTCGTTCTTGTGCGGCACCTTCTTTTCCCTGGACGGCATACCGGAGGCCCTTAAGTGGGTCGTGAATATTATGCCGCTGACCCATACTACGCGGCTTATACGGGAAATTTCTTTTGGCGGCAGCGTCAGCTGGCTGTCCATGGCAGCGGCGGTGTTGTTTGCGGCGGCGCTTACCGGAGGCTGCGTGTGGGCATGTTACCGGGAAGCAAAAGCATAAAAACAGGGATTGTGGAAAGAACTATAATATTGAGGAAAATAGATTGAAAACGAAAAAGAATGAACATGTGATAAAGGAGGTATATCCCGGCTCTATTGCGGAGGAGATGGAAATAGAACCAGGCGATATACTGGTTTCGATTAATAATGAAGTGATTGAGGATGTATTTGACTACAGGTATCTGATTAAGGATGAGTATATTGAGGTGGTCATAAGAAAACCGGACGGGGAAGAGTGGCTGCTGGAAATCGACAAGGAATATGACGATGACCTGGGTGTGGAGTTTGAAAACGGCCTGATGAGCGATTACCGTTCGTGCAGCAACAAATGCATATTCTGCTTTATCGACCAGATGCCGCCGGGGATGCGGGAGACCTTGTATTTTAAGGACGACGATTCCAGGCTTTCTTTCCTGCAGGGAAATTACATTACCCTGACCAATATGAAGGAGAGGGACATAGAGCGAATCATCCGTATGCAGCTGGCTCCCATTAACATATCGGTACAGACTACCAACCCGCAGCTGCGGTGTGAAATGCTCCACAACCGTTTTGCGGGGGATAAGCTTAAGTATCTGCAAATGCTCTATGACGGCCATGTGGAAATGAACGGCCAGGTGGTCTGCTGCAAGAATGTAAACGACGGGGCGGAGCTGGAGCGGACCATTCATGATTTATCTAAATATCTGCCGTTCTTAAGAAGTGTTTCCGTGGTTCCTGCAGGAATCACAAAATTCAGGGATGGATTGTTTCCCATTGAGTTATATACCAGGGAGGAAGCAGGCGCTGTCATTGACATGGTGGAAAGCCGCCAGCAGGAGTTTTATGACAAATACGGCCTTCATTTCATTCATGCCAGTGACGAGTGGTACATCACGGCAGGCAGGGATTTTCCTGAGGAAGAGCGTTACGACGGCTATATCCAGCTGGAGAACGGCGTGGGCATGATGCGTATGTTCATCAATGAATTCAATGAGGCCCTGGAGGATGTAATCAACGGAAAGGAGTATGAAGGGCTGGCTAAGACTGTTTCAAGGACGCTGACCATTGCAACGGGAAGGCTGACGTATTCCACCATCTGCGGCTTTGCGGGACAGCTGATGGATGCATTCCCCCATCTCACGGTTCATGTGTACTTTATAAGGAATGACTTTTTTGGGGAGACCATTACGGTATCCGGCCTTATAACGGGACAGGACCTGATAAGACAGTTAAAGGAACGGCAGGCTGCGGGGGAGGACTTGGGAGAAGTACTCCAGATTCCTTCCAATATGCTGCGTATGGGTGAGCAGGTATTTTTAGATGATCTGACGGTCCAGGATGTGGAGCGGGAGCTGGGGATGAAGGTGGTGGCAGTGGAATCAGGAGGCAGGGAGTTCATTGACGCCATTTTGGATCCGGAATACAGAATGGAACGAAAGAATGATAATTTTGTGTATATCCAGGCCTATGACCGGAATAAGGAAAAACAGGAGCAGACGGAGGTAAATCATGGATACCGGGAGAAATAAAACAATACAGGATGGTCTGATATAGCTTTAAACTATAGTTAACCATAGAATTTTCAAATTATCCCTTCTTTTTGTTTTGTGTTATGATTACTGCAATCAGGAACCATGACCATGACAAATAAAGAAGGGAACCAACAGACATGAAGACATCATCATTGTTTAACCATAAAACTGTACTGTCCCTGGAGGTCTTTCCTCCCAAGAGGACAGCGCCCGTTGACACAATTTACAGCACGCTGGATGAACTTAAGGGAATCACGCCTGATTTCATCAGCGTCACATATGGGGCGGGAGGCAGCGAGAACAGTCAGAAAACGTTGGAGATTGCGTCTGCTATTAAGCATAAATACGGCATAGAGAGCGTGGCCCATATCCCGTGTCTGAACCTGACAAGGGAAGATGTCCTGTTGATTCTGGAACGGCTGAAGGAACAGAAAATAGAGAATATACTGGCCCTTCGGGGGGACCGCGTTCCGGACAGGGAGCCGGCAGGGGATTTCCGGTACGCGGCGGATTTGGTGGAGTTTATAAAGCTCCATGGGGATTTTAACATAATAGGCGCCTGCTACCCGGAAGGCCATCAGGAATCCGGCGGCCTGGTAAGGGATATGAAACACCTGAAAGACAAGGTGGACGCCGGCGTCAGCCAGCTCATCACCCAGCTTTTCTTTGACAACGAGTATTTTTACCGCTTCAGGGAACGGATGGACCTTGTGGGAATCCATGTTCCGGTGGAGGCCGGAATCATGCCGGTGGTCAACAAAAAGCAGATCGAGCGCATGGTATCCCTGTGCGGTGTAAAGCTGCCGAAAAAATTCATCTCCATGATGGAGCGGTACGGGGATAACCCGATTGCCATGCGGGATGCGGGAATCGCCTACGCGGTAGACCAGATTGTGGACCTGGCAGCCAGAGGCGTGGATGGCATCCACCTGTATACCATGAACAATCCTTATATTGCCAACAGGATTTACGAATCCGTATTCCGGCTGATGGCGTCTTAGCACGCATTTTTCACTAAGACTGCCGGCCAATCAGCTGGTTTAATTCCTCCAGATATTTCTTTGCAAACTCGCTGAGATGGAGCTTGGGGTCCGCAATCCATCCGATTAGCATGTTTTCCTCTGTTTCCAGAGGAATCGCCATGATGGAGTCGCCGTTTAGATTGCGGTTTAGAATGCCGCTGCAGATGGTATATCCGTTTAATCCGATGAGAAGATTGAACAGGGTGGCCCTGTCGCTGACATAGATTACTTTCTTTCTGGGAATGGTGCTGAGTATTTCCTCTGAAAAGTAAAAGGAATTTTTTTCGCCCTGCTCAAAAGCCAGGAAGGGGTAATCCTCCAAATCCTCAATGGTAACGCGTTTCCTGGCCGACAGGGGATGGGATACGCTGATGAATACATGGGGGCTGGCCCGGAACAGGGGATGGAATACAAGACCGCTTTCCTTGAACAGCTTTTCCAGCACCTTCCGGTTAAACCCGTTGATATAAAGGATGCCCAGCTCACTCCGGTAATTCTTCACATCGTCGATAATCTCATAGGTGCGGGTCTCCCTCAGGGTGAATTCATATTCGTCCGTGTTCTGCAGGGATACCAGGTTGGCGAACGCATTGACGGCAAAGGCATAGTGCTGGGTGGATATGGAGCAGATACGCTTCACCGGTTTTTTGTTTGTGTAGTGCTGTTCCAGCAGCTCGGCCTGCTCCAGTACCTGCCTGGCATAGGACAGGAACTCCATTCCCTGGGAGGACAGGGCAATACCCTTGGAGCTCCGGTTGAAGATGGATATGCCCATTTCCTTTTCCAGCTCCTTGACTGCGTTGGAAAGACTGGGCTGGGTTATGAAAAGCTGCTTGGCCGCCTCGGAAATAGAGCCGCAGTTTACGATGGTTACAATATAGCGCAGTTGCTGCAGGGTCATGACAAATACCTCCATTGCATTTGATGCATGGAGGTATTTTAGCACGAAATGATATAGTTTGAAACTATGTCATTCCACATTTTGATGTTTTTTGTGGTATTATCCTGATTTCCGCTGGCTTTATTCACTGTGAGGAATCATATTGCTCTGGAGGGAAGATGTTACTTGAGCCAGGGTCCATCCGGCTGTTTAAGACAGCGGTGGGGGATTGGGGGTGTATAGCAGCAGATATTCCATAAGGATACAGATTTCCTTCCATCATATATTGCATCCCTGCCCTTATGCTTGGTATAATGGTAAGGATAAGCGGGAGAGGCAGGAAAGCAGAAAGAACAGGCGGAGTACAGGGTGCGACCATCGGGGATAATGTGTTCCTTGCCCCCAGGGTGTGCATCTATACCGCAGGTCATCCCATCGACGCCGGAGTACGCCGCAGGCAGCTGAAATACGGAAAGAAGGCAGTGATTGGGAATGATGTGTGTGTGGGAGGAAATCATCAAGGCCCATCACAGAGGAGGATACCAGGTACTGGGAGGAGCTTGAAAGAGAATATCGAAGAAGCAGAGGAGTGTAAGACATGGAACAGGAAGGCCAGAAGCACCAGCGCCGTGTGCGCTACAAGGGAACGCATCCCAAACGTTACGAGGAAAAATATAAGGAGCTCCAGCCGGAAAAGTACCCGGAAACCGTGGCAAAGGTCATCCAGAAGGGAAGCACCCCTGTGGGTATGCATATCCCTATCATGGTAAATGAGATACTGGAGTTTCTTCAGATACAGCCGGGCCAGATTGGCCTGGACGCCACTCTGGGATATGGGGGCCATACCAGCAGGATGCTGGAGCGCCTGGAGTCAAAGGGGCATATCTATGCCCTGGATGTGGATTCCATCGAGATGGAAAAGACCAGGCAGCGGCTTGAAAATATGGGCTATGGGCCGGAGATACTTACCATCCGGAAGCTGAACTTTGCCAATATAGACCAGATAGCCGGGGAATCGGGGCCGCTGGATTTTGTGCTGGCGGATTTGGGCGTGTCATCCATGCAGATTGATAATCCGTCCAGAGGCTTTTCTTTTAAGAAAGAAGGCCCCCTGGACCTGCGTCTGGACCCGCTTAAGGGGGAGCCTGCATCTGAGCGGCTTAAAGGTCTGACCCAGGAGGAATTAACAGGCATGCTCATAGAGAATTCCGACGAACCCTACGCAGAGGAGATTGCCCGCGCGGTTATGGGTGAAATCAAGCGGGGAAGGGAGGTTGCCACCACCACCAGGCTATATGAGATGATAGACAGGGCACTGGCGTTCATTCCGGAGGAGGAACGGAAGGAGGCAGTGAAGAAGTCCTGCCAGAGGACGTTTCAGGCCCTGCGCATTGATGTGAACAGCGAGTTTGAGGTGTTGTATGAATTTCTGGACAAGCTTCCGGACGTATTAAAGCCGGGAGGACGGGCAGCCATCCTGACCTTCCATTCCGGTGAGGACAGGATCGTGAAGAAATCATTTAAGGAGATGTACAGGGCGGGTCTTTACAGCCAGGTTGCCACGGATGTGATTCGTCCTACGGCAGAGGAGTGCAGGATGAACAGCCGTGCTCATTCCACGAAAATGCGGTGGGCCATTAAGGCGTGATATAGCACTGATGTACGTGCGGCATAGAGAGGCGCGTCCACGGTGGATGCCATCAATATTTTCGCCGGATGTGGTGTTTTTCCGGGACGGAAGGTTTCACCTGCTGAAGGAACCCGTGGAGGCGTCCGTGCTCACACTTCCGGCTGTCAATATGGGCCAGGTAATCCTGAAAGGGGAAGATGAGGCCGAAGCAGAGCAGGCCATGAAGCGCCGCATGAAGCTGGCCCTTGCCATCTTTGCCTTTCGGGGCTGCCGGAATCTGATACTGGGCGCCTACGTTGCGGCGTGTTCCGCAATGATCCGGTTAAGGTGGCTGGCTGGTGGAAGGAGCTTTTGGGGCAGTATTTTCCCGGTGAGTTTGATACCATTGTATATGCGGTTTTGGACCGTTCCGGCACGCGACAGCTCCCATAACAGCCGCAAGGCAGAGGAGGAGCAGTACCTATTGACTTTTAAAATGAGCCGTAGTATACTTGTCCCAACAATGAAAAGGGGTGCTGGAGTGGAATCCGGCTGAGATGGAATATGTTCCGAACCCTGATACCTGATCTGGATAATGCCAGCGTAGGAAGCCTGCACAAGATGTAAGTTTTTGTGAGTTTTATTCCGCCCGTAATATCCGGACGGGATTTTTTGATCCATATGATTTGAAGAGAAAAGGAGAAACAATATGAACGCAAGCGTAGCAATCCAGTCACTTCCAAAGGCAGCTGATGACGAGGAATTAATCCGTATCGTGGACCAGGTTATCGATTACATCAAGAGTACGGGGTTAAACTATTATGTAGGTCCCTTTGAGACAACCATTGAAGGGGATTATGACCAGCTGATGGATATTGTAAAAGAGTGCCAGCATATTGCGGTCAGGGCGGGCGCCCCCTCTGTGGCTGCATATATCAAGGTTTCTTACCACCCCGAAGGAGATGTGCTTACCATTGAAAAGAAAGTCACCAAGCATCACCAGTAAACTGTGGTCTGTTTCCGCCATCCTGGTCATCCTCATCCTGTGGCAGCTTTCTGTATCCCTTGGCCTGGTGGAGGGATTCATGCTGCCTTCACCGGTCCAGGTAGCCGTTGCATTCATGAAGGAATTCCCGGCCCTCATGGAGAACGCCAGGATTACGCTGGCTGAGGCCGGGCTGGGACTGGCTTTGGGAATTGCCACGGGCTTTGGGGCGGCAGTGCTGATGGACCGGTTTGACAAGGCATACAAGGCCTTTTATCCCATCATTGTACTGACCCAGACAGTGCCGGCGGTTGCCATAGCGCCTCTTTTGGTGCTGTGGTTTGGCTATGAAATGACTCCAAAGGTCATACTCATTGTAATTACCACATTTTTCCCCATCACGGTGGGGCTGCTGACCGGATTCAGGGCTGCGGACCCGGATGCGGTGAACCTGTTAAAGGCCATGGGAGCGGGCCGGTTCCAGATATTCCGCTATATCAAGCTGCCGGGCGCCATGGGCCAGTTCTTTTCCAGTCTCAAGATATCTGTCTCCTATGCAGTGGTGGGAGCCGTGATTTCTGAGTGGCTGGGTGGTTTTGGAGGACTGGGCGTATACATGACAAGGGTTAAGAAGGCTTTTTCCTTTGACAAGATGTTCGCGGTCATTTTCCTCATATCGGCCATCAGCTTAATTCTGATGTGGGCCGTGGAACTGCTTCAGAAAAAATGCATGCCATGGGAAAACAGCCAAAAACATAAATAGGCAGGGAAAAATATATCCGGCGCTTAATTAAGAGGAGAGATTGAAAATGAAAAATAAATGTGCAAGTATGCTGCTGGCCTCTCTGTGCCTGGGAGTACTTCTCACCGGGTGCGGTAAAGTCTCGGATACAGGAGAGAATACCGCCCCTGCCCAGGCTGCGGAGGGTACACAGAAAGATGCCGCAAATAAGGAATCGGCACAAAAGGAAGCCGCAAATAAGGAAAACGTAAATAAGGAAAACGGAAGCCAGGAGGAAAAGGCGGCGAAGCAGGATGTAAGAAAGCTGACATTTGTCCTGGACTGGACGCCTAACACCAACCACACAGGCATCTATGTTGCCCGGGAAAAGGGATATTTTAAGGATGCCGGCCTGGAGGTGGAGATCGTGCAGCCGCCGGAAAACGGGGCAGAGGTGCTGGCAGCCTCCGGAAAGGCTCAGTTTGCAATGTCCTTCCAGGACAGCCTGGCGCCGGCATTTTCAGGGGATAATCCTCTTCCGGTGACCGCTGTGGCAGGTGTCATACAGCACAATACATCGGGCATTATTTCCAGAAAGGGCGAGGGAATGGACCGCCCAAGGGGACTGGAGGGGAAAAAGTACGCCACCTGGGACCTTCCTGTGGAAAAGGCGACCATTAAGGATGTGATGGAAGCCGACGGAGGGGATTTTGGTAAGGTGGAACTGATTCCCAGCACTGTGACGGATGAGGTGACGGCCCTCAGGACAAAATCCGTGGATGCCATATGGATTTTCTATGCATGGGCAGGAGTCAAGACAGAGCTGGAAGGTCTGGAGACAGACTATTTTGCGTTTGCGGATTTGGATTCTGTATTTGATTTTTATACGCCGGTCATCATAGCCAACAATACATTCCTCGCAAATGAGCCGGAGACAGCCAGGGCATTTCTGGACGCGGTCAGCAGGGGATACGAGTTCGCCATAGAACACCCTCAGGAGGCAGGGGACATCCTGTGCAGGGCCGCGCCGGAGCTGGACCCGGAACTGGTAAAGGCCAGCCAGGAATACCTGGCGGACAAGTACCGGGCGGATGCGCCAAAATGGGGATACATTGACCAGGAGCGCTGGGATGCATATTACGCATGGCTGAATGAAAAAGGGCTTACGGAGACGCCCATTGAGGCGGGAACAGGATTTTCCAACGAATACCTGCCGTAAGGCCGGGGACGGCAGTGCTGTGCCAGGAGGAGAACATGGAACAACTAAAGGTAGAGGGAATCTCAAAATCCTTTGACGGGGAGCCGGTGCTGGCGGATATATCCATCGCCCTGAACAAGGGGGAACTGGTGTCGCTGCTGGGAATCAGCGGAGGCGGAAAGACCACTCTTTTTAATATTATCGCAGGGCTGTTGAGGCCGGATACAGGGCATGTCCTTCTGGACGGGGAGGACGTGACCGGGTGTCCCGGACGGGTGAGCTATATGCTGCAGAAGGACCTGCTCCTTCCCTACCGGACTATAGAGGACAATGTGGCCCTTCCTTTGATTGTAAAAGGAATGAAGAGGCGGGAGGCACGGGAGCTGGCATTCCCCTACTTCCGGCAGTTCTGCCTGGAGGGCACCCAGAAGAAGTATCCGGCCCAGCTGTCCGGCGGCATGAGGCAGAGGGCGGCTCTGCTTCGGACGTATCTGTTTTCAGGCAGTGTGGCCCTGTTGGATGAACCATTTTCCGCATTGGACATGCTGACCAAGAAATCCGTCCATGACTGGTATCTGAAGGTGATGGATGAAATCCATCTGTCCACCCTGTTTATTACCCACGACATTGACGAGGCCATATTGCTGTCCGACCGGATATACCTGCTGACAGGCAGGCCCGGAAGGATAACGGAGGAACTCATCATAAGAGAGGCAAAGCCCAGGGACAGGGACTTCGGACTTACGGAAGAGTTTCTGGAATATAAGAGGCATATATTGAAACATCTTGAAAGGACATCCTGAAAAGCGTTCTGAAAAGATAACCTGAAACGTACTGTGAGGATATTTATTCTATGATTGAGGAAGATATTATTTTACAAAGCGGCGTTCACAGATGGCGAGGAAAGCACTTTGAAAAAGAGTCAGTCTGTTCCCGAGGGGACCATGAGCAAAATCTCCCCGCCCGTCCCACCGCGCCTTTTCCCGACGACAATCCCCCGTCCGCGTCCCCTGCCACCTTACAAATCCAACTTCAAATCCCCATCCTTAATCCACCCCATACTGCGCAGCACCTCCCCAAACACAAAGGTCAGCACAGCGGGAAGCAGGAAGCACACCAGAAGGATGCCCACCCACATCCGGGTTCCGCCGCCCATGGCCGTATATACGCCGATGGGGCCTACCAGTCCGCAGGTGCCCATGCCGGACCCGGTATCCAGATACGGGGATTCAGCACAATATTGCCCATCTGCAGCATGCTGGTGCCCAGGCCCTGGGCCATCAGGCCGCCGATTTTATTTTCGCGGTAGCTCAAGACGGCAAATCCAATCATCTGGGCGCAGCAGCCGGCTGTGGCGGCGCCTCCGGCCAGTCCGTCCAGGGACAGGGCAATGCAGATGGCAGCGCTGCTGATGGGAAGGGTCAGAGCGATGCCGATAAGGGCTGACACCAGGATTCCCATGATGAAGGGCTGCATTTCCGTGGCTGTCTTTACCAGGTTTCCGAACCAGTTCATGAATTGGGCCACGCCGGGCCCCACGAACTGGGCCACCAGCACGCCGGAGATAATGGTGATGCCGGGCGTCACGATGATGTCCAGACGTGTTTCCTTGGATACAATCTTACCCAATTCTGCCGCCACGATGGTGGCGACCAGGGCGCCCACAGGACCTCCCAGGGCATTGCCCGCGATACCTACCGTGGCAGCGGAAAACAGCACCAGCTGAGGCGCCTTTAAGGCGTGGGCAATGGCGATGCCGAGGGCTGCGCCGGTAGCGCTTTTGGCATAGTCGGCAATGACGTTGAAAATTTCTATCTGGAACTGCTGGCCCAGGGTACCGAAGATGGTGCCGATGAGAAGGGAAGCAAACAGGCCGAAGGCCATGGCTCCCAGGGCGTCAATCAGATAGGTCTGTACCGTGATGTTTACATTTTTCCGTTTCAGGAATTCTTTCACACTTGATTTTGCCATACTCATATTCTCCCTTTTTCGGGCTGAGGGGTGTATCGGAATTTATACGCTCCGGAGCCTTTATTTTGTTAGGAATTTTATCACATATTCATAAAAATGCAAGGTTTTTGACTAAAATCGCAGGTTTTCGTTAAAATATTAACAGATTGCAAAATAATACTGTGTGGGATATAATGGTATGAATATGGGATATTAACCTGGAAATGAGGTGGACGGTATCGAATTCAAGATTTTATATACACTGCAGGAACTTCACACGCCTTTGGTAGACGGGCTTATGGTGTTCATTACCTCTCTGGGCGACCACGGATGGTTCTGGCTCCTTATGGGTGTCCTGCTTTTTTCATTTCCCAGGACCAGGCTTTTAGGTGGGTGTATGCTGATATCCATAGCAGCCGGATTTCTTTTGGGCAATGTAATGCTTAAGAATATGGCGGCCAGGCAGCGTCCCTGCTGGCTGGACCCTTCCGTGGAACTGCTGGTCCGTGTCCCGAAGGATTATTCCTTTCCTTCAGGGCATTCCCTGGTGAGCTTTGAGGGAGCGGTCTGCATCTTCCTTTTTAACAGGAAATGGGGGATTCCGGCCCTTATGCTGGCTGTGCTTATCGCGTTTTCCAGACTGTATCTCTTTGTACATTTTCCCACGGATGTGCTGGCGGGAATCATCATGGGAACCGTAATTGCGTGGTCCGTGGTGAGGACGGCTAAGAGGCGGATGGAAAAAACGGACCGGATGTCAGGGGAGCCGTGACATGGCGGCAGGCTGATAAATTAAAATGACCATAGAATGACAGAATGAAAGACAGGTGGAAGCTATGTTGGAACGCGCTCCGGGAATTTTTGAAGTGGAGCTTCACAGCAATCAGAAAAGCATTGATGAGATTAAGATATTCCTCATTCCGGGAAAGGATGGGGAGAGAAGCCTGATGGTGGATGCCGGTTTTCGCAGCAGGACATGTCTGCACGTCATGGAAGAGGCGCTGGGAAAACTGGGAATCACCTATGACAGGCTGGATATATTCCTTACCCACAAGCATCATGACCACTGCGGCCTGGCCGGCGAGTATGCGGCCAGAGGCGCAAGGCTGTTCATGAATCCGCGGGAAGACAGGCATTGTTATGACTGTCTGTACTATAACCACAGCCATGGTTCCCCGGAGGACCAGCCCCAGGTGCTGCAGAGCGTTGGTGTGACAGAGGATGGGACACCGGAGATATGGAACATGTTCATGGAAGTGTACCGGAGGATTCGGGAGAACAAGGGATGGGAATTCGAGATTCCGGGATATCCCTATACACCGGTAAATGAGGGTCAGATGCTGAGCTATGGGGATTATGACCTGGAGACAGTGGGGCTTAAGGGACATACCTACGGGCAGATGGGGCTGTACGACCGGAAGCATAAGATACTCTTTTGCGCTGACCAGGTCATTGACGGCATTGTGCCCATTGTGGGGACCACCTATGCGGATGAGCATCTGCTTAGGGGGTATTTTGACTCCCTGGAAAAGCTGAAACACCAGTACGGGGACTGCCTGATTCTTCCGGCTCACAAGGAGCCCATCCGGGATGTGAAGCGGGTGGCGGACCGGATTGTCTTTGCCTATCTGGATAAGACGGATTTAATCAAGCATATCCTGGACCACGGCCATCACAGGATGACCACCAAGGAGGTAGCATGCCTGGCTTACGGCATAGACCATGTGCCCAGAGACCAGTCTGAGTTCATCAAGCTTAAGATGGTCATAAGCAAGACCTTTTCCTGTCTGGAATACCTGTATGACGAGGATTTTGCCATCCGCACCCTGGAGAACGGGACCTATTACTGGGAAGCGCCGTAAGGAAAATAAAAAAGTGCTTGCATATCTTCATATATAGTGTATAGTAGAAGATACAATAAAAACAGAAGCAGAGTAGGTATATGTGCGTTAAGTGCCGGCTGGACAGGGAGTTGTCAGCTGGACGAAAGAGGATTCCCAAAGGGAATCTGTCTGCGGTACATATACCGCATCCCGCTGCAACAGAGATAGATGGAGCGGCCTGTTTTATGTGCAGCCGGTTTACGCCGGCCAAAAGCGTGTATGAAAATCAATGATGCAACACGCACTCGCACAGGGAAGCCATGTCCGGGCATAAACGTGCATTGGATAGGTTTTCGGGGCCGTTTTTTGTATGCCAGGAAGAAAGGTTCCTGCACCTGCCATTGTATATCTCCGTTTGTAGTCCGTGAAATCTGCAAAGGAGGTAATGAATCATGAAGAAATTAGCAGAACTGTTTGGCAGCTCATCCCGGGAGCTTAAGAGTGTCAGGACCATCACTGTGTGCGCCATGCTGGCGGCAGCGGCAATCATCCTGGTGAATTTCCGCATCGAGCTGACTAACACCCAGAGAATCGGTTTTTCCGGCATACCCAACCAATTAGTGGCCTATCTGTTTGGACCCGCTGTCAGCTGTCTGTTCGCGGGGGCGCTGGACATTATCAAGTATCTCATAAAGCCGGTTGGCGCCTTCTTTCCCGGCCTGACGCTGGTAACCATGCTGGCCGGCCTGATTTACGGGGTTTTCTTTTATAAGAAACCATTAAAGCTGACCAGGGTGCTGGCAGCCCACTTCCTGGTCTGCCTGGTGTGCAACGTGATTCTCAATACACTGTGTCTCAGTATCCTGTACGGGCAGGCATTCATGATACTCCTGCCTCCCCGTGTCATACAGAACATAGTGAAATGGCCCATTGATTCCATTATTTTTTACTATGTGGCCAAGATGCTGGAGATGTCCGGCGTGTTCCGTGTAGTCAGGGGAAGCAGGGCCGCCGTGCAGCGGTAGCAGGAAGCGGCAGCCGGGTTCTGGGAGCCAAGACAGTGGCGGAGGCAGTGGCCGACCGCTGCAGATGCCATGGATGCTTATATCCATTACAGCTTTGGATTTGCCCGGGCCATTGCCAGAGAGCTGGAGAAGAACCAAATCCATGTGGCTGTGCTGGGCTGCTACATCAATCCCACCAACCCCATTGAATCCCGGCGCCAGGCAGAGGTGGCGCGTTTCATCGAACACATGAAATATGCCAGAATCATAGGGGCTGATATGGTGGGAACCGAGACCGGACGCCTGGATCCGGATTTCAGGGTCACAGAGGAATCCTATACAGAGGAAGCCTACCAGCTGCTTTTAAGGAGCATGAGGGAGATCGTGGCTGCGGCCGAGAAACTGGGTGTTATCGTGGGGGTAGAGGGCGTATTTAATCACACGCTGTACAGTCCTGCCAGGATGAAGCGGTTCCTGGAGGACATTGATTCCCCCAATGTGGAGGTGATACTGGACGCCGTGAACCTGATCCACCCCGGACAGGTGGAGCCGGAGGCACAGAAACGGGTCATTGACAGGGCCTTTGCATATTACGGCGACCGCATAGGAGTTCTTCATGTGAAGGATTTCGTCTTTGACGGGCAGGAACAGCTGTTCCGCCATGTGGGGGACGGCCTTTTCCGGTATGAACCCCTTATGAAGCATGTAAAGGAGAGGAAGCCCCATATTGCCATGCTGCTGGAGAATTCCAGCAGGGAGCGGTATCATGAAGATGTGAAGTTCCTTCAGAAGATTTACGACCAGGTGTAGATGCGGTATGGGTACAGCCAGCCGCCGCCCGGAACAATGGGCCGTGAAACCGGTGAAAAGGGCCGCAAAGCCGGTAAAAAAGGGCCGCAAAGCCGGTTAAAAACCAAAACATAGAACACCCCAAAGCTGATAAGAAAAGCTTTGGGGTGTTTTCTGATATAGGATATTCCGGCCCGCTCATCAGGTGCGGATACATCAGGCATGAGCTGCCAGATCCCGCTTCATTTTCCGGAAGGAAAGAATGAACAGTGTTACCGTGGTGCACACTGCTATGGTATCGGCAATGGGTTCTGCCACGAACACGGCAAACACTTTGTTTTCGAAGATGTTAGGCAGAATGTAAATCAACGGTATCAGCAGGATGACCTTGCGCAGCAGGGCCAGGAACAGGGAGGTCTTGCTGTCGCCGATGGCGATAAAGGTCTGCTGGCATGCCAGCTGGGCGCCAAAGAGCAGGGACGCGGCCATATAGATGCGGATGGACCACTCGCTGAAGGATGTCAGGGCAGCGTCATGGGTAAAGATGCGGATATATACCATGGGCGCGAACATGGCCACGGCCCAAAGGGCGGTGGAGTAGGCCATACATGAGGTCAGAAGCAGCCGGAAGGTCCTGCTTACGCGGTCCAGCTTTTTGGCGCCGTAGTTAAAGCTGATGACGGGCTGTGCGCCCTGGGTCAGTCCCTGGAGGGGCAGGAGGGAGAACTGCATCACGCTTCCCATGATGGTCATGGCGCCGACTGCCACATCGCCTCCGTATTTTAAGAGGGAGGTATTAAAGCAGATATTCAGGATGCTTTCCGTGAACTGCATGACAAAGGGGGCTGCGCCCAGTGCAATGGCCGGCATGAGAATTTCCCTCTTGGGCCGCATGTAGCAGGTGCGTATTTTAAGGTAGCTCTTCTTCGATATAAGGAACAGGATAACCCAGGCAGCGGAAATCCCCTGGGAGATAATGGTTGCCAAGGCAGCGCCCCGCACGCCCATGTGGAATACAAACATGAGGATGGGGTCCAGGATGATGTTGCATATGGCCCCGATAAGCACGGTGTACATACCTGTCTTGGCATATCCCTGGGCATTGATGAAGGCGTTGAGTCCCAGGGCCAGCTGTACGAAAATGGTTCCCAGGGAATAAATCTGCATGTAAGCCCACCCATACTCTATGGTATTGCCGCTGGCTCCGAACATCAGCAGGATGCGGTGGCCGAAGTTGAGGAAGAAGGCAGTCAGGACAACGGCCACGGTTATGAGGGCAGTGGTACAGTTGCCCAGGATGTTTTCTGCTTCTTCCTTTCTGCCCTTGCCCAGCATGATGGATGCCCTGGGAGCGCCGCCCATGCTTACCAGGGCAGCAAAGGCGGAAATCGCCATGATAACAGGGAAGGTGACGCCCACGCCTGTAAGTGCATTGGCGCCTTCGCCGGGCAGATGGCCGATGTACATACGGTCCACCATGTTATACAGCACGTTGATGATTTGGGCTGTAATGGCCGGCAGGGCCAACTGAAAAAGAAGTTTCCCCACGCTTCCCGTGCCCAGGTCCACCTCTTTTGCTTCTTTGTTCTTCTCCATATAAATCACAATCCTTTCGTATTTCAAAAAATAGCCATTTAAATACTATATCTCGAAACATTGGGAAAGTCAACCGGATGGGCGGATGGAAAAAAGACGAAAAATGAATCCTGCCAGAGAGGCAAGAACAGAACGAAACTTGCCGTGATTGTACAAAATATACAAAAATAAGTGCAATATAATGGTAAAACAGTGGGGGGTTATGACCATATGTATAAAGATGTATTTTTATATTGACAGGAATGTCAGATGATACTATAATGCAATAACAATATAAGTTGTAATGACAATATGTAATAATAATCTTGCCAGGAGGAAACAGTATGAGAGACAAAATTGCCGGAGCCCTTTACGGGATGGCCCTGGGCGACGCCATGGGTATGCCTGCCGAGTTGTGGGGAAGAAAGAGAGTGAAAGCCTTTTTCGGACGGATTGAGGGATTTTTAGACGGACCGGCTGAGAATGATGTGGCTTTTAATTATAAGAAGGGACAGTTCACCGATGATACGGGCCAGGCCCTGGTTCTGCTGGACTCCATTGCGTCCACTGAATATGAACCGGACACAAGGGACATTGCCCTGAGGATGTTAGCCTGGGCTGAAAAGGAGAATGCCTTTGAGAACAATATCCTGGGCCCCACCTCCAAGGTGGCTCTGGCGAATTTCAGGGACAACATTCAGGATTCCAGGATTACGGACAAGGCACTGTCCAACGGAAGCGCCATGAGGATTGCCCCCATCGGCTGCCTGTTCAGGCCGGAACAGAAGGAGGACATTGCCAGGTATGTGTACCAGGTGTCAAGAGCCACGCATACCAGCGATGTGACCATAGCCGGGGCGGCCATGATTGCGGAGGCAGTGAGCTCGGCCATTGTGAAGGATGACTTTGAGGAAGTCATGGAGGATGTGTTTGGGATTGAGGAGATTGGTTACGGCATGGGCTGCGAGACCTTCAGTCCAAGGCTGGGAGAGCGCTTAAGGATTGGCCTGGACATTGCCAGAGCCCATAGGGGGGATGATGAGGGATTCATCCGCAGGCTCTATGATGTGGTGGGCACCGGGGTGGGTATCATTGAGTCCGTACCGGCAGCCCTGTCCGTGGCATACTTTGCCCAGGACCCCAACCGGTCCTGCCTGCTCTGCGCCAACATGGCAGGCGACACAGACACCATCGGAGCCATGGCAACTGCTGTCTGCGGGGCATTTACAGGGCTTGGACAGATAAAACAGGAATACATTGAAACCCTGAGGCAGCAGAATGACGCTGACTTTGACCATTACATACAGATATTGGAAAAAGGAAGGGAGAGACTTGCATGAAAACCCTTGTGATAGGTGCGGCCATCATTGATATTATCATGAAAATAAAGCGCCTGCCTAAAAGCGGGGAGGACATCCTGTGCAGCGAAACCATGTCCGCGGTGGGAGGATGCGCCTACAACGTGGCAGGTACGCTGCGGGGCTTTGGCGTGGACCACGACCTTTTCGTGCCTGTGGGAAGGGGCATGTACGGGGATATGATTGCAGGCGATCTGGAAAAACTGGGGTACCGCATCCTTATCAGGGAAGAGGAGTCGGACAACGGTTACTGCCTGTGTCTGGTGGAGGAGGATGGAGAGCGCACGTTCATCACGGTCAAGGGTGCGGAAGGGTGCTTTAGGCCCTCCTGGTTTGAACAGCTGTCCCAGGATTCCTACGACAGCATCTATGTGGCCGGATACCAGGTGTGCGGCACCAGCGGCAGGGTCATATCCGGCTGGATGGAGGGCGCGAAGGACAGGATGAAGGAAAAGCGCGTTTTCTTTGCTCCGGGGCCTGTCATAACCGACATTGACGGGGATGTGATGGAGCGCATCCTTTCAGTGGAGCCCATTCTCCATCTCAATGAGAAGGAAGCCTTTGATTACGCGAAGCAGCCGTCTGTGGAGGACTGCCTGAGGTACCTGCACGGCCTGAACCATAACCTTGTGGTGGTCACCATGGGGGCTTCCGGTACCATGTATTATGACGGCAGCGGGATGAAGTCGGTCCCTGCCTGTAAGGCCCGGGTAAAGGATACCATAGGGGCAGGAGACAGCCATGTGGCCGCCATGATTGCAGGGTATTCCAAAGGGCTGGATACGGAACAATGTGTGAGACTGGCCAACCGGGTGGCATCGGGAATCGTAAGCATCCAGGGACCGGTGATGACCAGGGAAATGTTTGAACAGCAGGATTTTGCATCGTATATCCTGAATGGCTGCATATAACATACGAATGTGGAGGGGAAGTTTATATGAATAAGATAAAAGAGTTCTTTCATGATTGGAGTATATTTGAAAAAGTCTGGCTGGTTTTTGTGTGCTCACTGATGACCGTTATATGGTTTATCAACGGGGATACGCCGTTCATGCTTGTCTTAAGCCTTACAGGCAGCCTGAACCTGGTTTTGGGAGCCAAGGGCAAGGTGGCAGGGCTTTGCTTTGCCATCATCAACAGCGCCCTGTACGCGTACCAGTGCCTGGGAATCCCGCTGTACGGCGAGGTAATGTACAATGTTCTCTACAGCATACCGGTCAGCGCCACGGCCATCTATCTGTGGAAGAGGAACGCAACCAGCGACGGCGAGGTCCGATTCCGCACCATGACGCCTAAGCTTATGGCAGGGGTAGCGGCAGCCACAGCCGTGGGAGTATGGGGATATTCAGAACTGTTAAAATACATGGGCGGTTCCTTTGTATTTATGGATTCACTGACCACAGTGGTTTCCGTCATAGCCAGTATGCTCTATTTGCTCCGTTATTCCGAGCAGTGGCTTATGTGGGTCATTGTCAACGCGCTGTCCATCATCATGTGGATTATGGTGTTTGTATCAGGGGATACCACGGCCCTGCTCATCATTGTGATGAAGACCGTAAATCTGCTGAATTCCCTCTATGGGTATATGAACTGGAGGAAAATATCGCAGAAAACAGCGTAATACCCCCTTTTCTCTCTCCAATAAGTTGAAAGAATGTCTCTCTCAGTATATAATGATAAAAACAGCAAGAGTGCGGATTGAGGTTATCATGAGAGAGAAATTAGCCAAATATGAGCAGATCAGGCAGGATATCATACATAAAATCGAGAGCATGGAATACAGGCCCAACCAGGTCATTCCATCGGAAAATGAACTGTGCGCGTCCTATGGGGTGAGCAGGATTACGGTCAGAAAGGCCATAGACGAGCTGGTTCATGAGGGGCTGCTCTACCGAATCAAGGGAAAAGGAAGCTTTGTCAGGGACCATGCGTCGGAGGGACTGTCGCGCATCTACAGCTTTACCGAAGCCATCCTCCATCAGGGAAAGACACCGTCCAAGAAGCTGCTGTCCCTGAAGGTGGAGGAAGCCGACACGGACATAAGGCGCAGGATGGGCTTAAAGGAAAGGGAGGAGGTCTATGTCATCAAGAGCATTTATTATGCGGACGGCAGGCCCTACTGTATCAATACCTCCATCCTTCCAAAGAAGCTGTTTCCCAAGCTGGAGTTATTTGACTTCAACCACAACTCCCTGTACGAGGTGCTGAAATCCTTTTACCAGCTTTCCTTCACAAAGGCGCGCCAGATTTTAAACGCCACAGTGGGGAGCAGCGAAATCTACGGATATCTGGAGACAGAGAAAAACCAGCCTTTACTCAGAATCAACGCCACATCGTTCTGTCTGTATCATGATAATGAGACGGTATTCGAGATATATGAATCTTATATATTGACAGACATCCTCAGTTATTATGTGGAAAAATATAACACGTAAGAAGGATTCTGAAGAATATATTGTTTGCAATGCAAGGAAAAAGCGGTCCCTGACACTAAGGCAGGGGCCGCTTTTTGTGGAACAGGAGCAGAAGTCCCATGTAGCTGAAGCTCAGGAACAGAATCTGCACTGTTGTCATGATAAAGAGGGGAAGCTCTTTAAGCCAGACGCAGGCCTGGGAAAATGCCAGGTACATGCCGATGGAGACCAGCAGAAGGAGCACTGGCTTAACTATCATGTTGGCGGTATCCCAGCAAAAGGGCACCAGACGCTTCACCGCAAGGAAACTCATGAGGGCCAGGGCCAGTTCACTGACCAGCATGCCCCACAGGTATCCCCGGATTCCGTATCTCGGAATGGCAAAGAGCACAAATGCCAGTCGTATGACCATGGCAAACACATTCTGGAAGAAGGTGGATGAAGTCCTGCCAAGGCCGTTTAGGATGCTTCCCATGGTAGTGGCCAGGTACATGAAGGGGCACAGCCATGACAGGATGGTGATATATGTACCCGCATTCTGGTCGTGGAATACGCTGACGCCCAGCTGGTTCCCAAAGATGGTGAATATGCCGATGCACAGCACGCCCATATAGCAGCTGTAGCGCAGGGACATGGATATCATGGAGGAAATACGGGCCTCGTTGCCGTCGGCCTGGGCTTCGGCCACCGTGGGCAGCAGGAGCACGGCCATGGAGTTGGTGATGGCAGAGGGAAACAGGATGAACGGAAGGGCCATGCTGGTCAGCACGCCGTATACGGACAGGGCCTCGGAGTTGGTAAGGCCGGAGCTTATCAGCTTGTTGGGAATCCATATGGCTTCCGCGCTTCCCAGGACATTTAAAATCAGGCGGTTTCCCATAAGGGGAAGGGCCAGGGCCATAAGGGGGGCAGCGGTGGCGCCAAAGGAAAGGGGGAGGGCCGGTGCGCGGCGGGAATCTCCGTCTTTGCAAGGCGGGAAGAATCCGAGACAGAACACGGTGAACACGGCAGATGCCATCTCACCAATCAGGTGTCCGTATACAGCCAGGCTTACCGTAATCTGGCGCCCTGATTCCAGCCAGATGCTGGCAATGAGGAACACGGCTCCCATGCGTATGACCTGCTCCGCCACCTGGGAAAAGGCTGGTACACGGGCTTTCTGCATGCCGTAGTAGTAACCGTTGATACAGGCGTGGAGGGCTGCAAAGGGGACGGACACTGCCATCACCGGCAGATAGGGGGCGCATCTTGGCTCCAGCAGAAGCTTCTCTGCCAGGAAACCGGCATTTCCATAGATGCCCCAGGCCAGGAGGAAGGACATGCCCATGGCAATAACCAGACCCGTCCTGAATACGGCCCTGCCCCTGGTCTGGTTGGCAGCCACGTACTGCGACAGGGCGGTCTGGAGGGAACCTGCACAGACGGCGAAACAGATGCTGAATATGGGGTGCACCATATTGTAAATACCCAGTCCCTCGGCACCGATGGTCCTGGACATGAAGATTCTATAGAAGAATCCCAGTATCCTGCATATGAACCCGGTGGAGGTCAGGAGTAAGGTCCCGGTGATGAAGGCCATTTTCCTGGGTGACAGACGCTTGGAGACAGGGGAGGATGCGGTCAATGAGTGATTCATAAACGCTCCTGGAGATGGGAATTATTAAAAATATATGATGAATTCCAGGATGTAGAACACAAGCGGCTGGTTTTAAGCGCCCTCATGCTTCATATAATAACAGTAGTACCATATAAAACAAGTATTCCTATTGAAATT
>OLSH01000832.1_pt1 | contig 21047 bp, 17 predicted proteins | sample 1643221 | NCBI WGS metagenome assembly OLSH01 (sample SAMEA3136681, study PRJEB25190) | human gut metagenome | biome: human gut; feature: human-associated habitat; material: faeces | place: Austria | collected 2013 | reverse complement strand
TATGGGCCGGAAGCCACATATTAAATTGCCCTGTGAGATACTGGGTATTATACACGCGTATTTTCCAAATTCCCTTTGTAGGGGCTTCAAAACGTATAAAAACAAGCTGCTTGCCTGCGCCTGTCTCAATCAGTTGGTAATTGACTGTAATGACCGTGGGTTCCAAAAGGAACGGGATAGAGGTTTCATTTCTGCCTATGATAGGAATGCGGCCTATTGATTCACCACTGGGGGAGATGAATCCTACGGAATATGTATCAGCGGTGGCGGCCCAGAGTTCTACTACAAATCCACGCTGAGATTCCGGATTTCCAACTCGGATTTCCACGTCAATGGACGATTCACCCATAGGTATAGAGCCCATGTAGTGATGACCCCGGCCAGTTTCATTGCCTGCGGCAATTACCGTGGCCATTCCCAGATTTCTGCTGATATCCTGAATCATCACGTTAAGTGGAGACGTTCCCTCATGGCTGCCCAGATTGGAGCCGATTCCCAGTAGAATGACCAGAGGCTTTCTCTGGCTGAATGCCTCCACACGCAGGTACTTAATGCCCATCATAATATCATTTTCCTGATAAGCATCAGCGTCACTACTGACAAGATAGAAATCACGCAGATATTGTTTGGCTGGTTTTAGTTTGACGATTACCAATTCGCATTCTGGGGCAGCTCCTGTAAAATCCTGCTCAGGCAGTACTCCTCCGGCAGCAATGCCCGCCAGAAAGGTTCCATGTCCGTTGGTATCGGTAGAGGGCACCAAGGTAAGAGGAGCATCAGATTCCAGCGCCTCGTTAATTTGCTCCCGAGTGTATTCTGTGCCGTAGGTTGCCCCGCTGGCATTATAGCGGTTGGGTACGCCGGCAGGAAGGATACTTTTATCATCTGGAAGACTCTGGTCCCAAATACTGATAATTCTGGTAGTTCCGTCCTGATTGCGAAAAAGAGGATTGGTATAGTCAATTCCCGTGTCTATGATGCCGATTATAACGCCTCGCCCTCGATTGCTCAGGGCAGGCGATGCGTGGGTTGCTAAAATGCCGGAAGCCTCCATGCTGGAACTGTCTAAAAGCGTGTACAGACCAGGGATACTGTAATAGGTAAACTTGCTTAGTGATATGGGCTTTACGGTATCTAGCTGGGTATATATAATGCTGAAATCAGTACTTACAAAGTCCATACAGAGAATATCTTCCGAATCACCAGGAAATTGCTGCTGGCTCCCGTAACGGTAGATAAAGTCAGCAATGGTCTCTGAGGCTGAGTTAAAAGGGCAGTCCGCCATGATGTACCTCATGCAGGGTATTTGATAATAGTATATGCAGAATTTTAGAAACCTTTCACTGGCCGGCAGCCGCTTTTCCTGCTGGAAAAGATATCATGACGCGCCAGTTGCCTGTTCGGCACTGACAGAGAGTGTCCGTAATGCCTTTTTTTAGTATATGACCCAGTGTATTATGGTAACGCACTCTCCCGAAGCGGCAAAAAGTAGTAACCGTATTATTACCGTAAAAGACGGAAAAATTGAATAACAGTGTATGAAGGCGGTTCACATAAGGGGGGCGCATCTGTCACATTTCCCGGAATCGTATGGACATCCACAATAACTTCCTTTATTCAAATGCTCTGCTGAATACCGATGCTGCAAGTATACAACTCACTTTAATAATACATACTATTCCCAACATTCTTTTTCTCAATTTCAGTTTTTATTTATTATATGTTTTCACATTATATTCATATTTTTATAGTATACTTGATTAACAGGAGGATAATAATATGAAATCAATTTTTGAGTCTGCAGAGCAGCTGAAACCAGAACTTGTATCGATTAGAAGAACATTACATCAATATCCTGAAGTAGGTCCAATCTTACCACAGACCCAATCATTTGTTCTTGGTAAGCTGGAAGAGTATGGATATTGCCCCCAGAAACTATGTGAAAGTGCTATTATTGCCACAATATCCGGAAAGCAGCCAGGTAAAACAATCCTTCTGCGCGCGGACATGGACGCTCTGCCAATTAAGGAAGCTGCTCCTGTTCCGTTTGCATCAGAAAATGATTATATGCATGCTTGTGGACACGATATGCACACAACCATGCTTCTGGGCGCAGCTAAATTGTTAAAACAATACCAGCAGAATCTGGTTGGAACTGTAAAACTGGTATTTCAGCCTGACGAAGAAGGATTCACAGGAGCAAAGGCAATGCTCAAGGCCGGTGTATTGGAAGACCCCCATGTAGATGCATGCATTGCTTTCCATGTAGTTTCCGGCATTCCATCCGGAACGGTTATGTGTGGTTCAGGTACCTGCATGGCAGGATGTACTTTATTTCAAATCCATATAAAAGGCACCGGCTGCCATGGTGCAATGCCGGAAACCGGAGTCGATCCCATCAATATTGCGGCCCATGTTTATCTGTCTCTTCAGGAAATCGTTGCAAGAGAAATTGCACCCACCCAGCCAGCCGCACTTACCATTGGCAAGTTTTCTGCCGGCGAAGCTCCGAATATCATCCCAGAAGAGGTAATTCTGGAGGGAACCATCCGTACAATGGATCGCAAGATATCCAAATTCATCTTTGACAGAATTGAAGAAATCTCCACTCAGACAGCTTCTCTCTTTCGTGGACAGGCTTGTGTGAAAGAAATCGCCTCTGCACCACCGCTGCAAAATGACAGTGAAATGGTCAAGGAAATTGCCAGTTACATGAAAAAATGCTATGAGCCTCATAAAATAGTATTGTTTGCACAAGGAGGTATGGGATCAGAGGATTTCGCCTCTTATACTTATGAGAGGCCGTGCTGCTATATGTTGATAGGCGCCGGAACCTCAGAGGAAAATCCGCTGTTTGGCAAACCGATGCATAATGACCACGTCGTATTTAACGAGGACATTCTTCCCCTGGGCAGTGCACTTTACGCATCCAATGCCATAAACTGGCTGCAAAACCACACTCAATAAAGCTCAAATTCCTTTATTGAATTAGTCCCGGCAGGCATTTTTTTCTTTGTATGATGAATATATTAATAAAAAAGGGTATTCATATGCGTACAAAAAGATATACAGTTGTCATTGCGGGGCTTATGCCGGAAATCGTCACTCAGAGCATTCTGATTAAGATTTGGAGAAAAGCTGCCCAAAAAGTATGCGCGAGTACAGGCATATATGTAAACGCACGGTTAAGTGAATCTTATTTCCTTTGTGGGGACGAACGGGAAGCTGAGCTGGACGGGCTGACCGCTAACTTTATAATCATATGGAATCCAGTCGAGGTGGAAAGTGATGAAGAGTTCCATGAGGCATTTACACAGGTTGTAAACGGTGTAAGGGAATTATTGGGTAATCCATATGTGTGGGTTACGATTGAGGAAATAGAGTTTTATTATTTTATAAAATGCTGAAAGCTAGGAGCCGCCTTCGGGCGGCTCTTTTCTATCCCCAAAAGAGAATATTGCCCCGTCTCAGCTTAAAATCGCGTTTACAATCTTGGTTATATGTCTTCTTTTACATTCAGCCATAGGTTGTCACACTTTTTCATCTAGTCCATATATTATTATTATCTCGATAGAGAGATAAGAAAGGAGATAATAATAATGACTGATGATAGAAATATTCTTTGTCCAACAACATGTCCAAGGAGCTGTCCATGCCCAATTGTTTTGGAGATTGCCAACTCCATTGCCAACGAAGAGCAGGCTCTTGCCTGCATACTGAATGCAGAGTGCGATAAAATAAGCAAGGTCGTTTCGGCTTATAGCGATTACGAAACCTTAATAGCCATTGATTCATCAGTTCAGTCTACACTGGACCGGGTCATTAGCCTTGAAGGCGTATTAAAGGCAAAGCTGGATTCCATTATTCCACTACTGAATGATTGCATGTAACAACTAAGTGGTCTCTATAAATTAATATGTAATAACCTCTCCATATTCCGGGGGATTTAATTCCTCCGGAATATTTTTTCTCCTCCGGTTCTTCTTTCCTTCGTTACACAGCTTGTCACACAATCCTCCCTTTTTCATATATTATATTACACCAAAAGAAAGGAGCAAACAAAAATGAATGAAATGAATACTTGCAACATGCAACATGTACACGAAATCTTGGGGAGCACTCTCATCGCAGAACGCTGTGAAGACCCTCATAATCACCGTTTTGCAACTGTATCCGGTGAGGCTATACCTTTTATGGGAAGCCATGTTCACAGGGTAACATTTCTTACTGATTCTTACGACGGGCATGTTCACGAATTTAGCGGGACATCTTCTCCTGCTATACCTGTGGGTGATGGCAGACATATTCACTTTGCGAAGGCCCGCACGACTTTTCAGGATGGACATACCCACGAATTCAGAGTGTCCTCTCTGATTAACAATCCTATTGATAGATGCTAGAGGAAGTAACCCTATGCCTGATAATTTTGAGCAATTATTAAAAAGGAGTAGTTAATTCTTATCAATCGAGCAGGGGAGATATTCTCTCCCCTCTCCCGCCCTCCGGGCCGCCACCACGAGCCTGCCATTATCCAGCTGTGTCTCTTCCAGCTGACCAGAAGCGCACATCCGCTGCCGCACAGGACGGCAAGAACCATCCACAAAGTCAAAAAAGCTTTACACTTAAAATGAATCGGAAGCATATAATAAATCATATGATATTTATAAGAAAGGGAAAATATGTATATCGATAGCGAGGAATTGAATCTTACACGTTCTGATTCAGCGTCTGAAAACGGGTTATTATCTCCAGAAACTTCCTACTGGGAATCTCCAACAGACAGCACGCCTGGTACTGCTCCTTTATCCCCGGAAACTCCCTCCTGGGGACCTCCGGCAGACAACACGCCCGGCAGCGCTCCTATATCTCCAGAAACTCCCTCCTGGGGACCTCCGGCAGACAACGCACCTGGCAGCGCTTCCTCATCTCCGGAAACTCCCTCCTGGGGACCTCCAACAGACAACACACCTGGCAGCGCTCCTTTATCTCCGGAAACTCCCCCATGGGGACCTCCTATAGGCAACGCACCTGGCAGCGCTCCTTCATCTCCGGAAACTCCCCCATGGGGACCTCCAGCAGGCAACATACCTGGTACTGTTCTTTCTCCCTTTATTTTTCTGCCTGTCCGTCCCACGTTTCCCAGCCGCCCGAACAGAGGCACTGCCAGCATTCGTTTTCTTCATGCGGCTGCGAATCAGCGGGCCATTAACATACGGTTGGGCAACCGCAATGTTATAAACGACATGCGCTTTGGCAGTTTTACTCCTTACTATACAAACACGGGGAATCAGAGTACTCCTATTACGGTAATAAATACAAGAACGGGTGATACGCTGTACCGGGGAAATTTTTATTTTTCCAATCAATCCGCTTACACCGTGTCAATTGTTGATAATGGCTCCCGCATTACCCTGTATGTTCTGCAGGATACTCCCTGCAATAATACAAATGCGGGCTGCATCCGTGCGGTCAATCTTTCACCTAATAGCGGTGCAGTGGATATCTTTCTGTCAGGATATGGACGCATCTTCCAGCGTATCAATCAGTTTTCCTATACGGGATTTCGCCTAATCAACCAAGGCACATACCGCGCAGCCGTCTCCGAGTCCTTGCCTTGTACGAACAACAATTCGATTATAATGACCGAGGACTATGTGGAATGCAATAATACACGCATTGCAATTATGGATACAGCCACATTTAATGTCCAGAATGGTGTAACCTATACCCTGTATATTATAGGTCTTGCTTACCAATTTCCTTCTCTGCGGATTTTACCTTTAGAAAGCGATCTGATATATTAAATGAAAGGGAGCAGCTGGAAAATATTATTTATTGGACTTAATGGCGGCGGACAATTTCAAAATTGTTCGCCGCCGTCAAGTCTGTACTGGCTAAAGCCATAAATAAAAGGCACCATCTGCACGTTCCAAATACATTCTAGTGGATTGCATCCTCAAAGAATTCGTATGCTTCTTTATCCGTAAATCCTTCATGCACAATCTTTCCGATTGCTGCCGCCATCTCCAGCGAGTGAACACTCTGAAAAATATTTCTTCCCATATCCACGCCATGGGCTCCGCCGCTTATTGCATTGTAAGCCAGGGTCAGGGCTTCCTTCTCCGGAAGCTTCTTGCCGCCTGCCACTACGATGGGAACCGGGCATGCCGCCACAACTTCTTCAAAGTTTTCACAGTAATAGGTTTTAATGATGTTGGCTCCCATTTCAGCAACAATTCGGGTAGCCAGCTTGAAGAAACGGTCCGTGCGCTCCATCTGTTTGCCCACGGCCACAACGCCCATGGTAGGGATGCTGTATCTCATTCCCAGATTGATTGCCTTTGAAAGGTTCTCAATACTGGACAGCTGTCCGTCGGCGCCGATGAAGGTCTGGATTGCCATACAGTCTGCATTCATACGGATTGCGTCCTCAATATCTACCGCCAGGATTTCATGGGACAGGTCGTCGTTCAGCATGGAGGAACCGGAGGTGGAGCGAAGGGCAATGCCCTTGCCGCACGCTGGTGTCACGCATGAACGCAGAGCGCCTCTGGTCCCCATAAGTACATCCACATAGGGAAGCAGCTTAGGAATCACCAAATCCAGACGCTCCAGTCCGGCAGTTGACCCCATAAAGTATCCATGGTCAAAGGCGAACATAACCGTGTTCCCACTTTGGGGATTAAAAATGTTGGACAGATGTTTTTTCATTCCCCAGTCCAGGTTGTTTGCTCCTTTAACATAGAAGCCATCGTTATTTGCAAAGGGTACATCTACGTGGTAATCCTTCGCAACCTTTACACCTTCCAAATCAGCCATAATCAAAAATCTCCTTCCAATTCATAAATTAATACAATTTTGATTGATTTTTAAGCTTAGAAGTTATAATCATTCATATTATCTGCGTTAAATACGGTGCGTTCCGGCAGCAGTACAACGCCGTTGTTTACCTCTGCGGTAGATGCGCCTTCAACCAGACTGTCATTAGGCATAACCTCTACCTCGCCGATGTCAGGGATATTAATCTTGTCGCCTACATGTACTTCATTGCCTGCTGCAAGGTAAGCTGCAAGGTAGCAGCCAATTGCGCCCTGTACGCCGCAGTCCCAGAGGCCCCACTGCTCGATCACGCCTGCTGCACAGTAATCCTTAATGGACATAGGAGATGCAAAACCTGTAATTGTAACGTCGTCCTTGGTCAGCCCCTTGTTCTGAGCTGCCTTGCACTGTCCCGGAAGCGCGGTGGAGTCGTTGCAGATGATCAGGTCAATGTCAGAGTGTGCTTCCAGAATGGATGCGCCGATGGAAACCGCCTTCTCTGCATCCTGCTCTGAATAATAGTTGTCAGGAGCTACATTTTCCCAGTTCGGGAAGTTTTCTTTGATATAGGCTTCGCCTGCTACCTGCCAGGAGTTCTGGTCGGCAACTGTTGCCTGTGAATAATGCCAGCAATATTTGATGGTATCCTTTTTGGTGTCTTTGCCGCGGTTGGTCAGGGAATCAGCACCCATATCAACCAGCATTTTACCTAACAGTTCCGGTGTTCCCTGGCTGACCATAAGGGTACGTGCTGTATCGGAAACATCTGAATCCCATGTAACAACGGTAACGCCTGCGTCCCTTGCCTCTGTCAGTGCAGAATCCAGTCCGGTTGCGTCAACAGATGAAATACAGATTGCATCCACGCCGCTGGCCACTGCGTTGTTGATTACGTTAACCTGGTCTGCAACCGCCGCATTGGCGCTGCCCTGATAGTCAACGGTAAAGCCCCAGCCTTTGGAATATTCCTGTGCGCCGTTGTTGGCGGACTCAAAGAATGCGTTTCCTGTCAGCTTTGGAACAAAGGCAACTGTCATGCCGGCAACATCTGCACCTGCTGCGGGAGCTGCCGCCTCTGTCTTGCCCTCTTCTGCCTTGCCCTCTTCTGCCTTGGTCTCTTCTGCCTTGCTCTGTGCAGCCTCTGCCTTTGCCTCTGTTGCAGGCGCCGCTGCCGTAGCAGCAGTACCGCCTCCGCAGCCTGCCAGTGAAACTGTCATTGCTCCTGCAAGAACCACTGATAACCATTTTTTCTTCATAACATTGTTCCTCCTTAAATTATTTATGATTGTTTTGTTATCGCATTTTCAGGGAAATTCTGTTCCCGTAATACTTCTCTAATTCTTCTTCCTGCGGAACATGGCGATTACCTTCTGGTTATTGGCCAGGGAACGGCCAACCACCACCACCAGGAGAATCAGTCCAACCGGGATATCCAGGTACTGCTGGCTTACCTTGAAGCAGAGCGGGAGCCCGAATCTTAATACTCCAATCACCACCGCTGCCAGGGCTGTTCCGGGAACGCTTCCCTTGCCCCCGGTGCTCAAGGTTCCTCCCAGCACCACGGCTGTGATGATAGGCATGGTCAGGGTCGCTCCGATATCACTTTTGGCAGTGCCCAGATAGGAGGTGAGGACAATGCCGGCCACCGCCGCACTCATGGCCGACAGCACATAGGTGCTCATGATCACCAGCCTGCTGTTGATGCCGGAATACTCTGCCGCATTCTGGTTTACACCAATCAGGAAAATCTGTCGTCCGTATTTCGTCTTATGCAAAAGGATGTAGGCAATGACTGCCAGCACCAGGAAAATCAGCACCTGGCTGGGTATGACCCCAAACAGTTTGAACTTGGTAATCCTGATAAAGCTGTCGGGGAATCCGTTGATACCCTTATAGCTTTCAGTAGCCGACAGGTTGGATACCAGCAGCGCAATGCCTGAAAACAGAAAGCTTCCGCCCAGCGTGACCACCATGGGCTGTACGCCGCAGTACGCCACAAAATATCCGGACAGGGCACCGCACAGCGCTGCAACTACAATTCCCAGTACTGCCGCGGCCCAGATATTGAGCCCCCAGTCCTGCCAGGATACGCCGAGAACAATGGAGGTCAGTCCTACAATGGAACCGGCCTGGATATCAATTCCTCCTGTAATCATGACAAAGGTAACAAACAAGGAAATGATACAGATGGATATCATATCATTGATGCTTCCGAACAGTACACGGGGCATCAGGAATTTATTGTTGGCTGCTGCAAATATTACAAACTCCAGGACCAGAATACAGAGCAGAACGGTCTCCCAGCTTTTTAATGCCTTTTTCATCACTGAACCCCTCCTTTTTTATCAGCGCCCGCCACTGTCCTCGCAGACAGTATCTGGTGCCTGTTCTTCAGGATGGCCCTGTTCTGTGTCACTGTATTGAGCACCACAATTGTAATGAGAAGGATGCCAGTGATGGTATTGTCATAGTCAGAAGAAAATCCCAGGAATACAAGAATCCTGCTGATAGAGGACATAATGATTGCGCCGATGGACGCGCCGATCAGGCTGCCCTGGCCTCCTGTCAGGCTTATACCTCCAAGAACACATGCCGCAATGGCTTTCATCTCGTAGCTGTTGCCTGCGGTGGGCGTGATGAAGCCGATACGCGACGTGTAAATCATGCCGGCCGCTGCCGCAAAAACTCCGCTTAATATGTAAGCTGTAATTTTCGTCTGGGACGAGGGATACCAACAAGGGTTGCTCCTGCCGCGTTATCGCCTACCGCGATAAAATACTTGCCCTTTTTAGTCTGCGTCAGGATCAGATGTCCCGCAATCACCGCCAGAATTGCCGCTGCATAAAACGTGGTGAGCTGTCCCGCAATCAGGGTATTGGACATCCTTGTGAACCCGGCGGGAAGGTTTTCCACCCATGCTCCCTTTGTAAATACGTAAATCAGGCCGCGGACAACACCGTTGACACCAAGGGTAAATATAAGGGATGGGATCTGAAGCACCGACACTCCGAATCCGTTGACAAATCCGATGACTGCCCCGATGGCCAGCGCTGCCAGAATGGCCACGGCCCAGTAGGAACCGTCCCGCAGCAGCGTTGCTCCCACTGCAGCCGACATGCCCAGAGTTGCTCCCACCGAAACATCGATTTCTCCGGTCAGGATGACAAAGGCGCTTCCCACTGCAAGCAAGGTAAAGACCACACTGTCATTGAAGCAGTTCAGGATTGACGTAGGCTGCCAGAAGCTTGGATTTACACAGCCTACAACGAATATCAATGCTGCCAGAAATAAAAAACTGCTCATTTCATGGGTTTTCATTATTTTTTTCAATCGATTCATGTCTCTCCACCTGCTTTCATTATTCTGTCACACCAAAGGATCCCGCCATCAGGCTGGCCTGGCTGATTTCCGACCTGGACAGTTCACCTTTGATCCGCCCGGAAAACACCACCACCGCCCGGTCCGAAAGCTCCACGATTTCTTCCATATCGGAGGAGATGAGCATAATCGCCACACCCTGGGCCTTCAGTTTATGAATAATGGAATACACATCTCCCCGCGCCGCCGCGTCAATACCGCGGGTGGGTTCATCCAGAATCACCAGCTTGGGATTGGTTGAGAGCGAACGTCCGATAATGATTTTCTGCTGGTTTCCTCCCGAAAGGCTTCCTGCTGTCTGATCCTGCCCCGTAACCTTGATGCGGAAGTCGTCAATGTAGCGTCCGGCAACCTCCCTTTCTGCTTTTTTATTCAGAAAGAATCCTCCCATCTTCTTGTCTCTTAATAGGGAAGAGGTGGTGTTGGCAGCCACATCGCTGATTGCGAACAGTCCGTTGAGCCTCCGGTCCTCGGGCACATAGTTGATTCCTGCCTCCAGAACCCGGGCGGTGGAATGTCCTGTTATATCCTTTCCATCCAGAATCGCTTTTCCTTTTAAAACCTTGTCTCTTCCAAATATGGTTGTGGCAAGCTCCGTACGTCCGGCGCCGACAACCCCGGCCACTCCCAGCACCTCCCCCGGGTACACCTTGAGGTTTACATCCTCAAATCCGTATCCGGAGTAATCCTGAAGTTCAAACACAGGTTTCAGTCCTTCATAATTAATGGCTTTTTCCTCCGCCTTCCCATCCTTGATATCCGCCTCATCCATATTGGGAGGAAGGAGTCCCTTTACCAGCATTTCCCTGGTGAAGTCCGATACGCGTCCTTTTAATGTGATAATTCCGTCCCTCATAATCGCCACGTGGGTGGCAATCTGAAATACCTCTGCCAGACGGTGTGTTATGTAAATGATGCCGATGCCCTTCTGTTTCAGGTCTTCTACGATTTTGAAGAGACTCTCTACTTCGTCAAATGTAAGTGCACTGGTAGGTTCATCCAGGATCAGTACCCTGGCATTTCTCAAAAGTCCGCGCAGCAGCTCTACCAGCTGCTGTTCTGCTATGGAAAGGCTCATGGCTTTTCTGTTCAGGTTCAGGTGCCATCCGATGTCTTCCATAATCTGCAGCAGCCGCTTTCTCAAGGTTCCTGACTTTTCCTTAAATCCAATGAGGACATTCTCTTCCACTGTCATGTTTGGAAAGAGCATAGGTTCCTGGGGTACCATATAGACGCCCTTGGACAGCACCACCGAAGGCTTGAAGGAATTGATCTTTTCACCTGCAATGACCAGCTCTCCTTCATCCGGCTGGTAAATACCCATGATGATTTTCATCAGAGTGCTCTTTCCAGCACCGTTTCCGCCTATCAAAGCCAGCACCTCGCCCTTGCCAACATCCAGATCAATTCCTTTTAATACTGCGTTCAAACCAAATGTCTTAAAGACGCCGCGGGCAGAAAGCAGCATTTCATTAGAATCACATGTCTCTGCTTGACTCATGTTTACCCTCCTTAGTGCATCTGTTTTTGATATTTTTGTTTATTACTCAAACATTTGTAACACTTGTAAGTATACGTGAACGATATAAGTTTGTCAAGAGGTTTTAAGCATTTTAACCGTTGAGCCCTCTATTTTTTTCATTTATTTTAGCATAATTACCCTCATTTTTCCTATTTTATGCCAATTTCCTCCACTATTTATTATTGACATTCATGTTTAGCTCTGATATACTAATCACAGAGTTAAACATTTTATCAAAATCTAAACATTTGTTTCCCGATATAAAAATTGGAGGTGCGTACGGTAGATATGAATTACGAAGATTCCCTGATTGTCAAAACAGCTTGGTACTATTATATAGAAAACATGACACAGCAGAAAATTTCCGAAAAGCTGGGCATATCCCGCATGAAAGTCATCAAACTATTGGATAAGGCGAAACAGACCGGGGTGATTCAATTTAAAATCTCGCCGGAGCGGAGCCAGCAGCTGATGATTGAGCAGAAGCTGACCACCCAATGGAATTTAAAGGACATCTTTGTGGTTCCCACGCCGCCAAGCGGTTCCAATCTGAATGAAACCATTGCTCAGGCAGCCGCTATGTATATAGGTGACCGTCTGACAGAAAACATGTTTATCAACATGGGCTACGGAGACACCCCCAGCCGGGTGTTAAACCACCTGGCCACGATTGCAGAGACACCCATTTCCGTGGTATCCCTCACAGGAGGAGTCAGCTATTATCTGCCCAATATCCGTTCCAACATTTTTAATGCCAAGCTCTATCTCTATCCGGCGCCGCTTCTCGTCTCTTCCAAGGAGATGTGCAAAGCCATGCGCAACGAGCCTCCCATTGAAGAGATTGCAAGAATGGTCCGTCTGGCAACCATGACAGTGGTCGGCATCGGAGCCATGAACGATGAGGCCACTATCATTTCCAACGGTATTTTAAACCAGAATGATTTCCTGTATCTTTCCATGCAGGGGGCAGTGGGCGATATTCTGACCCACTTCATTGATAAAGACGGAAAGCCGATTCACAGCGACGTGGAAGAGCGTCTTTTCAGCACGCCTCTGGAGACATTAAAAAGTCTGAATAATGTTATAGGGATTTCGGGCGGCCCTCAGAAGGTAGAGGCTATCCGCGCAGCGTTAAGGGGCGGATATCTGGATGTGCTGATTACGGATGAAGAAACAGCCATGCAGCTGATTGATTTAAGCTGACAAAGATAATGTAAAGGAGGAGTTTACATATGTCAAAGAATCATTTTCTTACAGTCGATGCCGGAACGGGAAGCGTTCGGGCCGTCCTGTTTGACTTGGAGGGCAACCAGACCGCATGCGTACAGCAGGAATGGGATCACAAGGAAGATCCCAGATACCCGGGCAGTATGGATTTTAACTGGGAATATAACTGGAAGCTGACCTGCGGATGCATCAAGGGCGTGTTGGAGCAGTCCGGCATTTCCCCGGATGACATTGCCGCGATTTCCACCACCTGCATGAGGGAGGGTATTGTACTCTACGACAAGGACGAACACGAAATCTGGGCCTGCGCCAATGTGGACGCAAGAAGCACGGACGAGGTCAGCCAGCTTAGAAAGGCATACCCCGGACTGGAACAGGAATTATACCTGGAATCCGGTCAGACCTATGCCCTGGACGCACTTCCCCGCCTGTTATGGGTCAGGAATAAAATGCCGGACGTCTACGAAAAGATTGCATATGTGGGAATGTTTAACGACTGGCTGATCCATAAGATGACCGGGATTCTGGCCGTGGAGCCGAGCAACGGCTCCACCACTGGACTATTCAGCCTCAAAAACAGATCCTGGGATTCCTCCATTGCCAGACGCTGCGGACTGCGCACCGACATGTTCCCTGAAGTAAGGGAATGCGGCTCCAGAGCCGGAACCGTGACCGCACAGTGCGAGGAACAGACAGGACTGGCCCAGGGAACGCCTGTGATTGTAGGCGGCGGCGACGCGCAGCTGGGCTGTATCGGAGTAGGTGTTGTGAGGCCGAACCAGGCGGCTGTGTTCGGCGGAAGCTTCTGGCAGTATGAATACAATACAGCGGACGGCAGAACAGACGAGGAATGCAGAGTCCGGGTCAACTGCCACGCGGTGCCGAATGTATGGCAGTACGAAGCCCTGGCATTCAAGCCCGGCCTCGTGATGCGCTGGTTCCGGGACGGCTTCTGCCAGGCGGAAAAAGAGATTGCAAAGCTGAAGGGCACGGACCCCTATGATGTGATGAACGAGTACGCGAAGGACATTGCCGCAGGTTCCTACGGTATGATGTGTGTTTTCTCCGATGTTATGAACTTCATCAACTGGAAACACGCCTCACCTACCTTTACCAACTTCGAGCTGGATCCGGTGCGGTTTTCAAAATATACCTTCTACCGCGCAATCCTGGAAAATACAGCCATGGTAACCAAGGGCCATCTGGACCTGGTGCGCGAGGCAACCGGGAACCAGCCCGAGGATATCATTTTCGCCGGAGGCGCTTCCAAGAGCCCGCTATGGTGCCAGATTTTATCCGATGTTCTGGGACTTCCGGTAAAGGTTCCGGCAGTCAAAGAAGCAACCGCCCTGGGCGCCGCGATTCTGGCAGGCTGCGGGGTCGGCATCTATAAAGATATGTCAGAAGCAGCAGAAAAACTGGTAAAATGGGATACCACCTATGTTCCGGATTCCGCCAATCATCAGCTCTACTGTGAAATGTACGAACAATGGCGCAGCGTTTACAAGGCTTCGCTGAATCTGTGCAGCCAGAATCTGACGAGGAGCATGTGGGCTGCCCCGGGATTATAAAACAGGAGGAATAGCAGAAAATGTTTATTGTAAATGAAAATGAAAAAGAGTACCGTTTTGGGGACAGCGGCCCCAAGTACCTGATGAAAGGCCCCAGAATGAATTTTGCCGTGGTCCAGTTCCAGTCAGGCCAGGATTTCAAGGCCCATTACCACAATATCATGGAGGAAGATTTCTTTATACTCGAGGGCGAAATCAATATCGTGGTGGACGGAACCGTACACCACTTAAAACAGGGCGACCTGATCCACATCGAACCGCTGGAAGTCCACTACTGCTTCAACCCATATGAGCGGACCGTGAAAATGATTTCCACTCTGGCTCCGTTCCAGGAGACGGATAAGGTGGAGATAGAGGATTATAAATTTTAATGAAAAGAGTGTCAGTCGGCAAGCGCAATATGACAGCAAAAGATGGACTATCGGTGACGATGGTCCCTCTTTTGCGTTGAGCGGTAAAAGGCAAAATCCACAGGGCTGCCTTATAAATACCTTCTTAATGTACTTCATACTTTTTTTATAATTTTATTAGCACTCACCTCTTGACAGTGCTAACAATCGTGCTATAATACAAACATAAAGAAAATGAAAACAAGCAGTTCTATGAGCGAGGAGGATATAACGATGATGTTAATACCAAGAAGAAACTACGGACTTAATTTATTTGACGATTTTTTCAATGACCCATTCTTTACCAGCGCCTCCGAAAAGGGCGAGGACGCCAAGAAGCTTCCGGTGATGCGTACCGACATCATGGAGAAGGATGGAAACTATATTTTAGAGATTGAACTTCCCGGATTCAAGAAGGAAGATATCAGGGCAGAGCTTAAGGACGGATATCTGACCGTCAGCGCAGATATAACCAAGTCCAGCGAGGACAAGGATGACAAGGGTACCCTGATTCACAAGGAGCGCTACACCAGTTCATGTAAGAGAACCTTCTTTGTAGGCGAGCAGATTCGCCAGGAAGATATCAAGGCTGGTTTTGAAAATGGCATACTGAGACTTCAGGTGCCGAAGGATGCACCGAAGGTGGAGGAGACACCGAAGTATATTGACATTCTGTAATCATCATTAAATGCCCACACTCCTTTTATATATATTATCCCTGATAAAGGACACAGCCGTGAATCCCCCCTTCCCGGCTGTGTCCTTTTTGCCTCTTATATATTCTTTATTTCATCCTATGCTTTCCACAAAATCCGGTCCTCCTTGACGGTTGCCAGCACCTTGATGTTTTGTATCTCATCTGCCCCTGTTTCCAGAGGATTTTGTTCCAGCACCACAAAATCCGCCTTTTTTCCAGGTGTGACAGTTCCCTTCTCATTCTCTTCAAAATACTGGTATGCCCCGTTGACCGTCACTGCCTTAAGTGCATCCCAGACCGGAATGCGTTCCTCCGGTCCCAGCACCTTTCCCACCCTGGTACGCCGGTTTACGGCGCACCACAGGGTCTCCATCATATCCGGCATGATAACCGGGCTGTCCTGGTGCAGGGTGAAACGGATGCCCTCCTTTAGGGCCGAAGCAGCCGGGCTGATGCGTCCCGCCCGCTCCGGACCAAAATTGCGGACGTGGATATCTCCCCAGTGGTATACATGGGCCAGGAAAAAGGAGGGAATGACTCCCAGCTTTTTTACCCGTTCCAGCTGATCGAGCCCCAGAAGCTGGGCATGAATCATTACCGGCCGGATATCGCCCCTGTAAAAACCAGGCTTTCTGCTGTTCCCGCTCCCCAGCTCCCTGTAGACTGTTTCCAGCTGGTCCATATACTGCTCTGCCGCCATATCACCGTTGCAATGGGCCAGAAGCTGCATGTCTTCCAGCTCTGCCTTTAAAATATTTTGCTTTACCTGGCTGTCCTCCAGGGTATTATATCCGCAGTAATCCTCTTTTGTTTCATGGGTCCGCGGGGACGCATCTCCCTGTCCCTTTTCCTGCTTGTCCGGCGCTTCCGGCAGATAGGGAGTCCGCATCCATGCCGTTCTTCCCTGGGGAGAGCCGTCCAGGAACATTTTGTACCCGCCTATCTTCATATGCCCCTTATAGTTCTTTATATGGCTTTCAAATGTATTCCGGGCAGCATCACTGTCCCGGATATCCATATAGGAGATTAAATCCAGCTTTAAAAGACCTGATTTCAGCAGCATCTGGTACAGCGGCACCAGCCGGCCTGCCATCAATCCCTCCTGGACCGTGGTGATTCCATAGGAAGCATAGAGCTCCTGGGCGCGGCCATAGGCAGTCAGAAAGTCCTCCGCCGACGGCATGGGGACGCGTCCCTGGAAGCCTAAGAATGCATTTTCCTCCATATATCCGGTCGGCAGCCCGCCTTCCATTTCTATGACGCCGCCCTGAGGTGCCTGTGTCTGTCCGGTTACACCCAGCAGGTTGAGGGCCATGGTGTTAAACACCCCCATATGACCTGACTGGTGTTTCAGTATTAATGGATTCTGAGGCGATGCCTGGTCCAGGACCTTCCTGCGGGGATGGCTGTGCTCCTTCAGGCGGTTATGGTCATAGCCGGATGCCGTGACCCATTTTCCTTCCGGAATCTTCTTGTCCGCAATGTATTGCCGGATGCATGTAATGATGTCCTCAAAGCTGCATGCCCCGCCCAGGTCTACCTCCATGGTATGGCTGGCGCAGGCCGTAAAATGGCTGTGGGCGTCTATGAAGCCCGGCAGCATCACCCTGCCCTGTAAATCCAGCCTGCGGGTCTTATCCCCTGCCCGTTCCTTTACCTTGTCCCATGTCCCTGTGTCCAGGATTCTTCCGTCCTCCGTCAGCACGGCTTCCACCTGGGGGCGCCTGTCCTCCATGGTAAGAATGGTACCGTTATAGTAAAGCGTCTGCGCCATGTCCTGTCCTCCTGTTCTATGAATTGACTTTCCCTGTTTTTCTTAGTATAGTACCTATATCATGATCCATAATACCTATATTATCACTAAAAGTATGCGCATAAAAGGAGTTTCTTATGATACGCAGGTGTATTACATGGATTAAAAAGCACCCTGTCCTCTCACTCGTTTTCCTGATACTTATGTATCTGGTGATTGGGGCCACGGCGCCTTTCTATCACTATAAGCCCATTTCCCAGGAAACAAAAGAAACGGTATCGGCTGAGAGCTTCTATCAGGAGGGAGACAGTTCGGACCGCGCCATGATACTGGAAACCAATCAGAGCGCCTGGGATGAACGGATGCGCCTCATGAACCTGGCCAGGGAACGGATTATACTGTCCACCTTTGATTTCAGGGATGGCGAGAGCCCCAGGGACCTGATGGCAGTCATGCTTCACAAGGCCGACCAGGGAGTCAGCATAAAAATACTGGTGGACGGTTTCTCCGGCCTGGTGCGCATGGAACCCAGCAAGCTTTTCTATGCCCTTTCCAGCCATCCAAACATTGAAATCAAGATTTACAACAAAATGAATCCCCTGCTTCCGTGGAAGACCCAGGGAAGGATGCATGACAAGTATGTGATTGTGGACGACTACGGATATATACTAGGCGGCCGGAATACCTTTGATTATTTCATCGGTTCCTATCCCACGGATTCCAGAAGCCATGACCGCGAAGTCCTGGTCTACAATACAGCCCACGGCACGGACAAGGGAAGGGACAGCTCCCTGTATCAGATGGAAGATTATTTTGAGCAGGTATGGAATCTGGATGTGTCCGCCCTGTTCCATGACAGCGAAAAGACAGCAGACAGGACCTCTGTCCGGAATGCGGCGGCCATGCTGAGGGAGCGGTATAAGGTCCTGGCCATGAATTATCCGGATCTGCTGGACAGTGAGGAGGACTCCGTCAGCTGCAGCACCATTCCCGGCCAGCCCGGCTGTCCGGCCCTGCCCATGGATTTCTCAAAGGCCCTGGAGTACTACGGTTCCAACACGGTTCCCACAGGAAAAATCACCCTGGTATCCAACCCCATCGGCATCTATGGAAAGGAGCCTGTGGTCTTCCACACCTTGTCCGTCCTTATGAAGAATGCAAAAAAAAGAGTGCTGATTCACACTCCCTATGCAGTATTCAATAATTATATGTACGATACCATGAAGGAAATCACGGCCCGGACACCGGTAACCATGATGATAAACTCGGTTGAAAACGGCGACAATTTCTTTGCCTCCAGCGATTATCCCATGCACAGGGACGCATTTCTGGACACCGGCATGGAGATTCTGGAATATGACGGCGGTCTCTCCTACCATGGCAAATCCCTTGTCATAGACAATGAGCTGTGTGCCGTGGGTTCCTACAACTTCGATTTGCGCAGCACCTATCTGGACACAGAGCTTATGCTGGTCATCCAGAGCCCGGAGCTGACAGCCCAGCTGGAAGAATACATGGTCTCCTATCAGAAGGACTGCCGCCGTCTGCTGCCGGGCGGAACATATGAAATACCGGAACATCTGACCATTGCAGATGTCCCGGTGTATAAAAGGGCGGCCTGGAAGGTGGTGGGCTTTGTGATGCAGCCCTTCCGCTTCCTTATATAACTTTTTTATCCCTCCATTTTCCTGTTAGGTAACGGCTGAAGGATATGACATAATTGGCAATCCAGCCCATAGGGACCGCGTACCACACAGCTGCCACGCCCCATATGGGTGCAAAATGGAAGGCTGCATAGACACGTATGGTCAGATTCACCAGGTTGGAGATGGTAAATACCAGCACATCCCCGGAACCTCGCAGGACTCCGTCCGTACACGCCTTCATGCCGATGAGCACAAAGAAGTAGGCGATAAAGGACAGATATCCTGTGCCTGCCGCATAGGCTTCCCGGCTCATGCCCTCTCCCAGGAAGGAGGTTATGATAGGGCCGTTAAGCAGCGCCACTATCACGGCTATGATGACGGAGAAACCGGCCACAATGCCGTAGCTGGCCCTGTATCCTTCCTTCACCCGCTCCATCTTCCCGGCGCCGATGTTCTGAGCCGTGAAGGTGGCCACGGCGTTGCCCGTTGCAATCATGGGCACCACGCAGATGGACTCAATCCTGCTTCCCGCGGAGTAACCTGCCAGGGCAGCGGAACCAAACCCATTGACCACGGACTGGACCAGCAGCATTCCGATGGATACAATGGACTGCTGGAGAATGGACGGCACCGCGATTCTGGTCCCTGCCTTTAACATGCTGCTGTCGTAAAACCTAAAACCATCTCCGGCCTCCTGCTCATATCCCTTTAATTTTTTCATCAGGATACCGAAGGATATCAGGGCGGATATACCCTGGGCCATGACAGTTGCAATGGCCACACCGTCCACTCCCATCCCCAGCCATGTGACAGATATAATGTCCAGAACCACGTTCAGGACGGAAGAAAATATGAGAAGGTACAGGGGCGTCCTGGAATCCCCCATGGCGTTGAATATGGCGGCCAGAACATTGTACATGAACAGGAATGGCATTCCCAGGAAGTAGATTCCCAGGTAAAGCTTTGCCTGGCCCATGATGTTGGCCGGTGTCTTAAGAGACTCCAGTATGAGGCCGTTCAGGTAAAATCCCACGCTCCCCAGCAGAATGCTCACAAAGAGGAAGGTAATCAGGGCCGTGGAAATGGAGGTCTTCATCTTTCCGTGCTGCCTGGCTCCCAGATACTGGGAGGTCAGGACCGATGCACCGTTTCCTCCCCCTATGGCTATCATGATAAACACATTGGTCAGGGCATAGGAAGCGCCTACAGCCGCCAATGCGTCCTCGCCCACAAAATTGCCCACAATCATGGAGTCCGCCATATTGTAAAACTGCTGGAACAGGTTTCCCAGTATCATGGGAAGGGCAAACAGGAAAAGGCGCCGCCCCGGTCTCCCTTCCGTCAAGTCAATCCGCCTTTTTATCTGTTTTCCCTGTTCACGGCTTTTCACTGCACTCTGATTCATCTTCTCCCCTCAATCATTCATTTGTATGGATACACGTCTTAAATTCTTCAAGCAGCTCCCCAAAGAAACCAAGGGCTTCATCCACCGGCAGGGTGGTGGACATATCCACGCCGCAGAGCTTCAGAAGATCGATGGGCTTCATGGAGCAGCCTCCGCTTAAGAACTTCTTATACCCTTCCAGCGCGCCTGGCTCCCCGCTCATAATGCGGCTGCTGATGGCCACGGCTGCTGAAAATCCCGTGGCATACTGATATACATAAAAGGGTGTATAGAAGTGGGGAATTCTCTCCCACTCATAATCAATCTGGCTGTCCACTGTCATGGACGGTCCGAAATAGTCCGCATTCAGCTGGTGGTACGCATTGCACAGACTCTCAGCCGTCAGGCTCTCCCCCCTGGCCGCCTTTTTATGGGCCATGTCTTCAAACTCCGCAAACATGGTCTGGCGGAACAGGGTTCCCCGGAAGCTTTCCAGGAAATGATTCAGCAGGTATGCCTTTTCCTCCCTGCTGCAGGCCTTCTTAAGGAGATGGCGTATCAGAAGAGCCTCGTTGCAGGTAGATGCCACCTCTGCCACGAATATCTTATACCCGGCATAGGTAAATGGCTGGTTCCTGTCGGAATACCAGGTATGGATGGA
>OLSH01000823.1_pt1 | contig 21201 bp, 20 predicted proteins | sample 1643221 | NCBI WGS metagenome assembly OLSH01 (sample SAMEA3136681, study PRJEB25190) | human gut metagenome | biome: human gut; feature: human-associated habitat; material: faeces | place: Austria | collected 2013 | reverse complement strand
GTCTGTAACATAATATTTCTTCAGCCCGATCGCTTTTACCATTTCCATGATTTTCTTCCTCCTTTTTCGCTGTTAGTATACATACAAAATCTAACAAACTTCTAACAATCCGGAAGGAAGATTTATTTCTATCAATACTCCTTTTTCTTTTCTTCTGATCATAAGAAAGCCCTGATGCCTGCTGACAATTTCTCTTGCCAGATACAGCCCGATCCCGAAACCATCCTGGGTCGTTACACGTTTTCCCCGATAAAATCGCTGAAAAACTGCATTTTCCTCTCCCGGTTCAATCCCAATCCCATAGTCCCGCACCTGAATCTTCACAAACCGTTCTTTTTGTTGGACATCCACCTTAATCAGCCCTTTGTACTCACTGTATTTCACTGCATTGTCCAGTATATTATAAAACGCCTCTCCCAACCAGTTCGGATCATGCAGACAAGTCACCTGTTCCGGCAGAATAATCTGGAACTGAATCTCTTTTTCCTCCGCCCTTCTTTGTATCTGTCCAAATCCATTTCTTACTGTTTTTAAAAGATCCGGCTCTTCTTTTTTTATCTGAAGTATATGCTGCTCCAGCCGCGCCATTCGGATAAAACTCTCCACAAGAAACCCTAATTTTCCCTGACTGTTCTTCAATGCGTCAACGGATTGAAAAAACAACTCCTCTGACATCTGTTCCTTCCCATCCTCCAGAAAACCAATATATGTTTCCATATTCATCAATGGTGTGCGCATCTGATGCGCAATCTGTGAGATCAGTTTCTGTATTTCATCCCTGCTTCTCTCCGCTTCCTCACTCCTGCCCTGAAGCATTTCCTGCACACGCACCAGCTGATGCTCCAATTTAGAGTACAGCGTTTCTTCTCCTGTTGAAAATGCCTGCACCTTTCTTTCATTTAAAATGTCTTCTGTAATTTCTGCGATCTTATTGAATTCCTGTATTCTCTGTCTTCTGTTCAGAATATACATCACCGTCATCCCACATAAAAATCCGAAAACCAGTAGCGCTACAGTTTCCCATCTCATCGCTCTTTCTCTCCAATCCGATACCCCAGTCCGAATACATTCTGAATATATCCCTGCCGTTCTCCATCCGGTTCTATTTTCCTGCGCAGCCGATTGATGGTGACACTGACTGTATTGTCCACTACAAATTGTCCGTCCACACCCCAGATTGTCTCCAGAATATTTTCTTTTGTCAGCACCTGCCCCTGATTCCGCATGAGATATTCCAGAAGCTGATACTCTTTGGCTGTCAGAGAGAGTTCTGTTTTCCCCATAAAAACCTGTTTTCTATCCGGATACAGCGTCAATTCCCCTACCATATACCTTTCTTCAGGATTTCTTTTTAATACCACTTCCAGCCGCTTCATCAATACCTTCATGGAAAATGGCTTCACCACGTAATCCTGTGCACCAGCATCAAATGCCAGCAGCATTTCTTTTTCTTCATCCCGCGCTGTCAAAAAAATTGCCGGAATTCTTTTCTCCATTTGTAATTCCTGATACAACTCGATTCCATTTCCATCCGGCAGACCAATATCAATGAGAAACACATCCACCTTTTCCCGTAATAAATCAAGCGCTTCTTTTCTTGTATGTGCAGATATGGTGTAATATCCTGCATTTTGCAGCGCAATTTCCAATGCCTGATTCAACAGACTATCATCTTCTATAATTCCAATTGTCATTGTAATCTCCCCTGTTTTTTGATGCTGTTATTGTATCATAAAAGATAAAAAAACGGCCACTCATGTTTTAACATCAGTGACCATTCTCCACAGTATTCCACTTTTCCTGCGATCTCTTGATTTTCATCTTATCCTGATACATCTGTTCATCTGCACGTCTCTGTGTATCTGCAATCTCCTGATCCGGATTTTCGTCAGACTGTGCATAACCTGCTGCCAGAGCAACGGGCCCTTCCTCGTTTCGCTTTGCTGTATATTATCTACACGACCCGTAAGGCTTTCTAGGATCGCCCGGTAATAGATCCGGGTGCTTACGAAATATATCGAAACACTGAACAAGATTAACATCGCACCCAACAGTAATGCAACCTGTCGGTCTACACGAGAAAAAAAGTATCGTCTTTTCATGATAATCTCCCTCATCTTTTGTACGCAACAATCCGAATACTATTATATGTCAAAACATTCATTTCTCAATTAGAAATAGAAGATATGGGAATTTTAAAGCACTTTATTAACACAAAACACTCACCATTTTGAGATTACTTAATGCACTGCTTGTCCCTATGTACAACTCATATCGAATATGCTCCACAATAAATCTTTCTGTCTCTTCTTCATAAAATGCCATGTCCTGCAAATTGCAGGATAACTTTACTGTTTTTCTTTCTCCCTTTTTTAATTCTATCCTTCTAAAATCTTTCAGCACTCTTTTGGGGCGTTCTACTTTTGAATCCGGCATCCCAACATACATCTGTATCACTTCTGCCCCATCATATCCGCCAATATTGCATACTTGAACACTGGCACACAATCTGTCATCTTCTACCCACCCTTTCAGATTCTTCACTTCAAATTCTGTGTAAGACATGCCAAATCCAAATGGAAATGCAGGCTCCCATCCATTTTTATCCAATCTCATATACCCTGAATAGTACTCATACCACTGCACCTTTGCATCCCAGTCTATATGGGGAAGATGCTCCTGCTTTTCCGGAACAGAAAAGGGAAGCTTGCCACTTGGATTGATTTTTCCAAACAAAACTTCTCCTAATGCTGTCCCTCCTTCCATCCCCGGATAATATCCCATCAATACTGCGCTCACTTTTTCTTTCCAGTCTCCTATCATCAACATACCGCCGCCTTCCAGTATGACCACTGCATCTTTGCGAACGGAATACACTGCCTGAATAATATTCATATCTCTTGTTTTTAGCCCAAGACTTTCTCTCCTGTCTCCTCCAGTCTTCTCCAAAAACAAATCTGACTCATCCACAGCGATGTACTCTCCTTCATCCCGATAATCGTTCCCTACAATGATGACTACCTCATCTGCCTCTTTTGCCAGGCGCTTGCAATGTGCCGCACTACTTCCTGTGTAAGAAATAATTTCTGCCTCACCTGCTGCTTTTACAATTCCCTGAAGTGCTGTCACTATATACGGTGGATATACTTGACTTGATCCATGATCTCCCGTATTATTCCGATCTGATAGATACCCCAAAACTGCAATTCGATTTGTTTTCTTATTACATTTAAGGGGAAGTTTTCCATTCTTATTCTGTAATAGAGTAATCCCCTCTCTGGCTGACTGAAGGGCAAGTTTTATATGTCTGCGTTTTTCATTTTGCATTTCTTTATTTCTCTGTTGTTTTTCTTGAAAAGCCAGAAGCGTCCGAACAATCCGAAGCACCGCATCATCCACTGCCGCCTCTTTTATCTTACCTTCTGAAACTGCTTTGATCAATTTTTCTCCATAATAATGCGTTACCGGCATTTCTATGTCCAGACCGCCTTTCATTGCTTCTGCTGTATCCCGAATTCCCCAGGTAAAATCACTTAACACAAATCCATCAAATCTCCATTCCTCCTTCAGTATCTTCTTCAAAAGATATTCCTGATGCCCACACAACACTCCCTGATAACAATTGTATGCACTCATAACCGCTCCCGCTCCCGCATCAATACATGCTTTAAAATGCGGCAAAAACATTTCTCTTTCCGTCCTTTTACTGCAAGTAATATTCACATGAAACCTGGCATCTTCCATGGAGTTAAACGCAAAATGCTTCACGCATGCTATTACGCCCCGTTTCTGTACACCTCTGATCAGAGCTGCCCCCATCTTCCCCAACAGACAAGAATCTTCTCCATACGATTCCTGACAACGTCCCCATCCCGGATGATATGGCAGATTCACACAAACGCCTCCAAACAAATTCCCTCCTGCTTCCAGCACTTCCTCCGCAATTACTTCTCCAATCTCTTCCTCTAGTTCTACATCAAAAGAGGCACCGCGCATCAACGCCACCGGAAAGCAAACGTTATCCCCTTCTCCGCATACAACACCTCTTGTTCCATCCACAAAAAGCACTGATGGAATGCCTTTTTCTCTTATTCCTCCGGCCTGGTATGGAATTTCATTATAATGAGCTTTTCCTTTCTTTCGAATTGCGCTGCGGACTTCATGAAATGACATATTTCCACTCATCAGACTCACTTTTTCATGCAAAGAAAGAGAGCTCACAATCTCTGCTGCTCTCTTCGTATACTTCATCCGTTCTTTTCTGTCACAATTCGTCTCTATGCACATATCCCTCTGATCACAACCTTCCTTTCTGAAGAATTCCTCTTAAAATTGCCCTGACTTCAGGAGTTTCCACATCCAGATATCCTTTTAAAACCTCATGATAATTCACTAATTTTCCTCTTTCCCGAAACTCCCCCGGAGTCAAACCTGTTTCCTGACGGAATGCACGATAAAATGTTTTTTCTGAGCCAAAACCACAGACATCCAAAATATAATTCATATTTTTCCCCGTATTTTTCAACAGATTTTTTGCTTTATCAATCCGCAGGCTGTCTACAATTTCTTTTCCGGTAACCCCTATTGTCATCTTCAAATTTCTATCCATTGTTTTACGGCTGATTCCAAACTCGTGACATGCCGCTTCCACGATTTTTTCATCTTCCAGATGTTTTTCCATGTAATCAATTACGGAAATCGTAACAGCCTGAGCATCACGGTGAAATGTATCCTGAATTCTCACATCATACACAGCATACTGAAATAAATCGGCAATCAACTGGTACACTTCTGCTTTTGTGCGAAATTCGGCATACTTTTCGTCACTCATAGATTCATAAATAATCCTCGCCATTCTTTGATAAAACTTTTCAAATCCGCATTCCGGAATCTCCTCATCTGTACTGTTCAGATAAAAACGCAGATCTGCTGCCGAATCACCTCCTGATGCAAACAATTCCGGTTTTATCTGAATAATCATGCAAAGGTTCTCTTCCTCTGGACTGCTTTTGATTGCATGAATCACATTCGGGTTCACCAGCAGAATGTCCCCCTCCCGCAGCACAATTGTCTCCTGCTGCACTTGTTCTGTAATTGTACCTTTTAAGATTCCAATCAACTCATATTCTTTATGCCAGTGAAACGCACTGTTTTGTATAGATGCCGCAAATACATTACTCAGACTCTGCTGACTAGTATTGATAAATTCATATGTAGAATATGGCATACTGCTCCTTTCTCTGCATAACACAGCTTCTGATTCTGTTTATTTTATTATAATTGCGGCATCCTATCTATTTCAAGTTTTCATTTTATGAAAAAATCTGTTTTAGCCATCCTGCTGAAAGATTCACCCATGTTGCCGCCTGCATATTGATCTGGCTATGATCCGGCAAGGAATCTGTTCTCTCATCACCAAGTGCACACCCATGTTCCCCATTCTGATAAATATGAAGTTCGAATGGAACTTTATATTTTCTCAATTGCTGTGCATATTCTGTCGCAACAGGTTCCCCCTCTCTATCAGAGGTCCACATATATGCGCCTCCCGGTACGATCACCAGAACCGGCGCTTTTCGTTCCGGCTGAATTTCATCACTTGGCTCCTGAAGGTAAAACACAGCTTCTCCTTCATTTTCTCCTATTTTTTGCGCAAAATATTTCATTTTACGATACCTCCTACTTTCGATAGAGTACAATAAGAGCATCCTCGTAACATGGAAGAACCTCCAAACATTCTCCATCTTCCCTCCAGTTCGTTATACAAGCTTTTCGATTCATAAGATCAATTACCTCTACCCTGCAATTCTCTGAATTTAATCCCAGAGGACTCACATCTAATGCCACATTTGTGGGGATATATATTACATATTTTTTCTCATCATATGCACATCGAATCTCCTGCATTTCATTCAGCTGTATCAGCTTTGGTATGCACCCGTCCGGAAACAGACCTTCAAATGTTGTTTTTAGGAAATTCATATCTTCCGCACCTTCAAACTTTAATGCATCATGCCAGTCATACGGCAATGCAAATCCCGCTCCCTTTCGAATAAAAGAATCAAAGCTTTGTCCATTATGATGCCAGCTCCACACACCATGTGCTCCATAAGAAACACCTGCTGACGCTCCGGATAATACGGACTGCCATGCAGTTCTTCTAACCTCTCTCCGAGTGAAACGAATGTTGCCTGGCGGTGCGATCTGCTCATAACATGGTTCTGTATTAATTATAGGCTTTGTATACCCCTCTTTGATCAATTCTAATGGAATATCATATGCAAAATGCTGCCCCTGCAAAAAATGACCGGACTGATAGGTGAAAAAATCTGCCATTGCTTCAAGTTCTTCTGGAATCTCCCTGCTTTCTCCACAGAGATGAAATGTATACAATGCGTCCGGATCCCAGTTCTTTGCTGTTTCAAACACTTTTTTATAATACGCAATAGTCTCTTTTGTTGGAAAATCTGTATCTCCACTTACGAAATAAATCGGATGATATTTTCTAAAACGTTTTGTCACATACGCTGTATATTGCTCTAAATATTCGTAGTCAAACAGATTATTATTCGTAAAATTGGATTCCCATGTTCCTGGTACATAATTTCCCCACAGAAGAACTAGAACAGGAGTCAATCCATATTTCTGCAGAATCTTAAGTTTTTCTTCTGCCATATCAAAATATGTTTCATTGATTACTGAATAGTCAAACTCCAGATGTGCTCCTCTTTTCTCACTTTCTCTGATTACCGGAAATGGATAGATATTCAATTCATCTCCACTGGAATCCCATTGTTTCAAAAGATTGATCTGTATACAATTAAAACCTTGCCTGTATCGATAATCTACATAATACTTCCAGTCTTCCATGCTAATATTCGTAAATGCACTCCAACAAGTATCTGCCAGATAAAAAAATGGTTTTCCATCTTTATAAATTCTATTCTTTTTAATCTGAAACATATCCATCCTCCCAAACTGATTTACTTCTCTTTATTTTTGGTATCACTTATACTGTCTTTTTTCTTTTTCCCCCGATTACCAGAACAACAATGATCACAACTGACATAACAGCATACATCCATCCTGCATTTCTCATTGCCGCTGCCGGCGTATCTCCCATATATTTTGCAAGAAATGGTGCACAAAATGCTCCCAAATTGGATCCCGTCATTGGTATCGCATTATACAAAGTTGCATTTTTCGGCGTGATCACCGTACTTACTGTCATAAATATCAACGATACCGTCATACCTCCTGCCAGACCAAACACCACTGCCATAAGTGCGATCACTGCTTTGCTTGTCACCATTCCGATTACTAACAATGGAATTCCTCTCAGTAAGATCGTAACCGGAAGCATCTTTGTTCCAAAATGTTTATAGCAATATCCGAACAGCATTCCTCCAAACATCTGAGATAATGTAAAAATACTGGAGATCACACTCGCATCTGATGCACTTCCAATTCCTTCTGCAACAAACAACTGTGCTAATTTTACCCCAAAAATCGTAGCACCTACCAGAAAAAAGAAAAATAATACAGCCAATGCCAGCACCGTTCCAAGTCCGGCAAATTTTTCTTCTCCAACCACATCAGTACTGACGTTTTCGTCTTCTTTCTTGTTCTGCAGATGAACTCCATATTTTTCCGGTTCCGGTACATAAAAGATAAATAAAAACAATGTGGGAATGAATAAAATATATACCAGATAAGAAAAATGCCAGTTTATTCTCAAAAGCTGTCCTGCTGCCATTGTCATTAAAGATGTTCCAACACCGCCTGCCGCTGTACGCCATCCCATATATCTTGCCAGTTCATTTCCCTGGAAGAAAGCACTCAGCAAACTGGCAGCAAGCGCATTTGACAAACCAATTCCAACTCCTAAAACAGCACGTGAAGCTAGTACTACATAAAAACTTTCTGAAAAAACCGGTATGATTGAAGACACTGCTGCAATCGCGATACCAAGCAATGCCGTTTGTTTCTGCCCGATTTTATTTACCAGAAAGCCGCTCACCAGTACAAACACTGTCACAAACATGTTAACGATTGTTGTAATCGATTCAATCAATGCCAGAGAATGACCTTCAAATACTTTTGTCATTGCTGGAATTGTGGAGTTTACCACAGCAGGTGCCTGATCCAGCACACCTAATAACAAAATCGCCGTCAATAGCATTATTTTTCTATATTTGGACGTTTGATACAATGGAGCTGTTTTTACTAATTTTTCATTTTCTTTCATTCTCATCGTTCCTCCTGTTCCTGTATTTGTCTGGTCTTTCCTTTTAAATTTAGTCTCAAAAGAGAAACACTTCCCCTCCCCTGATAAACCAGATATAATTCCTCTTCAGTTTCTTCAAAATATACATCTGTCTCTGCCGTTGTCCACCACATTGATGGCTGCAATTTTATTTCTGCTTTTTTCTTTTTCAATAAATCCGTATAAATTTCCAGAATCCCTTCATCTTCTGTCTTGTAAATCACCTCTACTTTTCCCGTTTCCGACAGATTGATGTACTTATACCCAATCCTTGTTCCCTCTTTGATATTGGTCAGATATTGCTCCCCATGAGCACTTGTGATATAAGGAAAATCTTCCAGTTCTTTGTATCTTCCCATAGATGAGAGGACCCCCATATGGCCATTCGTAAGATTACAGCAGCAAGCTGCGGGATAAGATGCATTTCCAGATAATGGTTTTGGATTCATTCCACTGGTTGTTATTGTTATCTGCGGAATATGTCCATTCTCATCAAAAAAAATCTTCTCCGCACAGCCTTGTCTGCTATATTGATTCAACGAGGTATGTCTGTGATAAAAAACATACCACTGTTCTTTTACCTTCACCAGACCTCCATGATTATTTCCCACTGACATCACCTTATCTTTTTCACTTCGTCCCTCATATCCGATGTCTCCATTGCTCACAATAACTCCCCCAAAAACAAATCCTTCCATTGGTTTTTTACTCATTGCATAACAAAGTTGATGGGTATTCACAGAAGAATATAGAAGATAATATGTATCCGCAATTTTTCGGATTGATGGCCCCTCAAAATATTCATTGCCTTCAAATGATGTCCCTTTTCCATATGCCAGGCTCGGAATCACAACAACCGGCCCTTGTTTTACCGTCAGCATGTCTTCTTCTAACTGAATAACGCTCCCACCTTTCAATTCCTGTTTGCGATATTTGGGAATATCAACAATGCATGGAGCAAATCCAAAATATAAAAAGATACCTTCTTCTGAACAAATAACTGATGGATCATATGGTTGATTCTCCCTCATAATATTTCCATTACTATACCGGACTCTTCCATAAAATTCATATTGCCCTGCAGGTTCATCACATACCGCAACATGTATTTCATCCTGAAATTTAATGCAATAATACAAATAATATCTTCCATCTTTTCCCTGAACTACATCCGGTGCATAAAGTGGTAATTCTTCTGAGTTATAAGGATCCTGTTTTTTCCTGTAAATAGTTCCCTCATATCTCCAGTCTGACAGATCGTCTACAGGCGCTGACCATGACACATAATCTAATTCACAGAATTCTCTGCCGTTTTCCCTGTCATGACTTCCAAAAATATAAAGCCTGTCCTGAAAGATATGAGGTTCTCCATCTGGAATATATTCAGCCAAAGGCAAATATGGATTCCAACATTGTGTCTTCATTTTTCCTCCTTCCTCCAGAGATTGTCTAACCTCTTGTTTGTTCTGCATTCATATTATCTTATTTTTCACATCACTATCTGTCAATTTGTTCTATTTTCACTGTCAAAATCGAACAACTTTTATTCATTATACACACATATACTTTGTTCCCCACATTCTTCTATTGTCATTTTGCTTTTACACTTCAAAAGTACACTTAAATTTTCTGAAATATTTTCACTACAATAAAAATTATTTTTCACAAAAACAAAAACAGCTACCGATGCAAGAAACATCGCCAGCCGCTCTCTTCCGCTTTCATGATTTATTTTCAGAAAAATACTTATCCAAGCAATTCTCCATGATACTCTCCATTCTCCAGTTTAAAGAAAAACTCACTGTATGTATCCGTATCAAAAATTTCCAGTAACTCTCTCATATTCCATATCAGATTCAGGTTCTCAAATTCTTCCCGCTCTACCCAGAACGCCTTTCCCTCATCCGATGATTTTAAGTTTCCTGTAAACTGGTTTGTTTTATACAAAATCACAAGATATCTTGTGCCATCCTCCTCAATCCAATCCTTAAAACCACATGGCTGCGGATTCGATATCGTCAGACCTGTTTCCTCTTTTATCTCACGAATCACAGAATCTCTCAAAGATTCCTCTGCTTCCACATGACCTCCAGGAAATACAAGACCACCTTCATATTTTGTACCAATCTTTTCCTGAACAAGAATTCTGTTTTCGTCATATATAAGACACATATTTGTCAGTTCAACTTTTGACTTTCGACTCATCTTATTTAATTCCTTCCACTTTTTCTCTGATGTTATTCTATTCCTTGTATATTGCTGACGCACCGATCAGCTACTCCGCATGAAATCTGATGCGAATATTTCTGACACCCCAACAGGAGTTCAATCCACACTCCCGCGAAGGGAGTGACGATCTTGTAAGACAGAATGATGGCAGCTTTATCACATTTCAATCCACACTCCCGCGAAGGGAGTGACAAGCTAGGAGGTGATGGCAAATGCCAGGATGGGTAATTTCAATCCACACTCCCGCGAAGGGAGTGACATCCGCATATTGAAGAAGTGGAGCAAAAATGCGTATTTCAATCCACACTCCCGCGAAGGGAGTGACGGTATTCTGGACGAATGCGAAAATATATACGGTATTCATTTCAATCCACACTCCCGCGAAGGGAGTGACGAAGCCGGAAGAAAGCAAATTAAAGAAAAATATTTATTTCAATCCACACTCCCGCGAAGGGAGTGACTTGACAACTTTTAAAGGAGTGAGAATGTGGCAAAATTTCAATCCACACTCCCGCGAAGGGAGTGACTCCGGAAAACACAACACAAGGAACACTCGAAGTCAAATTTCAATCCACACTCCCGCGAAGGGAGTGACTCTACGCATCACTCGAAAACGGAGCGACAAAAATTTCAATCCACACTCCCGCGAAGGGAGTGACGGATTTTGGAATGAATATGGAGCGCAAATCATGATTTCAATCCACACTCCCGCGAAGGGAGTGACTTGTATCATTTTCGTATATCTTTATAATAAGTAATTTCAATCCACACTCCCGCGAAGGGAGTGACGTGTTTTTGCAGAAAAGTACAATTATAAAATCTTAATTTCAATCCACACTCCCGCGAAGGGAGTGACGAACTGCTTTTGTTGTAACGTGCACGATTATTATATTTCAATCCACACTCCCGCGAAGGGAGTGACTGATTTAATTGACATTAAATATATGCACTGGTGATTTCAATCCACACTCCCGCGAAGGGAGTGACCGGCACATGTGGACTGGTTCGCACCACAAAACAAATTTCAATCCACACTCCCGCGAAGGGAGTGACCATATAAAACAGAATTGGGCATTTGATTGTGGAATTTCAATCCACACTCCCGCGAAGGGAGTGACCGCGCTGGTGGAAATGGAAACCAATGTAAGTAATATTTCAATCCACACTCCCGCGAAGGGAGTGACAGAGTCAGCTTTATACTGCAACGGAATCTTTAGAATTTCAATCCACACTCCCGCGAAGGGAGTGACGTGTTGTAAACGACCAGAAAGGCTCTACATACAAAATTTCAATCCACACTCCCGCGAAGGGAGTGACATCGTGGACGCTGTCGATATTTTCGAGGAAGAAGTATTTCAATCCACACTCCCGCGAAGGGAGTGACGATATTGATTTTGCAATATCAGACATTCTTACCAAATTTCAATCCACACTCCCGCGAAGGGAGTGACGTAAATATCTTGCAATGGGAGTTGGCGTTGGGTACATTTCAATCCACACTCCCGCGAAGGGAGTGACTTCCGGCAAATTAGAACAAAAAGAAAGGATGAAAAATTTCAATCCACACTCCCGCGAAGGGAGTGACATATGACGGAGTATAAGGGAAAAGCCACAGAAGAAATTTCAATCCACACTCCCGCGAAGGGAGTGACCGCAATTTTACCTAATTTTAGGCTTTATATTCTTTAATATTACTCAATTCTACCAATATCATTCTCTTTTCCTCATCTCATTTCTCTAACTTTCACCTCTTCAACTAATTATTGTGCATTTTTTCTGGTGCGAATCTCCCAGCATTTTTATGTTTGCTTATCATCCGCACCCCAGTTACATAATAAGAATTCCATCCACCGAAATTCCTCTGTCTACACCAATATGTTCTACTTTTGTTTTATATTGATTTCCCAAATAATAAAATCTCAAACTATCTACTTCTTCATCAATAATATCTGTTAGCTTTGCCTTAAGCATCACACACTGTGCATTATCCAGAATACATTCAAAAACAGAATTTTGCACTCGCCGCCCATAATTTACACATTGTTTCGCCACTTGGCGTAACCTTTTCTTTCCAGCTGCTGTTTCTGTATTTACATCATATGTAATCAGCACTAACATACCTATTTTCGCCTCATTTCCACAAAAATACCGGATAACTGTCTAAGTCGCCTCTTAAATATCTCGCCAGTAACATCGCCTGCACATAAGGAACCATTCCCCACTCTATTTTTTCCTTAAGATATGGATGTGTCAATGTTTCTTTCTTTTTGTTCTGCCATTCTGACAACAACTTTTTTCTCAAATCATCCGTCATCAGTACTGCACCGTTTTCTTTTGTCATGAAATTTTTCCCAGTAATTACTTTCTTATTAATCAGTGATAAAACAAATCTGTCCGCCAGTACCGCTCTTAACTCTTCAATCAAATCTAATGATAATGAGACTCTGCCCGGACGTTCTGTATGGAGATATCCTACATAAGGATCCAAGCCAACACTTTCCAATGCCGAAGTAATCTGATTTGTCAATAAGGTGTACACAAAAGACAATAATGCATTTACATTATCCAACGGTGGTCTTTTATTTCTCCCCTGGAATTTAAAATCTTTTTTCTGCTGCAATATCAACTCGTCAAATACTCCAAAATAAATACTTGCTGCTTCTCCTTCATATCCTCTCAGTTGTTCTTTTGACTGACTGTCCTGAATATAGTTTAGCGAATTTTTCAGATACTCCGATGCTGTTTTTACTCGTTCTACATTAATTTGCAAGCTATGATCTCGTGTTGCACGCTCCAATACCCATCTTGCGTTATGCACTTTCCCTAAAATGCAGTTTTTTGCAATCTCAAGGCTTTGATCTTCATTTTTTGCGCTGACATACTGCTGCTCTCTTAATATGACATTTCCTTTTGTCTTCCCCGTTACCCTTGCTAAAAATTTGCCTTGCGGAGTCATGTAGCACAGAGAGATATTTCTCTCTGCGCATGCTCCCATTAAAGCCGGACTTGTTCCCCTATACCCAAAAGAAACAATTCCTTCTAAATTGTGCAAAGGCAGGCGGCCTATCTCTGTCATTTCTTCCAAAACGACAATATTTTCTCCATCCAACGCCAGATAACTATTCTCAGAGGTTACATATAATGTATTCAATAATTTTTTCATTCTTCATCCTCCTTTAGCATCTGATGAATATAATCCTTCACGGAACCTGACTTTCCGAGTTTCGGCAGGCAAATATCCTTAAGTGAACACGCCGTACACGATTTACTATATTTTACTTTCGGAGTATATTTTCTTTCAAAGTACTGATGCATTTCTTGAAACATATTCTTTACTTCCTGACGTAAATCCTCCGTAATCTCCACAACTTCACGCCGCCTCGTTTCCCCATAAAACAGTGCTCCTTCCGGAATATCCGTAGAAAACATTTCTTCCAGACACATCGCCTGAGCTGCCAGCTGCAGACGATCTTCCTCTGTAAGTTTAGGTTTCCCCTTTTTATACTCTATTGGATAAACTGAAAAATCGCCTCTATGCCCATGCAATTTTACTCCATCTTCACATCTATGAAATTCAACAACATCACATTCTCCGCTAATTCCCATTTTTCTTGAGGCAATCGGAAGAGAACGGGCTACAAGTAAGTCTTTTCTCTTTTCCACAAGATAAGGATCATGTGCTTTTTTATGTATCAATTCCCCAACAACTGTATGGACATTCTCAGCCCATTGTTGTTCAATATGGATCAGCGCCCATTGCCTCCTGCAAAATTTAAAATGTTGAATACCTGACAGCATCAAATAATCATCTTCTGCATATTCCATCAAATCATCCTTTTCATTTCTACTGAATCTGGTATATTTTCCTCATGAACCTCAACAATATAATCTCTATAGCTTCTAGGATATTCCACTTCCTCTTTTTTTCGTACCTCCACAGAATCAAATAATTTATAAGCCGGACAATCTCCTAATTCTTTGCTGTGTTTAAATACGATCAGCTCCCGAACTGCCATATTTCCTCTTGCAGCAGAATGATCATGTTCAAACATATTGATAATTGCTTCCCACAACAATTCAAGATCTTCCTCTGAAAATCCTGTCACTTTCCGAGCCAGATTGGCAGATACATACCCTTCTACGCGATACAGTCCATAAGGTACTACACTCTTTCTTCCCATCTCAGTACTCTTATTGGCAGCATCTTTTTCTGTAGTGATCGCTACTCTCGTGATCGTAACTTCCTGAGAAACAATTGGATCAATGCTTCGTGCAAATCCAAGCTGTACCGGCCCTCTTACCTGTCCACAATTTAAAGCTGCCTTTACAAAAGTTGTCATCACAGCACCAAATGTTCGGATATCAAAAAAGTTCTGGCACATATAATCCCGGATTTTGATATCAACATTCTCATCATTTTTCTTTAATTTTTTTAAAGATTCTGTTACCTTTTTCTCGTCAGTTTCCTCCACTCCAACACTTGCACATGCTTCACGGTCACTTCTGTTTAGAGGAACATCATCCTTTATATAAATCTTATAGCCTTCTGCATCTTCTTTAACCGTCTCAATATAATTCCGGATTTTTCTTTTCAAACAGACATCTGTGACTAACCCAAGGCCACTTTCCGGATCAATTCTCGGCATATTCCCCGCATCCGGATCTCCGTTCGGATTTCCGTTTTCCACATCAAATAAAACTACAAATTCATACCTGTTTTTAATCACTTCACTCATTTATTTTTCCTCCCTTTTTTCATATTTTTTCTGTTTCTGATGATAATAACCGATTGCAAACATTCCCTGCTCTTCCAATGATAAACGTTTTGGAAAACCTTTCTCACAATCTATCTTCCACATAAGTTCAGCTAAAAGTTTTTCATAATATTTTTTAGCTCCGTCCTTTTCTCTTCCTATTTTCTTCAAATGACTATTTTTGAGCTTGATCAAAATAGGAAATACAGATGTAGGTGTTCCGCATGCTGAATTGTAATACCGGTCTCGGATTGTCGCCTGGATATCTGGATTTGCTTCTATCTGTATCGCTTCCAAAACAAAAAACAACCTTCCAAGCACATACGCAATATCATTGCTTTCTTCATTCAATCCCATATAATCCTCTCCTTTCTCCCAGTTACGATTTCTCATTAAATATGCCTTTATAATAGCGATTCTTCTCCAATTAAGTTTTCCTTCCTCCTGCTCTGCACGGATGCGGATCAAGGTATCTGAATACAAGCGTTCCGGATATCTGCTGCCGGATAAAATTGCCCGAAAAGTCATGGCAGCCATGTTTGATACCGGTTTTTTATCCGTTGATTTTTTATTAACCGTTTCAAACAGCATTTCCCTCACACTCAGATACTCTTTCTGTTCCCATTTGGGTCTGATCAACTCCATCCTCTTATAGTGAGCAGAAATATTTTTCAAAATGTTTCCAAATGAATTTTCATAGAAAAACCGCACGGATAATCTTGCCGCATTTGGCGCTAATCCAAGAACATAAAACCTTTGTTCTGGATCTAATTCATTTCCCTGATGTATTACAGACCGTCCTAACCGGATCCGTTCAAAAAGCCCCTTTAATTCCTCCTGATTGTCCGTAGGTGGATCCATACATCCCATAAATACAGCCTGATAATCTACCTCCGCACTTTCTGCCCAGAAAACGACCATCGTATCCCCAATCTGTAACGAATATGTTCTGTTCGACAACAAATAATTCAGTGCCGTTGTGTAAGCAAACTCTCCATAAGTTCCTACCGGAGCATTATAGCTTTGCTCCTTTCCATAGGACTCAAACGCAGGTGCATTAAAGGAAACCAGTGCCGCTCCACTTGACTGCGCACCCGGAACACCTTTGATTCCTCTGTGGATTCTTGCTATTTCTGCTCTTTCTCCCGTCACAAGACAAATTCCCTGGACATCTTTACTCTCCCCGGAATTATGACTGTCCCAAGCCACCTTGACCTCTGTATCATCCTGAGCGTAATCCATGTCCATTCCAAAAATCAAATTGCTTCCATCTGTAATTTCTTCCCAATTATCTCTGATTTCCGGATGTTCCATTGCTTCTTCAGGATTCCACTTTTCAAAAAATAAGTATACTGCCTTGGCCATCGTACTTTTTCCCGGAGCCAATATAGATAGATGTCTTTCCCTTGCAGCATCAAAACACTCTTTTGCTCTCTTTTTGCTTTTTTCATCTGTTTCCTGGCTGATCCCAAGTAAATATTTCGCATTGTCACACAAAAAATTAGCAGATACACCCGAAGATCTTGTAACCATCTCAGGTACTAAAAACACTTGAGGAACCTGAACCGTTTTCTTTCCCCGCTCTTCCTCTGTCTTCAAACAGCTGATTCCCTTTACATCTCCCTCTTCAGACAGATTGATTTGATAAGATACTTTTGCACTGCACCATCCAGGCTTAGGTACCTTTCCCTCCTCTGCCAGGTTTTCATAATATTTCGCAAGCGCCTGCAAAATCATCGTATCACCTCGCAATTCTGCAAATCTATGACTCCACGCTTCATAACCGCCCTAAAAAACATTGGACTGATATTTTCTTTATCGCTATAATCCATATCAAACAACATCAATCCGAAATCTTTTTCAGGCACATCGTCAAAAGCGGTCTTAATTTCCTCTTCCTCACATAATGCAAAGTTTGCCGGAAACTCTCTGCATCCAAAATATGGCATATGATAACACTCTCCTCTTCTCAGACGTCTCATCATAATATCCTTAAATTTCCCTGGATTATCTGTTTCATTTGCCTTCTCTGTCATCTCAAAGTGTGCTTCGATTACATACTCCACATTCGTCAAAATCATAGAAGCTCTCTGAACGATTTCTTCTTTACTGCTTATATAAAGAGGTTTCTTGCCCCCATTATACGCTGACAGTACATTACTGGCTAAAACCTTACTCTTCACTTCATTTCTTCGTACACTTGTAAAATGAATCGGATTTTTTACATATATCTTATCAATGATCCACCGCATCCCCGGATGCCAGTAAATAGCTTCCAAAATTCCTCTCGCCGCCGAAGGTGTCATTACGTCATAAGAGTATCGTTCTACTTTTAACTCAGGACGTGAAAATAATGCATAATCTCCCCAGACTTTTACCTTTACTCCCATTCCCATATTCTCACCTCTTTTTTCATTCTCATTATAAGATCACTCCTTCCTCGTAACACGCTGCAATATAATCTCGTGGCTGATAATAAAAATCTGTATTATAATCTGAAATATGCTCATCAATCCATGAATGATATACCTCCCAAATTCCCTTTATAACTTCCTCATCGCCATAGGAGTCTTCTATCAAACGCTCATATACTTCTCCTATATTCCAGTAATCAGGGACTAAATACTTACACTCCTTCTCATTATCAAAATTTCCCAATGTTATCTTACTTTCCTCTATAAATTCATCCGCCACCTTCTCAATTGGCTCGCAGTGGAACACATCTGCATACTCATAAATTCTCTCAATCCGTTCTTCTCCAAGAAAATCTACTACCTGTTTTCTCGTTCTTTTCACTTTTCTTCCAATATATTCAATCAAACTACATGTAAAAAATAGGTGATTGTTATTTTTTCTTGCCATATGACACCTCACATCCTACAAATTTCAGTGTATCCAAAGCAGAAATCGTATGAAAGCTAATCTGATGAGTAGGATACTTGAATTTTACCAACTCCCAAAATGCAGCCCTTGATATTTTCCCATCAATAAAATTCTGTATATAATTATAAATCGTATCATCTGCCATTGGTCCTTCCACAATATCATATTTGTGTGATTTCCCCTGACGACACGCCACAATAAAATCCAACCATTCTTCTGTCATTTCTTCAAATAAAAGGTAATTCAATTTTTCATTTGGCTCATATTCGTATTGATTAACATATCCCTTTTTTCCATATCTCGTAGCCCATCGTTCTGCTTGTTCCTGATATCGTGTGCAATAAAATCCAAAATAAAAATCTTTGTTATATTTCGCTTTTCTAATCTCAGGATATTCCACTATCGCATTACTTCCATGATATAAAATCATCCACATACTCCTTTATCTATTTCACCTTATTATTCTCATTATTTTATCTATTCTCTTATATTGTCAATATATCATACTTTTCCTTACTAATCAACCCAAATAACATTTTGTTAAAATACTTCTAATGAATTTTTAATATACTACATTTTTCTATTGTACTCCTTGAGCCTTAAAAAGCTGTATGCTATACTTACCTTGTCGGATTTTTCTGTGGATTGAAATATTAGTAGTAGCTTTAACTACTGCAAAAGAAGCAGTGTTTATGATAGAACTCCTCAAAGTTCTGCATATTCACTGCTTCTTTCATTTCCTATCCATTCTATTTCATAATTCTTTAAAAAAACAATACCATCCCATTATCAATTTCTAATTCCAGCCCCATCTCTTCTGTATATCTGCTCTCATCTGTCAATTCATAAAAATCTTCCATATTTTCCGCTATTGATTTCAGCATGCCGGCGCCATACATCTTGTCAAATGTCTGATCATACACTGTAACGCAATATTGAGTTGCATTTCGCATCCCAGATCTGGTAAATCCTTTCACTTTTAATTCTCGGAGAATCTTATCTGCTTCCTCTTCACAATTTATAAAAACTGTTTTTGTATTTTGTTCAATCAATCGGAAGTCTTTTCCTACTTGCGCAAACCGATATTTTATTTTCTTATTTGTAAACTCGTCCATGATTTTTTTCTTATCCAGACTTTCTCCCTTGATATGATACAGCATTTCAAAATATCTTGTAATAGTCTCTCTATCTGAGAGATTCCTTCCATCTGCTATCAGACTTTTTGTTACATCGATCTGCTGACGCTGTCCTAAAATGTTCTCTTTTTCTTCAAATCTAAAAATCAACACTTTACTCTCTTCCACCTTACGCTGCCCTTCTCTGTTGCATCGTCCTGCCGCTTGTATCATGGAATCCACTCCTGCCAGTTCTCGGTAAACTGACTGAAAATCAAGATCTACGCCTGCCTCTACAAGGCTGGTGGAAATGAGAATACATTTTTTATTTTCCCCGAGCCTTTCTCTTATCTCATTTAAAACCCGTTTTCTATGCTTCGGATACATACTTGTGGATAAATGGTATACACCGTCTTCTTTTAACTCTTTGTAAATATTTTGTGCTCTCTTTTTCGTGTTGACAATACAAAGTGCCTGATATTCCTCCGTTAGCTTGTTCATCAGACAATCTTCCGTCACTGTTCCGATATTTTCAAACAATGTTCTCTTAAAAAAATGAAATTGTTCATCCATTCTAGGACACAGCTCTGTTGCTAAGACTTCACTCTGGAAAAATGATTTTAAAGCCGGCTGAGTTGCTGTACACAAAACAACACTCGTCTTATAATTATTGAGAAGTTCTTCTATCATTGCAATGCACGGTTTCAGATAATCGTTTGGCAACATCTGCGCTTCATCAAAAATAATCACACTATTTGCAATATTATGTAATTTTCTGCATTTGGAAGGCTTATTTGCAAATAGGGATTCAAAAAACTGTACGTTTGTTGTAACAACAACCGGTTTATCCCAGTTCTCAGCTGCAAGCTGCATTGGCTGAAGTTCTTCCGCTCTTTGAGAATCCACTTCATAAGCAATATTACAATGATTTTCCAGCACATTTTCGTCTCCTAAAATCTCTCCGAACACCTTCGCATTCTGTTCAATAATACTTGTATATGGAATGACATAAATTACCCGATCCATTTGATTTTCGACTGCATGACGTAATGCAAACGCCAAAGAAGCTATTGTCTTTCCACCGCCAGTCGGAACTGTCAGACGAAATAGTCCTCTCTCAGATCTTCCTTCTTCTAAACAATGCTTTAAAATTTCTGTTCTCCTTCCATTTACTGTATCCATGTCCTGATTTTTCAGCCATTCTGAAACATGCTTTTCCAATTTTTCAAGAAGAACTCCCACCGGTTCCCCAGAATTTCTTACCTTTTTCCCACGACTCATAAATGCCTCTGTATCTAGGAAATCAGCATCGACCAGACAAGAATACAACATTCTTATAAAAACACTCATGGAAAAATCTAGATTCACTGTCTTCTTGAAATCAAATGGATCCGTTACGATTTCCGGAATATCAATTTCTGTCTGATATACCTGATAATCACTGATTTTTTTCTTTCTTCTCCCCATTAGCGTAGGATCACCTGCATTGTCATAATTACTGCCATAATCCGGAAGCCCGGTATGATGCCCACCGATGCAATATTCTAAAAAACGGTACTTTCCACCTTTCTCCACGCAGACCCTCGCTCCTGCCGTAGAGTGATCCACCCTCTGATTACTTTCCCCTGTGATCCTTTTCAGGAAATCCACAGAATACTTTCCAATATCATGTAGCATCCCATTACAGTAACCCCAGTCTTCTTTCCCAAATTTTCCCGCAAATTCTCCTGAAAGTTTTGCCGTTCCTTCCAAATGATTTTTTACTGTCTGTATCCTTTTTTTATCTTTTTCATCGATATGTGCTATATATTCCATGATTTTCCTTTAACCTTCCCAATGCAGATTTCATTCTCCCACCTTACCAGAATACGCTTTCACTCTTTACAGATATTCAGTTACCTATAAATGAGCAAGTTCGTGATTTTGCATAAAAGAAAGACACCTCGATTCCATG
>OLSH01000821.1_pt1 | contig 21277 bp, 20 predicted proteins | sample 1643221 | NCBI WGS metagenome assembly OLSH01 (sample SAMEA3136681, study PRJEB25190) | human gut metagenome | biome: human gut; feature: human-associated habitat; material: faeces | place: Austria | collected 2013 | reverse complement strand
AACGGTACGCTACGTGGTGTGGAAGGGGAGGTTAAAATCTCCCCTATCCGATTGCACGCATTCCGAAGGACATGTATTGCACGTGAGCGGCCAAAATACGGCTGCTAAGTGTTCATAACTAGGAGGATAGGAAAATGAAACAGAATCATTTACTCAGTGTAAGGAATGTAACCGTCATGGCCATGTTTGGCGCTCTGGCGGCAGTGCTCATGATTTTTGAGGTGCCTCTTCCGTTTATCGCGCCGTCGTTTTATGGCATGGACATCAGCGAGGTGCCGGTGCTGGTGGGAACCTTTGCCCTGGGTCCTGTGGCAGGCGTTGTCATGGAGCTGGTGAAAATCCTGGTGAAGCTGATACTGAAGCCCACCAGTACGGGATTTGTGGGTGAGTTTGCCAATTTCTGCTTTGGGTGCTCCCTTTTGCTTCCGGCCGGTATCATCTACAGGCTTAAGAAGACAAAAAAAGGGGCTGTCATGGGAATGGCGGCAGGAACCGTAATTATGACAATCGTGGCAGTGATACTCAATGCAGTTGTCATGCTTCCTTTCTATTCCCATTTCATGCCCCTTGACACCATCATTGCAGCAGGCGCAGCCATCAATCCTGCCATCAGCAACGTATGGACATTCGTAATCCTGGCTGTGGGGCCCTTCAATATACTGAAAGGAGTTATCGTAAGCCTGCTCACCGCCCTGGTCTATAAGAGGGTCAGCGTCATCATCCATTCGGATTCAGGAAGACGGGCGGTTAAGGCTTCTTAAGGATAGGCGGCAGGATGGGCCTGCCGGTAAAGACCAGCGCCCTGTATTTTGCTCAGATGGTATTTTGAATAATTTGCCTGCCTTGCAATCCCGTGTACGTTCCTTGGTTACAGTGGGATGATTTCCCCGTCATCCGGCACCAGCAGGTTGCCGTGATAGTATTCCCTGCCCTCGGCCGTATAAAGGGATTTGCGCTCCGCCAGGTGTTTGTCCTCCGTATGCCATAGTACAAGGTTGGGGATGGAGAGTTCCTCCGCCAGCTCGCAGGCCTCCTTTACCGTGCTGTGGTGCTTTTCGTAGGGTTCGAAAATCTCACGGTCGCGGTACAGGCAGAAGGCCTCGTGAAGCAGCCAGTCACTGCCTTCCACGTAGGGGCGGCACTCCGCGTTATACGGCTCGTCGCCTGCGCAGGTGAACCGGCGGCCATTTTTCAGGGTGGTGGTAAATCCGAACTGCTTGGCCTTGGTGGACATGATGTCAAAGAAGGTGACGTCATAATCCAGGATATGGACTGTCTCGCCGTCCTCCACCGGCACCAGGAAAATGCGGCTTCCAATCATCTTATAGAACTTGCCCTGAATGGTCAGACGGCAGATGGTGGAGATGGTATCCACCAGCCCCTGGTGGCAGTAAATCTGCAGCTTGCCTTCATACTTTCCCTTTTTCATGGCGGCAGCCACCATGCGCACCATCCACACAATGCCCATGATGTGGTCCGTGTGCTCATGGGTGACGAAAATGTTGTGGATATGGCACAGGTCCACATTCATATCCTCCAGGATGCGCAGGATGCCGTTTCCTCCTCCTGCATCCACCATGAAATATTCATCCCCGCCCTTTATGGCAAAGCAGGTGTTATAGCAGCGTGTGGCCTGGGCGTTTCCTGTTCCAAATACGTATAATTCCTCCATTGGCATCTCTTCTCCTTAGAAAAAATTTAGATAATCTTAAACCTTTGTTCAGTTGGAAAAACTTTTCATTTCATTAAGAATATGTTACTATAACTTTAAATAAAATGCAATTGGGATTGGGGGAACATGATGGTGAGGGATTTGGCATATCTTAAGCTCCTGGCAAAAGAATACCCCACAGTTAAGGAAGCTACCAGCGAAATTGTCAATCTGACAGCAATTTGCAGCCTTCCGAAGGGAACAGAATATTTTTTCAGCGATTTGCACGGGGAATATGAGGCATTCATACACCTGCTGCGGTCTTCATCCGGTATCACCAGGGAGAAAATCAAGGAGACCTTCGGCCACCTGATTCCGGAGGAGGAGCAGGTACAGCTGGCTAACCTGATTTATTATCCGGAGCGGAACCTGGCCCGTATGATGAAGCAGGGGCACTACACCGAGGATTGGCAGAAAATCACCATCTACCGCCTGGTACAGAGCTGCAAGGAGGTGTCCTCCAAGTACACCCGCTCCAAGGTCCGCAAGAAGATGCCGCGGGAATTTGCCTACATCATTGACGAGCTGCTTCACGTGGACTACAACGACGATAACAAGAAACTGTACTATAACGAAATCATACATTCCATTATTGAGAATGATACGGCGGACAAGTTCATCATTTCCCTGTGCCATCTGATTCAGAACCTGACCATTGACAACCTGCATATCATAGGGGACATCTATGACAGAGGCCCCAGGGCGGACATCATTATGAATGAGCTCATGTGCTTCCACGATGTGGACATACAGTGGGGGAATCATGACATCTCTTGGATGGGAGCGGCCACAGGGAATCTGGCCTGTATCTGCAATGTGCTGCGCATTGCCATCAGCTACAACAGCTTCGATGTGCTGGAGGACGGTTATGGCATCAACTTAAGGCCCCTCTCCATGTTTGCGGCCAAGGTGTACCAGGACGACCCCTGCACACGGTTCATGCCCAGGATTCTGGACGAGAACATTTACGATGCGGTGGACCCTGGCCTGGCGGCCAAGATGCACAAGGCCATTGCCGTGATTCAGTTCAAGGTGGAGGGCGCCATGATTAAGCGCCATCCGGAGTATGAGATGGACAACAGGGTCCTGCTGTCCAATGTTGATTTTGATAAGGGAACCGTGGTTATAGATGGGAAGACATTTCCCATGATGGATATGAATTTTCCCACCGTGAACCCCAAGAATCCTCTGGAGCTGAGCCGCGGGGAGAAGGAGCTGCTGCGCACCCTGCAGGCGTCCTTTAAACATGGGGAACTGCTGCATAAGCATATAAGGTTCCTGTACTCCCATGGGGCTATTTATAAATGTTATAATTCCAACCTCCTTTACCATGGCTGTATTCCCATGAAAAAGGACGGTACTTTCGATACTATCACCATGAACGGGGTATCCTATGGAGGGAAGGAGCTGATGGACTTCTTTAACCAGCAGGTGCAGAATGCCTATTTCATGCCCGAGGGGACGCCCGGAAAGGAGACGGCCATGGATATGATGTGGTATCTGTGGTGCGGGGCAAAATCCCCTGTGTTCGGCAAGGATAAGATGACTACCTTTGAACATTATTTCGTGGAGGACAAATCCACCTATAAGGAAGTGATGAACCCCTACTACCAGCTGAGCCTGAAGGAAGAATTCTGCAACCGCCTGCTGGAGGAATTCGGGCTTCCCGTTGAGGGCTCCCACATCATCAACGGCCATGTGCCGGTTAAGCTTAAGGATGGGGAGAAGCCCATGAAGGCGGGCGGTAAGCTGTTCATCATTGACGGTGGTCTGTCCAAGGCCTACCAGAGCACCACGGGCATTGCGGGGTATACCCTGATTTATAATTCCCATCACCTGGCCCTGGCGGAGCACAGGCCCTTTGACCCAAAGAAGGAGAGCACGCCCAGGGTATCCGTGGTGGAAAAGGTAAAGAGCAGGGTGATGGTGGCTGATACGGATAAAGGAAAAGAATTAAAAGGACAGATAGCAGATTTGAAGGAGCTGGTAGCTGCTTACAGAGAGGGAACGATTAAGGAAAGGGTTGAGTAATGAGCAGGACAGAATTTTTGCAGGGACTAAAAAGTGAGCTGGAAGGACGGGTACCCTATTCCGTCATACAGGAGAATTTGCGGTATTATGACTCCTATATTATGGAGGAGGCTGCCAAGGGCCAGACAGAGGATGAGGTCATAGAGAGTCTGGGCGGCCCAAGAATCATTGCCAGGACCATAGTGGATGCTGCCCTTGACACCGAGGACAGGCCGGATGGGTTTGATTCCTTTGAATCAGAGTCCGCCTACCGGACAGGGGCAGCAGGAAGCAGCCAGGAAGAACGGGAACCGTTCAGGGGAAGAAAACCGGAGGTCCATTATGTGGACTTCAGCAAGTGGTATGTCAGACTCATTGCCGGGCTGGTAGTATTCCTGGTCATATTCCTGGTGATGACCGTGTTCTTTGGCATCATGGGACTAGCTGGCTGGATTCTGTCCTATATATGGCCGGTGCTGCTGGTTATGCTGGCCGTGTGGATGTTCAGGGGACCCAGAAGATAATCAGGAGCTGACATTACGCTGATATGGCAGAAGCATATGGCAGGGTGCATATGGCAGGAGCTGTTAAAAAACAGCTCCTTTTTCTTGACAAAAATGTGAATAAATAATATACTGATTTCAATAAACGTAATATTTGCGTAATATTTACATTATCAGGAAAATAGATAAAAGTTAGGAGAATCAGCGTGAACATAAGGGGATTAAGGAAAGGAATCATAAAGGCATCAGGGCTTATGTGCCTGTGTGTAGGACTGTGGGGGATGAGACCCATGGACAGCCAGGCAGCTGTAAAGCAGGCAGAGGTCCAGACTCGGTCCTCCTATGTAGTGAAGATAGAGGCGCCCTCCGTGGACGTACACAGAAGTGCCAGCCAAGATTCGGCCAGACAGGGCCAGGTCATGAGGGGCCAGACCTATGAAGTGCTGGGAAGAACGGAACAGGGCTGGGTCAAGATACGCACCGGCGGAAGAGAAGGATACATTAAGACCTCCGGTAATGCCACAGTGGTGGAAAAAGCCCATGAAACCGTGGATGAAGACGCCAAGATGCGCCGTCAGGTAGTGGAGTATGCCCTTCAGTTCGTGGGAGGACGCTACCAGTACGGCGGAGTGGATCCAAATAAGGGAGTGGATTGCTCCGGCTTCACCAGATACGTGCTGGGCAAGGCTGCTTCCATCAATCTGCCCCATTCATCCACCGGACAGTCCTCTTACGGAAAGGCCGTGACAGAGGACCAGATGCAGCCGGGTGACCTGCTGTTTTATGCCGGGGGCGGCGGTATCAACCATGTAGCCCTGTACATAGGCAATGGGGAAGTGGTACATGCATCCACAGAGAAAACGGGAATCAAGACCTCCCCGTATGATTACAGAAAACCAGTTAAGATTGTAAGCCTGCTGTCCTGAGACAGCGGGCTTTTTTGCGGTATGGGCCGGCAGAGGAGCCATTTGAGGGCGGGATTTCATTTTTAATTCAAATTACTACATAAAATGTTAAAATACTTAAGGAAATATTAAATATGTCTAAAATTGTTGACGTAGGACAAAATTGTGATATAATGCATTTGTAATGAATGTAACAATTATGTAATAAATAAATCTCCGGCTACATTTAGTATAAAACCATGATGGGAGAGTTTCTTCAATGAGAAAAATGTTAGGCAGCCTTTTAAAGGCAGGAGCTGTATGCGGGATGCTGATGGTCATGAATCCATTTACTTCCCTGGCTGCAATCGGTCCTGGATTCACAGCAGGTACATACGTTGCCACTATTACAGCGGAGAGCGTCAACATTAACAAAAGCCAGGACAGTGAAGAAGTACTGATGACAGCCAAGACAGGGAATGTATATGAAGTTCTGGAGGATATGGGAAACGGATGGATGAAGGTTCGGGTCAATGACTCCGAAGGATTTTTGCCTGTATCCGGTAATGCTACCGTGGAGCAGGTAGGAGAAAATGAGATGGCAGAGGTACAGCAGGATGCCGTTGAGTCTTCAGATACATATAAGCGCCAGCAGGTGGTGAATTACGCCATGCAGTTTGTAGGCGGAAGATACAAGTACGGCGGCAGCGACCCGCGTACAGGGACGGACTGTTCCGGATTTACCAGATACGTGCTGCAGAATTCAGCAGGCATATCCATGAACCGCTCTTCCGGCGGACAAGCCCAGCAGGGAATTGCCATCAGCGCTGACCAGATGCGGCCCGGAGATTTGATTTTTTACGGAAGCGGAAGAAGTATCAACCACGTAGCCATGTATATTGGCAACGGACAGATTGTTCATGCTTCAACAGAGAGGACAGGCATTACAGTGTCCAACTGGGATTACAGGAATCCGGTGAAGATAGTGAATGTGCTAGGATAGGATTTTCAATATAAATAAGCAGGGCCTGCCGGAGTAATCCGGCGGGCCCTTGTGCTGTCCGGCGGGTCTGGATTAAAGGACATAAAAAGGGACCGTTTACCCGCGTTTTGCGGCTGAGGTCAAGGAGAATTAAAAGGAAGTAACAGCAAAGAGAAGTCTCCGGATAGGGGAGCTATCCGGGGACTTCTCAAGGGGAGTATAAATAATTAATAAGGATGAGGTCATGGTTTAAGGGAAACCATTTTACCTCATATTATTTATAATATATTTTATGGAAAAAAGCAACCTTTTTCATCAGCAACGGTAAATTAATTTGATATGACGAATGTCCACTCCATCCAGACAGACCGCTCCTGCAGACACTTCATAAAATCTCGGTATCAGACTGCACAGAGTTGTATCCACTAACATACCGCTAAAAATTCTTGTGCTCCTCTTTTTTTGTTTTAACTACCAAACAGTTTTTTTCATCCTTGTACGTGCTCGGACTCATTCCAAAATGCTGCTTGAATACTTTGGAAAACGCAAGCTGATCCGTATAGCCTACCGCATTTGCTACTGCGCTGATGGATATATCTTGTTTTTTTAAAAGCACCTTTGCTTTTTCCATTCGCAGATTCACCAGGAATTCCTGTGGGGAACATCCAAACGTCTTCTTGAAGCTACTTGCAAGGTAACTTCTGTTTACACCAATATAATCTGCCAGTTCATTGATTTTTAGGCGTTCATTATAGTGATAGGTGATATACTCCATCGCATGTTGTGCATACAGCGCACCAGAATAATGATGAACCGTATTGGCTCCCCTTGCCGTTTGCTGATAATCACCGATCAATTCTGCGAGAACAAGTCGAAGGAAAGCATTTCGCCTTAATTCATTGGCATAGGTCAATTGGTGGGCTTCCAGCATCTGACTGATGTACGTCCACACCTTCTCTACACAGTTAATCTTACGAACCGGATTTTTCAGGCTAAAACCTGCACTACTGACATATTCCTCCGCATTAATTCCGATAAATCCGACCCACATATAACACCATGGTTCTTCCCAATCCGCTTCATACCACGCTTCCACTCCGGGAGGCAAGAAGAATGCATCGCCAGCTTTCAATTGGTATACCTTTTTATTGATTTCCAGGGTACCCTTTCCTTTCTGAATCACGTGCAATACACTGGACGCTCTTTGATTCGGACCGAACCTGTGGGCTGGGTTACAAGATTCCCACCCGCAGTACGTCAGGCACAGTTCAAGTGAACCTTCCTGCATATCCCCGAGACATTTATATGTTGCTGAATTCGTAAATTCTATTGTATGATTCAATGCATCTTCTCCTTTACACAAACAGAAGTTATTTTTCAGCCTCCTTGAGTACATAAATCAACGACGCGAAATCTCCTCCTTTTTTATTTAAACGCTCTCTGTCCAAAGGTATTCCGACATACATGAGTTCATCACCATACGCCTGATATATGGTTTCTTCACATTGTACATCATAGAGTCTTTCTTTGTCCAACCCTTGAAGCTTTAAACGCAGCCAAGACGCATTTACTTTATTCAACTTTTGATAAAATCCGGCAATCGCTTGTTTTTTGTCCTGTGAAACTACCATCCATGCTGTATCATTTCCCTCAAACGGGCTGCGTAATCTGTAGAAATCGCCATCCATTTGAATCAATTCTCTGTTCTCCTTCATGAATTCAATCTGTTCTTTGACCATCTCCATCTCTCTATCACTTAACAAATTGAGATCCAATTCATACCCGAATGTGCCAAAATATGCAACATTTGCTCTTGTTGAAAGCGGAGTAACTCTGTAAAGCTGATGATTCGGCACTGCGGATACATGGGTCCCCATACTTACAATTGGATATACATAGGAAGTTCCATACTGAATTTTTGTTCTTTCATTGCCATCTGTGTCATCACTTGTCCATGTCTGTGGAGCAAAGTACAACATCGCCGGGTCAAATCTTGCACCTCCACTTGCGCAGGATTCAAAGAGAATTTCCGGAAATTCTGTTGTAAGCCTTGTATATAAATCATACACTCCAAGGATATATTTATGCATGACTTCCCCTTGCGAAGAAGCATCCAATCCTCTGCTATACGGTTCTGTCATATACCGATTCATATCCCATTTGATGTAAGAGATTGAAGACTCCCGGATGATTTTGGAAACCATCGCGTAAATGTAATCCACTACTTCCTTTCTGGAGAAATCTAATACATGCTGATGTCTGGAATGCGATTCAAACCGCTCCGGAACCCCTATGATCCAATCAGGATGTGCCCGATACAAGTCACTGTCTTTATTTACCATCTCAAGCTCTACCCAAAGACCAAATTTTAACCCCATTTCTTCCACTTTGTGAGAGAGTCCTGAGATACCATCCGGCAGTTTTTCCAGATTCACATACCAGTCACCTAACCCTCTGTAATCATCATTTCGGGTACCAAACCATCCATCATCCAAAACAAAAAGCTCTACCCCTGCTTCTTTTGCCTTTGCCGCAATATTTAGTATTTTCTCTTCATTGAAATCAAAATAGGTAGCTTCCCAGTTATTTAGAAGAATCGGTCGCGCCTGATCTCTCCACATCCCTCGCATCAACCGTTTCCGGTACAATTTGTGATACGTCTGGCTCATCTTGTTTAATCCCTGACTGCTGTAGACCATAACAACTTCCGGTGTCTGAAACTCTTCCCCTGCGCTCAATTCCCAGTGGAATCCTTCTGGATGAATTCCCATCATAACTCTGGTTATATCAAAAGTTGAAACCTCTATTTGCGCCAGAAAATTTCCACTGTAAACAAGACTGAATCCATATACATCTCCCTGATCTTCTGTTGTGTGAGGCCGCTTCAGCGCAAGGAACGGATTGTGCTCTGCACTACTACATGTCCCGGTCAGACTCTGTACCGCCTGAATTCCCATTTCCAACTTCCTGTTTTTCACATAACGCTCTCTGGCCCAAGCGCCGGAAAGATGCACCATTTCATAGTCCATATCCGGAAATTCTACACTTGCACTCATCGCACGTTCCAGTACGATTTTCTGATTTCCTTTCTGAACAATCCTGCTATTTCTTGTAAGAACGGGCATCTCTGCAAATACTGTATAAGAAAGCACCAGATCGGTATCCATAAGAGAATCATGAAGCAGAATCTCTAATGTCTGTGCTTCCTCGTCGTTTTCAGTATAAACAGCCGGTAACGGTGTAAGGTTTTTTTTGCCACCATAGATTTCATGTGACCGATAGGTGAAATTTACAATTCTGCTTCCATTTTCTTGTCTTACCGACAATGCGGGACTTCTGTAATCCCCTGTCCCATATACCGGATATTCCTGCTTTGTGTAATGCATAGACAGCGTTCCCGGTTCCGGTATGCAAATCGACATATGCGAACGTATACATTCTTCGTGAAGATAAGTAAAATCTTCTTTATCCCGAACCGCCTTTCCATAGTACAGGTTCTCCAGTTGACCATTCTCCATAATATGGATAATATAACTCACTTCTTTGTTGAAAATGTGAAATGTTTTTGTTTTTTCATGATACTTTATCGCCATAATTCTCTCCTTGTTTAAAAAAAGGCTGACGTAATCACTGTTACGCCAGCCAAAAATGTCTACGGTTATAATTTACCACCGCTGGTAGCAATTCCTTCAATAAATTGTTTCTGGAAAATCACATAAATGATAATCATCGGTACACATGCAATCAAAGACGCTGCCATCAGTTCCGGGAACTTCGCTACATACTGTCCCTGCATCTTTGCCAGTGCAGAGGAAAGAACTAACATGTCTTTGTCTGTGTTAACAATCATCGGCCACATCAGGTCTTTGAATGCAAAAACTGCTGTAAAAATTCCAAGTGCCACCATGCCAGATCTCGTCAGCGGTGCCATGATATAAAGAAAGGTTTGACCGATGTTACATCCATCCAGTCTTGACGCTTCTTCCAGATCATTTGGCAACCCCATATATCCCTGACGCAAAAGGAACGTTCCAAATGCTGTTACCATACCTGGGAATACCAATGCAAAAATGGTATTCAGCATCCCCATTTTACTAATCATCAGATACTGCGGAATAATGAAAATTTGCACTGGAACCATCATCTGAAACAATACCAATGAGAAACAAAAGTTCCTTCCTTTAAAGTGAAGCCTTGCAAATGCATACCCTGCCATCGTTGCCGTCAAAACCGCACATAAAACACGGAAGAGGATTAACAGAAATGTGTTTTTATACAGCATCAGGAAGTTCATATTATTCAAAACTGCTGTGAACGCCTCTGTTCTCCATAACTTTGGAAAAATTACAAAAGGATTAATTGCGGTGGCTTCTGTGACCGATTTAAAAGATGTCAGTATCATCCATAAAAAGGGGACCATCATCGTAATCGATATAAGAACCAATACAATGTGTATTACAATTGTAGATATTTTTCTTTTTGTTTCCATACTAGCCATTCTGCCCCCCCTAATTATAGAATACCCATTTTTTCTGTCCAATCATCTGGAATACGGTAAGAATCATCGTAAGAACAAGAAGGAGAACAACAATCGTTGCGCCATATCCCATATTCTTATTAATGAATGCGTATTTATAGAATAAATATACCAGTGACTGTGTCTTTTCAAGTGCCGGATTCGTCTTATCTATTACCATGTAAATCAAGTCGAATACCTGAAGGGAACTAATTACGCGGGTTACCAGCACAAAGAAAATTGTCGGGGACAATAAAGGAATTGTGATGTAAAAAAAGCTTTTCACTCCTGTTGCCCCGTCAATTTCTGCCGCCTCATAATAATCATGGGGAATCTCCTGCAGCCCGGAAAGAAATAGTACCATGTTGTATCCAAGTATTGACCAGACACCAATCACTGCAATCGAAAATACCGCGATCCTCGGATCAGAAATCCATTTTACATGAATATGGAACAGATTATTAATCAATCCAAAATCTGAGTTGAATAACCATCGCCATACCATAGCCACTGCTGCCGGAGCCGCAACCATCGGAAGGAATATGATGGTTCTATATACAGAACGTCCTCTCATCTTTCTGTTCAGAAGAACTGCCAGAACCAGTGCGATAGCAATGGAAAACGGAACTTCCACAATCGCATATTTTAATGTATTAATCAGAGCCTGCCATACTTCTTTATCTCCGAATACCTTCACATAATTATCCAATCCAACAAAAATATTTCCTCTTCCAAAGTCCCCTGTTTTGAAGAAACTTTGGTAAATTGTCTGAAAAATAGGAATGAGATTCAAAATAATCAACCCTACCATCGTTGGCAAAATAAACAGCCAGCCCCATAGAAATTCACTGCGCTCTCTGCTTGTTCCCATAAGTTTTCTCTTTTTATCCATGCAAACCACTACTTCCTTTAATACAGGCAGATTCAAAAGAATCTGCCTGACAAATTGAAACGTTTTAATGTGCTTCTTCCTCTAGCTTATTGTTCATCTGATCTGCCATCTCTTTGCACACATCTGCCATACTCTTTTGGCCTGTGTAAACACTCTTTAACAACTCACTGTCCTCATTCTCCCAAGTTACGGTAGATCTTGAATATGGCCTGATTTCCATATCATCCATCATGTTCAAATAAGCCTGTAAATTGAAGTCTGCTGAATTTTTCCATGCGTCAGATGTTCCCTTGTATGCGGACATCGTAACACCAAGTTCTGCCTGTTTTTCCTGTGCCTCTTTGGAACCCAAATATTCAATTAACTTCCATGCATTTTCCGTATTTTTGCCGTTGGCTGATGCAGCCCATCCAAGCCCATTGTATACGGAAGCTCTTCTTCCTGTTGTTGCATTTTTCGGAAGTTCTACAACATCACAGTTCTCAGCCGTGTACTCATTAGACTTATAGGCTGGAAGCATCCAGGAACCCTGGCATACCATCGCAACTTTACCCGACTGGAACAAAACATCCTCACTGTTTTCAGACATCGTCTCCAGAGAAGGCATCACACCATCCTGAATCCAACCTTCTAATGTTTCCATTGCTTCAATTGTCTTCGGATCATCCCAGCCTGATTTTGTCCTGTCATCATTAATGATATACCCGCCGTTATCGAAAACCATATTGTAATAACCAGCCTGATTGGTGTCATTTCTCATTGCAAGCCCATACTGACTTCCATCTTCTTTTGTCAGCTTCTTTGCCGCTTCTGTCACATCGTCCCATGTCCAGTCTGCAGTAGGATATGCAAGCCCTGCTTCATCAAACATCGTCTTATTGTACCACAGAGCGATTGTATCCACGTCCTTTGGCACTGCGTAATATTTATCTTTATATGTGTACAATCCCCAAATATCCTCTGGATAATTTTCAGGATCAATGGTATCACTTTCCGCAATTTTATCTGTTAAGTCTAGAAGCATACCGTTAGACATGTATCTTTCACTTTCGTTCGAGTGCATCCAAAATACATCTGGAAGAGAGCCGCCCTGTGCACCTGCTTCCAGCATGGTCCAATACTCGTCCCATTTTACCACAGTAAGCTTTGTTTTAATTCCTGTCTCTTCTGTGAAATCTGCGAGAATCTCTTTGATTCCAGGCTCCTGATAAGAATCCCAGATAGAAACAGAGAGTTCTCCACTGTTTGATTTTTCCTTGTTGTCATCTGTACTTTCACTGTTTCGGTTTCCTCCGCATGCTGCCAGTGAAAGTGCCATAGCCCCTGCCAACACCATAGCCAACGCCTTCTTGAATTTCATATTTTTCCTCCCTTATTTTTTTGTCAGATTACTTGATTTAGCATCTGTTTCATATGTTGTTTTTTATTATAATTTCACATGGAATAATGTTAAATGGAGATTTGTCTGCATTATATGGAAAAATGTTATTTTTATGTATTTTTTCTTGTTTCCATAACATTCTTCTTAATTTTTCAGCATTTTACCAATTACAATACCCTTTTTTTTGAATTACAAGATAATTTTTCAAAATCACCCCAACATTTTTCTATATTTCTTTTGCTTTTCTTCGTTCAGAACAAAACCTTTTGCAATCTGTACAAATCGATGTTAGAATACCTAATAGAATTGATGCTCATAAAAACGAGAAAGTCGAGGAAACCTATATGAATCTATTGAATGAAAACAACGTAGTCCATATCTTTTTAAATAAAATCGGCGATATTGTAATTGCGAATCTGCTCTTCCTTCTGTGCTGTATTCCCATCATCACTATCGGTCCCTCCCTTACTGCACTGTATCATTGTATGCTCCGTTCAATCAAGGGAAATGACTATGGAACAATCCGCACCTTCTTCCACGCCTTGAAGGAAAACTTTGTGCAGTCTTTGATTGTCTGGCTTAGCATGATTGCCGCAGCCTTTATCTTAATCACGAACATTGGATTTTTGTGGTCCTCCCCATCCATCACAGGACAACTCCTACTCTGCGCATCATTTGGAGTGGCTGTACTACTGCTCATTCTGGCGCTTTACATATTCCCAGTGATTGCAGTATTTTCTAACACTACCAGACAGCTTGTCAAAAATGCGTTTGCTTTCGCCTTTATGCACATTCCATCTACTTTAGCGATTGTGACAATTTCAACGCTCCCTATGATTATGACTTATTTAGACTTAAAACTTTTGCCGCTTTATGCCTATTGCTGGTTCTTTTTTGGATTTGGTTTAACCGCCTACATCAATTCCCTTTTGTTTTACAGAATGTTCAGGCCTTACTTGTAAAAGAGTAGCGCAGCCTTGCAAAGCTTGGGCGGGATTGTCTAACTAAACGACATTATACAGAAAGCCGCCCCTTTCTTATTGGAAGCCTCTGTATAACATCCTTGAATCCTCAGACCTGAATGCTATGGTGGTCAATGCCCGCCATATGAAGGCTGTCCCCTCACGCCTGGCATCCATCCCGGAACCCATAACGCTGGATCCAATCACAGATATCCCGGATAATGGGCAGAGGAGTTCCCCGCCGGATCACAATAGTATTCTGGTAATGGAAGGGCGGATTTAAGCTGGAGCAGGCCAGGCCTGTTCCGCGCACCAGGCTTTTTGGGATCAGGGCGGCGCATTCCCCCATTTTGGCTAAAGCGATGGCGGAACGCAGGTCCTCCGGTTCGGCGTAGATGGGCATCAGCTGTTGGGCGTTCCCGCAGGCTTCGTCGGCCAGCTGACGCAGATGGGTGTCCGGTGCCGGGAGAGCCAGAGGGAGGGGAGCGCCTTCCAGGGCGGGGAGGAAGGCAGTGACCAGCTCATCCTCCTGCAAGGGGATGTATTTTAAAAATTTGTTTCGTTGCCGGGAGGCGAACAGGGCCAAGTCGATTTCGTTGTTTTCCAGCAGGTTGCGGACTTGCCCTAGCTTCGGGGTGACTGCGGTGACTTCCACATCCGGGTAAGAACGTTTCAGCCAAGGCAGGATCCGCTCATAGTATAAAGGCTGAAACAGCCTGCAGACACCGATGTGGATGTGGTGGATTTTTGCTTGGCTCAGATCCTTTAAGGCTTCTTGCACATCCCCCTTGATTTTCAAAATGGAGCGGGCTCCGTTGATATAGATTTTCCCGGCATCAGTGAGCTGCATTTCTCCCTTGTGCCGGGTAAAGAGCGGCGGCAGTCCCTCGGCCTCCAGCTTGGAGAGCTGCTGACTGAGGGCGGACTGGGTGAGGAACAGTCGGTCCGCCGCCCGGGATAAGTTTTTTTCTTCTGCAATGGTAAGTATGTATTCTAATTGTCTGGTGTCCATCCATCTTCCTCTTCGAATTCTTTTACCAGCTCCATAGTAAGCTCATTAAAGTCCACTCCCCATGGGTTGACGGAAAACATCTGCGCTTTTGCGATCAGGTAAGCGAAATAGCGCTGGGGCCGGGTGAGCGGCTCATTTTTTCGGTAAATCGTTCCGATGGCGCAGGTCAGGGGCGGATTTAATGAAAAATACACTCGGTGCTGGTTCGGCCTGCAGTAAGCATCCGGCAAAAACCCCACCCCCACTCCACCCTGGATCATCTGGTCGATCAGAAGAACGTTATTGCTTTCGTATACAATGGTAGGTTCCATGCCGACTTCCGACAGTCGGCCCAGGACAACCTTCCGGTTGGTGGTGTCCGGCCCCCACATGACAAAAGGCGTATCCTGAAAACGTTCTACATTGATCTGGGCCTTGGGTGCCGTGGGCGGGCTTGCTAAGGAAGCCAGAGGGTGGAAATCGGGGACACAGAGATAAAGCTCGTCAATGCTGTTCTGCATGACATTGTAAGTAATCATATCCTCTTTCGTGACGGATCCTAGGACAAGGTCTGTCTCGTGGTTGTCCAGGGCCTGCAGGAGAGAAACCAGGTAGCCTTCTTTTATATCAATATAAATATTCGGATAGCGGCGATAGAATTGGGCGAAGGCCTTGCTGAATACAGTGCTCCCCCGGTGCGGGGTAACGCCGACCGTAAAACGGTCTGTGTACTGACTGCTTAAAGAAATCATGGACTGGTAGGTCCGGTTCTTTACCTGGATTATTTCCCGACAGGCTTCCAGATAGATCTGTCCAGCCGGGGTCGGGACAAATTCTTTTTTCTGCCGGGTGAAAAGTGTCTGTTTTAAATTCCGTTCCGTATTGCTTAAAAAGGAAGATAATGTGGGCTGGGAGATCCCTAGGCTGGCCGCTGCCGCAGACAGGTTCTTTTTTTCTGCAATCGCCACAATGTATTCGCAGGCTTTTGTATTCATCACACACCTCATCATAAGTTTGTAATGGATCAGTTCTTTTGTAGTTACATAAATTTTACTAATGGTATACATAGTTTTTTAATCCTTGTAAAATGTTTTTTTGCCTAATATAATAAAAATATCTTAGAAAGTAATTGTGCAATTCGCGGATTGCTTTCGAAAATTCTGCGCAGGGTTAGGAACAGTAACTGTTAAAAATACTAATAGTTCTATTAGAAAAATGTTGAGAACTATAAGAGAAATTAATGAAACTCAATACCAAAGAGAGGGAGAATTACTATGAAAAAAAGACATGTATTAGCGGCAATAATGACAGCGGCAATGGCAGTCAGCGCTTTATCCGGCTGTGCGGCGGCAAACAGCGCCCCCACAACTGCAGCGGCGAAGGAAGCAGCAGCTCCGGCAGAATCCAAAGCAGATGCGGCTCCGGCGGCAGAGGCTGGTTCCGGCACATGGCCCAACGGCGCTGTCCAGCTTTTGGTTCCGTCCAAGGCTGGCGGTGTAACGAATATTTATACCAGAAATATCCAAAATTATCTTCAGTCCGCCACCAATGGCAATTTCGCTACTGTAAACTATGATAATGAGACCGTAGGCTACGAGAATCTGCGTTCTGCAAAGGCGGACGGCAGCACCCTGCTGTTCCAGCACAGTACCATGATCTGCAAATACCTGACGGGAGCCATTGATTACAATCCCCAGGATAGCTTCCGGGTGGTAGGCGTTGCGGCTAACATGGGAAGTCAGGCAATAATCTGCGGGCCGGATGCTCCCTACAATACCTGGGCGGAATTTATTGAGTACGCGAAAGCAAATCCGGGACAGGTTACCACCGCAATTTCCACAAACGGTACCACCCATTTTATTTTCGGTCAGGTTCAGCAGAACTGCGCAGTTGAGTTAAATATGGTAGAATGTTCTTCCGAAGCAGATAAGCTGACGAACGTGGCGGGCGGCATTATTGATGTGGCAAACTGCTCTCTGGGCAATGCGAAGGAGTACGAGACGGCGGGCAAACTGAAAGTTCTGGGTGTCCTTGGCTCCGGCCAGCCGGAAGCGAATTATCCGGAATGGGAGCCGATTACGGATGTAATCTGGGAGTCCTATATTTACACCTTTGCACCGGCTGAGATGGATGATGCCACAGCGGAGGCTGTCAATGCAGCGCTGAAGGGGATCCCGGAAGATGCTGCCTACTGTGAGGCTGTGGAGAAGATTGGCGGAACAGCCATGTACCTGACCGTGGAAGAGGCCCAAAAGCATTTCGATGATACCATGGCATCCTTAAGTGAGGTGGCTGCGGGTCTTGGCATCAATATCCGATGAGCAACCAAACAAGGGATTTCCCCTTGCGCATAATAGAAGGCGGCGGCCTGGGCTTGCCCCTGCCGCCCTTTGTTCGTCTTTTCGGGCAATTAAGATGTCTCTTGCGGAAGTATTACAAGCATAAAATATCATGGAGGATGAGCTTATGAAGAACAAGGACCGGATCGGCGGTATTATCTTTGCTATTTTTGGGGCGCTGGTAACCAGCATGGCTTCAGGCATTCGTATGCCTGCAAATTTGAGCGAGCCGGGGCCAAGATTGTTTCCCTGCATCGCGGGCGTGGGCATGCTGATTTGCGGACTGGGGATGGCGGTTACCGCAAAGAGCAGCGGCGATGAGGCGCCTTTTTTGGAAAAGGCAGGCTGGAAGCGGCTTGGGATTGTGGCGCTTACCTTGGTTTTGTATTATTTTGGTCTGGAATATATCGGTTTTTTGATTATGACTCCCATTTTCGCCTTTGCCGTAATTATGATTCTTTCCAGCGGGAAGAAAATTAACAGGATTCTGGCGGTGATTGTGGCAGTCCTGACCACCGTTATCCTGTATCTGCTGTTCCAGAAGGTATTCGTGATCCTGCTTCCGGCGGGAAAGCTGATTTCATTCACATTGTAAAGGAGGATTTCCATGTTTTTTACACAGATGATAGCATTGTTTAATCCCCTGATGATTTTGATTATGCTGGTCTGCACCATTGTGGGCATTGTATTCGGGGCAATTCCGGGGCTGTCGGGCGGGCTGGCGGTATCCCTGCTTCTGCCGCTGACCTTCGGCATGGACGATCTGCTGTCCTTTGCCATGATGATTGCGGTGTGGGTAGGAGGGATTTCCGGCGGCTTTATTTCCGCAACACTGGTGGGCATCCCAGGCGCTCCGGCTTCCATCGCTACTTGTTTTGACGCATATCCCATGAGCCAGCGGGGCGAAACGGTGCGTGCCTTGGGTATCGGTATCCTGGCATCCTTTGCAGGTACGTTTTTGTCCTGTATCGTGGCCACATTCTTAAGCCCGTTTATTGCGGATTTCGAGGGCTGTTCGCAGCTTTTCTGGGTCTGTTTTTGTGCTGCGTGGGTGTAGCGCCTCTGGACGGCGCGTATCGCTTTACCTTTGGAAATATTTATCTGGGCGGCGGTTTGGATATGGTGGCTTTGATGCTGGGCGTTTACGCTATCAAGCAGGTTGCCTGCGATTATGCGAAGGGTCAGCAGGAGCTGCCGGATGTGAATGTGGGCAAAATTTCCGGCTTTGGCGTCAAAATCACGGATATTACACAAAATATCGGTATTATCCTGAAATCCTTTTTTATCGGCCTGTGGATCGGTTTCCTGCCAGGGATGGGCAGCGGGCTTTCGAATATGGTGGCCTATGCGCAGGCCCAGTCTGGCAGCAAGCATCCGGAAACCTTCGGGAAGGGCGAGCCGGGCGGCATCTGGGCATCGGAGTGTTCAAATAACGCCTCTGTGGGGGGCGCATTGATTCCGATGATTGCTCTGGGCATTCCAGGAGACGCGGTTACGGCGCTGCTGCTGTCGGGCCTGATGATTCATGGCCTGCAGCCTGGCCCTCTGCTGATTTCTTCCAATCCGCAGATCGTGTATCTGATTTTTGCGGCTGTTATGGTGTCTGCGGTTTTTGTTTTGGTGGAGCAGTTTTTCGGCATGAGGTGGTTCCCCATGCTGCTGAAGCTTCCGTATCATTATCTTTATGGCGTGATTCTGGTGATGTGCTTTATCGGCGCGTTTACCAGCACCAATACTACCTTTAACGTGCTCTGTGTGCTGGCCTTTGCGGCTCTGGGGGTGATGCTGGATGTGTTCAAGATTCCTGCCAGCCCGCTGATTCTGTCCTTTATTCTGGGCGGCAAGCTGGAAGAATATTTCCGCAAGGGAGTCAGCTATTCCAAGGGTGATTACAGCAGCTTTATCACCCGTCCGGTATCCCTGCTCTTTTTGCTGGTGGCCGTGTTCTGCGTGGTCAGCCCGTACATAAAGCCGCTGCTGCAGAAAAAGAAAACAGCATAAGTTCTGTATATACAGGATAAGGGAAGGGAGGATTTCTGGTATGGAAGAAAAAATGGAATTGACCGAGCTGAAAGCGGAGAAGGTGATGACCATCCGCGCCAATTGTCCGGACGATATGAGGATTCCGGTGGGGAAAAATGATTTCGGCCTTCTGCGGGCGATCTATATTACCGGTGGCGAGTTCCACGGCGCACGCATTAACGGGACAGTATTTCCTATGGGCGGCGCAGACTGGAATACGGGATTCGGCGGTGATGACCCAGAGCATTTTACCAGCGTGGACGTTTACGCGAGGTATCTGCTCCAGACAGATGATGGTGTGTTTATCGAGATACAGAATTCCGGGAAGCGTGATAAACGGGGCGGGCAGCCTTATATTGTAACAACGCCCAGGTTTTTTACCCCGGCGGGCAGGTATGAGTGGCTGAATTACGGTGCGTACGTGGGCGCTCTGTCTGGGAGCGTGAAGGATGGAGTTGGCGGCGTGGATATCGTCATTTACCGAATGCTGTGATTTGCCTGGATTAGGTGCTTGCCAACAGAATCTTACGCAAAATGCACAAGTGATTGATGGACAGTTCATTAGGAACAAGAGAAAGTGGAAAGCCGGTTTGCAAAAGCAGGCAGGCGAAGGAGGAGAAGCGAATGGCATTAAGTAAAGAAAGAAAAGAGCAGCTGGCAGAGCATTTGCGAGGAACCAGCGTTGCAAAGGAAAATATCACCCCGGAGTACCGAAAGAATCTGGAACTAGCGGACAAAGAGACTGTGATAATTCCGGTGGGGGAAAATGATGAGGTCACCTGCTATATTTTTACGGCGAAGAACCGGACGGCCAACTGCCCGGTACATATCAATGTCCATGGCGGGGGCTTCGTCCGTCCCCATGTGGAGCGTGATGAGATATATTCTGCCAAGGTGGCGGACGCGATCCGGGGGATTGTGGTGGATGTGGATTACAAACTGGCACCGGAATATCCGTTTCCCACGGCTTTTGACGAGACGTATGAGGTATGCCGCTGGACATTTTCCAAGCTGGGCGAATGGGATGCGGATGAAAAACGGGTTTCCATGGGAGGACACAGCGCGGGCGCGAACCTGACTGCGGCAGCGGTTCTGAAAGCGAAGCAGACTGGGGATTTCGCTCTGTGCCTGCAGGTGATGGATTACGGCGCTTTTGATATGGCTACGGATCCCGCAGACAAAAAGGAAGCGAAAACGAACATGATCCCGGTGGAGCGCGGACGAATGTTCACCGAGGCATACACCGATGGGGAGCTTGAGAAAGCGAAGAATCCGTACTGCAGTCCCCTCCTGGCAGATGATGAGATGCTGAAAGGCCTCCCGGAGACTTTAGTGGTGGCGGCGGGTTATGATAATTTCCGCTTTGAGGATTTCGATTATGCAGTGCGCGTGGCGGCCATGGGAAATAAAGTAACACTTAAATGCTTCACCCAATCCAATCACGGTTTTATCATACACTGCACGGAAGAGTGGGAGGCGGGCCAGGAATTGGTGATTTCGGTGATTCAGCAGGCAAGGCTGAATTAAAGAAGGCGAAATAAGAGCAAGCCCTGAACCCAGCATAAACACTGGTACTATGGGGCTTTTATCATCATTTTGCGGAAAACGGGATTTTATGGAAAAAAGAAACCTTTTTTATTTTATCGTATAAAAGTGGTGCAATTCTGCCATACTAAGGCTGTAACTAAATAAGAATGTTTTTAGGAGGTATTGAAGATGTCTAATAGGAATAACTTCAACAACGACATGGAAAACAACTCAAGAAACTACAGCCAGCAGAATAACAGCCAGAACAACTCTCAGAACAGCTCCAGGAACAGTTCTCAGAACAATTCCCAGAACAATTCCCAGAACAATTCTCAGAACAGCTCCAGAAACAGTTCTCAGAACAGCTCTCAGAACAGCTCTCAGAACAGCAGCCGCAACAGCAGCCAGAACAACAACTTCTAATATTATCGAAAAGGCTGTAGCGCACTGAGTACAGTTGATGGAAGGAGCCTGCTTCGCATGACGCGGAGTGGGCTTTTTCTTGTATTATAGGAAAGTCCTTGCTGAAACGAAGTTATGTAAACTAATGATTCTGC
>OLSH01000819.1_pt1 | contig 21308 bp, 24 predicted proteins | sample 1643221 | NCBI WGS metagenome assembly OLSH01 (sample SAMEA3136681, study PRJEB25190) | human gut metagenome | biome: human gut; feature: human-associated habitat; material: faeces | place: Austria | collected 2013 | reverse complement strand
ATTTCCAGGGATTTCCCAAGGCGCATTTTCCGTCTTCCGATACCGCATACTTTTCCGGCTCCCAGCATTCTGGCCAGCCTGTGATAAATCAACCCTGCAGGTCCCAGACCAAATATAGCAGCCTTATCTCCTTTTTTTATCAATGGCACCCCATCTTCATGAAACAGAAGACGTCCCGCACCGATGACCATCTCAAACATGGCAGCAATATCTTCCGGAAACTCTTCCGAAATTTTTCCCACAGCCGATTCTGCCGTATCCAAAATCACATAGTCGGCAAATGCATTCCCGTTTACTGTCCAGTACACAATACGGTCATTAATCTGTAAATCTTTGACCGCCACCCCTTTTTCAACAACTCTCCCTGTGCATTCATGGCCGATAATAAACGGAAACGGCACATTGGGCCAGTATTTTTCCGGAGTATCTGTTGCGTAGACTTTATTGTCTGTTGTATTGCATATTGCCCCTCTGGACACATGAATTTTTATCTGTGTATCCTTTTCTATTACAGGTACCGGCACTTCTCTAATCTTTACATTACACTTGCCTTCCACAACCGCAGCCTTCATAATACCACCTTTCTTTTAGAAAAATGGAACACATACAGATACTTTTGCACCTTCTATGCGTTCCATTTATTATGTACCCTGCTCCGGAAAAGAAATTAATACTGATAATCCAATGTTATCTCTTTTCCTCCAAGTTCTCCTGATTCCCTCATCTTTTCGATCGTATAATCAACCCGGTAACCATCCACCACAGAGGAACAGCCCTCCTGAAGGCTTCCTGTCTCACAGTTTTTCACAAAAGCAGAGAGTTCACTGATCCACTGTTCCTTGCACTCACAGGAGAAAGTTTCCGGCCCGCACATGCCCTGCAGCCACATAGTCACCTGCATAACTTCATATCCCTGCCAGGACGGATTATCCACACGAAGATATCCCCTTGTCCCAATCACCTCAACGCTTTCATTCCACCCATCCCTGAATGGCTTCCACTGAGGCCCCAAGTTCCTGATATCCACACGGCCAAGTTTCATTCCAATGTCAAACCCTTTTTCCATTTTCAGGGAAGCATCCAGGAAATAATCTCTTCCGTCAGCATTGTCATACCGGGTTTTACAGGCTACCGAATGAATATCGCCAAAACAGTATCTTAATAAATCCAGGTGATGACTTCCCGAGTGAGTCAGAAACCCTCCCCCTGACAGCCGTGCATCATCATGCCAGGAACCAGCTTCGTTTTTACCTGAAATTTCCGGCTCAGGTGCAGAATTAAAAATGCTGAACGTGACAAATTCCAGCTCACCCATCTTCTTCGCCATCTCTTTTGCTTTCCGAAAGCCCGGATTAAATCTCTTCATATAGCCCGTCTGGAACATGATACCCTCTTTCTGTACAAGTTCAACCAACTTTCTCGACTGTTCTGAGGTAATACAAAGAGGCTTTTCACAAAGTATATTCTTAAAACCTGATTCGATAACATCCACACATCCCTGGTAGTGCATATGATTTGGCAGCGCCACAATAATTCCATCGAGTTCTTTTTCTTTTGCCAGCAGTTCTTTATAATCTTTATAATATACTGCCCCAAAATGTTCACATGCCTTTTTGCCTTCCTCCTCGTCCAATGATGCTATTGCAGCCACTTTAGCTGTGTCAATTTTATCTAAGGCAAAAAAGTGGCATTCGGTTATGATCCCGGTTCCTAAAACTCCAAGTTTAATCATTCTGCAATCTCCTTTCATCCCTTGATCCCGCTGGATGCAACTGATTCTACAAACTGTCTCTGCAGTACCAGATAAACAATCACAATGGGTAGTGCTGTTAATGTACAGGCAGCCATTGTAGCGCCCCACTTCATATCATTTAAAGTTCTGTATCTGTCAATGGCAACCTGCATAGTGGCCATATAATCCTTTTGTACCGTCACCATCATAGGCCACAGATAATTATTCCACGACCAGAAAAAGTTGGTCAGTATTACTGTGGCAAAGGAAGGTTTTACCATGGGGACAATGATTTTGTGATAAATTCTCATATGCCCGCTTCCGTCGATCAGGGCTGCCTCTATATAATCATCAGGCAGACTTACCATACTGGAACAAAGCAAGAAAATAGAGAACGAACTGACGGCGCTGGGCAGGATCATTGCTGTATAAGTTCCTAAAAGATTCATTTTTGTAACCAGTAAAAACAATGGAACTATCATTAACTGAAACGGAACCATCATAAATGCCATTACCACCCCGCGCAGCAGTTTCTGCCCCGGAAACTTTAATTTTGTCAGCGCATATGCAACCATCCCCGACAGCCATGCATTCAAAACAACCGTTATCACAGATACGATCACACTGTTTATAAATGCACGAGGTACATTCATTGTCCGAAATACATATTTAAAGTGTTCCAGAGTAATGTTTTTCGGTATGAAATCCGGAGGATATTTTGCGATTGCATTGGATGGTTTTAATGCAGAAGACACCATCCAGTAAAAGGGGAACATTGCAGCCACCGCCCCGATCATCAGGACACCGAACAATATGACATTGGTTACCGTCTGCTTTTTACTCTTTTTCATCTAGGCCGCCCCCTACTCTATATCACGCTGAAATACCTTTTTCTCCATTACACTGATAATCATGATCAAACCGCCAACCACAACACCTATTGCTGAAGCATAACTCATATCGTGTATCACGAATCCCTGCCGGTAAAGATACAGCGATAGGGTGGTTGAACTTCCCATTGGCCCCCCTTCTGTCATAATATAAGGTTCGTTAAACAGCTGAAATGCCCAAATAGTAGCCATCATAATGCAGAACATAACAGTGGGATTCAAAAGCGGCAGTTTTATTTTCATAAATATCTGAAATGTACTTGCGCCGTCAAGCTTTGCCGCTTCAATATAATCTTTTGAAATCCCCTGATAGGCAGCTAAAAAGATAACGGTATAATATCCAATATCCATCCAGGCTTTTACCAGTGAAATAGATATCATAGACATTTTGGGATCTGTCAGCCAGTTCACCCCGGTAAGCCCCATGCACTCCAGGAAATAATTGATAGTGCCATTAGACCCCTGCAGCAGCCACTTCCATATGATGGATATAATAACAGAGCCTGTAACTACCGGTAAAAAATAAATTCCCCTGAATAAATCCCGTCCAATAAAATTGCGGTTCAGAATACTTGCAAATATCATTCCGCCTAAGATGGATATGGTAATTTGTATAAAAAAATAGATAAAGGAATTTCTTACCGCCATCCAGAACACAGAATCCTGAAAAAGCCTGTGATAATTATCAAAACCTATAAATTCCGTAAAGGAATTTGTCACCAGATCCCATTTTGCAAAGCTTCCGGCAATTGCCATAAATGTGGGATAAACCATAAACATGAAACAGAAAATTATGTACGGCGCAATAAATACAATTGCAATTTTATCCCATCTTCCTCTCGATTTTCCAGGCAGCTTTTTCATAACTATCAGTCACCTTCTCTCAATCCTTCTGCAGAATCTTATTCGCTTCCTCTTCCGCCCAGGCAACTGCTTCTGACGCCCCCATCTCATTATATGCCACCTTTAAAAATGCTGTTTGTAAAGGAAGCATAAGATCGCATTCATGAATGGTATTCATATCGGAAATAGTAGAATTTTTCCCAATCTCCAACAGTTTTGACGCGTTTTCCCCGAATTCTTCAAATACCGGCTTTATTGTATCGTTATCCTGTACATTCTCTAAACAGGGATACTCGCCTGAAACTGCAAAGTCTTTGGCACACTGTTCATCCGAAAGTATAAATTTGATGAATTCCCAGGAAGCCCGGCGCGTCCTGTCACGTTCCTCCCCTTCCGGAACCCCCAGTTCATCTATAATACATAGGTTTCTCACAAATCCATATGTATCGAATTCGCCTCTCTCGGTTCCATCCGGCACCGGTATTGGCCCCATGACATATTCAAAATCTTCCGCTGCAGAATTTTTAATAGTGGCCAGCATATCGGACTGTCCTCTGGCGGATGCTGTCTGACCTGTTACAAAGGGATCCAGGTCCCAAAGTTCTTTATATGCCCATCCTTCGTCGAATAACTTCTCATAAAACTCATACACTTTGATCATATTTTCATTATTAAACGTAACAGACTTTCCGTCATCCGCCACAATCTGGTTACCTCCATTGGCTGCAATATAGAATGGGTACATGGTAAACTGCCATCTCCACCACTCTTCCCCCATCCAGGGAGCGATTGCCCAGCGTTTATGATCGGGATCTGTCACTTTCTCCGCAAACTCAAAATATTCCGAATAGGTCTGCGGTGGGTCTTTCGGATCCCAGCCAATTTCTTCCATCATTTTTTTATTGTAAAACATTACATTCGGGGAGGTATACCAGGAGATGGAATAGGTATTCCCATCAATCCAGGTATAATTCAAATCAGGGTCCATTCTTTTCATCTGTTCTTCATAATCCGGAAAATGATTCAAAGGATACAATAGTTCATTATCCACATACCACAGGTCCTCTATGTTCAAAGACTGGTGAATATTGGAATTCGTCCTGGACTGGATATAAGTCATAAGCATTTCATTATCCGTATTATCCGGTGCAACACTTCCACTTACTTTGATATTGGGATATAATTTCATGAACTCCTCTACCTGCTCTTCCCCAAGCGCAATCCGCTCCGGTGTCTCATAATACCAATAACGTATGGTTGTCTCCGGCATATCGGAGATATCTTCCGCCGTGATCCAGTCAACTGTTGTCTCGTCTTCTGATGCCTTTTCAGAGGTAACATTATCCTTTTCTTTTGTCTCCTTCTGACATCCGGCCAGCATTCCGGTACTTAGAGCCGCAATAAGACTTATAGCCCATATTTTCTTATGTTTCATTTAGATTCCCTCCTTATTTTTATAATTTGTAACTGTTCAGTACCCTCATAGTTATGAGCAAAAATCTATGTCAAATCGTCGTTGGCGATGGAATTTTTGCATGGCTGCTGAACGTTTTCTTACGGTCAGCATAATAAATGCACCGACCGGCTAAATAGTTACTATAATTTTACAGTGCGCGCGCCGACTGTTAATTAACACTTTCCGTCTCTTATTTTCTGATTACACTATATCACTACGCTTACATTTTGTCAATTGATTATTTATATTTGTAACTTTATATTTTGCAATACGTCAACCAAATTTAGTATACAAAAAACTACAGTCAGAAGTTTCTCGCCGGAGCGCAATAAAAAATGCCAGCGGACTTTACAGACCATCTGGCACATATTTTCCCAATCTATTCTTTTTTAATTTGCAACTGTTCTAAGCTTTGACCTTCGGACAAACCCGCTGATCTAATCCATCCTTTTCACAGATTCACCGATCACCAATTCACCGGCAACACTTTCAATAACAGATTCGCCTGTATATCCGGAATGAATCCTTTTTATCAGCAATTCAACCGCTTTCTTTCCCAAAACATCTCTTTTCACATCATAACTGCAAAGTACAGGATGTCTCATATATATCTTCTTCATCCCGTCAAATCCTGCCACTGACACATCATCAGGGACCCGTATCCCCCTGTCTTTCAAAGCATTGATCAATATAAATGCCGCCGCATCATTACCGCATACCCATGCCGTCGGCGGATCTTCCATATGCAGAATTTTGTCTGCAAAGGAATCTGCTGCAGATAAATCTATAAAGCCATACCCGGAAGTGCTCAGTAATTCATTCTGCCTCTGCTCTCCCAATCCTGATGTCAAAAGCGCATACCGGTATCCCCACAGCCGTTCAACAAAGCTGCTGTAAACACCCACATCCGCAAAATACCCGATTTTTTTATGTCCACAGGAAATCAGATATTTTGTAACTAAAAATGCGCCATCCACGTTAGCACTGAGTACATAATCAGCTTTTACACCATAATGATGTAAAAGCATCATCAGACAGGGAATCTTTTCCTCAACATAATATTCCAGATAATTCTTCTCGATCTGTCCGAGGAACACAACTCCGGCCGCGTCCATTTCATAATAAACACTGGGAACTGTATTTTTTTTCTGCATCTCTTCGCTGACGGTTGTCAGCATCATACGATATCCCTGTTCTGCAGAATGCCGGAGCAAACTTGAGATCAATGGAAGAAAAAATTCATCTTCACGGTCAAACCTGTCATCTACGATCAGAAGCAGGTTTTTCTTTTTTAGTTTTATCTTATTTAATCCTTCGTAATTAAGCTCACGGGCTTTCTCCAGTATTTTATCTTTTAAAGCATCGCTGATCCCGGGTTTCCCATTCAGAGCCAGGGAAACTGCATTTTTTGATATATTCAACTCATCTGCAATATCCTGCATGGATGTTTTTCCCATTATTTTTTACCTCTTATCGACCACTGAATAGTTTCATTCTATTTTTCATTATTATATTCATAGATTTTCTTTTTGTCAAGTATCATCAAGTATTGTCAAGTGCCGTTTAGTTCAAATTATATTTTGTTTTAATATTAATCTCCGTATACATATATTCCTTTTCCGGGGTTCTGCCCCGCCTTAACATATCTGACAGGATCGACAGCGCCCGGTATCCCTGGTCATATCCCTCCTGATCAATGAGGAAATCCACGGTCCCCTCTAAAAGCGCCTTTTCATTTTTAGGTGTCAGGTCATAGATGATCACATACGGGCGTTTATGAAGATCCAGCTTATCAAAAGCCTTTTTAACCCCGGCCTGCCCGCCGGATGCCACAAAGATGCCCTCCAGATCCGGAAATGCCGACATAGCATTTACGATGATCTTCTCCACTTCATCTGTATGATCAAAGCTGCTCTGCACCCCCACCAGATCCATTTCCGGAAAGTTTTTCTTCAGCTCTTCCACAAAGCCGTCCACCCTGCGGCTGCCTGCGCTGTTGGAAAAGTACCCGGTAATGACCAGCACCTTTCCTTTTCCCCGCATCATCAATCCCATAAGGCCGGCCGCTGTCTGTCCGCTCTGCCAGTTGTTGAGTCCCACAAAGCAGTATCTTTTTGTCCCTACAATGTCAGAATTAAAAGTGACAACCGGTATATTCTTCTCCTCGGTCAGCTCATTTAACTTAACCCTGACATTGTCACAATCCACGGGCATAACAGCCAGCGCGTCAATGCCCTCTTCCTCCAGCTCTGTGATGGCCTGCATCTGCTCTGCCTCATCCACGGATGCGTTTTCCTTTACAAGCACCTCAATGCCCTGGTCCGCCAGCTTTTTTGACGCATCCCTGATCCCTTTGTTGACCTGCAGCATGAAAGAGGACTGGGACAACTGTGTCACAACTCCAATCCGCTTTCCCCTGCCGGCCTGTTTTACTGTATCATCAGCCTTTTTCCTGTGTTTTGGCACATATCCGATCTCATCAGCAATCTGCTCTATTTTTTTTGCCACTTCCGGGTTGATCCTCCCCCGGTTATTCAAAGCCCGGTCCACAGTTCCCCGTGACACCCCTGCCAGCTCTGCAATCTGTTGTATTGTACCTGCCATGATCCGCCTCCGGAATTTTTTTATAATAATAGAAAATGTAAAACAAGCATTTCAACATTCGCACGCAAAACACACGAATCCTCTCAATATAGCACGCGTTTTTTTCTATTATAATCTTCTGCACGCGTTTTTACAAGCAGTATATTTAAAATTAAAACTTATTTTTCTGCAGCGTTTGATATATTTCCAAGACCATAACAGAGATCTGCATATAATTCCTGGTATACGTGTCATCCAAATCGGATGTCAGACAGTCCTTGGTCTTCTTTATTCTATATAATAAGGTATTTCTATGTATAAACACATCCTGTGAGGTATTGAGCACGGACCGCTCATGTTTCAGATAGGAAGAGAATGTGGGAAACAGTCCATCCTTTTCCTCCTGTTCTCTCAGCCACAGCTTCCGAACGTCCGGATGACAGGCATACACCATTTCCTCCAGGTCTCCGGACAGTAGGATATAATTTGCAGCCGCCTCATAAAAATCAAAAATGCCGTCTGTCTGCCCGGAAAACAGCTCTCTCATATCCAAAGCAGATTTTGCCTGCCGGTATAGATGCGATAAGTTATAGATTCCTTTCATTCTCAGACTCATGCTCACATCAGCTTCTGTCTGCTTAAAGAGAAGCTGAATGCGGTCCCTTTTGAAATCTCCGCATTTACTCAGGTTCCATATGAGAATAAACCCTTTCTCCCCGCCCACGATCCTGCCCTCAGGATACATGTTCATCAGCGTAGTGCGCATGACCTCAGCCGTTTTCGCAGACATTTCCTTTTTATCTGCCCATACCAGGATCAACTGGTATTCGTCAGACACTTCCCAGCCGGCATAATGAAGTTTTCTGGCCAGCTTCTCTTTATCTACAGCTTCTTGGTTCAGGAGGCTGTGGAATACAGAGTTTTCTTCACCCTTTTCCTTCTCTGTATCACGTTTTTCCAGATACTGGTACATAATATGCAAAAGCATCTCCAATATTTGATAATCCCCATAGTTCAATGCCCGTTCCTTTTCTATCACATTGATCCTCAGGAAAAATTCATTTTGATATATCAAAGCACCTGTGATCCCCTCACAATTGAGAATTGTGCCTTTAAAATGAAACGGCAGGATCTTCTCATGTTCAAAATCATGGTCCGGGTAGTAAGATTTCATATATTCCAGGGCCTGGATGGAGGAATATCCGTATCGTGACAGATAAGCCCACTCCCTGTCCACATCATTTTCCCCATACTGAGAACTTATTCCCATCACCTTACAGTCTGCGTCAAACATGATCATGGGATTGTGGAAAACGCGAAAACAGGCATCCACCAAATCCTGATAAGACTTCTGGGCAGCCAGATCAAGGATATTCTGCTGCCAATCGTCATAAAAATCAAACACACTCTGGATAATGTCAAATCCCTCCGTCAGATTCACATCTCTGAGCCTTATACTGCCGCTTTCGGCCTCACATATCGTATCCTTGCCCTTGGCATAGATATATGCACAGTCTGTGGCATATACAAGCCTGGCACTTTTCAAAACCGGCGGATCACTGTCACTGAGATTTAACTCCATATCAAGAAAATATATCCTGTTTGCGATCATATGCATACTTAATTTCATAGATACCCGCCCCCTATCAAAGCTTTGGAATTATGGAATTTCGGAGCGTGTTTAAAAATCTATTACGCCATGCAGTCTTCCAGAAGCAATTTTCAAACGCACTCTATGGTAAATCATACCATAAATCAACAAAAAAATACATAATTCGACTCCGCATTTTAATTTGTGCTCATCACACTAAAGAGTTGCTATATTTTTTCTATTTTTTGTGCGTTCATCTTCTATATTTATCTATCAATTCATTTTATAATTTAATTAATTCAGAAATCTGCGCGCACAGTCTCTCGAATCATCTCATCTAATGTAAAAAGGGGTGAATCACAATGAAAGTTTTGATCCTGGGAGGATTTCTTGGTTCCGGAAAGACCTCACTTCTGCTGCAGCTTGCCTATTACATGACCGGGCATTTATCAGGCGATAAAAAGTATCAGGTTGTGATATTGGAAAATGAAGTTGGGGAGGAGGGAATTGACGATAAACTGCTTCGCGGAAACGGATATCAGGTAGAAAACCTGTTTTCAGGCTGCGCCTGCTGTACCTTATCCGGAGAACTGCTGTCATCTGTCAGCAATATCGAAAAGCAGCTTCAGCCACAATGGCTGATCCTGGAGACTACCGGCCTTGCCTATCCCCATCTGATCCAAAAAAATCTGGCTGACAGTATGAATCTCTCTTCCAGAATATGCATTGTCGCTGACGCTTCACGCTGGGAACGTCTCTTTACGCCGCTTCACGAATTAATAACAGGACAATTGACTAATGCTGACACTGTACTCATCAATAAGATGGATCTGGTCAGTCCGGACACACTGAAAAAAATCGAACTGCAGATAAAAGCTATAAACAAAACTCCAAAAATTTTTCAGACATCTGCAAGTCAGCCCGTATCCCACTATATTTGGGATTCTATACTGGAGGGTGATCCTAATGAATGAAATTTCCCACGAAGGCACACACGTACATGACTGCCACAGTCACTCCCACGACCATCATGAGCAAGCATCCATATCTCGTCGTATAAATAACACGATGATTACCCTGAACGCCTATGAGCAGGATGACGCCAGTGTCATTTCATTGGAATGGAAGGCCTGTAAGGACGCCAGGCAGACAGAGGTTCTGCTGAAACAACTGTTTAAAAATATTGCCCGGGATATTACGGAGCAAAACGGCATTATCGGACATATCAAAGCATCTATGGAACGCAATGAGGTGATCATAATATCACTCACTGATACGGAAGCCATGAAAAAGGAGGCTTTGTCTCCTAACATACAAATACATGCTGCGGTCATTGCCCTCTGCATAGACAAGAATACCCTGGCACAGATCGTAGAGTCAGCACTGGACAGCAGCCCCTTATTTTCCATCTGATCACAAGGGAGGAAATCACTATGGCAGAAAAGAAAAAATACACATTAATGAATACTGTGGCCGTATTGTCTGTCAGTACCTTATTGTATCTGGCTACGATCAATGCGTCATCTCTTGCCTACATGGTCAAAGAATTTCCACAGTATGATATCACAACCGTCAAACTATTCTCTACCATCCCGTCACTTATGATGATCGTCTGCTCCCTGCTGTCCGGAAAGCTGATACAGATCTTCCCTATTAAGAAAATCGTCATCGGCTGTGCCGCCCTTATGTTTGCTGCAGGTTTCGGGACTTACTTTGTGTTCAATCTGCCTGCTATCCTTATTATGAGAGTCATCTATGGCATGGGGTCCGGTACTGTGTTCCCACTGGCCAATGCGATCATTCAGCAGTTATATGAGGGCGAAGAAAAAGCCCGGCCTTTGGGTTTCCGGGCAGGATTTGGCGCATTATTCGGTGCGGCTGTCACTATGGTGGGCGGCTGGCTGACCTCCTTTGGATGGCGGTACGCATTCTTTGGTTATCTGTTCGCGATCCCGGTAGCTCTCCTGGTTCTGTTTTGCTGCCCATCCAATGAACCTATAAAAAAAGAAAGTTCCACGGCAAAAGCAGGCGAAAAAAAGTATACCAAGAAAACCTTCTATGTTCTTCTCTTTGCCGTATTTTTCAATGCGTGTATGATGTCTTTTAATGTAGAGCTGTCTCTTGTCATAACCGGAGAGAATATCGGTGGCGCCAGTCAGGTATCTATGGTTGCATCCACCAATACTATATTTGCATTTATAGCCGGCCTGATCTTCGGAAGTCTTCACAAAAAAACACAGCGGTATATGGCCGTGATCTCCACAGGACTCGTGGGTCTGGCTCTGGCTATTCTCTGCTTTGCCCAGAATTTCCCTCTGTTTATTATGTGCGGGGCAATCTTTGGTCTTGGCTTTGGCTTTTATAATCCTACTTACAATCTGCTTATTGCGGGCACCGCTGCAAAGCCTAAATTTGGTTCCCAGGCAATTGCCATTTACACAAGCTGCGTAGGATTAGGGCAGTTTCTCTCTCCCTACCTGATAAACGGAGTGAAAAAGCTGCTGAACTTAAATGTACTGAGAGCTGAGTGGAAGATCACCGCGGTCTCTACGCTCTGCCTAGTCCTGGGCGCTGTCATATATATCATAGTCACCGGCGGTAATAAAAAGGTATCACAGGCCTGAGCAGATAAACCCTTAGAATTCATTTACACAAAGGAGGTAGTATTATGTTAACCGAAAAAGATAACTATTTAATGACTCTGCGGGGCGAAACCCCAGAATGGATACCCAGACTGCTTATTCCATCCCCCGGACATGCTCCGGCCACAGCCTGGATCGGTCCGGGATTTCTGAATGCCCGCAAAACTCCCATGGGCGGTTTTGATGTCTGGGGCGTGGAATACGTGGCAACAAAGGAAACCGGCTATATGTCTCTTCCCAAACCGGGGCGCTTCATACTTGATGATATCTGCCGCTGGCGTGATATTATCAAGGCTCCCGATATCTCCCATATTGATTGGGAAACCATGGCAAAGAAAGATCTGGCACAGGTTGACCGGACGCAGACATCCGTTACTGCTACCATACATGTGGGATATTTCCAGCAGCTTATGAATTTCATGGGATTCACCGAAGGACTCTGTGCGATGCTGGAGGAGCCGGAAGAAGTCATGGCACTGTTTGAGTACATGAATCAATTCTATCTCCAGATATGCAGCAAGGTCAGGGATTATTACAAACCTGATGTCTGGGCGATCACAGACGATACGGCAACGGCAACCAACCCGTTTATATCTGTAGATATGTATCGGGAGATGATAAAGCCTTTCCATGCAAGCGAAGCGAAGTTCGCACAGGAGGCCGGAATCCCCATTGATATGCACGACTGCGGCAGATGTGAGGATTTCATAGAAGACTGGCTTGACTTTGGTGTCTGCGCATGGAACCCCGCTCAAACCATGAATGATCTGGCCGGGATCAAGAAAAAATATGGAAACCGCCTGGTATTGGAAGGCTGTTGGGACTCCTCAGGCCCTGCCGGCTGGCCGGATACCCCGGAGGAGATCATAAGAGCTGAGGTCCATAAATGCATAGATTCCTTTGCGCCGGGAGGCGGATTTGTATTCTGGGCAAGCACATACGGCGCACCGGATGACGAGGCAATCAAAGCCAAAGCCCGCTGGATAACTGAGGAATACGATTCTTACGGCAGAAACTTCTATAAAAAGTAATTTCTGACTTCAGGGCTGTGCGCTATATAAAGGGTACACAGCCCTTTCCCTGTCTGCCCCGTTCTTTTTTCCTTTGGGGCGGCATATGATGTAAACAACATCTATTGCAGAGGTCTGCCATGCTAAAGAAGCTTCTCAACACAGCCATAACGCTGCTTTTCTGCGGCGCCCTTGTACTCTGTGCCGTCACATACCTGCCAAATGCCATATCCGTCAGCAGCACGGCGGGAAGCCGTGAGCTTCCTATCTACTGTGTACAAACTGACAAGCCGCAGATCGCCATCAGTTTTGACGCTGCCTGGGGCAATCAAGACACATCCGCTCTTCTTGATATCCTGGCAAAACACCAGGTAAAAGCCACCTTTTTCATGACCGGCGGATGGGTCTCCAGCTACCCTGACGATGTAAAAAAGATCTATGAAGCGGGACATGACCTGGGCAACCACAGCGAAAATCACAAATATATGACAAAACTCAGCGATGAGGAAAAAACCCAGGAGCTTATGTCTGTACACAACAAAGTCAAAGAGCTGACCGGTTATGACATGTTCCTGTTCCGTCCTCCTTACGGAGACTATGACAATGGCGTGGTCAAAAATGCTCTTGCCAACAATTACTACCCGATACAGTGGGATGTGGATTCTCTTGACTGGAAAGATTACGGCGCTGATGACATTATAAAAAGAGTTACGGAGGACTCCCACTTGGGCAATGGCAGCATTATCCTCTGCCATAACGGCGCCAAATACACAAAAGATGCGCTGGACACCCTAATCACCACACTGCAGGAAAAGGGCTATGAGTTTGTCCCTATCTCACAGCTCATCTATAAAGACAATTATCACATGGATCATGAAGGACGGCAGATACCTGACTGAATGCCGTAAAAAAGGCGTATAGCAATAGAAAAATACTTTCTATTCCCTATACGCCGTTTTCTGGTCAGTATAACCGGTTTCCCGATATGAGTATCCCTGTATGTATATGGAACCGTCCCAATAGCCGCCTTCCTCTTTATAATTACGGTGATTCTCTGACAATTTCCGGACATAATTCAGAACCCCTTTATACCCAGATCTGTATAAGGTATAAGAGAATTCATCTCTGCATCCGCCACTCCGAAATGTGCGGTAGCTTTCCTTTTCCAGCAAAAAACTGTCTCTTCTCGTATGATATGCCTTTTGAATCTCATTATTATCCGTTTTACCGTTTCCTGTGCTTTTATTCTCCGCAAAAAGTTCCGAACATTGTAAGAATGGCCCCATCCCGGTCAGCCAGGAGTCCTCTTTTGGAGGCTCTAAAGATGCAAGTGAGTCAATTTTATGTAAACCGATGGCCATAATAATTATAGCTGCCATGGCAAGCAGAAGGTATCTCCACCGAAATCCCTTTTTTCTTCTGCTCCACAAAAAGCACGCCAAGAAGAAGGCAAAAGGCTTTCCCGGCAATATCTTTGACCATAAAGAAAGGATAGGATCTGTATCTCACAGGCTTTTTTCGCTGCAGATCTCTCTTTGCCTTTTGATACCAGACCTGATAAGAAACCACACCGGCCAAACCGTTTAAAAAGAGATACAGCATGCAGAATAACACCAGAATCCCCGCATTTGTTTCAAGTAATGACTCCAGCAAATATCCGGCCAGCCCCATTCCCCCCATGAGCGCAGGCCCAAAATAGCACAATATCCACAATACGCCCAAAACCATAGTGACTGCCGCCTGTTTTTGGAACTGCGCCCTTGCCACATCCATTTTAAGTCCTTCGTCTGTCTCTATCGGAACAATATCCCTGTCTTCACTCCACAAAACCTGTCTGCATTTCTCCGCGCACACAAAATGCCACCCTGCACTCTCACAGTAGAATTGAAACTCTTTTGACTTTTCGTTCTCACTTCCCTCCCACATAGAAACTTCTTTCAATATGACAATAGAAAATTTTACCTTCTTTGGAGTCTGCCGCTCAAATCCCCAAAAACTACCCACAGCATCTCTCAGCATCCTTATCCCCCTCCAATCCGGCGGCCCCGTCTCTGGCCATAGCCAGGATACGCCGGTACTCTTTCTTCAGGGTATCCTTTCCTTTTTCTGTGATCCGATACCACTTTTTCCTCCCCTCCTGTCTTGTTTCTTCTATGATGTCTCCCTCCTGGAATTTTGCCAAAAGTGTATACAGGGTTCCGGGGCCCACCTGTACACGCCCGCCTGACAAAGCTTTCACCTTTTCCATAATATCCACACCACAGCACTCCTCCTGAAGTGACATCAGTATGTAATACATAGGTTCTGTCAGACTCTGAAACTGTTCTCTGGGCATACCTGTTCCCTCCCTTAACCTTATACGGCCCGCTTCTCCGGCCTTCTTATACTTATGGATGCGGTAACTCCTCAGTCCTTCACAGTTCTCTAGAGTGTGTTTGAACCGACCTGCTGTATCGTTACCGGATACATTACTTAGATTCTATAATATCGATATTCGATATTTCTTATTTTCATTATAATATCGTATAACGATATTGCCAACCGAAAAACTTTCCCTTTCAACACAATTTTTTTGTCGCTTTATGTCAGGATTTACTTGCTTATTTTACCAACAAACCTTAGAATAGTAATGGTGGCAATGTCCACGAAAATGAAAAAATGGGGGAATATCATAATGTCTAAAATGGTAGGTACCATATCCCGCGGCGTCCGCGCTCCTATTATCCGTGAAGGCGACAACCTGTCGGAAATCGTAGTGGACTGCGTGCTGGAAGCCGCAAAAAGCGAACCCTTTGAGATTCGCGATAAAGATGTGATCGCTGTCACAGAGGCAGTGGTTGCCAGAGCACAGGGCAACTATGCCAGTGTGGAACAGATTGCCAAAGATGTACACGAAAAATTCGGTGATGACACTGTCGGTGTCCTCTTCCCAATCCTCAGCCGGAACCGCTTTTCTATCTGTCTGAAAGGAATTGCCAAAGGCTGTAAAAAAATCGTGCTCATGCTGAGTTATCCTTCCGATGAAGTAGGCAATCATCTTGTGGATCTGGATGTCATGGATGAAAAAGGTGTCAATCCCTGGACAGATGTACTTTCAGAAGAAAAATACAGAGAATTGTTCGGATACGAAAAACACGTATTTACCGGTGTTGACTATGTGGACTATTATAAAAATGTGATCCGTGAGAGCGGTGCTGAAGTGGAGATTATTTTTGCCAATAATCCTAAAGCAATCCTGGACTATACAAAAAGCATCCTCACCTGCGATATCCACAGCAGAGAACGCACCAAACGCATCCTGAACGCCAACGGTGCAGAAAAAGTTTACGCTCTGGATGATATCATGACACACAGTATTGACGGAAGCGGATACAATGACGCTTACGGACTTCTCGGTTCCAACAAGGCCACAGAAGATACCATAAAGCTCTTCCCGATCCACTGTCAGGAAATGGTTGATTCCATACATAAATCCATTCTGGAAAAAACCGGCAGGCATGTGGAAGTCATGATTTACGGTGACGGCGCATTCAAAGACCCGGTAGGAAAAATCTGGGAACTGGCTGATCCGGTTGTCTCACCAGCATACACAGACGGTCTGAACGGAACGCCCAATGAAGTAAAACTGAAATACCTGGCAGATAATGATTTTGCAGATTTATCCGGCGATGAGTTAAAAACCGCCATCAAGAATTATATCCAGGAAAAAGATGAAAAAGCAGAAAATCTAAAGGGTACTATGGTAACTCAGGGCACCACTCCCAGACGCTTGACAGACCTGCTTGGCTCCCTGGCTGATCTGACTTCCGGTTCCGGAGATAAAGGTACGCCTATTATCTATATTCAGGGGTATTTTGATAATTATACAAAAGAGTAATAGATATAAAAATTTCGGGATTCCAGTCTTTTGCTGACTGGAATCCCGTTTTTTTCATTGTGCCGCATATTTTATTCCTTTCAGACACATCCTATTGCTGAGGTGATTTTATGGCATCCTATATATCCCCGGCAATCCGGGACAAATTTGAGACTCTGTCCGTTGATCTTAAAAATTGTATTCTGGAACGAAATGTTCATTTAGAATCCCTTCCTGATCTGATAAAAGTTCTGGAAGATATCGTGGCAGAGTCAGAAGGCAGATAAATGCCTGAATGTGAAAAGGATTCCTCACTCAGCTTTTTACTGAGTTTGGAATCCTTTTATGTATATCTTGATTTTATTTTGAAATAATACTGTCTCCCCTAAACTCCTTCACAAGAAGAAGAATCTCATCCCGTTTTTCCAAAAAATATTTATCTCCAGGATCCACCGACAGTACATAATTTATCTTTCCCAACAGGTGCTGCGCATATCGCTCCGGATCCTGTGGACTTTCTGATCCACCCCCGGATATCCCCATTCTCTGTAAATGTGATTCCACACCATATTTTCCACAGTAATAAATCTCAGCCCGAAGCTGTCTTCTATACTCTCTGCACACCTGCGGCTTTTCATTTACCACAATGCCGGTTACTATCTGTCTCTGATACTGCCTTTGGACTTTTGTCTTCTGTTCATTAAGCTCAAAACCCATTTTATACAGATAATTTTTAACTTTCAGCTTCAACTTTTTCACGTCAAAGTTCCCGGAGAATGTCATATCATCGCAATATCTCGTGTATTGTATCTGTCGCTCTTTACACCAGCTTCCCATATATTCGTCAAAGGGCTTCATGACCAGATTGGAAATAGCCGGCGAACTAGGCGCCCCCTGGGGCAGGCAGTCCATAAAGCAGCAAAGGGAAGTCAACAGCATCCGTATCGCCGGTGGATAATAAACTGCCGGAAACGCAGACTGATATACCATTTGAAACGTAATGCTGTGAAAAAAATCTCTGATATCCAGCTTCAGCACTTGTTCCGTCCCAACATGAGGACATGCATTCATTAAAACGGAAGCGTTGGGCCTGTATGCAGTTGCATACTGTGAGACGGAACGCTCCGGGAGTACATATTTTACTATATTTCTCTGTATCGTCCGCAGCAGTATATCAGGCACCGACAGCTTTCTTGTCCCGCCGTTCTTTTTTGGAATAACTGCAATATGATAATGCTTTTCTATATGATTACTCACAGCATAAAGGCAGGCCATATACCTATCGCCTCTCACTTTTGTCCCCTGAAGAAGCTGGAAAGACCTCAGTACCTCTTCCATCTGCTCCGCTGTACAATATCTCCATATATCTCTTCCTGCCATAAAAACCACATCCCTGATTTGGAATCTGCGGGAGCAATACAAGAGGGTGATTCTGGAGAATGCGCAGATGTACACAGGCCGGAGGCCGAACAGCACACGCAGTGTGCAGTAGTACCTCGGAGCCTTCGGAAGTCCGATTTCTCCCGATTTATCATCAGGCGGCGACTCGCCGTCCGACCGGTATCAGTGATCAGCTTACAGATATACCGGATATTCTATTGCTCCCGCACACTTATCATAGCACAGACACAACTTTATTTACAACTTTATTTACAACTCTATTTACAACCTTATTATTGCAGTGGTCTTTTATAAAACTCAATACGGATAAAGGAATGAAAACTGCCTTTAAAAAATCCCGCTGTTCAAAGCGGTCTGCATGAATTTTTGCTCGTGACTGTGAGAATACTGAGCACTTCATGATAATGTGGAAAAATGTATTCCATAGGAAAAAATCTTTTTCTGTATACAAAATAAGAATATCAGACAATAAAAAATCCCCACCGGAGATTTCAATGCTATAAAACATTGATACCAGTGAGGATATTTACTTAGGAACAAGCCGGCTAAAATCCACAATCAACCGGCTGCCCCTCCATACTCTCCTGCGGATAACAGGACTTTTGCTGTTTTTTATGAGGCTGTAAGTAACTATAAATTCCTATATTTATAGGCTTTATAAGTATTTTGATTATTGTATTACTGTAAATTAATACAAACTTTTGCCCTATTTTTGCCCCAATTTATTCGTATTCCTTCTATATATTATAGTGTCGAAAACTGTCTAAACCTCTCTATTGCATATCCACACCCTCAGAGGTATAATACAGTCATAGATATGATGTTCAGATATGAACGGATGGCCGGTACTGTTATGGTGCCGGTCATTTTGCGTATCTTGACAACAGTCTCTACTCCTTTTAGAATAGTTTGTAAAAGGTGATTCAAGTAGCGAAGGAGAATGAATAGTGAAAAACAAGAAAAGTGACAACCGTAGTTCTAATAATGACAACCTGACAATCGGTTTATGTTTAGGACTGCTATTTGGCCTATTATTAGATAACTTAGCACTTGGCCTGGCGGCTGGAGTTGTAATTGGATGTACATCTAAAATGAGCAAAAAAGGAAAATAAATTTTTGCCCCGGCTCTTCACCGGGGCTTTTGCTTATCTATTATATTGCAATTAAATCGCGCCACATGGCCGGACCACAACACCCATCATTGGTCCCATTTGTGCCAACCTCTACGCCCTGGCTACGGCGTAGGCTCTGATATGCATTAATGGCAGCTACTGTCTGACTACCGGAGCTGCGGTCGAGTTCTCCTTTGTAAATTCCTCTGGCTTTTAGGATTTCCTGAAGCAACAATACGCTAGTTCCCTGGCTTCCCATTTTCACATTTTCTGGCTTAAACATATAAATCCCTCCATCTATTGTAATTGTCGCTGTATCTTCCTTTTTACCACCATCGCTGCTCCCTGAACTAAAATCCCGGTAACAATGGTTGACATCCACCCTGCCGCCGTTACCAGTCAACCCCGGCACGTTCCCGGAACTGGTATATTGCCAGATGTCCACATTTGGCACGTCAGGAGCCTTGGTACTGTACTTCGCCACCCATTTCGTGTACTTGTCCAGGGCGCTGCCGATGATAGTCTTATACCAGTTCTCATTGGCATATATTCCTACCATATGACCAGCACCTTCCACAATATCGCCAAAGATTTTCGCCCCTCTTACAGCCTGCCGGCGGGTTCCGTCTTTCTCCTCCTCAAGGTCGAGATATACCGGATAAGACAGCCTGTATCCCTCGATCAGACGCAACACATGTGCCGCCTCGCTCTTACTCTTAGCGTCCGTATCAGCGTAGCTGTATAGGTACACACCAAAAGGTATCCCCAGCCGCGTGCACTCATCGGCATTGTATTTCCACCAGAGGTCATCCTGCGACTTCATATCCATGCCGTAGCCGCAACGTATAATTGCTCCGTCGATATGGTGTTTTGCCTTGTCCCAATCAATTCTCTGGTTATGCTCACTTACATCTATGATTTTTAATGCCATATTACCCCTTCCTGCCGGATTTGCGCCGGCGCAAAAAGAGAGCGATTTTACTCGCCCTCTGAATCTTTGTCTCTCAGTTGCAATAATACCTCTTTTAATTTATCCGGTACCGGTATAAACTCCGCCGCATTTTCCAACAGGCTTAATGCCTCATTGGCAATATAAAACATAATGACTACTTCCCGAAGCGGCACCGTACCGCCCATAAGCCCCTGGATTGCATAGGACACTGCAATCACGATAAACATGACTATCTTTTTAAGCAGTCCCTTAAACCCAATCTCGGATGACAGCTTCTTGTGATAGATAGCTTTAATCACGCCAGTTATGTAGTCCAAAACTGTCAGGAATACAATTGTCTTCAGCAGCGTGTCCCATCCACCCAGCCAGTAAGCCAGGAATCCGCCTAATACTCCACCAACTACGCTGATCCAGTTAAATAATTTTTCCATTCTCTTCATTTACCTCATCTCTTCCCGATTTATTCTGTAATCTCCTGCCAAAGGGATTCCGTGCCAGTGGCTCCCGGCTCCCAGACGTTGTTGTCCACCAGGCTCTCCCACGTCTTACCGCCATGTAGCACCTTGTCTCCCTTACCATACGAATTAGTGCTGTCCGGCTGCTCCCACTCCGGTACCACTGCCGAGTCCGGGATAAGCACCTTGGCGTACAAACTCGACGTCGAGTCAGGCCGCCAGTCTCCCTGGCTGATATGGTCTTGCAGCACTTTGTACAGGGTACCGTTGTATCTCACCCGGTCACCGGCTTTATAGGCAATCCCGTCACCCGACCAGGCCCCGAACAGCTCTGTATACTGTAGGGCCATGTAATCTGACATTGGTGCCGCATTATCCTCGATCTGGCGTCTCAGCTCCCGTGCTCTCTCTACTACTCCCATGCTTATACCTCCTCTCCCAGTAAAATCTTTGCAGCCTGGACATATTCTGTATCTGTAGGCACGTCCCCGGTGATGGTCTCGGACAGATAAAAATGGGCCGTCAGCGTACCATCCGGATTAGTTACCACCTGCATACTGTCCATCACTGCTCCATGCAGGGTGTTGAGCGGGGTATCATCATCCTTGGTGATGCGCACCTCAGCGAGGTTATCCGTGGTGAGCTGTGCCCAGATGTCAATAAGCGTCTGCCTATCCTCCACAATTAAAACGACGGCCCCCGTGTAAGAGCCGTCTACGATTGGGATTGTGGTCCCGTCTTTCAGTATCATGTTCATTGATTATATCTCCTTTCTTATCAGGTGC
>OLSH01000818.1_pt1 | contig 21376 bp, 20 predicted proteins | sample 1643221 | NCBI WGS metagenome assembly OLSH01 (sample SAMEA3136681, study PRJEB25190) | human gut metagenome | biome: human gut; feature: human-associated habitat; material: faeces | place: Austria | collected 2013 | reverse complement strand
ACGACGACGAAGCGGCGACTGTCTGGTCAGCTTCGGCGCGCAGTATAGAGGGTTTACCGCCCGTTGTCATCCTTCTGTCGTCATCCCAACCTGCAGGGTGGCGGCGATATTGCGCGACGCGCGGTAAATGTTATCAAACGCCCCGCGAAATGCCTCTTCCAGCGTCGAAACTGTGGTTAACACGCTGAAAACCGCATCGATACCGTGCTGGTGAACCACGCCGACGTCGTGGGTCAGGCTGCCAGCAATACCGATCACCGGCTTACGGTATTTTTTCGCCACCCGGGCTATCCCCACCGGCACCTTACCGTGAATGGACTGGCTATCGATCCGCCCTTCTCCGGTGACCACCAGCGAGCAGTCATGGATCTGCTCTTCCAGCTTCAGCGCCTCGGTAACGATCTCAATCCCGCTACGCAGTTCCGCATTAAGAAAGGCCATCAGCGCCGCGCCCATGCCGCCGGCCGCCCCCGCCCCGGGGATCGGCTTAACGTCCACCTGCAGCGACGCCTTAATGACGTCGGCGAAGTGCGCCAGATTACGATCCAGCTCAACGATCATCGCCTCGGTCGCCCCTTTCTGCGGGCCAAAGATCCGCGACGCGCCGCGCTCGCCCACCAGCGGGTTAGTGACGTCGCAGGCCACGTGGATCATCCTGTCACGTAAGCGTGGATCGATGGCGGAAAGATCGATCCGGCTCAGACGGCTCAGGCTACCGCCGCCATGGCCGATCTCCTGCCCCTCGGCGTCGCAAAGGCGGGCGCCTAGCGCCTGCATCATGCCCGCTCCACCGTCGTTGGTCGCACTGCCGCCGATACCGATAATGATCCGTTTCGCGCCATGTTCCAGCGCCTGTAATATCAGCTCGCCGGTACCGCGTGAAGTGGTGATGAGAGGGTTGCGTTTTTCGGGCGGAACGAGTCCCAGGCCGCTGGCCGCCGCCATCTCAATAAACGCAGTGACGCCATCGCCGGACATGCCCCAGCAGGCCTCCACTTTCTCGCCCAGCGGGCCAGTCACCCATGCGGAATGTTCCGTTCCCTGCGTCGCGGCAATCATCGCCTCCACCGTTCCCTCGCCGCCGTCGGCGACGGGCATGGAAACATACTGAGCGTCGGGGAAAATTTCACGGAATCCTTTTTCTATCGCCTGAGCTACCTCGGCGGCAGACAGGCTTTCTTTGTAAGAGTCTGGGGCAATGACGATTTTCATAAGTTTGTAGCCTGACCGTGCCGCGCAAGGCAAGAATAACAGGGCGCGTGGTGCGCCCTTCTTGTTAGCGAGTGACTTCCACTTTCGCCAGTTTTTCGTAATAGCACGCCAGCGCGCTATGGTCCGCGGTGCCCAGACCGTCCGCACGCAGCGCCTGCATCATCTCCATTACCGCCGCCGTCAGCGGTAGCTGAGCGCCCACGCCATGGGACGTATCCAGGGCGTTCGCCAGATCTTTAATATGCAGGTCGATACGGAATCCCGGCTTGAAGTTACGATCCATCACCATCGGCGCTTTGGCATCCAGCACGGTACTGCCCGCCAGGCCGCCACGGATCGCCTGATATACCAGATCCGGATTGACGCCAGCTTTGGTCGCCAGAGTCAGCGCTTCAGACATCGCCGCGATGTTCAGGGCGACAATCACCTGGTTAGCCAGTTTGGTGACGTTACCCGCGCCGATGTCGCCGGTATGCACCACGGAGCCCGCCATCGCTTTCATCAGATCGTAGTATTTATCAAAGATCGCCTTATCGCCGCCGACCATCACCGACAGGGTGCCGTCGATGGCTTTTGGTTCGCCGCCGCTCACCGGCGCATCCAGCATATCAATACCCTTGGCTTTCAGCGCTTCGCTGATTTCCCGACTCGCCAGCGGCGCGATAGAGCTCATATCAATCACCACGGTGCCCGGCTTTGCGCCTTCGATAATGCCGTTTTCACCCAGCGCCACCTCTTTCACATGCGGAGAGTTTGGCAGCATGGTAATGATCACGTCACATTGCTCAGCAATCGCCTTCGGCGTCGTTGCGGTCTCAGCACCCGCGGCAATCACGTCGGCAATCGCTTCCGGGTTACGGTCGGACACCACCAGCGAATAACCTGCTTTCAGCAAATTTTTGCTCATCGGTTTACCCATAATGCCAAGACCGATAAAACCTACTTTGATTGTCATAATGTTCTCTCTCTTCATCCTGGTGATTATTTTTTAAACGCATCAGCAAGTTTCTGCGTTGCTGAGCGGAAGACCCCCAGATCGCTGCCGACGGCGACGAAGGTCGCGCCCCATTCCAGATAGCGGCGCGCATCGGCTTCCACCGGCGCCAGAATGCCACTTGGCTTACCGTGTTTCTTCGCGCTGGCGAAGATATGCTGGATGGCGCGCTGTACCTCAGGATGGGCGGCATTGCCCAGATGACCTAAGGCCGCGGCCAGGTCGCTCGGGCCGACGAACAGGCCGTCGACGCCGTCGGTCGCGGCAATCGCCTCGACGTTGTCCACCCCGGTCTGGCTCTCAATCTGCACCAGAATGGAAATGTTCTTGTTGGACTGGGCGAAGTAGTCCGCCACGGTGCCGAACATATTGCCGCGGTGGGAAACGGAGACCCCGCGGATCCCTTCCGGCGGATAACGGGTCGACGCCACCGCCTGCGCCGCCTGTTCAGCCGTCTCGACAAACGGCACCAGGAAGTTATAGAAGCCGATGTCCAGCATGCGCTTGATGATGATCGGCTCATTGGTCGGCACACGGACTACCTGCGCGCTGGAGCTGCCCTTCAGCGCCATCAGCTGTGGGATAAGCGTGGTCACGTCGTTCGGCGCGTGTTCCGCATCCAGCACCAGCCAGTCGAAACCGGCCAGACCCAGCACCTCGGTGCTGATCGGGTTAGCCAGCGCGCACCAGCAGCCAATCTGCACCTGATGAGCCGCCAGCGCGGCCTTAAATTTGTTCGGGAAAATTGCGTTATCCATGATGTTTACCTTGCGTTAATCGTTGCTTACTTCTGCAATTCCAGGCGTTTAATCTCGCGAACCATAAATATAATCAGCAGAATAAAATAGCGAGTTGGTATTCCTTGTTTCTCATCCCATCCAGGATCATGAAGATATTCATCAAACACAGAACACCTTTTATTATTTTTTTAATCGGGTTCTTTATTTGTTAAATAGACGATATCAACGCTCTCTTATTGCCTATCGGCTACCTCAAAAACATGACACAGTATAATCAGCCTGCCATCGCCAGACACCATGCATAATCACAATATAAATGTCTTATCTGACGCTTTAGTTAGGCAAATGCCACAAGTCATGGGCGCTAATCCACAGTTCTCATGATTGCCTGTCGGTGCGTGAGCGTCATCGCCGAGAGGGGTGACACAGATCACATTTTAAAGCCATTACTCCTGACATTCTTTATTTCATTATTCTTTTCTACAGCACCAGAATGACCATTTCATTCTTTTTTTAGCACCTGTTTGGAGATGACTGGACAATGGCTGACATTGCAATTCGACAACAATCGCCAACCGCGTTTTATATTAAAGTTGACCCGACAGATAACGTGGCGATTATTGTCAACGATCGGGGATTGACCGCCGGAACACGTTTCCCGGACGGCCTGACGCTCGTCGAACACATCCCACAGGGTCATAAAGTAGCCCTGGTGGATATCCCTGCCCGCGGTGAAATCATCCGCTACGGAGAAGTGATTGGCTTCGCCGTGCGCGACATCCCACAGGGAAGCTGGATTGACGAATCGCTGGTGGAACTGCCCACCGCCCCGCCGTTGAACACCCTGCCGCTGGCGACCAAAGTGCCTGAACCCCTACCGCCGCTGGAAGGCTATACCTTTGAAGGGTACCGCAATGCCGATGGCAGCGTGGGCACCAAGAACCTGCTGGGCATCACCACCAGCGTGCACTGTGTTGCGGGCGTGGTTGATTATGTGGTGAAAATCATTGAACGCGACCTGCTGCCGAAATACCCCAACGTCGACGGCGTGGTAGGCCTGAACCACCTCTACGGTTGCGGCGTGGCGATTAATGCACCGGCGGCGGTAGTGCCAATTCGCACTATCCACAATATCGCCCTCAACCCGAATTTCGGCGGCGAGGTGATGGTCATTGGCCTCGGCTGTGAAAAGCTGCAGCCGGAACGCCTGCTGCAGGGCACGGAAGACGTCAAAAGTATCCCGGTGGACAGCGCCAGCATCGTCAGCCTGCAGGATGAAAAGCATGTTGGTTTTAAATCGATGGTCGATGACATTCTGCAGGTCGCCGAGCGCCACCTGGCGAAACTGAACCAGCGCCAGCGGGAAACCTGTCCGGCTTCAGAGCTGGTGGTCGGCATGCAGTGCGGCGGCAGCGACGCCTTCTCCGGTGTGACCGCCAACCCGGCGGTGGGTTACGCGTCCGACCTGCTGGTGCGCTGCGGCGCGACGGTGATGTTCTCGGAAGTGACCGAAGTCCGCGACGCCATCCATCTGTTAACCCCGCGGGCGATTAACGAAGAGGTCGGCAAACGCCTGCTGGAAGAGATGGCCTGGTACGATAACTATCTCGACATGGGCAAAACCGACCGCAGCGCCAACCCCTCCCCCGGCAACAAAAAAGGCGGCCTGGCTAACGTGGTGGAAAAAGCGCTGGGTTCTATTGCTAAATCAGGGAAAAGCGCCATCGTCGAGGTGCTCTCTCCAGGCCAGCGCCCAACCAAGCGCGGCCTGATTTATGCCGCTACCCCCGCCAGCGATTTTGTCTGCGGCACCCAGCAGGTCGCCTCTGGCATTACCGTGCAGGTGTTCACCACCGGTCGCGGCACACCGTATGGCCTGATGGCGGTACCCGTAATAAAAATGGCGACCCGTACCGAGCTGGCCAACCGCTGGTATGACTTAATGGACATTAACGCCGGGACCATCGCCACTGGCGAAGAGACGATTGAGGATGTCGGACTGAAGCTGTTCGAATTTATTCTCGACGTCGCCAGCGGACGCAAGAAAACCTTCTCCGATCAGTGGGGCTTGCATAACCAACTGGCGGTGTTTAACCCGGCGCCGGTGACCTGATCGAGAGCGTAAGAATTTAACCACTTTTAGCCCGGATTAATCCGGGCTTGTTGGTTAGGGATGCTGTGCGGCAAGGAAAGCGATTCTGCCCTTTTCTTCCGACATTTCTTCCGACATTTCTTCCGACATATCGGATGACGTTCAAGCCGCCCTTCAATTTCTGAAGAGCGGCTTGCTGCTCCCAAAGTCAGTTTACAGGCTTACTCCCCCTGCTGCTCCAGGGCGTACTTATACAACGCATTTTTCTTCACGCCGTGGATCTCCGCGGCCAGCGCGGCGGCTTTCTTCAGCGGCAGCTCCGCTTGCAGCAGCGCCAGGGTACGCAGCGCGGCTGCCGGCAGCGCCTCTTCCTGGGCCTTAAAGCCTTCGACAATCAACACCATCTCGCCTTTGCGGCGGTTTTCGTCTTCCTTCACCCACGCCACCAGCTCGCCGATCGGCGCGCCGTGGATCGATTCCCAGGTTTTGGTCAGCTCGCGGGCCAGCACCACGTAGCGGGATTCTCCCAGTACCGCGCAGATATCTTCCAGGCTCTCCACCAGACGGTGCGTTGACTCATAGAAGATGAGAGTGCGCGGTTCTTCTTCCAGCGCCTTCAGGGTATCGCGGCGGCCTTTCGATTTCGCCGGCAGGAAGCCTTCATAGCAGAAACGGTCGGAAGGCAGACCGGCGGCGCTCAGGGCGGCGATGGCCGCACAGGGACCCGGCAGCGGCACCACGCGAATATTCGCTTCGCGGCAGGTGCGCACCAGATGATAGCCAGGGTCGTTAATCAGCGGCGTGCCGGCATCGGAGACCAGCGCGATGTTTTGCCCTTCTTTCAGTTTAGCGAGAAGTGTTTCCGCCTTTTGCTGCTCGTTATGGTCGTGAAGCGCAAATAAGCGGGCGTTAATCGCAAAATGTTGCAGCAGCAAACCGGTGTGGCGGGTATCTTCCGCAGCAATTAAATCAACAGCTTGCAACACTTCCAGTGCGCGCTGCGTGATATCAGACAGATTCCCTATCGGAGTGGGCACAATATAGAGCTGCCCCTGAGAATTATCCGCTGATTCGTGTTGTTTCATTGTCTCGTCCGTATTGCCGATTTAATATTGAGCATTGAGCCAAAAAAATATCACTGGACACTTATGGTACCGTCAACATTTCTTCGTTCTAAGCCCGCGCGCTGTCTGCCCGTATTGCTGGCGACGCTTCTTTTTGCTGGCTGCGGCACCCACACGCAGGATCAAAGCACGGCGTTTATGCAGGGTACATCGCAGGCCAACTCCAGTTTCTACCTACAGCAGATGCAGCAAAGCACGAATGATAGCAAGACCAACTGGCAATTACTCGCCATTCGTGCACTGCTGCAGGAAGGGAAGAAGCAGCAGGCCATCGACCTGTACAACCAGCTGCCGTCGAACCTGAACAGCACCCAGGCCCGTGAACAGTCGCTGCTGGCGGTGGAAGTGAAGCTGGCGCAAAACGACTATCAGGGCGCTCGTACTCTGCTGGCAAAGCTCGACCCGACAAGCCTGGATCAACCCCAGCAGGCGCGCTACTGGCAGGCGCAAATCGATGCCAGCCAGGGCAAACCATCGCTGACCCTGCTGCGCGCCTTAATCGCCCAGCAGCCGCTGCTGAGTGACGCGAAACAGCGTCAGAAAAATATTGATGCGACGTGGCAAGCGCTCACCTCGATGCCCCAGGACCAGGCCAATGCGCTGGTGATCAACGCCGATGAAAATACCCTCCAGGGCTGGCTGGATCTGCAGCGGATGTGGTTTGACAACCGCAACGATCCGACGCTGCTGAAAGCAGGCGTTAAAGACTGGCAGACGCGCTATCCGCAAAATCCGGGCGCCAAAATGCTGCCGACGGCGCTGGTGAACATGCAAAACTATAAGCCCGCGTCCACCAACAAGATTGCGCTTTTTCTGCCGCTGAACGGTCAGGCGTCGATCTTCGGCCGCACTATCCAGCAGGGCTTTGAAGCCGCCAAAAATGGTGCGCCGTCGGTGACGGGTAGCGCGGTTCCCGCGCAGGTTGCCCAGGCGGCGAATGTCTCCGGTAATGATGATGTAGTGAGTCCGTCGCAGGCAGAAGTCAGCGATCTAACCGCCACCGGAAGCCGCGCTGAACCGGTGCAAGCCCCGGCACAAGACCAGGCGGCGCCTGCCGCGGAACCTACAGCCCAGGCGCCGGCAGCGTCCGCCACGCCGCAGACCACCGCTTCCCCGGTCACTCAGCCGGTCACCGCCCCGACCGCACAGCCTCAGCCCGCAGTCGCCAGCGCCGCCAACCCCTCTGCGGAACTGAAAATTTACGACACCACCAGCCAGCCCATCAGTCAGTTGCTTGCCCAGGCTCAGCAGGACGGCGCCACTTTAGTCGTCGGGCCGCTGCTGAAAGAGAACGTAGATGATGTGATTAAGAGCAACACGCCGCTCAATGTACTGGCCCTCAACCAGCCGGAGAAAGTCGAAAGCCGCGCTAACCTCTGCTATTTCGCGCTTTCCCCGGAAGACGAAGCGCGTGACGCGGCCCGACATATCCACCAACAGGGCAAGCAGACGCCACTGCTGTTGGTTCCGCGCGGTGCGCTGGGCGATCGCGTGGTTAGCGCGTTTGCCGACGAATGGCTGAAGCTGGGCGGCGCCAGCGTCCTGCAGCAGCGTTTTGGATCCACGGCCGAGCTGCGCGCCGGCGTCAACGGCGGAGGGGGCATTGCGCTGACCGGCACCCCGGTCTCCACCCTGCCTTCGGCCCAGAACAGTTCCCTCGGCAGTGCGGATGAGATGCCGGTGAGCAGCGGCGGCAGCGTGGACGCCGCCTATATCCTCGCCACCCCGGAACAGATTGCCTATATCAAACCCATGATCGCAATGCGCAACGGCAGTCAAAACAATGTCACCCTGTACGCCAGCTCGCGCAGCGCCCAGGGCACCGCAGGGCCGGATTTCCGTCTGGAGATGGAAGGGCTGCAGTATAGTGAGATCCCGATGCTGGCCGGCAGCAACCCGGCGCTGATGCAGCAGGCGCTGTCCGCTGTACGTAATGACTACTCGCTGGCGCGCCTGTATGCCATGGGAGCTGACGCCTGGTCACTGGCGAACCACTTCACGCAAATGCGCCAAACGCCGGGCTTCGAGCTGAACGGCAATACCGGCGATCTGACGGCCACCCAGGACTGCGTGATTAACAGGAAACTGTCATGGCTCAAGTACCAGCAGGGAAAAATCGTTCCGGCCAGCTAAGCAAACAGACTGGCGATGCCTGGGAAAACCAGGCTCGCCGCTGGCTGGAAGGCCAGGGCCTGCGTTTTATCGCCGCCAATGCCCGCGAGCGTGGCGGCGAAATTGACCTCATCATGCGCGACGGCGCCGTCACCGTTTTTGTCGAGGTGCGCTACCGCCGTAGCGCCCGGTACGGTGACGCGGCGGCCAGCGTCACCCCGCAAAAACAACAACGACTGCTTAAAGCCGCCCGTTTGTGGCTCTGCCGACAGAATGGGAGCTTTGAGACTGTGGATTGCCGTTTCGATGTGGTAGCCTTCACCGGAAACGACATCCAATGGCTAAAAAACGCCTTTGGCGAATAGCGTAATACCAGAAGTAAGGGATCCCGTGCTCGACAGAATCAAAGCCTGCTTTACCGAAAGCATTCAAACCCAAATTGCCGCAGCGGAAGCACTCCCGGACGCCATCTCCCGGGCGGCGATGACGCTCGTGCAGTCCCTGCTCAACGGCAACAAAATCCTCTGTTGTGGTAATGGCACCTCCGCCGCCAACGCACAGCATTTTGCTGCCAGCATGATTAATCGTTTTGAAACGGAACGCCCTGGTTTACCCGCCATTGCACTAAATACCGATAATGTGGTCTTAACCGCGATCGCCAACGATCGCCTGCATGACGAGATCTACGCCAAGCAGGTGCGCGCCCTGGGACACGCCGGCGATGTGCTGCTGGCGATCTCTACGCGCGGTAACAGCCGGGATATCGTCAAAGCGGTGGAAGCCGCCGTGACTCGCGACATGACTATCGTCGCGTTAACCGGCTATGACGGAGGTGAGCTGGCTGGCCTCTTAGGTCAGCAGGATGTCGAAATCCGCATCCCCTCGCATCGCAGCGCGCGTATTCAGGAGATGCATATGCTAACCGTCAACTGTCTGTGCGATTTGATAGATAACACCCTTTTTCCACACCAGGACGATTAAGGAGAACACATGAAGGCTCTCTCGCCCCTCGCCATCCTGCTTTCTGCACTATTGCTGCAGGGCTGCGTTGCCGCCGCGGTAGTCGGAACGGCAGCTGTCGGCACTAAAGCCGCAACGGACCCGCGTACGGTGGGAACCCAGGTCGATGACAGCACCCTGGAACTGCGCGTCAATAGCGCCTTGTCGAAAGATGAACAGATTAAGAAACAGGCCCGCATCAACGTCACGGCTTATCAGGGCAAAGTCCTGCTGACCGGCCAGTCGCCGACGCCGGACCTCTCCGCCCGCGCCAAGCAAATCGCCATGGGCGTGGAAGGGACCACGGAAGTGTTTAATGAAGTGCGCCAGGGCCAGCCGATTGGTTTAGGGACCGCCTCGTCTGATACCTGGATTACCACCAAGGTGCGTTCGCAGCTACTGAGCACCGATCAGGTCAAATCCTCGAACGTGAAGGTGACCACGGAAAACAGCGAAGTCTTCCTGATGGGGCTGGTGACCGAGCGCGAAGGCCGGGCTGCCGCGGATATTGCCAGCCGGGTGAGCGGCGTGTCCCGGGTGACTACCGCCTTTACCTACATCAAATAAACCTGCAGTCTCCCGGCTGGCGCTGCGCTTAGCCGGGCTACCGTCCCCTGTCCGTTGTGTGCCGGGTAAGGCGTAGCCGCCGCCCGGCAGCCAATCCGGCTATCCATACGTTTACGGCAAACTACACCAGCGCCAGCGCACCGACAATCGCCCCGCACAGCGCCACCAGTCCGCCCGTCAGCCACAGCGCTTTGGCCGGGAAGGCTTTGCGCAGCATAATCAGCGACGGCACGCTCACCGCCGGCAGAGTGATGAGCAGCGCCAGCGCGGGCGCTGTCCCCATGCCGGCCAGCATCATCGTCTGCACAATCGGAATTTCCGCCGCGGTAGGGATCACAAACAGGCAGCCGGCGATCGCCATCGCGATGACCCAGAACAACGTGTTATCCACCGCGCCATCGGCATGCGGGAACAGCCAGACCCGCGCCGCTCCCAGCACCAGTACCGCGAGGATATAAACCGGGATCGTATTCCAGAACAGCGTCCACAGCGCCCGCAGCCAGCGGCTAAAGAAGCTGTCTCTGGCCGCTTCCGACGGTGCAGCAGGCACCGCTACCGGCTGCGTCGCCGCCTCTTTCACCCATTTCTGCACCAGGGTCGCAACAATCAGCACCGTCGCCAGGCCAGCGACCAGGCGAACCAGCGCAAACTGCCAGCCCAGGACAAAGCCCATAAACACCAGCGTCGCCGGGTTGAGCAGCGGGTTACCCATCCAGAACGCCAGCGCCCCGCCCATCGACACCTGCTGTTTACGCATGCCGGCCGCGACCGGCGCGGCGCAGCAGGTGCACATCATGCCAGGCAGCGAGAAAATCGCCCCCAGCAGCGTGCCCTGAAAACGCGATTGTCCCAGGGTGCGCAGCAGCCAATCGCGCGGGATGAGCACCTGAATCAGCGACCCGAGCAGCACGCCGAGCACTGCCGCTTTCCAGACGGCGAGGAAGTAAACCATCGCATAGTCCCACGCGGCTTTCAGCGGGTTAGCGTCGGCCTGGGCCAGAATGGATTTACCGATACTGTGGGTTTCCGCGGCGGTGAAGGCTTTCCCGTAATAGGGCTGCCATTTGACAAACCACAGGCCGACAATCACGACGAGAAAGAAAAGCGCGGGTTTCCACCATTGAAACGGTGACGCCGCCTGAGATGAAGACTGACCAGTCATAGCATTCCCCAGCAAGAAATGTGGATATGAATTGAAGCCGTGAATAGTACGCCGGATATTTGCGTTTGCAAAACGCTATTCAGCCTGCTGCGCGGCGCGCTCCCGCAGCTGGGATGACGTCAGAATTTGCACGCCTTCCTGGGAGGGCGACAGCGCCTCCGCCAGCAGGGCAATCGCCACGTCACGGGCCGGAATCGCTTTCCAGTTTCCTGGCAGCAGCCGGAACAGCGGTTCGAGGAAAGTCTCATTGGCCCGTTTTTTTTCCCGCTCGCCTGACAGCATCGACGGCCGGGCGATGGTCAGCCGCGGCCATCCCTGCTCGATCAGCGCCGCCTCCATTTCCCCCTTCACCCGATTGTAGAAAAACGGCGAGTGGGCATTGGCGCCCATCGCGCTAACCACCAGCATATGTTGCGCACCCAGTCGTTTGCCGGTCAGCGCGGTATCAACCACCAGCGTGTAGTCAGCATGGACAAAGGCCTCTTTGCTTCCCGCTTCCCGACGCGTCGTCCCCAGGCAACAGAAGACGATATCCACCGGGTCGACTACCTGCGCCAGGGCATCGGTCAGTTGAGGATCGTGGGGATTAAAGACACCTTCCGCCGGCGCCAGCGGGCGACGCGTCGGCGCGGCGATGGTGCTGATGCTCGGCTCATTCTGCAGCAGCCGGAGTAAGTGACCGCCAACTAACCCGGTCGCACCGGTTAATAATACCTGACTCATTGATTCTCCTTTACAGAATTCTCCGCCTTGCACTTTCGGGCTCATGTTCCAGGCTTAATACCTTACAAGGTAAGTATCCACCATCATCATGGAATTACCTCATTGACCATCCAGATAGCGGAGGAAGCATGAGTAAAAAGATAGCCGTGCTCATTACCGACGACTTTGAAGATTCTGAATTTACCTCTCCCGCCGACGCGTTCAAGCTCGCCGGGCATCAGGTCGTCACGATCGAAAAGCAGGCTGGCAAGACGGTGAAGGGTAAACAGGGAGAAGCGGAGGTCGCCATCGACAGAGCCATCGATGACGTCACACCGGGCGAATTTGATGCCTTGCTGCTGCCCGGGGGCTATTCCCCTGATCAGTTGCGCGGGGATGAACGCTTCGTCACCTTTACCCGCGATTTCGTCAACGGCGGGAAGCCGGTCTTCGCCATCTGCCATGGCCCACAGCTGCTGATCAGCGCCGATGTGATCCGCGGGCGTAAGCTCACGGCGGTGAAGCCTATCGTGGTGGATGTGAAAAACGCCGGGGGCGAGTTTTACGACCAGGAGGTGGTGGTCGATAACGAACAGCTGGTCACCAGCAGAACGCCGGACGATCTGCCGGCCTTCAATCGCGAAGCGCTACGCCTGCTCGGCGCCGGCATCACGCCGCCAGTGTAACTTTTTCCCGAAGCCCAGCGTGTTATCGGTAAACTTGATTTCGTCCGGACGAATCTCCCATACCGGCGCCGACAGCATGCGGGCCACTGGAAAGCGCTTGACGTAGCGCTGGCGCATCCGCGCCTCTTCGTCACCGCTCAGACGACGGATCTCGCCTTTGAACTGCACGCCGCGGATCAGGGCCACGGTTTTTGGCTGGCCATTAACCGTACCGGCAACTTTCGCCCGTTCGCCGGTCATCTGACCGTGGCGGGTGTGCTCATCGCTGAGCAGATAAAAGGCCACGGTATCCGAGTCATAGACGTAAAAGGCATTCGCACACCACAGCTCGTCGTCGCGGGAGACGCACCAGGTGACGACGTGCTGCTTACTCAGCCAGCGACCAATGGCAGCAAGGGTTTCCATCTTTCTTCTCCATTATGCTATGGTGCACACACCTTACCATAGTGACTTTGTGACCGTGTGCTGGTTTCTGTATCTCATTCGAACCGCGGATAATCGCCTTTATACCGGCATCACCACCGATGTGCCGCGCCGCTTTCGCCAGCATCAGGCGGGAAAAGGCGCGAAGGCGTTGCGCGGTAAAGGCGACCTGCTGCTGGCCTTTAGCCACGAGGTTGGTGAACACTCACTTGCATTGCGACTGGAATATCGCGTTAAGCAGCTAACGAAGCGCGAAAAAGAGCGCCTCGTTGCCGGAGAGGATGCCTTCGATACCCTGCTGGAGAGGCTCAAAGATGATTAAAATGGTCGCTGTATTCTACCTGGCCGTGGACGCCTTCGAGAGCGTCATCCGCCAGACGGTGAACCTGGAACGCCTCCGCGCTGTCCGGCCAGCGGCAGCGGAGATCGAAGCGCGCGGCCGGCTCAAAGCCGAAGCGACGGTATAAATCCGGGTCGCCCAGCGTCACCACCGCGGCATAGCCGAACTCATTCAGCGAATCCAGCCCTTCATAGACCAGTTGCCGGCCAATGCCCTGTCCACGATAGTGTTCATCCACCGCCAACGGCGCCAGACCGACCCACTGCAGCTCTTCACCTTCCACTGCAACCGGGCTGAAGGCAACGTAGCCGATCACCTGGCCTTCATCATCCGTTGCCACCACCCCCAGCGTGATCAGTCCATCTTCACGCAGATCGTGCACCAGCTGCGCTTCGGCATCGCGGCCGAAGGTACGACGCAGCAGCGCGTCGATTCCCGGTGCATCAATCCCAATCTCCACTCGAATCAGCATGCCTCACCTACCGATGTCTGTTCAGGTTTCTGCGGGCTCTTCAGTCCAGCTTCGACAAAATCCGCCAGTTGCAGCAACATCACGCGCAGCGCTTTTGGCATCTGCTCGAGCTCAATGGCGTCCATCAAATTTTTTACGTACAGCCCCAGCTCCGTATCGCCTTCAATCACCAGACGACGCTGGAAGAATAGCGTATCCGGATCCTGCTTGCGCGCGGCAATCATTAACAGATCGCTGGCGTCGGCGCTGAAGCTGACGTCGGCGTCGGCCTGCTGGCTGACCACCAGGCGACCATCGACTACCGAGGTATACCACAGCAGACCGATGTCACGCACATGAATACTTAACCAGCGCCCCTCGAGAAACTCCAGTTCTCCCTCTGCCAGCGCCTGACGGAACTGCCAGCTTAGCACCTGCTCCAGCACCTGGCGCTTGAGGGCAAAAGGCGCCAGCTTAACCGGCACGCTCAGTAAAGACGGGCCAAAGTGGACCAGCCGGGAACGCAGTTTATCCAACACAAGCTTTACTCCATGAATGCAATTGTTCCGCTATTGTGCCATATCACATAAACAACATAGCGGCGTAAATCAACAAAAACGCGATGACGGCCGCCAGTTATTGGCGCCACCAATACACTTTTAACTGCCTCAAATCAAAAATTGTCACCAGAAGGTTAACTAAAATCCCTGCTCGTTAACCATTCAGCGTCCCTGACGGGCCGCATTTTTCAGGAAAAATTATGGAGCTGCTCTGCCCAGCCGGTAACCTTCCGGCGCTTAAGGCGGCCATCGAAAACGGCGCCGATGCCGTCTATATCGGGCTGAAAGATGACACCAACGCCCGCCACTTTGCCGGCCTTAATTTCACCGAAAAGAAACTGCAGGAAGCCGTCAGCTTTGTGCATCAGCACCGTCGTAAGCTACATATTGCGATCAACACCTTCGCCCATCCCGACGGCTACGCCCGCTGGCAGCGCGCGGTGGACATGGCCGCCCAGCTGGGCGCCGATGCGCTGATCCTGGCCGATATCGCCATGCTGGAGTATGCCGCGGAGCGTTATCCACACATTGAGCGTCACGTTTCGGTGCAGGCTTCCGCCACCAATGAAGAGGCCATTCGCTTCTATCATCACAACTTTGACGTGGCACGCGTCGTACTACCACGAGTGTTATCTATTCACCAGGTGAAGCAGTTGGCCCGTGCCACGCCGGTGCCGCTGGAAGTCTTCGCCTTCGGTAGCCTGTGCATCATGGCGGAAGGCCGCTGCTATCTCTCTTCCTACCTGACCGGCGAATCGCCGAATACCGTCGGCGCCTGTTCACCTGCCCGCTTCGTGCGTTGGCAGCAAACGCCGCAGGGGCTGGAATCTCGCCTTAATGAGGTGCTGATCGACCGCTATCAGGATGGCGAAAACGCCGGCTATCCGACGCTGTGCAAAGGCCGCTATCTGGTCGATGGCGAGCGCTATCACGCACTGGAAGAACCCACCAGCCTAAACACCCTGGAGCTGTTGCCGGAGCTGATGGCCGCCAATATCGCCTCGGTGAAAATCGAAGGCCGTCAGCGCAGCCCGGCGTACGTCACCCAGGTGGCGAAAGTCTGGCGCCAGGCGATCGACCGCTGCAAAGCCGATCCGCAGAATTTTGTGCCGCAATCCGCCTGGATGGAAACCCTTGGTTCGATGTCCGAAGGGACGCAAACCACCCTTGGCGCCTATCACCGTAAATGGCAGTGAGAAACATGAAATATTCATTAGGGCCGGTGCTGTACTACTGGCCAAAAGAGACGCTGGAAGATTTTTACCAGCAGGCGGCAAACAGCAGCGCCGACACCATTTATCTCGGCGAAGCCGTGTGCAGCAAACGCCGCGCCACCAAAGTTGGCGACTGGATCGAGATGGCAAAAGCGCTGGCCGGTAGCGGCAAACAGGTGGTGCTGTCTACCCTCGCGCTGGTGCAGGCCTCTTCCGAACTGGGCGAACTGAAGCGCTATGTCGCTAACGGCGAGTTCCTGATTGAGGCCAGCGACCTTGGCGTGGTGAACCTCTGCGCCGAACGCAAGCTGCCGTTCGTCGCCGGGCATGCGCTGAACTGCTATAACGCCGTCACTCTGCGCCTGCTGCTGAAACAAGGCATGATGCGTTGGTGCATGCCGGTAGAGCTTTCCCGCGACTGGCTGGCAAATTTACTGACCCAGTGCGAAGAGCTGGGTATTCGCAACCAGTTTGAAGTGGAAGTGCTGAGCTACGGCCATCTGCCGCTGGCCTATTCCGCGCGCTGCTTTACCGCCCGCTCGGAAGACCGGCCAAAGGACGAATGCGAAACCTGCTGCATCAAGTACCCGACCGGACGCAGCATGCTGTCGCAGGAGAACCAGCAGGTGTTCGTGCTCAACGGTATCCAGACGATGAGCGGCTACGTCTATAACCTTGGCAACGAGTTAACCTCGATGCACGGCCTGGTGGATATGGTGCGCCTGTCGCCGATGGGCAACGAAACCTTCGCTATGCTAGAGGCCTTCCGCGCCAACGAAAACGGTGCTGCGCCACTGGATCTTACCAGCAATAGTGATTGCAACGGCTACTGGAAACGGCTGCCCGGTCTGGTGCTGCAAGCCTGATAAACCGCTCACTTTGTTAACAACAGTGCTCAGATTTTAATGCATTATTAAAGATGCAGCTTTTCTGGCTGGCGCGTCCAGGATGCGCCAGGCTGGAAGAAGACCTTCAATCTGATGACGATGCTGTAGCAAAGTGAGCCTTTATGACTGACAAATCTGTTCCGTTCTCGGTGCTCGACCTGGCGCCGATCCCGCAAGGCTCTTCTGCCAAAGAAGCCTTTACCCACTCTCTGGATCTCGCCAGGCTGGCCGAATCGCGCGGCTATCACCGCTACTGGCTGGCGGAGCACCATAATATGGTCGGCATTGCCAGCGCGGCGACCTCGGTGCTGATAGGCTATCTCGCCGCCAATACCACCACTCTGCATCTCGGTTCCGGCGGGGTGATGCTGCCCAACCACTCACCGCTGGTGATCGCCGAGCAGTTCGGCACCCTGAATACCCTTTATCCCGGGCGTATCGATCTCGGCCTTGGCCGCGCGCCAGGCAGCGATCAGCCGACCATGCGCGCCCTGCGCCGCCATATGAGCGGCGATGTCGATAACTTCCCGCGCGACGTGGCGGAACTGGTGGACTGGTTTGACGCCCGCGATCCGAACCCGCACGTGCGTCCGGTTCCCGGCTATGGCGAACGAATTCCGGTGTGGCTGCTGGGCTCAAGCCTATACAGCGCCCAGCTGGCGGCGCAGCTCGGCCTGCCGTTTGCTTTCGCCTCGCATTTCGCGCCGGATATGCTGTTCCAGGCGCTGCATCTGTATCGCAGCAATTTCAAACCTTCGGCGCGGCTGGAAAAACCGTACGCGATGGTGTGTATCAATATTATCGCCGCCGACAGCAACCGCGATGCGGAGTTCCTCTTTACCTCTATGCAGCAGGCGTTCGTTAAGCTGCGGCGCGGCGAAACCGGACAGCTGCCGCCGCCGGTGGAAAATATGCATCAGCTGTGGTCAGCGTCCGAGCAGTATGGCGTGCAGCAGGCGTTAAGCATGTCGCTGGTCGGCGATAAAACGAAAGTCCGCCACGGCTTAGAGTCCATTCTGCGCGAAACCGAGGCGGATGAAATCATGGTCAACGGCCAGATCTTCGACCATCAGGCTCGCCTGCATTCGTTTGATTTGGCGATGCAGGTGAAAGAGGAGCTGTTGGGGTAACACAAACGTCAGCCCGGTGGATGTTATGCCACCGGGCATTAACCTTACTGATAAACCGGCAGCAGATTAAAGCTCGACAGGAAGTGCACCACCGCGTTGCCGAGACCAAAGAGCAGGATCAGCACAATCATCGCTTTTCCGCCCCACACGCGGAACTGTGGGCTGCCGAAGCGTTTACGCGAAGCGCGGGCCAGCAGCGCCGGCACAATGGCCGCCCATACCGTCGCCGCCAGGCCGGCATAGCCGATGGCGTAAAGGAAACCATCTGGTTTCACCAGCCCACCGAGCATCGGCGGGATAAAGGTCAACAGCGCGGTTTTAAAGCGCCCCATCGCGCTATCGTCAAAGCCAAATAGATCCGCCAGATAGTCGAACAGACCCAGCGTCACGCCGAGGAACGAACTCGCGACGGCAAAGTTGGAGAACACTACCAGCAGCAGATCCAGGCCGCGGTTATTCAGTACGCCGCTCAGGGCCTGTACCAGTACATCAATGTTACCGCCCTTCTGCGCAATATCGATAAACTGCGGACGCGGGATATTGCCCATCGTCACCAGCAGCCAGACCACGTACAGACCCAGCGCCAGCAGCGTACCGTAAATCAGACAGCGGGTAATGGTGCGTGGATCCTTACCATAATATTTCATCAGGCTCGGCACGTTACCGTGATAGCCAAACGAGGCCAGGCAGAACGGCAGCGTCATCAGCAGGTAGGGCGCATAGGAGGCATTCTTCTCCGCGACGTTAAACAGCGTCGTCGGTTCGACGTGTCCCAGCAGGCTGCCGAAGGTCAGGAAGAAGGTGATGACCTTGGCGCCGAGCACGATAGCCGTCATGCGGCTCACCGCTTTGGTGCTCATCCAGACAATAAATGCCACCAGAAGCGCAAAGCCGAAGCCCGCCGCGCGCGCCGGTACGTTCAGCGACATTTCACTGAAGGTATGGTGCAGGATCGAACCGCTCGCCGAAATATAGGCGTAAGTCAGGATATACAGCACAAAGGCGATCGACACGCCGTTCACCAGGTTCCAGCCCTTGCCGAGCAGGTCTTTGGTGATGGTGTCGAAACTGGAGCCAATCCGGTAGTTGAGGTTGGCTTCCAGGATCATCAGACCGGAGTGCAACATGCAGAACCAGGTAAAAACCAGCGCCGCCAGCGACCAGAAGAACCACGCGCCGGACATCACCACCGGCAGCGAGAACATGCCCGCGCCAATAATCGTGCCGCCGATAATCACCACGCCGCCAAACAGGGACGGCCGGGTGGTTGTAGTGGTTAGTGTCGCCATTTACCGAAATCTCCAGTCAAAAAAACTTTCCCACAGTGGGTGCGACGCACTGTACCAGTACACGAGTACAAAAGGAATAAAAAAAGCCCCAATCATGGCGATCGGGGCTGTATTATTTACTTTACGCTAGCGTGTTGCGCTAATTACGCATCGCCACCGAAACGACGACGACCAGCGGAGTCATCACGGCGCGGCGCAGCTGCATCGTCACGACGCGGCGCACGGCCTTCACGACGTTCGCCGCTGAAACGACGACCATCACCACGACCGCCTTCACGACGTTCGCCACCGAAGCTACGGCCGCCTTCACGACGCTCACCGCCGAAACCACGACCGCCTTCACGACGTTCACCGCCGCCACGACGTTCAGTGCGCGGCTGCGCATCGCCCATCAGCTGCATGTTCATCGGTTTGTTCAGGATGCGGGTGCGAGTAAAGTGCTGCAGTACTTCGCCCGGCATACCTTTCGGCAGTTCGATGGTGGAGTGAGAACCGAACAGCTTGATGTTACCGATGTAACGGCTGCTGATATCGCCTTCGTTAGCGATCGCGCCAACGATATGACGAACTTCAACGCCGTCATCACGGCCTACTTCAATGCGGTACAGTTCCATCTCGCCAACATCACGACGCTCACGCTTCGGACGATCTTCACGATCGCCACGCGGGCCGCGGTCATTACGGTCGCCACGACGCTCGAAACGGTCATCACGATCGCGGAACTCACGCTTAGGACGCATCGGCGCATCCGGCGGGACGATCAGAGAACGTTCGCCCTGGGCCATTTTCAGCAGCGCGGCGGCCAGCGTTTCCACGTCCAGCTCTTCGCCTTCCGCCGTCGGCTGGATTTTCGCCAGCAGCGCACGGTACTGGTCCAGATCGCTGCTTTCCAGCTGCTGCTGAACTTTAGCCGCGAATTTTTCCAGGCGACGTTTGCCCAGCAGTTCTGCGTTTGGCAGTTCTACTTCAGGGATCGTCAGTTTCATCGTACGTTCGATGTTACGCAGCAGGCGACGCTCGCGGTTCTCAACGAACAGCAGGGCGCGGCCAGCACGACCCGCACGACCGGTACGGCCGATACGGTGAACGTAAGACTCGGAATCCATCGGGATGTCATAGTTAACAACCAGGCTGATACGCTCAACGTCCAGACCACGGGCCGCAACGTCGGTAGCGATCAGAATGTCCAGACGACCGTCTTTCAGACGCTCCAGCGTCTGCTCACGCAGCGCCTGGTTCATATCGCCGTTCAGCGCGGCGCTGTTATAGCCGCTACGCTCCAGCGCTTCAGCCACTTCCAGGGTCGCGTTTTTGGTACGCACGAAGATAATCGCCGCATCAAAGTCTTCCGCTTCCAGGAAGCGCACCAGCGCTTCGTTTTTACGCATGCCGTAGGCCGTCCAGTAGCTCTGGCTGATGTCCGGGCGCGTGGTGACGCTGGACTGAATGCGCACTTCCTGCGGCTCTTTCATAAAGCGGCGGGTAATGCGACGAATCGCTTCCGGCATGGTTGCAGAGAACAGAGCGGTCTGATGACCTTCCGGGATCTGCGCCATAATGGTTTCTACGTCTTCGATAAAGCCCATGCGCAGCATTTCATCGGCTTCGTCCAGTACCAGACCGCTCAGTTTAGAGAGATCCAGCGTGCCGCGCTTCAGGTGGTCCAGCAGACGACCCGGGGTACCGACAACGATCTGCGGACCCTGACGCAGAGCGCGCAGCTGCACGTCATAACGCTGGCCGCCGTACAGGGCAACCACGTTTACGCCGCGCATATGTTTAGAGAATTCCGTCATTGCTTCAGCAACCTGTACCGCCAGTTCGCGGGTCGGCGCCAGCACCAGAATCTGTGGTGCTCTCAGCTCAGGATCAATATTGTTCAGCAGCGGTAAAGAGAACGCTGCGGTTTTACCGCTACCGGTCTGGGCCATACCCAGAACATCGCGGCCGTCCAGCAGATGCGGAATGCACTCAGCCTGGATCGGAGATGGTTTTTCGTAACCCAGATCGTTAAGCGCTTCAAGGATTGGAGCCTTCAGGCCCAGATCTGCAAAAGTGGTTTCGAATTCAGCCATGTAGTACGTGTGCCTCAAAATTAATGGCGGCCAGTCTACATAACTCATCATGAAATTGATCAGCAATTTTCATTGAAAAGTGTGAACCGGCTCAAAGTAGGTGTATTAACGAACAACAACGCCCTCACCCGCAAAGGTGATGGCAAGCAAAAAACTATGGGCTGATGTGTTCGTCAGCTATTGCTGGTCCGATTCTGCCAGGTCATCTTGCTCCTGGCCCAAGAGCGATAATTCCAACAATGCGTATCGGTGCTCAACGTAGTTATGTACGTTGTTAGCGACCGCCAGTTTGAACAGTGCCGTAGCGCTGTCCTTGTCCCCCAGACTTAGGTAGTACTTACCTAAATAGAAGTTGGTTTCACTGAGATGCTCAGCGAGCGAGGTGTTATCCGTTGCGTCTGCCTTCAGACGAGTCATCAGCTCTTTTTCGCTAATGTCGCCAAGGTAGAACTCGACAATGTTCCATCCCCATTGCTCTTTGTCCGACTTGTTTAAGCGCTCTCTGAGTGCTTCAAGCGCCCGCTTCTCGTCGAGTTTACGCTCGGCGATATAAAGCCACAGGCTACGGAAAGGATCATTGGGATCGTCTTGATAAAACGCCAGCAGATCATCTTGCG
>OLSH01000815.1_pt1 | contig 21450 bp, 18 predicted proteins | sample 1643221 | NCBI WGS metagenome assembly OLSH01 (sample SAMEA3136681, study PRJEB25190) | human gut metagenome | biome: human gut; feature: human-associated habitat; material: faeces | place: Austria | collected 2013 | reverse complement strand
GCGGCGATATTTCCCGTAAGAGAAAACTTCTGGAAAAACAGAAGGAAGGAAAGAAGCGTATGCGCCAGGTGGGAAATGTAGAGATTCCTCAGAAGGCATTTATGAGTGTTCTGAAGCTGGACGATAAATAGGATTTTTAGAATTACAGGAGAAGAAAAATGAAAAAAGATTTGGGGCTGTATCTTCACATTCCTTTCTGCATACAGAAATGCGGATACTGTGACTTTCTATCCGCGCCGGCAGGCAGGGAAGAGAGGGAGGCATATGTGCAGGCTTTGGAAAAAGAAATCCGAAGCTACGGGGATTTTGCCGGGGGCTATAGGGTATCCACTGTTTTTGTGGGAGGGGGCACGCCCTCCTGTCTGGAGGCATCTCAGACTGAGAGAATCTTTGAAGTAGTAAAGGATACCTTTGAAATAGAGAGGATGCCGGAGATCTCCATGGAGATGAATCCCGGCACTGTGACGAAAGAGAAGCTGCAGGCGTACAAAAACTGCGGCATCAACCGTCTGAGCATTGGTCTGCAGTCTGTCAGGGACAGCAATTTAAGACTCCTCGGAAGGATCCACACCTATGAGGAGTTTCTGGAAAACTTTCGTCTGGCGAGAGAGGCCGGGTTTCAAAACATCAATGTGGATTTGATCTCCTCTCTGCCGGGACAGACAGAGGAGTCCTGGAGAGAAGAGCTTAAAACGATAGCGGAGCTTTCCCCGGAACATATATCTGTCTATCAGCTTATTCTGGAAGAAGGCACTACGTTTTATGAGAAGTATGCCGCACATCCGGAGCTTCTGCCTGACGAGGAGACCAGCAGGGCTATTTACCAGGCAACAGAGGAAGTGCTTGGACAATACGGATTCCACCAGTATGAGATTTCCAATTACGCAAAAGAGGGCAGAGAATGCCGGCATAATTTGAAATACTGGGAAAGGGACGACTATCTGGGACTTGGCCTGGGCGCGGCTTCCATGGTGAGAAACATCCGTATGAATAATACAGGTGATATGAAAACTTATCTGGAAAAATGCGGGGAACCGAAAACTATGCGCACAGATGTGCAGTTTTTGGAGGAACCCCGGCAAATAGAAGAATTTATGTTCCTAGGGCTTCGCAAGACAAGGGGAATATCCAAAAAAGAATTCCGCCGTGTCTTTGGCAGGGATATTGAACTGGTATATGAAAAGGCACTGAAAAAACTATTTTCAAGCGGAATGCTTCTGGAGAAAAGGGACAGGCTGTATCTGTCAAAAGAAGGCGTGCTTCTCAGCAATGCGGTCCTTTCTGAGTTCCTTTTTGACAGTTCGGATGAACCTGAAAATTTATGAACACAGGTTATAGAAATTTAATAAAGTTTTACAGTTTATCTCTGGAAAATTAACATAGAATGTGTCAGAATAAAGGAAGGTAATATATGTTAAAACGGCAGGGGTTTCCAGCCGTTTTGTATGACAGTCTGGGAGGGTATAATGAATATTTTATTTTTTCTCACTCCGAAGAGTGATGTGGCCTATATCTATGACAGCTATAGTTTAAGGCAGGTCTTGGAAAAGATGGAATATCACCGGTATTCATGCATTCCGATTATCGGGGAGAACGGAAAATATGTGGGGACAATTACTGAAGGAGACTTACTTTGGGGACTGAAAAACCGCGGCGACCTGAATTTAAAAGCTGCGGAGGAGATTCCGATCACATCATTCAAGCGCCGGGCCAACTATACGCCGGTCCGTGTGGATTCCGACATGGAAGATTTGTTGGACAAGGCTATGCGGCAGAATTTTGTACCGGTTATTGACGACCAGAAGAATTTTATAGGTATTGTCACAAGAAGGGACATAATGCAGTATATTTGTTCCGAGCGTCAGAATAAAAATAAAAAAGAATGCAAAACATATGGACAGCATGCGACTGTATGATGAAAAAAGGAAAAAGGCTTGCCGCGGGTTGCGGGGGCCTTTTTTGCACTGGAATTGGGGGATGGATATGGAAACGGACGGAAGGGGATGGGAGAGGGCCGGAGGACGGAGATCCCTGTGAGCGAAGCGTTCCGTTGCCACGGAGCCAAAGTGTATATGAAAATCACTAAGATTACCAAGAAGCAGGGTCTTTGCATTTTTTGACTGCCGGCAGAGAAAACCAGGGATGTTGGGGGAGAGTGCGGGCCTCCTCTGGCAGACATTGCGGTAGAGAGCCTGAAAATCCAGCACTTACGGAGACTTGGCGCGAAGCCTTTGCTGAGCGGCTTAGTCGAAGTTAGTGCTTAGTTGAAGGGGAACGAAGCTGGCTGCCAGAGGAGGCCCGCACTCTCCCCCAGCATCCCGTCCTTATTGTCATAGCCTCCCGCATGCAGCACCCATTTTCCAACATTTCCTGAAAATCTCTCTGAACATACGTTTGCAAATACACATAGCCTGTGATATAATGGCAGGTAGCATAAAAACAAACATACATTCCCCGAAACCCGTATATTCGGTTTGTCGCAGGGCAGAAGTTATGCTGTGTTTCGGAATGAGAATCTTATAAAAACTGTTGTACGGATCACGAATAAGGAGATAAAAATGGCAGTAAGAAATCACGACAACCAATTTATTAAAATACGCGGTGCGAATGAGAATAATCTGAAGAATCTGGATGTGGATATCCCCCGCAATGAGCTTGTAGTCCTCACAGGCCTGAGCGGTTCCGGAAAGAGTTCTCTGGCGTTTGATACCATATATGCGGAAGGGCAGAGGAGATATATGGAATCCCTGTCATCCTACGCAAGGCAGTTCCTGGGCCAGATGGAGAAACCGGATGTGGAGAGTATTGAAGGTCTTTCTCCGGCTATCTCCATAGACCAGAAATCAACCAACAGGAACCCCCGTTCCACAGTCGGCACTGTGACGGAGATTTATGATTATTTTAGGCTTCTCTATGCCAGGATTGGTATCCCTCACTGTCCAAAATGCGGAAAAGAGATAAAAAAGCAGACCGTTGACCAGATGGTGGACCACATTATGAGCCTGCCGGAACGGACAAAGCTCCAGCTACTGGCTCCTGTGGTAAGAGGACGGAAGGGGACGCACGCAAAGCTTCTGGAACAGGCAAAGCGCAGCGGTTACGTGAGAGTGCAGATTGATGGCAGTCTCTATGAGCTGAGTGAAGAGATAAAACTGGATAAGAATATCAAGCACAATATAGAAATTGTTGTTGACCGTCTTGTGGTAAAAGAGGGGATTGAAAAACGTCTGACAGATTCCATTGAGAATGTTCTGAATCTGGCTGACGGTCTTCTTATTGTGGATACAATGGACGGCAGTCAGTTAAATTTCAGCCAGAGCTTTTCCTGTCCTGACTGCGGTGTGAGCATTGATGAGATCGAACCTCGAAGCTTTTCCTTCAACAATCCTTTCGGTGCCTGTCCTGCCTGCTTCGGCCTGGGATATAAAATGGAGTTTGATGTGGACCTGATGATACCGGACCGGAGTCTGAGCATTGCCCAAGGGGCCATTGTGGTACTGGGCTGGCAGTCCTGTACAGATAAAGGAAGCTTTACGAGAGCGATTCTGGATGCTCTTGCAGAGGAATACCACTTCAGTCTGGAAACACCGTTTGAAGAATATCCGGACAAGATCAAAGATGTGATCATCAATGGAACCCATGGCAAAGAGATCAAAGTTCATTATAAGGGCCAGCGCGGAGAAGGTATATATGATGTGGCATTTGAGGGCCTTGTAAAAAATGTGGAGCGCCGCTACAGAGAGACAGGTTCAGAGTCCAGCAAACAGGAATATGAATCTTTTATGCGCATTACGCCCTGCCCCACCTGTAAAGGCCAGCGTCTGAAAAAAGAAGCCCTGGCAGTCACTGTAGGGGACAAAAATATACATGAGGTCACATCCATGTCCATCCGCAAGCTGCAGGTGTTTCTCAATGATTTAGAGCTTACACCTACCCAGCAGATGATCGGTGAGCAGGTTCTGAAAGAAATCCGTGCAAGGGTGGGATTCCTTATGAATGTGGGGCTGGAGTATCTGACGCTGTCACGTGCGACAGGAACCCTTTCAGGCGGTGAAGCGCAGAGGATCCGTCTGGCAACTCAGATCGGTTCAGGCCTTGTGGGTGTGGCTTATATATTGGATGAACCCAGTATTGGCCTGCATCAGCGGGACAACGATAAGCTGCTTGCCACACTGAAACACCTCAGAGATCTGGGCAACACCCTGATCGTAGTGGAGCACGATGAGGATACCATGCGGGAAGCGGACTGTATTGTAGATATCGGCCCGGGAGCAGGGGAGCACGGAGGACAGTTAGTAGCTATCGGTACCGCAGAAGATCTGATGAAGAATAAAAATTCCATCACAGGCCAGTATTTAAGTGGTGCCCTGAAGATTCCGGTACCAGAGGAGAGAAGAAAGCCCACCGGTTTTCTGACCATCCGGGGAGCCGCGGAAAACAACCTGAAAAATATAGATGTGAAGATTCCTTTAGGCATCATGACCTGTGTGACCGGTGTTTCCGGTTCCGGCAAGAGTTCTCTGATCAATGAGATCCTGTACAAAAGTCTGGCAAGGAAACTGAACCGGGCCAGAGTCATACCGGGAAAGCATAAAGGCATCGAAGGAGTGGAGCAGCTTGACAAAGTCATCGACATTGACCAGTCGCCGATCGGCAGAACACCCCGCTCCAATCCGGCAACCTACACAGGCGTCTTTGACCAGATCAGGGACCTTTTTGCAACCACTGCGGATGCCAAGGCCAGAGGCTATAAAAAAGGCAGATTCAGCTTCAATGTAAAAGGCGGAAGATGTGAGGCCTGCAGCGGTGACGGTATTCTTAAGATCGAGATGCACTTCCTCCCTGATGTGTACGTTCCCTGTGAAGTCTGCCAGGGAAAGCGCTACAATAGAGAGACCCTGGAAGTGAAATATAAAGGAAAGAGCATATACGATGTGCTGAACATGACGGTGGAGGAGGCACTGACCTTCTTTGAACACCTTCCGTCCATCAAGCGGAAGATCCAGACACTGTATGACGTGGGACTTTCCTATATCCGTCTGGGACAGCCCTCCACAGAGCTGTCAGGCGGTGAGGCACAGCGAATCAAGCTGGCAACTGAGCTTAGTAAGAGGAGTACGGGAAAGACCATCTACATTCTGGATGAGCCTACTACCGGTCTGCATTTTGCAGATGTGCACAAGCTCATTGAGATCCTCCGCCGTTTGGCAGAAGGCGGGAACACGGTGGTGGTTATTGAACACAACCTGGATGTGATAAAAACTGCGGATCATATCATTGATATCGGCCCGGAAGGCGGCGATAAAGGGGGAACCGTGATAGCTTCCGGTACCCCGGAGGACGTGGCGGCGAATCCTGTCTCCTATACAGGTCGTTATGTGTCAAAATATTTGAATTGATTGCCCCTTTTCATTTGGGGACAAGTTGGGTATAATGAAGAATATCAGTGGCCCGGGACGATCATCCCGGGCAGCAAACTGATATCCAAATATAGAAAGGGGTATTCTATGGCAGCGACAGATATTGGAATCGACTTGGGAACGGCCAGTATACTGGTTTACGCAAAAGGAAAAGGCATTGTACTGAAGGAACCATCCGTAGTTGCATACGATAAAGATAATAATAAAATAAGGGCAGTAGGAGAAGAGGCAAGGCAGATGATAGGCAGAACGCCGGGGAATATTGTGGCAGTCCGCCCTCTGCGCCAGGGAGTCATCTCAGATTATGAGGTGACAGAGAAGATGCTGAAGTATTTCATCTCAAAAGCCATGGGAAAGAAAGCTTTCCGTAAACCCCGCATCAGCATCTGCGTACCCAGCGGTGTGACAGAGGTGGAGAAGAAAGCAGTTGAGGAAGCCACGTACCAGGCAGGTGCCAGGGAAGTTAATATCATCGAGGAACCGATTGCGGCGGCCATCGGGGCTGGGATTGATATCACAAGACCCTTTGGAAATATGATCGTGGACATTGGAGGCGGTACCACCGATGTGGCAGTGATCTCACTTGGAGGAACGGTTGTCTCTACTTCTATTAAAGTGGCAGGTGATAATTTCGACGAGGCGATCATGCGATATGTGAGAAAAAAACATAACCTCATGATCGGTGAGCGCTCCGCAGAGGACGCAAAAATACAGATAGGAACCGTCTATCCTCATCCACAGCCGAAAACCATGGATGTGAAAGGCCGTGACACCATCACCGGACTTCCCAAAAGTATTACTTTGACTTCAGAGGAGATCAGGGAAGCATTAAAAGACGCAACCGTGCAGATCATGGAGACTATACATGGAATACTGGAGAAGACCCCTCCGGAGCTGGCGGCTGATGTGGCTGACAGGGGCATTGTCCTCACAGGCGGCGGCGCACTGTTGGGCGGTCTGGAGACACTGATCGAGGAAGAGACAGGCATCAATACTGTAGTAGCGGAAGAGCCTGCTATGGCTGTAGCTATCGGCACAGGCCAGTACATGGAGCTTATGAGCAAGATAAACGGGAAATAAAACAAAAGAGGTAAGTTATGGAAGAAACCATAGAAGGATATGTGGACCATATTATCTTCCGGAATGAGGACAATGGGTACACGGTTATGGTTGTGATCGCTGAGGAGGAAGAGCTGACCTGTGTAGGCAGCTTTCAATATTTAAGTGAAGGGGAAACCATCAAGGCCTATGGACCTTACACAGAGCACCCGTCCTATGGCAGACAGTTCTCCGTCACTTCCTATGAGACCGTAGTGCCCCAGGATTCCGTGGCTATGGAACGCTATCTGGGTTCTGGTGCCATCAAAGGGATCGGAGCGGCTCTGGCTGCCAGGATCGTCAGACGTTTCAAGGATGATACTCTTCGGATCGTGGAAGAGGAACCGGAACGGCTGGCGGAGATAAAGGGAATCAGTGAAAAAAAGGCCAGGGAGATCGCCGCTCAGGTTTCTGAGAAGGCAGATATGCGAAAAGCTATGATGTTTCTCCAGCAATACGGGATATCCCTGTCACTGGGAGCAAAGATATTCAATCAATACGGGCATGAGATGTATGGCATACTGAGGGAGAATCCCTATAGGATGGCTGAGGATATTGACGGAGTGGGCTTTAAGATGGCAGATGAGATCGCGGCCAGGATCGGGATCCATACAGACTCTGACTACCGTATCCGAAGCGGTCTTTTATACATATTACTGCAGGCAACTGCAGAAGGGCATGTGTTCCTTCCACAGCGTATTCTGCTGGAACGGGCATCTGCCCTTTTGGGCGTTGCCGCCCCTTATATGGAAAAACACATTATGGATCTGGCTATAGACAGGAAGATCGTGGTAAAAGAGGTTGATCTTAGAAAAGGAGCAGTCATCTATGCCAGCCAGTATTACCAGCTTGAGCTGCATGTGGCTCAAATGCTGAAAGAGCTGGCGCTGGAGGATACAGTGGATGAAAACAAAATGGAGCTGCAGCTTGCCCGGCTTGAAAAAAGCGGAAATGTCCAGTTGGACGAAAAGCAGCGCCAGGCAGTTACAGAAGCGGTAAAGAACGGTCTTCTGGTGATCACCGGAGGTCCCGGTACAGGAAAGACAACCACCATCAATGCGATTATCCGCTACTATGAGCTGGAAGGGCTGGACATCTGTCTTGCTGCCCCTACAGGAAGAGCAGCAAAGCGCATGACAGAGACTACAGGCTATGAGGCCAGGACCATCCACAGACTTCTGGAGCTGAGCGGAATGCCGGATGACTCTTCAGCCAGTATCCATTTTGAACGAAATGCCCAGAATCCGCTGGAAGCGGATGTTGTTATTATTGACGAGATGTCCATGGTGGACATTTTTCTTATGCACGCACTGCTCTCTGCCATTACGCCGGGAACCCGTCTGATCCTGGTGGGTGATGTGAACCAGCTTCCCAGTGTAGGGCCGGGAAGTGTACTCAAGGATATTATCCGATCTAAAAAATTTCCGGTGGTAGAGCTGGTTAAGATTTTTCGACAGGCTTCCCAGAGTGACATTGTGGTGAATGCCCACAAGATCAATAGGGGAGTACCCGTTGTCCTGGACAATAAAAGCATGGATTTTTTCTTTTTGAAACGATATGATGCCAATGTGATCATCAGCGTTGTCATCACTCTGATCCAAAAGAAGCTGCCAAAGTTCGTTGATGCAGCTCCTTATGATATCCAGGTCCTGACGCCTATGCGGAAAGGTCTTCTTGGTGTGGAGCGGTTGAACGGCATTCTTCAGCAGTATCTGAATCCCCCTTCCCCTGAAAAAAAGGAGAAGGAGCACGGCAGCGGCCTGTTCCGGGAGGGCGATAAAGTCATGCAGATCAAGAACAATTACCAGACTGAGTGGGAAGTCAGAGGAAAATACGGTATTCCTGTGGAAAAAGGTGTGGGTGTCTTTAACGGAGATACGGGAATCCTTCGGGAGATCAATACCTTTGCGGAGACTCTCACTGTAGAGTTTGACGAAGGCCGTTTTGTGGAGTATGCTTTTAAACAGTTGGATGAGCTGGAACTGGCCTATGCCATCACCATTCATAAATCACAGGGGAGTGAATATCCTGCAGTAGTGATACCGCTGCTGGGAGGCCCCAGGATGCTCATGAACAGGAATCTTCTCTACACGGCCGTGACCAGGGCGAGAAAGTGTGTGACACTGGTAGGAGATGAAAATACTTTTTGGGAAATGGAAAAAAACCAAATGGAACAAAGCCGTTATACCACTCTCGATCTGCGGATAAAGGAAAGCTTTTAATTTCCTTTGCCCTTGATATGGTCTATCCCAGGCGCTGTCCTGTCTGTCATGACATTGCAGCCCCCAGGGGCAGGACCATATGCCGGGAGTGTCTGGATCAATTAGTGCCCATTCATGGGCCGCGCTGTTTTAAGTGCTCCAAACCGCTGATGGGCAGTGAGGCGGAATACTGCCATGACTGCGCATCCAAAAAACATTCTTACGACCGTGGAATCAGTATTTTCTCCTACGGCTCAGTTCTTTCAAAATCCCTGTATCAGTTAAAATATCATCAAAGGCAGGAGTATGGCCATTTTTACGGCAGATACGCTGCAGCCTGTGCAGGGGAACAAATCCGCCTGTGGGGAGTTGAAGTGCTGATTCCGGTCCCTCTTCATCCAAAAAGAATGGAAAAAAGAGGGTATAACCAGGCGGAGATCATTGCCCGGGAGATAGGCAGGATACTGCGGATACCGGTTGATACAAAAACAGTGATCAGAAAAATAAACACAAAGCCCCAGAAGGAACTGAACGATAAGGAACGAAGAATAAACCTGCGCAGCGCATTTGCTGTGACATTACCAAAGCTCCCCTGGAAAAAAATATTGATCATTGATGACATCTATACCACGGGAAGTACCGTGGACGGTGTAAGTCTTGCCCTGAAAGCTGCTGGTGCTGAACAGGTATATTTTTTAACCATAGCCATAGGGACAGGTTTCTGCTGATAAGGCTTGATTCGCCTGCTTTATCTATGCTATAATGCAAGTTGTATACATTGGATGGCATGTTCGGCGTGTCTTTGCACCATGCTGTTTTAGGTGTCATAAGACGGTACGTTTGTATAGCCCGGGATTTTGTGAAATGTATCTGATGGACTGTGCAGCATTATAGAATGCCGTATTTGAGGGATGCCATTTAGGAAATGCAGTAAGTGGCAGATTTGTTATGCCATAAATTGCAGACGACCTTTTGGGGCATAACTATATGAAACTGTGAGTAACTGTGAGTACATATTTTAAAGCAGTGTTTTCACAGGAAGTAGAGGAAGCTTATGTTAAACGAACAGAAAATCAAGAAAATGAGAAAATTAGCTGCTTACGAATCCGGTAAGGGCAGAGAAGATCTGTCAATCAGCAATTACTACAGAAGTGACTATATAGGCCTTGCACTGATCAAAAATTTTTTTATCACGACGATCGCCTATGCACTGCTGCTGGCTGTCTACTTTGGGTATAAGAGCGAATATATGATGGATAATCTGCATAAGATAGACCTGTTTTCTCTGGGACTTAAAATCATCGTCATATATATTGTGCTGCTGATAGCCTACAGCATTCTTACTTATATCTATTGTTCCGTAAAATACAGAAGTGCCCAGAAAGGCGTGGAGGAGTATTACAGAGAACTGGGACAGCTCAAAAAGATATATGACAGAGAAGAAAAGAGAGCCGGGAGACTGACCGGAAGGAGGAAAGGCGCATGACAGCGTTACTGATACTGAAACAGAAAATCAAAGAATTTTACGGGGAGCATGACACCTGGATTCTTCCGATCCTGAAGTTTATATTAGCATTCGGCCTTTTTAAGGGGATCAACACCTCATTGGGATTTATGGGCAAGCTTGACAATATTTTTGTAGTCCTGATCCTGGCCCTTATATGTTCGGTTATGCCTATCAATGCCATGACAATTCTGGGCTGCGTGCTGATCATCGGACATTGTTACGCAGTTGGTATCGAAGTTGCTGGTTTTGCCCTGCTTCTTATGATACTGCTGATGATATTATTTCTGCGGTTTACGTCAAAAGATAATGTGGCCCTTGTGATGACACCGGTGTCTTTTGTTTTTCATATACCGGCAGCCGTACCCATTGGCTGCGGCCTTCTTCGGGGACCTGCAAGTGCGGTGCCTGCAGGCTGTGGTGTTATTTTGTATTATTTTATGCGTCTTGTGAAAGACAAAGCCGGCGTACTCCAGGGAAAAGAGACAGAAGCTGTCCAGAAGCTTCAGATTTTACTGGACGGACTGGTGAAAAATCAGGAAATGTGGCTGGCCATCATCGCTTTTGCGGCAGTCACCCTGCTGGTATACCTTATCCGCCGTTCCTCCTTTGACTATTCCTGGAGGATCGCAGTGGTCACCGGCGCAGTGGTATACATTGTTTTGATGCTGTTCGGAAGTATGTTCATGAGCATCACCATGGAAATGGGCAGCGTTATCATTGCCGGTGTGGTTTCCGCAGTGATTGGCCTTGTCATCGAATTTTTTGTACTGGGTGTGGATTACTCCAGGAGCGAAGTGACCCAGTTTGAGGATGATGAATATGTATATTATGTGAAGGCAGTTCCGAAATCTCTGGTGTCACAGACTAGGAAAAGCGTGAAGAAATTCTCATCTAATAAGAAGTCAGATGACAGCGATATAGATGAATATGAAGACATAGAGGAAAAGCTGGAGCAGGATGCAGCGCCTGTGCAGCATGTTTCAGAGGAGGATTTTGACTTTGAAAAACAGTTGGAAGAATCGCTGAAAGACTTATAAAGACAATTCCATAAGGGAATTATACATAATAATTAAGGGGGTGGAGATATGGGGAATTTTACGACAATTTTAAAAGAGTATCTGGGTAAGATGACACTTCCTCATATAGCTTGGATTGATATAATAGAGATTCTGCTGATAGCTGTTTTTGTTTATCAGTTCATGCTTTGGGTAAGAAATACCCGGGCGTATTCTCTGCTGAAAGGAATCCTGATCGTCCTGGCGTTTATCTTCATCGCCTTCCTTTTAAAGATGAACACGATCCTTTGGTTAGTCTATAACGCGGGTGGTTATGCAATAACAGCCATACTTGTTATTTTTCAGCCGGAGCTTCGTAAAGCCCTGGAGGAGTTGGGACATAAAAAGATCGTGAGCAATATTCTTCCTTTTGACAACGGGAAAAAAGAAGACAGCGGAAGATTCAGTGACCGTACTTTAAATGAAATCGTACGTGCCAGCTTTGAAATGGGAGAGGTCAAGACAGGGGCCTTGATAGTGATCGAGAAAGAGACCGGCTTAAATGAGTATGCTAGAACAGGTATTTATCTGGACTCTCTGGTGACAAGCCAGCTACTGATCAATATTTTTGAGCACAACACGCCTCTTCATGATGGCGCTGTTATAATCAGAGGAGACCGTGTAGTTGCAGCTACTTGTTATCTGCCGCTTTCGGATAACATGGAACTGAATAAGAACCTGGGAACCAGACATCGCGCCGGTGTGGGGATCAGTGAGGTCAGTGATTCTCTTACTATTATCGTCTCAGAGGAAACCGGCCGGGTATCTGTAGCCCAGCAAGGCAGACTTGTTGTAGGGGTAAACAGGGAGGAACTCAAAGCAATCTTGTTAAAGGAGCAGAATGCCAACGCAGAGAAACAGAAACGCAAAATATGGAAGGGATGGGTGAAGAATGAAGAAAAGTCTGATGAATAAATTTACCTTGAAAATCCTTTCTCTGCTGATAGCCATATTGATCTGGCTGCTGGTCATGAATATAGAGAATCCATCTATCACCCAGACATATACGGATATACCGGTTACTTTTGTCAATGAGTCATATATAGAGAGCATGAATAATATCGCTCTTATGGTGGATGGAAAGGACTCTGTAAATGTCCGCATCCGGGCTGTAAGTGACACCATTAAAAAACTGAACAAAGAAAACATTACAGCCGTGGCTGATCTGACACAGATCATTGATATGGATTCTGATCCGATTATGGTGCCGATTACGGTTACGTGTGCGGGAGTCGATGATGAGAATATAGAGGTGACTCCTAAAAATATTCCGATCAAAATAGATGAGCGAAAAAGTATTGACCGTATTATCAGTACGGAACTCATTGGAGAGTCAAAGCCTGACAATAATTACGAGGTTGGAAAGATAACTGCCAATCCGGAGAAAATCAACATTGTAGGACCAAAATCTATTATAGAAAAAATAGACAGTGTTACCGCACAAGTAAACGTGGACGGAATGGCAGCAAGCGGTGAGCGGGAGGCTACATTAAAAATTTATGATAGAAATCACGATGAATTGAGTGAGAAGCAGATGTCCTATCTTAAATTTGATGTACCCAGCACTGTGATCCAGGTTCATGTAGAGTTGTGGAGGATGCTGAAGGATGTTACGATCGATGCATCTAATTCGTATGTGGGAAGTCCGCAAAACGGATATCAGGTCGATTCCGTACTGGCCACACCAAGCGATATCAGCATAGTGGGATCAGAAGAGGCGCTGCAGAAATTTACTGTAAATGGGAACAAACTTACGATCCCTCAATCAGATGAGAGAGATATTACAGGTAAATCATCCGATTGTGAATTTTCAGTTGATCTGACAGAGCTTTTGCCAAAAGATATAAAACTTGCAACAGGAGTAAATGATACCGCTCTTTTAACGGTAAAAATACTTCCTCTGAACAGCAAAGAATATAATATATCTACAAATGAAATGAAGATTGAAAATAGTCCGGCCAATATGAATGTGGTTATGGACAAAGTGGAAGTGATAGTTCGGGTTGAAGGAAAAGAGGAAGATCTGGATAAGCTGGATAAGAGCCAAATACATCTCAGTATTGATCTGAAATCTTATACAGCGGCCGGGGAATACGAGGTACCGGTAAAAATTGAAGTACCAGATGGATATCAGGTGGTTGATGAAATCAAAGTGAAGGTTACTTTGGCAGATGCCAATTCAAATGTAGTATCTCAGAAACCGGAATCATAAAATAGAAGCAGGGGAGTGATGAATCATGGTAAGTCAGAAAGTAAAAGTAAATAATTTAATAGGACTGCACCTGAGACCGGCAGGCCGCCTCTGCAGTGAGGCAATGCAGTTCAAATCACTGATCACTTTCAGTTATAATAATGTTACAGCAAATGCAAAGAGTGTTCTCAGTGTTCTTGGTGCCTGTGTCAAAGGCGGAGATGTGATCGAGCTGGTATGTGAAGGGGAAGACGAGGAAGAGGCATTAAAGCATTTGGTATATATTTTGGAGGAAGGTTTACAGGAATAAGTATTTCCTATGATCGATCCTGAGCAGAAAATTTCGGGGATGGAACAGTCAAGGCTGTTTCATCCCTCGATTTTTGCGCCTGCACTCTCGAAAAATTATTCTCAGTGATAGTGCAGTTATTTCATTTACGATGTACTAGCTGAGAAGATACTGAACCGCTGCTGTTTATTTGCAGCAGTTCAGCCTTCAATTATTTTACTTTAAGGAGAAAGCAATCATGCATAACAATATCAGAGAAGGTCTGAAAGACGGTATTCCCATAGCACTGGGATATTTTTCTGTCAGCTTTACGTTTGGAATGCTGGCAGTGAACAGCGGTATGGCACCTCTCCACGCGGTGCTGATCTCCCTTTTTAATCTCACATCTGCCGGGCAGTTTGCCGGTTTGAATGTGATCCTGTCGGGTGCATCACTGTTGGAAATGGCATTGACCCAGCTTGTCATCAATATGAGGTATGCGCTTATGTCCCTTTCCTTATCCCAGAAGTTTGACAGCTGCGTGAAGACACGTCACAGGCTTTTGATCGCATATGGAAATACAGATGAAATATTTGCTGTTGCAAGTTCAAAAAGGGGAAGTGTAGGACAGTTCTACATGTATGGGTTAATTCTCCTTCCGGTTCTGGGATGGGTTGGAGGAACACTTACAGGAGCCATAGCAAGCACTGTTATGCCCCCTTATGTGCGCAGCGCTTTGGGTGTGGCCCTCTATGGCATGTTTATAGCAATCGTGGTTCCGCCGGCAAAAAAAGAGTCCACAGTGCGTACAGTTGTTTTTATTGCACTGGCATTGAGCTGCATGTTTTACTACCTTCCGGTGCTCAAACAGGTTTCCGGCGGATTTATGATCATTATCTGCACACTGCTTGCAGCCGGCATCGGAGCTGTTTTATTTCCCATTAAGGAGGATGAGGAGGCATGATCTATGCATATATTTTTGTCATGGCAGGGGTGACTTATCTGATCCGTATGCTGCCTTTAACACTGATCCAAAAAAAGATATCCAATGTATACATACGTTCCTTTTTATACTACGTGCCTTATGCATGCCTTACTGCTATGACCTTTCCCGCTATTTTATACGCAACGGCACCGCCTGTATCCGCTTTTGCAGGTTTGGCAGCGGCAATATTTTTTTCTATGAAAGAAAAAAGCCTTGTAACGGTGGCGTGTTTTTCCTGTATAGGAGTGTTTATTACAGAGAGGATTTTAGAATTATTGTAAGCAAAGTTCATGAGACTGTAAAAGAAATTTAATATTACATTTCTCCTGTCAGGTTGTAATAAACTGTAAAAAATGGTAAAATGGTAATATCTCTAGAGGGAGAGTATACCTGATTGATACAAACGTATCCAGGAGATAAATAAGAGCGTAAAGCTGGAAAGTAGAGGGAATTATATGAAGAAGCGTAGGATGAAGCTGTTGGCATTGTTGCTTACGGCAGCGGTCACGATCACTTCTGTTCTTCCGGTAGGAGCAGCAGCTGCGGATGGCAGTGAAGCACCGCAGCAGGTTACAGAGCTTACGGATCCGCTGAATGAAGGGGGCGGAACAACGGATAATGGTCTGGGGGATACAAATATACCTACAGATGGGCAAAATGATGAGGACCAGACAGGCAATATGTCAGGTGAAGTAAAACATGATGCAGAGGCTGCCCAGGATGACCATTGGACGTTAGAGCGGACAGAAGAAAAGATGATATTCAGATATTATGAATCCGCAGATGGATTTACAGGATATCAGAAGAAATGGGAACTGGATAAGCAGAGCGGTGTCTGGACGTATTATGAAGTCCAGGAAGACAACACGGAAGAAGTTAAGACACCAGATCCTTTTGCACAACTTGATTTAGGCGATAAGACAGTTGGTCTTTATGAGACCGTTGTTTATAATGATGATGAGTATGGACCGACAACTCTGATTTATGCACTGGAAGCCGGTGAGAATGGGCTTACAGGTGTCGGCGGTTTTTGGTATTTGAATGAAGATGGTTCGTTCCAGTATTATACGTCAGAGGAAGATGCAGACGGTGATGCGGACGCGAAGCTGGCAGCAGGTCTCCAGACTCCTAAAAGTGTCATGGAGGGGCTGAATGTTATTAAAGGTGATGATGGTGTTGACTATACATACTGGCTGGATGCAGAGGGTATGCCGTTAAAGAACACCTGGAAGATTGATACAGCAGATGATGGAAGCAGAACATTCTATTATTTTGGTGAAGACGGAAGTAGACTGACAGAAGGCATGCCAACAGGACTTCAAAATATTGAAGGCGCCAATTACTGGATCGGCGAAGATGGCAATCCCGAGACTGCTGTGTGGAAAGAGCAGGACGGCAAATTTTACTATTTTGATGACAACGGTGTGCAGACACAGGGCAAAACAGGTCTTCAGAAAATAAACGGCAGTAATTACTGGATGAATGAAGACGGAAGCTATGCCAAATCCAAATGGATAGCAGACGGTAAGAAGTTTTACTATTTTGGTGCGGATGGAAAACAGACAGCCAAAACCGGACTGCAGACCATCAATGGTAAGAAGTATTACGTGAATAAAGATGGCACGGTTAAGAAAAATACATCTGTTGTTGTAAAAGGGGTAAGGTATTTCTTTGACAAAGATGGTAAATGTACCAAATCTTATAAAGTTTATCCGGAAGGATGGAAGCAGAATACGACCGGATGGTGGTACCAGAAAGAAGACGGAAGCTGGCCGGCAAACTGCTGGTATACAGTAAAAGGACAGAAATATTACTTTGACGGTAACGGATATATGAAAACTGGCTGGCTTGCACTGGGAAATAACTGGTACTATTTGAATGACAACGGGGCTATGGCTCAGGGTTGGGCAAAGATAAACGGAACCTGGTATTATCTGACACCGGGAAGCGGTGTGATGAAGTCCGGTTGGTATAAAGTTGGCAGTACCTGGTATTACAGTAACGGCAGTGGGGCTATGCAGACAGGCTGGTTATTGCTGGGCAATACTTGGTATTATCTGACTGGAAGCGGAGCTATGGCACAAGGCTGGGCATTGGTAAACGGAACCTGGTACTATTTAGCACCGGGAAGCGGAGCAATGCAGGTTGGCTGGTTGAATCAGAAAGGAACCTGGTATTATCTGAACGGAAGCGGAGCAATGCAGACAGGTTGGCTGATGACTGGCGGAACCTGGTATTATCTGAACGGAAATGGAGCTATGGCACAGGGATGGTTGTCTCTGGGCGGAACCTGGTATTATCTGACACCAGGTAACGGAGGCATGAAGACCGGTTGGTACTTGGTAGGTGGAGAGTGGTATTATTCTTATGGGAACGGAGCTATGGCCCGAAATGCTTGGATCGATACTTACTATTATGTGGGCAGTAGCGGGGCCATGCTGAAAGATACTACAATTGGCGGCTATTATGTTGATAAAAATGGACGTTGGATACCAGGTTATGGTACAGTAAATGTAAATACCATTGGAAATTGGGAAAAGAGCGGATCCACATACTATTTTAAGAAGAGCAACGGTACTTATGCTAAGAATGAATATGTAGCTTGGAATGGAAATTGGTATTATCTCGATGGAAATGGTGTCATGTTAACTGGATGGCATTACATCAGGGGTTATAAAATGTACTTTACAGGAAGCGGAGCTTTACAGCAGGATGTAAGTGGAATGGTAGGCGGACCTTACAGACTTCGTGTGAATCGTACAAAATGTCAGATAACTGTTCTGGCAAAGGATGGCAGTAATGGATGGACTATACCAGTTAAGTCAATTACCTGTTCTGTAGGTAATCCAATTACGCTGACTCCTGCGGGGACCTTCTATATTGGTGATCAGGATAGATGGCATATCTTAATGGGACCTTCCTGGGGACAGTGGACATCACATGTAGTGAATGGTATATTCATTCACTCTGTAGCTGGTTCTTCCCAGAGCCAGTACAATCTTGCCGCTGCAGATTATAATATGCTGGGGCAGCCTGCATCTCATGGTTGTATTCGTGTATGTGTGCGAGATGCTAAATGGATTTATGACAACACTGGCAGAGGCACCATGGTTACGATCGGCGATGGATATTATGAACCATTCGATAAACCAGCTACCATTAAACTGCCATATGGAGTAAACTTGAAAGATCCAACAGATATTTGGTAAAATATTTAAAATAAAACTGTCCGGCTGTACTCGAAATTGGTACAGCCGGACAGTTTTTTTATGAATTTTTAAATTACTAAAGTGGATATTCCGGCATATGGTTTTGATATAAGACTTCTTCGCCTTCAGGAGTAGTAATAGACATATGCTCAAAAATATAATTTGTCATGTAATCTGCTTCCGTCCGTGATTTAGCAGTAATATAATATCGGACTGCATAGGGATTTACACCATGGGGAATGATCCGTTCTCCCTTTTTATAGAATAACCAGGAATCCATAATACCTTTCATGGATGAAAGCTTTACAGCGGCATCTTGATTATCCACCATTAAGCCATTTTTTCCGTGAAAATATAGTACAGCACTTGTTTTATCGAAAAAAGGTGAATGGAGTTTTAAGGTTCTCCGCAGAGCTGATTCATTGTAAAGATAATCTAGGAGCAGGTTTTCTACCTTCAGGCCACAGCAATAATCTACCAGTTCATGTTCATAACCAAAGAATCTTCCGGCAACCTCGCAGACGGATATGGGGGCTCCGGGAGACCAGAAAAACTGCATAGAAAGAACGCCGCTTGTCTGTCCTGTAAAGTTGGCAACCCGCTGTAGAATATCCTTTGCCTCTGCATAGACATTGTGGATAAGTTTGGAAGGATATACGTTTCGAGTGCTGATGGGAATGTCATTGGTACATACAGGGGTTTTTTCCCTATCTGCAATACTGATGACATATACCTTTCCGTCCAGGACCCAGCTCATCATATTAAATTCGTAACCATCGTTATATTCCTCCACAAGGATTTCTTTTACCTCGGAAGTAGCGCAGACAAAATCAAAGTGTTTTTTTATTTCTTCTACAGAATACAGAACAAGAACGCCGCGGGAACCATACTTGTCCAACGGCTTAACAACAACCGGGAATTCCATATCATCCAATTCCGAATCTGAAAAACCAATACCCAGCCGTTTATATTTTGCAGTTGGGATTTTGAGCTTTTCAAACATTTGTTTCATAACATCCTTATTTCTGTAATAATCTAGTTTTTCAGGAGAAAAATAGCATTTCAGGCCAGCTTTGTTTGCTATTTTTACCATACATTCAAAAAGATAGTCAGAAAAGGAAGTAATGATGCCGTCCACTCTTTCGAGCTGACATATAGATACTATACGATCAGTATCCCCAACGTCAATATCGTAGGATTTATCAGCAAATGTTTTTCCGATACTGTTCGGATATCCATCACAGACAATGGTGTAAATGCCTCTGGATTTTGCAGTTTGTATTAATTGTACAAACTCTCTTAATGAACCCAATATTAACAATCTTTGCTTTATCATATGTTATTCTGGCCTTTCATTATTAGTTTCAGAACCTGTAGAATGTGTTCCATATGTTTCTTGTTGTATCTCTGATCACAGGGAAGGGGAAGAATATTGGCTGCATAGTCATACTCAAGGGTATTTCCGGGCATTTGATTAATGACATTACTCCAGTATGTTGGTACAAAAATTTTCTCTGCTGCCAGTTTTTTGCGGATATTTATGCCATTTGGATAATAAAAAGGATAAACGAAAGGACCTTCTGGATGCAACAAAGAAAGCGAATTGTATTGATTTAAGGCAGAGGCAAGTACTGCATAATTCTCAGTGCGTTTTTTACGCACGGCAGAGTAATCAATCCCTTTCAGTAGATTTTCTGTCAGGTGTGACATTCTTTTTATTGGCTCCTCATAATAATGACGAGCATTTTCCAGCATATCGTTATAATAATCTGAAGCTGAATGCTCGTAACGCCCGAGAATATGTCCCATTCTGGAGGAGGAAAAATCTATCGGATATTCAGACAGTAGATCCTTTGGTACATTGCCAAGAAAGAGGTATGCACCATCCGGCAGTCCGAAAAATTTTCTGCAGGAATAAAGTACCGGGATATCTGGCAGAGGCTTTTGGAAAAAAGCGTGTGTATTATCCAGGAGGATGTTCCTGTATCGTCTTTTATAGCTCAAAAGCTGCTGATCGGAGATTTGTCCGTAATAGTTTACAACATAGATATATTCTCCATCTTTTAGTTCGCCAATGGGAAGAATCGGTTCAAATTCTGTATTAATGTGGTACCATTCCAATGTTATAGGTATATCTGAACATATGGAAATTACAGAATCACAAAGAAAATAGGGCAGCCACAGTTTTTTGACTTTAAGATAATCCAGTGCAAATAAGAGTGCTGTTCTTCCAAGATTTAATTTTAACAGTTCAGGATAATATTCTTCTCCTGTAAAATTCTCCAATTCCAAATAACCGCCGATTTCATTCATATATAAATATCCTTTGTTTTATATTATAACTCCTTTTTTCTGATGACATAATTGGGCATTTTTTTTGCTTCATTCAGTATATTCATTAAATATTGCCCGATGATACCAATAGCTAATAATATTATTCCATTGTATGCCAAGATAAGAAGGACTAGAGTTGTCCATCCCTCTACCGATACCCCATAGATAAAATAGCGTATGAGATAGAAAAGGCCGAGTATAATACTGACTAGAAAACTAAATATACCTAAATCCCTGACCAGAAGCAATGGTATGGCCGAGTTGGAAGTGATATCGTAAATTAAATCCTTTGCAAGTCTGCGGAAGGTGTAATTGCTTTTTCCTACTTTACGTGGATCATGATGTACAGGAACATTTATAATGCGGTTACTGCTCTGAACCAATAAATTTCCAATTTGCGGAAGATGAGTGTTGGTATTTAGAATTGCTTCCACAATAAATCTTCGCATAAGCCGAAAGCTGGTGATTTCCAGATTGGGGTCTTTATTCAACATTTTAGATGTTGCGTAGACAGAAATTCGGGTTCCCAGTCTTCTTATAAAGTTATGCTTACGGTTCTCATATTTGGCAATGATCACATCCACATCATCATGTTCTTTGATTGCAGCCGCCATTTTTGGTATTTCTTCCGGACGGTGTTGCAGATCATCATCCATAGTGATAATAAAATTACCTTTGGCAAAAGAAAAACCACACAAAAGCGCTGGATGCTGTCCGAAATTTTTGGCCATTTGGATGATCTTAACCCGGTTATCCTTCCTGTGAAGTTTTTCCATTACGACATAGGAATTATCCCGGGAACTATCATCAACCAATATTAATTCAAATTCTTCCTGCATGGTATTTTCAAAAACATCCTTTAATCTGGCATAAAGTTCTTCCAAAGTGTTTTCTGAATTATAAACAGGAACAACGACAGAATATAAACTCATTTTTTTTACCTCCGGGGTTGTTTTTCAACCGCCGCGACTATTATAACATTTTACAACAAGGGTTTCAATAGACTTGTTTCCCGGGACGAAGGATGTTATACTATAAAAAGCTGTGCAAAAGCAGAAAATGTACAGTTGGATAAATTACAGAAAGAAGGGAAGTAGATGGCTGTTTCGAAAAAGAGAAGGGTACAGGATTATATTCTTTTACATATCAGTATTATGATTTTTTCTTTCACCCCTGTTTTTA
>OLSH01000814.1_pt1 | contig 21457 bp, 19 predicted proteins | sample 1643221 | NCBI WGS metagenome assembly OLSH01 (sample SAMEA3136681, study PRJEB25190) | human gut metagenome | biome: human gut; feature: human-associated habitat; material: faeces | place: Austria | collected 2013 | reverse complement strand
ATGCACAACTTTTTAAACATCAATATATTATCTTTTTAATTCCGCCAACGGGTTACTTTGGTTTATTCTGATATGGCAAAGATAAAGGGAGATTCTGGAAAGAAACTGGAATTCCTTATTAAAACGATTCCCGGCAATGAAGTTCCCTGCACTTGGGAACGACAGTTTCCTCTAATGGGAACGCTCGTTTCTCTTCGTGGGAATGACCGTTCCCGTGCACAGAAGCAGAGCAGACCGGTAGTTCGGCAGATGAGGGAGAATGGTATTTTATCTGATGGAGGCAGGAATAAATTCACTTGGTCGTCCGTTGTAGGTTAGTGTTAGTCTATGCATAGCCCTTGTTACAGCTACATAGAGCATACTTTTGTCAATGACTGAGTTGTAATTCTTGTCGTTGACATAGGGAACGATTACTTCGTCAAACTCCAATCCTTTTGCCATGTGAGATGAGGTAATGATAATCCCTTTCATAAAAGCAGAGCTTTGATTGGACAGGAAATGGATATCACCGGTATGCACCCTGAGGCTTTCTGACAGTTCTCTTGCTTGTGTTTCGGTTTTGCATACTATCCCGAGTGACGTATAACCGGATTTTTTAAAAGAAGAAATTATACTGAAAATACCCAGTATTTCCTGTTTTATATCTTCAAACCGTAGGATTGCAGGAGGTTCACCATGACGTATGATAGGTTCTAATTCATGATTAGGCTGAATCCTTTGCGAGAAATCCGTGATTTCAAACGTAGAGCGGTAACTTTTGCATAGTTTCATTATTTCGCCTATAGTGAATGCTTTCCGAATCATATCGGCTGTTGACGAACCGTAAGGGTTGACAGATTGTGATGCATCTCCGAGAATGGTCTTCCGGCAGGGGTAAAGTTTCTGAATTACTTTGTACTGGATAGGAGAATAATCCTGCATTTCGTCTATCAAAAGATGTTTGACACCGGGTGAAGTAATATTTCCGTCTAAAGCCAGATGCAGGTATGCCAAAGGTGCCAGGTCTGCGTATTCCAACATCCGGTTCTTGCGTAATTTGAATAGTTCGGGTTTACCTATCCATACGAAAAACTCTTTATAAATCTGAAGATCGTTGTTACCTGCAAACATCTTCTTTATTTCTTTCTTCAACAGATTTTTCTCTGAAGTGGTAACTGTAAAGTAGTATTGCATCTTCATCATTTCCAGGATATAATCCGTCATAGCTTCAGAACGCTGGCGCATGGGGTAACGGTTGAAGCGCCTGAATTGCTCTTCAATATATTCGGCGGGAATTGTGATGTGCCTGGTGAGTTTTACTTCTGCTGCTTTGAAGTAGTTGTTTTCCATATAGAGGATAAACTTATCAAGCTGTGAAATAAACTCAAAGGAAGATTTGTATTTGATTCGTTCAATGAAGTTCGAGGACGTTTTTTCGAGTAATTCCGTTACCTGTTCAAAGAAGTTCTGGTATTTGTATTTGTTTTCAAGAACTCCCGAAAGAATCTGCTCCATACTGGTTTCGGGCACACTTTCTTCGCCAAGTTCGGGAAGTACGTTCGAGATATAATCACCGAAAACTTTATTGGGTGAAATAATAAGTATATCTTTTGAGGAAATATTTCCTTTCAACGTATAGAGCAGGTAGGCGATGCGGTGTAAGGCAATGGATGTCTTGCCCGATCCGGCAACTCCCTGGATAATGAGCACGTGAGCTTCTTCATTGCGAATGATCCGGTTCTGTTCCCGCTGGATAGTGGTGACAATATTCTTCATTTTATCATCGGCATTACTGCTGAGTTCCTTCTGAAGTATTTCATCATGTACAGTCAGCGAGTTTTCTATCATATATTCCATTTTTCCTTTACGGATGCGGTATTGGCGTTTAAGTGAAATATCTCCGTTGATTTCACCGGTAGGGGAGGTGTAAACCGCTTTCCCCAGTTCGTAATCGTAGAACATACCGGAAATGGGAGCCCGCCAATCGTATATCAGATTTGTCTTACTTTGTGAATCATAGAACGTATGTATGCCTATATAAATAGGTAAAACGCTACTGCCGTTTTTCTTTTCCTCGAAATCTATCCGTCCGAAATAAGGAATATCCAGTATTTTGCCCAACCGCCTGCGTTTGTCAATTACGCTTTCACCCAGTGCGAAATGATTGAGGATGCTTTCGCGCATAGATCGGATTTCATGTGGATCGATATCTTTGTTTGACCAGATATAATCTTTGTATTCCTGTAAGGTTTCTACATGTTCTTTGACTGATGTATCGGTGTTATGAATCGTATCGTTAATGATACCGATGATCCGTTGCAAGTACTTTTTTTCCTGCTTTTCTGTTTGATTGAATGTCATAACTCTTTTAATTTTTTATCTGGGAAGTTTGGAAAGGGTGGCAAAGTTAGTCTGAATTATCAGGTTATTAAATAGTTATTTATAGCTATATATCCGTCCTTTTTTCTACATTTGCACGTCATTACAAAAGAAAAACAATGGATATTCTTGATCTTGCCAGACGGAATCAACAGAAAGCCCGGAAAATTATAGAAGACACAAAAATCATCCCTATTTGGGAAAGTATAGGTGCCAAAGTGAATTTAGTAGGTTCTTTGAGTACAGGATTGCTGATGAAGCATCTTGACATTGATTTTCATATTTATACCTCACAATTTAGTCTGTGTGATAGCTTTCAGGCAATGGTGAAGTTTACGGAAAACAAGTCTTTCATGAAGATGGAGCATAAGAATCTGCTGGATACGGAGGAGGCATGTGTGGAGTGGCATGCCTGGTATCGGGATGCAGATAATGCGCTTTGGCAGATAGATATGATCCATATTTTGGAAGGTTCCCGGTATGATGGCTATTTTGAGAAGTTTGCTGAACGGCTTTCCGCTGTTTTGACTGATGAAACGAGGTATGCTATTTTAAAATTGAAATATGATACGCCTGAGTCGGAAAAGATTATGGGAATAGAGTATTATAAGGCTGTTATCCGGGATGGTATACGCAGTTATGAGGACTTTATGGAATGGAGAAGTCTGCATCCGGTTACGGGAATTATGGACTGGATGCCGTAACTTGAATATTTCTTTCGCGGAGCGGTTAGCTTAGTATTCCTAACTTTAATCCTGCATTGATAGCTTCGATAGAATTCTGTACCCCTAATTTGTGCAATAGGTTTTGCCGGTGAATATTGACCGTATGAATACTGATGCAGAGATTGTGAGCTATTTCTTTACTTAATAATCCCTTTTGAATAAGCTGTAAAATCTCCAGTTCACGCTGTGTCAGACTGATAGACGCAGGTGATGGTAGTGCAGGAGAAAACATTTCCCCGTTTTTAAGATTCAGCACGGTGCATTCCACTTGGTCGGATTCCTTCTGATTAGGGGCAATCTCCATATTGCCGAGTATGAGCCAGGCTTTCCCGTTGCGGCTTTGCTCTAAAACCTGTTGGCGGCTGACGACGCGCACGTATTGCTTTCTGGCATTGAGCACCCGGAAGCTATAAATATTGCAATAATCGTTTCTTTCTTCAATGGGCAAACTGTATATAAACTTACCCAGCTCAACCTGCAACCGTTCCAGTTGGGTAGAGTCGTCCGGATGAAAGCGTGATTCCAGATAATCCCCCTGCCTTTCCAGAGTCGCTATCTTATGGCTGTCGTACCCCAGCAAATCGACAAAGTTGGTAGAAGCAAACGCATACCTGAGTTTATAGACATCGACTACAAAGGTGCAACTCCGACTGATTGCGGACATCCGATGGAGCATCTGCTTGTCACGTTCCCATATAGCATAGTCGATGTGGGCGGCAGATAGATGCTGCTTGGCCCACATTTCTTCTCTTGTGGTATCGGTTGATTTCATTGGATGGAATTATTTTCTGCAAAAATAGGATAACCATTGAATTATCCGGTAAATGCATCTGCTTTTTTATTATTTTTCCTATATTTGCTACCAAATCAAGAGATAAAGATCAGATTGTTCAATTCATGAAACATCAACTCTGTATATAGCTACGCTTCACGAATAGCACCTTCTCGTATAAAGCTATTCAGCTATCGGACGGATTCACGCAATTCGTCACAGAGGTTTTATACCCCGTTTTATTTACGCTTTTCCCTGGGAGGGAGTAACTGAGTAATAGCTAATGTCAGCAACTGATATAGGGTGACTCTGAGACTGAGGATAGAATCAATGCCAATGATGCCTATCATCAATGCCAATGATGCCTACCATCAATGCCGATGATGCCTATCATCAATACGGATGATGATACCCTTAGTCGTAGCAACAGTATAGCTGGCATAAACTCATAGCCTGGTTCGCTTCATTCCCCGGATAAGCTTTATTCATTACTTATTAAAATTGGACAATGAATTATACATATAAGCAAATTTGGCTCATCAACTTTCCTGTGATGATGAGCATCCTGATGGAGCAATTAATCAATATCACCGATGCAGTTTTTCTTGGACATGTGGGCGAAGTGGAATTAGGCGCCTCTGCCCTTGCAAGTGTCTATTATCTGGCTATCTATATGCTTGGATTTGGTTTCAGTCTGGGCCTGCAAGTGCTGATTGCCCGCAGAAACGGGGAACAACGGTACAAGGAAACTGGCCGGACGTTCTATCAGGGATTACTGTTCCTGAGCTGTTTAGCAGTCGTTTTAAGTTTGGCATCCTATGTGCTGTCCCCTCTTATCCTGAAATATTTCATTCATTCACCCGAAATTTATGAAGCCGTGGTCGATTATCTGGAATGGAGGTGTTTCGGACTGGTATTTTCTTTCCCGTTTCTGGCATTCCGTTCTTTCTTTGTTGGAATCACGAAAACGAGGGTATTGTCGTGGGCTGCGGTGATGGCAGTCCTTATTAATATACCTTGCAACTACTTGTTTATTTTCTGTTTTAATCTGGGCATATCGGGTGCGGCAATGGCTTCATCATTGGCCGAGGCAGGTTCTTTGTTGATATTGATATGCTATACTTTTCAGAAGAAGGTGGACAAAGAGCATTTCGGATTGAAAGCTGTCTATGACGGAAAACTATTGGCGGCACTCCTGCGGCTGTCCGTATGGAGCATGATGCACGCTTTTATCAGTGTTGCCCCGTGGTTCCTGTTCTTTGTGGCGATAGAGCGTTTGGGAGAGATGCAGTTGGCAGTGTCCAATATCATCAGAAGTGTATCGACGGTTTTCTTCGTGATAGTCAATTCCTTTGCAGCGACAAGTGGCTCTTTGGTTAGCAATCTGATTGGGGCGGGGGAAGGGAAAAAACTGTTCCGTCTTTGTAATAAAGTGCTCAGACTGGGATATGCAATAGGGGTTCCTCTGATTATTATCGCCCTGCTATTCAACCACCGGATTGTTGGATTTTATACAGATAATGCCCTATTAATTGAGTTTGCCCATTATCCCTTTATCGTCATGCTACTGAATTATGCATTTGCCCTGCCCGGATATGTATATGTCAATACGGTGACGGGAACGGGGGATACCCGGATGGCATTTGCATTCCAGGTTTCCACAATTGCCATTTATCTGGGTTATCTTTATTTGCTGAGTCACAGTTCCACTACATCCCTGTCGGTTTATTTAACGGCTGAGTACCTGTTTGTGATATTGTTGGGGGTGCAGTCTTATATCTACTTGAAGGGGAAACAGCATACTTCAAGCGGATTTCAAAAGCAGTAATTCATGAAAGGGTGATTAATGTATCGGCAGAGTAACCACCATTCGTGTACCTTCCGTATAATCAGGATCAATCTTAATCTCTCCGGCCAGTCGTTTCACGATGAGCCGGCAGAGATATAATCCCAGTCCGTTGCCGGGAACAAAAGTATCAAGTTTGGAGAAACGATGGAATACCTCTTCATATTTCTCTTTCGGTATTCCACAACCAGTGTCTGTCACACTGATGGATATATTTTCCTGCGGCTTGTCAGCTTCATAACTCAGGGTGATACATCCTTTCTCCGTGAATTTATTAGCGTTATTCAGCAAATGTCCGATTACCTGTGTCAGATACTGGACATTCGTCTGGATTATCATACTTTCGGGCGCGATGTCCAGTATGTATTCTATTCCCGGTTTCTTGTTGAGCAGTTCCATTTCCTGCGTGCAGATATCCCTTAAATCGGCAGCTTCGCAAGGAAGTTTTTCTTCGGAAACGTCCAGGTTGGCTACTTCCAGCATACTGTTGACAAGCCCGGTGAGCAGTACCGTACTCTTTTGTATCTCAGCCGGAAATTCACGGCGCATCTCCTCGTCGATCTCCTCATTCATAATCAGATCGGAGAATCCGACGATTGCGTTGAGAGGAGTGCGTATCTCGTGGCAAATGGAGTTGATGAATGCTTGCTTCATCTTTTCGCTTTCCTGTGCCTTGCCATGCAGGACTTTCAGTTCCATCTTCATCCTCTTTTCCTTTTTCCAAGAGAAGTAGAGGTAGGTACAAATGGAGATTACAATTATCAATAAAATGCTGAGGGAAATAAGCAGAGTTTGTTTATTCTTTATTTCCAGCATCGTCTTTTCGTTATTGAGCGCATTGAGGTCATATTTCACCTGCAATTCGTTGAGTTGTTTGTGAGTGACGTCTGTAGCCAGTGAGTCCTGAATCTGATGTGAAATCTTCAGGTATTTCAATGCATTCGGATAATCTTTGCTCTCTTCATAAAGTAACGAATTAGTATTATATAATCCCGGCAGATTGATCGGGGCTAATGTTTTCGCAATTCTGATGAGTGAATCATTTGCTTCTATAGCTTTGAGGTAATCCTTTTTGATACGGTTATTCGAATAGTAATTATTGGCACACAGATAATAATTGTATCGATCCAGATCATTAGTTAACGTTTTACCGATTATTTGAATCCGGTTCCAATAATCCTGTGCTTGCTCCACTGTGAGGTAGGGTAAGCTGGTAATCATGAATGAGTAGTATTGAAGCATGTATAGCTCTATCCTGTAGAAAGGGCGCTGCTTCTGATAATCGGTTTTATATTTCTGCTCTACCATGCTGATTAGATTCTCCATGATTTTTATGGGCTCTTTAACCTTTCCTGCCTGGGCATATGCAAAACATACTCTCCAGCTTGCAAATCTTTTGTATTCGAATCTGTTTTTTTCGGGAAGTGATTCAACAAGTCTCATAGCATTTTGCAGATAAGGCAAAGCATTCTCATACTGACTATTCATATAGAAACTGGATCCCATTATATAAGCTGATGCTATCTTACTATAAGGATTGTTTGATTCGTCTTCTGTATTCTGCAAGTGTAATTCTTCCTTTATGGCTTCCTCCCGTAGATCTGAAAAGCATTTTGAATCGAACATACGCATGCGGTAGATGGGTAATAAATACTCTACCTCTTCCGGAGTAGCTATCTTCTTTATGTATCCGATATATTTGATTACAGAATCTTGTCTGTAATAGTTAGCCTCCTCAACTGTAATATCGTTGAGTGCATTCAGCATATTCTTTTTATCATTGATCTTCTCTGCTTCCTGATACATTTTCAGAAGATAAACTTTAGCGTCCGGGGTATCAATGGAAATATCTGCTAAATCCCTGTATATTTGAATTTTCTTTTCAGAAGAGGCGGTTGTGTTCAGAAGTTGCAAAAGGCTATCGGTTGCCTGTGTCGTGTTCTGGGCAAATAGGATGGAACTAATGGATATAAATATAGTAGTCAGTATGTATCGCATATTATATTGCATCATTATGTCGATGCAAATCTACTGTTTTTTTCGTGATTATCTATTTTTAGGAGAAATCTTTTTGAGGGCAAAGCAATTCTTATTTCTTCTCTGATTTGCAGAATCTTGCGGATCAGAGAAAAAATATTATATTTGCGAAATAATCATAGAAGATGAACATGGGATCTTCTGACATAGAATTAAAAATGTAACAATATGGCGAAAATCAGCCTTTCCCTCCTTTTCAATGGTAATTGTGAAGAAGCTTTCAATTTCTACAAATCCGCATTCGGAACAGAGTTTACTTTTATAGGCAGATATGGAGATATTCCTCCGCAAGATGGCATGCCTGCTATTCCCAAAAGTGAAAAAGGCAAAATAGAAAATATCTGTCTGCCTGTAAATGAGGATACTTTTCTGATGGGTGCAGATGTTACGGGCTATATGGCTCGGAAAACTGTTTTCGGTAATAATTTCTCTATTTATATCGAGGCGGCCAATAAGGAAGAAGCCGACCGGTTGTTTGCCGGACTGTCGGTAGAAGGGCAAGTGATGATGCCCATGAGTGTAGCTCATTGGGGTGATTATTTCGGGATGTTCACGGATAAATTCGGTGTTAACTGGCTGATAAATTGTGCACGTCAGCATATGGGATAGCGTATAGCAGGCATTTTTAACCACCAATGGAATGATTATGGAAAATATGTATTGTCAAAGTTGTGGCATGCCACTGACTAAGGAAGAAGAAGTAGCAACGAACAAAGATGGTTCATTCATGCACGATTATTGCATCTACTGCTACAAGGAGGGGGCTTTCACTTTGGATATCAGTATGGAGGAAATGATCGATGTTAGTTTGGTGCATATGAAAGAAATGTAAGCATCCGATAAAGTACACTATAAAAAATGGCTGTATCTCCTTTCCAGGTAAGCAGCCATCTATAGTTGTATCTCCATCATTCTTTATTCTTTTCCTTCCATTTGTGTGGCAACATTTGTAGCAGTTCCTCATAATTAGCCTTCTGCATATATGGCATTTTTGCTATAACGTCATTCAGATAAGTGCGCGGATTTACTTTATGCGCTTTGCACGTAGCCAGTAACGAACAGACGACACTCATGCTGACGGCCGCCTGATGGTCTCCACAGAACAAGTAGTTCTTTCTACCCAATGTGATTGGTCGGATGGCATTTTCCGCCAGATTGTTATCAATATGGATACGTCCATCCTGCAGATACCTCATCATATTCTCCCAGCGGGTATAGGCATAGGTTATCGCCTTTCCGGTCAGGCTGTTTGGGCTGTATTTTATCCCTTCTGTTTCCATCCATAGCTTCAAGGCATCCATAATAGGTCCGGCAAGTTCCTGACGTTTTTCCATCCGTTCATTTTCTGTAAGCTGCTTCTGGTCACAGTCATGTTCTATGCGATATAGAAGCTGTATTTCTTTTAAGGCATGTTCCGCCATCTGCCTGTTTTCAGCAAGTGCCTGCTCAAAATACCTGCGTATATGAGCCATGCAGTTAACAAGGCGCACATTCGGGTTAACCTTGAAAGCCGATTCGTAACCCTCAAAGCCGTCGCATTGGAAATAACCCTTGAAGTCTTTAGCCAGTTGCCCTATCACCGTACCAGACCGTGATCCTTTGTCATAATGGAAAAGCACCAGTCGTTCGACTACCGCCCTGACCATCCACAAGTATTCCTTGTTGGTCTGATGTCCTGCCTTGTCCAGTACAGGTACGGTCGTTTCATCCCCCTGTATGTAGTCGGATTTCATGATTTCCTGCCTGAGTACCTCGTAAAGTGGCTTGAGAAGTTCAACCGCAGGCTTGAACCATCCGTCTATGGTACTTTCACTAGCTTTGAAGCCCAGGTGATGCAACTGTTTCACCTGGCGGTAGAAGGGAAGATGATACTCATATTTCTGCAAGAGTATCTCCGCCAAAAGTGTAGGTCCCGCTATTCCTTTGTATATAGGCAACAGCGGCATGGCGGCTATCTCCACTCCTTTTCTGCCGACCGGTGGAAGTGAAGTGTTGTCTTTAAGGGCATACTTGGGCCGTACAATCTCCTTTATATAAAGTTGTCCGGGCTTATGTTCCACCACACGGGTCACTTCCTCACCAATCTTCCTGTACAGTTCCAGGTCAATGTCTTCCGGCTCGATGATTACCCTTTCAAGTACGGGAAGACCTTCCATTATCCTGCGGTTATTCCGTTCCCGTTTCTTGCTCTCCACCGTTTCTTTTGTGATTGTCTGCACCGCTACTTCACGCGCTTTTTCCAGTTCAGCCGCGTTATCAGGAAGAAAGTCACCGAACAGGTCAGGCTGGTTGGAATCAAGAGACGGGAGTTTCTCTGACTTGTGACCGAAAAGCTGGCGGTTCAGCCATGCGACTTGAGCCGTCAGCTCATTGAGACGGTTCTGTAAGGATTCATTCTGCCGGGTAAGCCTGATAATGGTCTCAGCCTGGGATGCGTTCACCTGCTGCAGGGACTGCAGCATTGAGTTCATCTGTGAAAGCATCTCTTCCTGGGTCATAATCCGTTTCTTTTAATTACACTATAAATGTACAAAATATATCCCGGACAGACAAGGAATACGACATCTATTTTTATACAGTATATACATTTCGTTCCGCCCTCAGACGTCTCAAACGCTGCCCGGGAGATTCACGGATTCCTTCCACCATAATGACAAGATCGCGCCATTCCATCGGATAGCTGCGCGATTTCTCGTCATATTCGGGAATCTTGAAATGACCGGCTTCAAGGCGCTTGACATACATCACCAGACCGCCATCCTCGGCATGGAGAAGCTTCATCAATTTACGGCTGCTGCCAATGAAGATGAATACATCACCGTTCCTGACACTGCAGCCCATACGCTCGTGTACCACACCGCAGAGAGAACTGATACCCTTGCGCATATCAGTCCTGCCGGGGCAGAGAAAATACCGCATCGTATCATTCAGGCAGAACATGGCAACAGGCGTATTGGTTAATCAAACGGGAAGCGGCCTCTTCCATACCGGCACCCAAATGGGCACGGACGCCATTAGGAAACAACAGGGTCATTCCGGAAACAGAAGAGGAGGAAGCAATACAGGGGGACTTCAGGCTGATGGGGGCTAAGACTGATTGGGGAGCAGAGGTCTCGTGATCGGGAACACTGGAAGATTTACGTTTCCAATAATTGTACGTGGAGTAACTGACATGTTCACGTTGCAGAAATTTCAGAAGACTCAGACCGCTTAAACGATGCAGTTCCTGTAAAGAGGTAAATTGTTCTTTTGTCATAATGAAAATATGTTAGAAGTTCATGCAATATTGCACAGGCAAAGGTGCTATGAAAATATGATAGAGAAAACGGGTATTTTATCGGATGCTTACAAAGAAATCTTCAAGGATAATCCTGATTTTAGTGAGCAGGAAGCTCTGAACAAGATGCGGGGCTTTTTCCCGGAACTGAAGAGGTGGAAGGGGTTGTAAATGGAAAATATAATCGGATAGATATAGAAAAATGGAATCGTATAAATAAATCAGAGAGTCACTCGGTGAGTAACTCTCTGATTTTCTTAAAGTGGTGCCACCAGCAACCGAAAACGGTTTGATATGGCACTATCTTTCAGTAAGTTATATCTTTGCTACGATGTAAGTCCCTTGAATAAGGTTTTCACAGCTTTGCACTGTTCAACACAAGTTTGTATCTTGGGTACGATTTCTGAATGCGAAGATAGTACATTTTCTGATATTAAATTCTTTAATTTAGATTTTTGTTAGTAAGTCGATGAAATTATTTATTTAGAATATCTATACATCTATCTAACATGAGTTCATTGTCAATTATTACAATATGCAGTTTTTTTCTTGTCCTAGTGATTATTTGATATAACATTTGTCTTTGCGAATAATAAGTATTATCAGCAATTAAATCTCCTTGAGAATTATATTTAAAAGAGTCATCTATGACTATCACAACGTTGTCGAACTCTTGACCAACTACAGAATGTGCGCTTTCTGTATCACCGGATAAGTATGCTTCATAATGGAAGGTTGAGCGCGTTCCCGGTGTGTAATTAGGCACTTTCCAGTTTTTCTTCGATAATTCTTGCAGCAATGATTTTGCAGAAAAATAATTTTTGCAATATGTAAGTTCAATGTTAGGATAGTCTATGTTGGATATATTCTTTTTGAGATTGAAAAGTTGTCTTATAAAATATGCAATTTCTTTATTTGTTCTAATTTTATCTGTTAGCTTATAGGGGGTACATGATAATTCTTTTTCAATCCTTTCTTTGGTATGGTAATTTTTCTCATTATCACGCAAGTATTGGTTTTCATCGTATGAGAATATGCATTTTTTATTGAAAGTGCGTACTTCCTCTATATATTTATCAAATTGATATGGATACATTCGTTGGGCTTCGTCAATTATAATTAAGTCAAAATCTGTCGTATTCGGAGCATATTTAGGCATATGTATGCTCCAACCATATTCTTCCATTAAGATTTTGTGACCACTATTTAGTGGAGCACAATGTAAAATAAGTACTTTTTCGCCTTTCCGAATGCTTTCTTTAGCTATATGATAAGTCAATAATGTTTTGCCTGTTCCTGCACTACCTGTTAAAGCTATGAATTTTGTTGTTGCGTCAGATAACTTTGTTCGGATTTCATTATATATTTGTTCTTGTTGAACTGTAAGAAAATATCCTTCTGCCATAAATTTTTCAGGAGAATTGAAAGGAGAAACTAAATAGTCGGATGGATTAAATAAATCATCAATATTGTTGAATGTTACTACTTCTTGAAGAAACAGCTTGTTGCACAACTCATTAAAAGTCGCTTCTTTTATTTCATTATTGCTATCTTTTATCATGAGTTTATAAAGCTTATTTTCATTTAAAATATAGGTATAAATATAAACTTCCTTATCCAAGAACTCGAGGTAGTATCTATTCTTTTGCTGTTGTTTGAATATCTTGTCTATTGAACTCTCCGTTTTTATTTCTATGTTGATAATATAATTATCACCAAATCTAAGTAAATCAAATTCTTTTCCAATTTGTGGTATTGAATATCCTAAATAATAGTTGTTAACAATGGTGATGTTATTTTTTGTTTTTAATAATTCATTCACAAAAGATTCTATACCATTAAGCTCGTAATCTTTTATTCCACTGATTATTCCGTAACTATTCATAAGTTTTTGGAATAGTGTATTTCTTAGTTTTCGATAAGCTTCTATGATAGATAGAATATTGACATTTTTCATAGGGCAAATTTGTAAATACTAATTTTAAATATGATGATAATTTTTACTTGGTGTTTCATCTCTTTTGGCTATTCCAATAATATCCTCCATTTTTCTGTGCCCCTCTAAACTCTATCAAATCTAATCTAACCAAAGAATTTAAGTAGCGTTTAGCAGTCGGAACACTTTTGCCTATTAATCCTGCAATCTTAGACGAATTAAGTCCCGGATATTGCTTGATGATATTTAGTACTTCTTGTTCTTTTGAGTTTACAGTATCATTTACAGTATCATTTACAGTATCATTCTTGATACTGATACCTCTTTTGAATATAACCGTAAACATCCCGTCCGTATGAAATTCAGGTTCAGGAAGATTAGCTTCTTTCATGGCTTCCTGCATACGGGGAATACCGGATGCAACCCTTTCCACCAAATGCATGCGGGTAAATAATCCAAAGATTAAGGGGTTACGTGTCATACTCTTGTGCCCAAAATCTTTAGCTACAATAGGCAAAAGCCCTCCGGGATTGGAAACCTCTACCCGGTCATCAAACATTTCTATTGTAATGGTTGCTCCCTGTTCGTAATAGTCACGATGTGAGAGAGCGTTAATAATGGCTTCTTTGAACACAGTAAGAGGAATTTCCCAAATTTCTTCTCTTGGTCCTGCTCCCTCAATTTTGTAAGCTACTTGCAGTTTACTTTCCAGCCATGCCATAGCCTGCAAATATTGCTGGTACAGTGGACCACCAAAGGTTTTATCATCTATGATATATACCTTAGTAGTTCCTTTGAAAAGGACACATCTTGTTACTGCGTGTGGAAACTTTCGTTCAGGTTGTTTTCCAAAGAACATGGCTGCACCGTTCTTGGCTACTCCTTTATCTGTAAACAGTTCCAAATTCTCAAATATCTGTTTGTTGGCAGTCGATGGACTTAGCTTTGCTTCCGTGCGAAAGTCTTTTATCGCTTGTTCGTCTGCATCTGTGTAAATATTGAACCACGAACAAGGGATAGCATCAAAAAATATTTTGTTGCATTCCTGAAAGAAACTGCGCATTTCTTCGACTGTACGAAGTTTCTGTGAGTTTGCTCCCTCACGCACAAAGATAGAACCGGAAAATATATAAGGCTTGTCTTTACCTGACGGAACATCAATTACCCAAACTGTCTTATCTTCGATACTTACCGTATACATATCACAATGAAGAACCGGAGATATTTCACTGATAGAGCCTTGAATGGCTGAACGTTTGTCATTCTCTAAATCTGTGCCAATGATCTGTCCGTTATCATCTATACCAATGAGTAAATATCCTCCGTCGGCATTAGCAAAAGCGCAAATTTCCTCTGTTAGTTCACGAACTTTTGAAGGTACACGAACTTTAAACTCTACATTATAGCCTTCTCCGCTATCGATGAGTGATTGTATGGTTTCTGTATTTGTCATAGACATCTATAAATATAATGCAAAAATAGTCATTTCTATTGTTTCAATAACTCTAAAAACAAGGATATGTATATGGTTTACTTCAAATTGTTCTTTCTGAAATTAGAGGGGCTGCATCCTCTATACTTTTTGAAAAACTTATTAAGATGGCTCTCATCGGTAAATCCCAATTCTTCAACGATTTCACAAATTCTCATTTGACTATGCAATAATCTATTTTCTACTAACTTTAGTTTGTAGTTTAAAATGTATTGCTGCATAGTTTCATTAGTATGTTTTTTGATATATCGTCCTAAATAATTCTCCGAAATGCCGAAATGTTGGCTTATATCTTTTGCTCTGATTTTACCTGTTTTATAGATGTTTGCTTGAATATACTGTAATATGTCAAGCGATTTGTCCTCAGAGCATTCATCCACCTGTTCAGGCAAGAACATTGCGATATTGCGTGCTACCACAATAATAATCGTATTAATTATTTGTGTTATAATCTCCTTGCTGTATAAATTTCGGTTAATATATTCCCTGATAATCGCTTCAATCATAGGTTTCACCAGTAACTTATCTACTTTATTTCTTAGTATACAACCGGGTTGATGATTAGCATGTTGAAGAATAAACTCCAGTCTTTGGATATTTTCAGCACCGAAAACAGAAGAATGTATATATATGTCGTTAAACTTGATGTCGACAAACTTAGTTGTTGTATGGATTTCGAAAGAATGCGTATCTCCGGGAGTAATCATAAACAAATGTCCGTCATGATAAGGAAACATATTGTTGTTAATCCATTGGATGCCTGTTCCTGAAAGAATATATACTAATTCAAAAAAGGTATGTTCATGCTCTTTTAGCAAGGATTCGTCAAGCTCGCTAAAACTAATTTCGAATGGTTGATGTAGGTTTTCTCTTTTCATGCCATAAATATAGCCCTAAAAAACGGATTAATACCAAAATAACGAAAAATAATACCTGAAATCAGCCGAACAATCGGTATAACTTTGCAACATATTTAAAATTATAGCTTATGAAAACTGAAATGGAAAAATGTTTGGCTGGTGAATGGTATGATTGCCACGACCCATTTTTTATGGATTTGAAAAGTAAAGCTCATCACTTGTTGATGAAATACAATTCTTTGCCGTATGAACAAAAGACTGAAAAATATGCCTTACTAAAGGAAATGTTTGGAAGTATAGGCGCAAATGTTTCTGTCGGTCATTCGTTTATATGTGATTATGGATGCAATATACATATCGGTGATAATGTCACCGTAAATACTGGTTGTACATTTGTCGATTGCAATAAGATTACCATAGGGAACAATGTGCTGGTAGCACCTAATGTGCAAATCTATACGGCAACTCATCCGGTAGAGTTTAATGAACGGCTTGTATGGACAGAAACCCCGGATGGCTGTAAATATGTCCGTCGAACTTTTGCCTTCTCTGTCATGATAGAGGATGGCTGCTGGATTGGCGGTGGAGTGATTATTTTACCGGGTGTGACAATAGGACAAAAAAGTGTGATTGGTGCAGGAAGTGTTGTAACTAAAGATATTCCGGCAAATAGCTTGGCGGTGGGAAATCCCTGTCGGGTGATACGGAAAATCATCAAATGTAGGGTTATGATTAAATTAGTAGCCTTTGATTTAGACGGTACAATCGGAGATACAATTCCCATGTGCCTCAAAGCCTTAAGAAAGGCAGTAACTTCTTATGTTACTCCTAATGATGTATCCGAAAATGATATTTTAGAAACTTTTGGGTTAAATGAAAAAGGGATGATAAGAAAACTTGTTGGTTATAATTGGGAAAATGCTTTGGATGACTTCTACGTGATATACGAACAAATGCATATAATGTGCCCTCGTCCTTTTAACGGTATAACAGAACTGATTGAGAAGTTAAAAAAGAAATCTATTCCTATTGCTTTGGTTACAGGAAAAGGAGAAAAGAGCTGTGCGATAACATTACGTCAATTTAATATGGACACGTGTTTTGATAAAGTAAAAACTGGAAATCCTTTCAAAAATAATAAAGCAGAGAATTTTAGGGAATTGCTTGCAGATTATAAGTTACAACCGGATGAAATGATATATATAGGTGATACAGTTTCAGATATTGTGTCTTGTAGGGAAGTTGGAATACGATGTTTATCTGCTTCATGGGTAACTTCTTGCTTAGATGCACAAAAATTAGAAGCTCACAATGCTGGGAATGTTTTTAATTCAATAGCTTCACTTGAATGCTATTTAATATGTAAAATAGTGCAACGTGCTGTAAAATAATGAAGTAGCTGTTGCGTAGTGGAACATTCAGGGCTTTCTAAAACTGTCCCCCGAATAAGGACGTATTTTAACGATATCCCCCAAGTTTTCAAACTGAGCCGTTTTCGGACTGCCCTCCACTTATTTTGCTTATTCTTGGAAATAAAAAATCCCTGAACTTCTTTGAAATTCAGGGATTTACATCGTTTTTCTTTCTTAAAAAGTGGTGCCACCAGGAATCGAACCGGGGACACAAGGATTTTCAGAAATTAATTGATACTAGGTTGATTGCCTGAATATCAGCTATTTATTAAAATCCCATACTAAGTAGTTAATACATTGGAGAAAACAGAGAGTGTTTCCTGATTAATAATAATTGAATTAATTTTTTTTACATAGATACAAACCATTTGTATTTGCATTCTTAGTTTTTTCCTTTTACTTCATTAACAAGTCTTTTATTGTTTATCATCAAATTTACTCCAGAAGGAGAAACTTAATATAGCAGTACCTAATAAGCTCTTATCAATATAGAATATCTCAGAGTAAGGATGTCCTTCATGCTCAAAGTTGAACTTTATAGCTTTACACCTTCTGAGTTTATTATCACTACACTTAACCACCTTATAACCCACTTCCCTATATACACCTTTGAAATGGTAAGTTTTCAAATGTTCTGGAAGAATAGGAAAAGCATCTTCACTTTCTCTCATCAGCTTCTTAACAGCCATTTGATTGTTCAGGTACTCTTCATCGGTTATAGGGTATTTCTCTTTAAATAAACCCAAGAAAATAGGAGAAATTAAGCTGTACTTAAATTTCTTATCCAGAAGTAAGGTAAAACTAAGCTCTTTGACTTGAACACAAAGTTGTTTCATTTTATTTCAATGTAAGAGTATGCAAATCTTTCCTTTCAGGTATAATTTGAACTACTTTCATTGTCCAGTTAGTTTTATCTATTGTACCAATCCATTTCTTATTTTCATTAGTCATGACAACTTCATTCTCTATTCTTTGATAAGAATATTTCTCTGTTACTTGTTCATTATACTTTTTTTCTTCTTTAATTGACAATGTATCAGTACCTACAAATTTATTTGCTTTGAAATTATCAAGGGAATATACTTTACGAACTTCTTGTTTTCTCTCAAAGTAAGGATGATGATAAAGACCATCACTGAATACCTTTAATGTATCTTTTGAATAAGGATTTACACATATCTGCTGTGAGAAAGTATATGATTGTAATTTAGTCTCTAATTGATATACCATAGTCAATGAATAGTTTTCAATCTCATAAATGCAGTGTGAATCACTGAATTTTAAAGTATGGGTAATATGACTTCCTTGTATAGGATTAGTTTTAGTTGATTCAGTAGTTGAAATATCTCCTATAGAATAACTTAAATTAGAAAATATCTTTAATATTCCTGACAATTGGTCATAATATTCAACAGGAGGTTCTACGTTTGTAGGTGGCACATCTAAATATCTCCATTCCCATTTTGTACCTTTCAATAACTCACCAGTCTGATTATCTTCATCAGAGCTGCATCCAGTCAATGTAAAAATCAAGATAAATGTCAGACATAATTTATTGATATCCATGTATTCAATTATTTAATTATTAATACTTTTGACTTTATTAGAATTAAAATCAATAATCCATTTATTCTCTATCAAAAATTGTACTCCAAGTACTCCATGAATCTGTATTCCAGTTTCATCCAGCACTTGCCTTATAGCCTCAGAAGCATCCAATACAGAAAAGGTGGAAGTATAATCCCTCCCTTCAAAATTGAATGTAGCTTCAATGATAGGAGTTTCTTTGTAGTGTCCCTCTATTCCCATTGTTCTATATGTTCCTTCAAGTAGCTTAAATTCACTCTTAAAATGTTCATATACAAAATCAAATAAGGTGTTATGAGTAGCACCCGTATCAATCAAAAAACAAAGATTATTTGTTTTTCCGGATGTCAGTATCAGTGGTAAACCTGTTTTTTGTAAACCAAATGTTAGTGGAAATTCCATATAAAAGATTTTAATTAAAAAGGTAATAGTTCAAACTGGTCTTCATTTTTTTGAAAATTTGATAGGTTCCCTTCTCTTTCTAACACCCCATTTTTCCAATACCCATATACAATTCTCCTATTAGATGTGTATCTGACAAGCCAACCATTTGTTCCTGAGTAAAATCTATCTCCAACCATTAAATCATCTTGATTATCAAAAAGAAAACCCATTGGAGGTTGAATAAATTCAGAGTTATCAAATATGGATTTTCTGGTAATTTGAGGAAGACCAAAAAGAATAATACCTTGTTTATCAAAGATATGTACTAAACCTCCTTTATATGCATTCATTTTTTCATTCAGTTGAGTTCTAATCCATTGAACATGAGTAGTCTCATTTTGTATAAGCTGATTATTATTCCACCAACCAAAATGAAATGAACCAGAACTATTTATTTGTATGCCCCATCCATTCAATTTGCCCTCTTTGAAAAATCCCAATGCCATACTTGAATGATGATTTAAGTAACCTAATCCATATGGAATACCATTTAAAAACCAACCTGAATGAATATCTCCATCTGAGAACTGGTATTTACCAAATCCATTGACTTGACCATACTTAAAATAACCAGAATAAGAATCTCCATTGGGATACAAAATTTCTCCTTTACCAGTAAATTCTATCATTCCTCCATTCTTTTTAATTTCTCCAGTATAAATGCTCCCATCAGGACATCTGTATTTTTCAGTTTGTTCTAATTCCATAATAATACTCTTTTTGCAGCCATACTACAAAAAGAAGGTGTGGCACTTAACTTGTTGAGTTTTCAAGGTATCGCCAAACACCCTACACCTACAAACAAGGAAAGCCCACACCTTATGGTGAGAGCATCCACTTATTACTACAGTAGGTGTTTTCTTAAATTGGCGATTTTTGAAAACTACTTGTAAAAAGCAAACACTTCTTTTTCTAATATGTCTTGTTAAACTTCTATTTCATTAGCAATCATTTGATTGTTTCTGTTGCAAAGTTAATACTTTCCATATATAAACAATCATTTAAAAGCTATTTTAATAGGTTTTCAGACCATATTAGCACCATAGGCATGAGCTTATTCTCCTATCTGTCATTAAGGCTCTTGAAGTGGCAAAGAAATAATCTATTCCACATTCATCAGTGGCAAATGTACCATTTATTCTATTACATATCTCTGATTCTCATATCTTTTCAAAATAAAAGCCCCAATTCCATGCAGGAACCGAGGCTTACAACAATAATAAACACAATACAAAGGCTACTCACCTTTATCTCTCTTTAGCCATTATACACATGAATATCAATCCAATAGTGATATTCAAAATGCCTTTTATCATTATCTCCATGTTATAATCAGTTCAAATACCTTAATACCCAACTACAGCCAGCTACTCCAGAAGGAAAAACAAGAAAAGGATGGAAGACATTTCATATCCAATCTTTCTTCCAAACTACCTTCTGGAGCTTGTTTTCCAGTTCTCCATTCAGCCACCATAGAAAATACTCCTTGCTCACTTACTTCCTTATAAATATAACCAAGTAAGTGTGAAGTGTCGAATTTTTATTTTTATTCCTATAAGGTACATTACAAGTTTTTTCGACATTACAGAATTTCCTAACATAATGGATAAATAAGAGCAAATACTCCAGAAGGAAATAGGAAATATAAGATTATTGTATAAACCATGAATATTCATTTTCTCCATACAGAGCCTTATTTAGTCCATCTGTCAGCTGTGTGGCATTCAGTGACCTATCCAAGAAGTTATCTATATAGCTGCTTTTATTGGCTCCAGTGAGCAAATTATATACATTCCACATAGATATGGCACTCTGATTCTCAGGAAGAGCAAAGTTATCATCATTGTAATATGCCTTGGCTATAAGCCCTATCTGTGTATCAGTTATCAGCATTTGAGGAAGCCTTTTCTTCTGTTCAACTGGGAGATATTGGTATAATCTACTCTTTCCCAAGAACTGGGCAAATTGGCTTTCAGTCATATAACTATCCTTTAAGGCTCCCATATAATAAAGATGCTTTGATATGTTATACTCTTGGAATAACTTCATAGAGGAAGCCAGCAAGTCATTAATGCTCATCACCTTTAACTCCGACTTGTAGCCATCAGTAGATACACACATATTGCAGCACACAAGGTTCTTAAAGCCTATAAATACCTTGAACTTCTCTACTCCTTTCTTGCTGTATAGGTTCTCATGGTTATATGCCCTGACACCACCTATTGTGAGGTTCAATCTGTTACCCATTATATCTTCATGGATAGTGGGAATCTCAAAGCAGAACATCATTCTTTCATAATAAATGGTCTTGTCTGATTCAAGTAAATCCTTCACTGGTTTATGAATAGCTTCGGGTGTTCTGCCTTTAATGACATGGCTTACTCTGATTGTAGGTTCTTCAATCTTCTCATTGGGGAATATCTGATTGGCAGCTTCCCAAACCATTTCAATAAATGAAGGGTGACTGATAGTTATCTCATTATCCTTGCTGAATACTGGCACTACACATTCTTCCCTTAGATGCTGTATAGTGACTTCTTTGGTGTTGGCTTCTATAAAAGATAATCTTTTGTTTTCCCTTCTGGAGCTGATAATTTCAGCCTCTATAGTTTCAACTGGTGTTTCAATCTCAAACTTTGGCTGATTGAATGTTTGCATCAACATATTAGTTCTGTGTACTGGCATTAACTGCATTGCTTCCATAATGTATA